>Ga0307479_10007320_pt1 | contig 10171 bp, 9 predicted proteins | sample atmos_gasesECM4C_FD_203743 | JGI IMG/M metagenome (GOLD analysis project Ga0307479, IMG submission 203743) | Hardwood forest soil microbial communities from Morgan-Monroe State Forest, Indiana, United States - atmos_gasesECM4C_515 | ecosystem: Environmental > Terrestrial > Soil > Temperate...
CAAGAGGTGGGCACGGCGCGAAGGGCGCCTTTACCCGCCCTACGGCACTGTCATTGCGAGCGAAGCGAAGCAATCCATCTCTCCGCGGAGAGAAAGAATGGATTGCTTCGTCGCAAGCGCTCCTCGCAATGACGGATGCGGCGGCCTATCCGCTTCCTACACCCTGCAACACCAGCCGATTCAGCCTTGCCGTGAACGCCGCGGGGTCTTCGGGCAGTTCGCCGTCGAGGATTTGCGCCTGCTCCAGGAGCAGGAGTGACAGGTCGTCGACGGTTTTCTTGTCCGCCTGCGCCGTTGCGATCGCCGCGACCAGGGGATGCCGGAGATTGATCTCCAGGATCGGCTTGGTCCGCATCCCGCGCGCCTGCTGCGACAGGATCCGTTCCAGCTCGCGGTCGGGCCCGTGACTGCCGGCGACCAGACATGACGCGCTGGTGGTCAGCCGGGTCGAGGCCTTCACATCGGTGACGCGCTCGCCGAGGCTCGCCTTGATGGCGGCGATCGTCATCGCCTCGTCGGCCGCGGGTGCGGCCTCGTCCTTGGTCTTGTCGTCGACCAGCGGAACGAGATCGAGATTGAGGTCGCCCTGGCTCAGCGACTTCAGCGGCTTGCCCTCGAACTCGAGCCGCGCCGAGGTCCAGAACGCATCGACCGCATCGGTCAGCAGCAGCACCTCGATGCCGCGCGCGGCGGCCGCCTCCAGCCGCGGATTGGATTTCAGCCGCTCGATGCTGTCGCCGACCAGGAAATAGATCTCGGTCTGGTTCGGTTTCAAGTCCGTGACATACTGCTTGAGCGAGCGCTTGTCGCCCATGGTGCTGGAAAACCGCGACAGCGCCAGCAACTTGTCGCGCCGCTCGAAGTCTTCGTAGATGCCTTCCTTGATGACGGGACCGAAGGCGTCCCAGATCTTGTGAAAACCCTCCGGCTCCTTGTCGCTCAGCGTCTCCAGTTCGCCGATGACGCGGCCGGTGACCGCCTTGCGGATTTGCACAAGCTGCGGATTGTTCTGCAGCATTTCGCGGGAAATATTGAGCGGCAGATCCTCAGAGTCGATCACGCCGCGGATGAAGCGCAGATAGGCGGGCAATAGATCAGCATCGTCGGTGATGAAGACCCGCCGCACGTAGAGCTTGACCTTGCCCTTGCGCGCCGGCTCGAACAGGTCGAACGGTTTCGTCGACGGTGCAAACAACAGCACCGCGTAGGAATAGCGCCCTTCAGCCCGGTAGTGCAGCGTCATCGCCGGCTCATCGAAGGCATTGGCAATCGACTTGTAGGCCTGGACATAATCCTCCGGCTTCAGCTCGGATTTCGGACGCTGCCACAGCGCGCTCGCCGAATTGATCTGCCGCGGCTCGCCCTCTTCGGGAACGAGCCAAATCGGGAACTGGATGTTGTCGGAATAGGCGCCGACGATGCGCTCGATCTCGTGAGCTTCGAGATATTTTGCCGCATCCGGTTTCAGGTGCAGCAAGATCTCGGTGCCGCGCGTGACGCGCCTGGCGTCGTCTTCGCTGGCCGGCGCGACTTCAAATCCCGCGCCGCCGGATGAAGACCAGGTCCAGACCTCGCTGGTTCCCGCCCGGCGGCTGGTGACGACGATACGGTCGGCGACCATGAAAGCGGAGTAGAAGCCGACGCCGAATTGGCCGATCAGGCCGCTGCCGTCCTTGGCCTCGCTAAGTTTTGCCACGAAGGCCTTGGTGCCGGAGCGGGCGATGGTGCCAAGATTGTCGATCAGCTCCTGCCGGTCCATGCCGATGCCGGTATCGGCAACCGTGAGCGTGTCGTCCTTCTTGTTCGGCGCAATCCGGATTTTCGGCGCCTCGCCGTCGCCGATCAGCGCAGGCGCAGCGATTGCCTCGTAGCGCAGCTTGTCGCAGGCATCCGAAGCGTTCGAGATCAGCTCGCGCAGGAAAATGTCGGTCTCCGAATAGACCGAGTGCACCATCAGGTTCAACAGTTCGGAGACCTCGGCCTGGAAGGGCTGAGACACGGGGGCGGCATCGCTCATCGTCATACGTTTGCCCGGAAAATGGATTGGGAAAACGTCGATATAACGCGACTGGCTTTCGGATCAAGCCTTTACGCACAAACTAGGCGGCGGGGTCGCCGCCCGTCTCACGCCGGCTGCAGCCGCTCCGCTAGCGGCCGCCGGGCCGAGAAGGTGAGCGCCACCGCGACCGCGCCGAGCGCGACCGTTGAGGCGCCGATGTAGAGCCACATATAGCTGTTGAAGGCATCGAAGATCCGCCCGCCCGCCCAGGGGCCGAACGCCATGCCGAGCGAGGAGGCCATGGTCATGGCGCCGAACACCGTGCCCATCACGCGCTGGCCGAAGGATTCGCGTGCCAGCACCGCGTAGAGCGGCATTACCCCGCCGTAAGCGGTGCCGAAGATGACGGCGAGGCCGTAAAACTCCCCAAGCCGGCTGACCATGAGATAGCTCGCGATCGCAAACGCCTGCACCAAAAGGCCCGCGATCAGAACCTGCTTGGCGCCGAACCGGTCAGCCAGGAAACCGAGCAGGAGACGGCCGCCGAGGCCGGACAGGCCTTCGACGCTGTAGATCGAGACGGCAGCCATCGGCGCTATGCCGCAACCGATCGCGTAGCTCACCATGTGGAAGATCGGCCCGGCATGGGCGCCGCAGCAGAGGAAGAAGGTCGTCGCCAGCACGATGAATTGCGGCGAACGGAACGCTTCGCCTGCGGAGATCGAGGGCTCGTCGGCCGCCGGGCCCGACGCCGTGCCGGCTGCAGCGACAGGGGCCCGCCGCACCAGAAGCGCGGCCGGGATCAAGAGCGCCCAGGCGCCGATGCCGATGGTCATCATTGCGGTGCGCCAGTCATAGGCCGAGACCAGCCAGCGCGCGAACGGCGAGATCGTCATCGGCGCCACGCCCATGCCGGCCGACACCAGCGATACCGCAAGGCTGCGATTGTCGGTAAACCAGCCGGTGACGGTGGCGATCATCGGCGCGAAAAAGGCGCCGGCCGCCAGCCCCACCATCAATCCGTAAGTGAGCTGGAACTGCAGCAGCGACGTCGCCCCGCTCGCCAGCACCAGACCAAGCCCGAGCAGCGTCGCGCCCGTCAGCACCACGGCACGCGGCCCAAAGCGGTCGCTCAGCGCCCCCCAGCCGAAGCCGGCCGCGCCCATCACCAGGAAATCCAGCGTCATCGCGCTCGATATTCCGGTGCGCGACCATCCGGCATCGACCGACATCGGCTGCAGGTAGATCGCAAGCGAGAACATCGCGCCGATGCCGACACAGGTCATCAGCGCGCCGCAGGCGACGATCACCCAACGATAGGAGGACTTCATGCCTCACTCCCTTTGTTCTTGTTCACTTATCCAAGACGAACGGCGCGCGGCGTTTCCGACAGCGAGGGTTGACAAAATAGGTTGATATCAACAATATCGACCGATGTCAAAGCCGGCCGAAATCGCCTTCGCCACCACGCTGCACATCCGCGATCATTGCCTGTGCCTGCACGTGCAGCGCGCTGCGCGGATGGTGGCGCGGCGGTTCGACGAGGCGTTGCGGCCGCTCGGGCTGACCAATGGACAGTTCTCGCTGCTGACCTCGCTGAACCGCGCGGAACCGGCGACGATGGGCGCGACCGCCGCACTTTTGGCGATGGATCGCACGACGTTGACCGCCGCATTGAAACCGCTGCAGCGCGGCGGACTAGTCGAGGTGCGGATTGACCAGGCGGACCGGCGCAGCCGCCTGTTGACGCTGACGCCCGCCGGCGAGGCGTTGCTGGCGTCGGCCTTCCCGGCCTGGAAGCGCACCCATGCGCAAGTCGAGCGCCTGCTCGATGGCACCGATGCTGACGGCCTGAGGCGGGATTTGCGGGCGTTGTCGTAGTGTTACCCTGTCGGCGACGGCGGCGGCCCCAGCACGGCGGCCGCTGCGATCGTCTCGCTGAGCTCATATCCGACCCGCCCTGTGCTGAAATCGCTGTGATGGAGCCGCTTTTCATCCCCGGGGCGGATGATGGTGTCGAACGAGTGCCGTTCGACCTCGAGAAGTCGCCGCATCAGGTCGAAGCGGCGAAACACGTTGACCTTGGCGGCCGTGGCGAGCTGGTTGATCAGCGACTGCATGCGCCGTGTCGCATCGATCTTATCGGCGGTGAGCAACGCCGGCGCATATTGCAGGTCCATCAGCACCACATCCATCGGCGTCGGCGCGCCGGCAAGCATGCGCAAACCCGTTTCAATCTCCGCGGCGACGTCGTCGAGATTGAAGCCCGGCTGCCAGACGGCGTTGGTGCCGACCTGCCAGATCGTCAAGGCCGGAGCCTCCGCGATCACGTCCGCCGCCATGCGCGCCCGTTCCTTGGGCGCCTCCTCGCCGCTAATCCCTCGGTTGAGCACGTCGATCATGCGTTGCGGATATTTGGCGCGCAGCTGTGTTTCCAGCCGATACGGATACGGCACGACGTCGCCCTCGCCTGCCGTCGACGACGACCCGATCGCCACGATCTTGATCGATCCCTGGCCCTTCAGCCGATTGGCGAAGTTCGGAAGTGGAAGCTGGAAAGCATCGGCATGGGCCGGGATATAGCGGTTTTCCTGATTGGCCATTTCGACCATCCCTCCCGCAACACGCTCCGTGCGCGCCGGATTGATACAGGCATTTTCAGCGTCTGAACAGGACGGCATGCCGGAACACGACGTTCGCCCGCGCGAACGTGCAGCTAGCTCCGGAACGCGACGCGGGCGGATGACAGTTGCACGACTTGCTTATGACTTAACTTGCCTATGACTTGGCAACCTCGGAGGTCTTGCCAAAGATCTCCGATGCAATCCGATTGGGTTCGATCGCTGCCGGAATGCCGCAATACATCGCCACCAGCAGCAGCACGTCCTGGACCTGCTCGCGCGTACAGCCGTTGGCCAGCGCGCCCTTGGCATGCACCTGAAATTCGGCCGGCCGGTTGCTCGCCGCGGTTATGCCGAGCATGACCAGGCTGCGCATGGCGTCCGGAAGCCCGCTTCTCTCCCAGACGTCGCCGTAGACATACGCGTTGATGACATTCTGCAGCGGCGCGCCGAATTCGCCCGATGCCGCCATCCGCTTCTCGACCTCGGCTTCGCCAAACATCTTCTGGCGCCGCTTCAGGCCGCGCGTGTATAAGTCGCTGACTTCAACCATATCGAGCCGCCCCTTCCACTGTTTGATCTCTTGATTTATACGTATAAATCGTTGGCACGCGCTCGCATTATTTCGATCGATTGCTTAGGCGCTGCGCCCATTTGTCCGTATAAATTGTCGAAAGTGGGGGAGGAAGTGGATGCGACTGCGGTCATGCCTTCTCGCGCTGCTGATCTTGTTGGGGTCGGCGGCGCCGCAGGCTTACGCCGGCGACGACTATCCCAGGCGGCAAATCAGGATCATCGTGCCATTCCCGGCCGGATCCGGTCCCGATCAGGTGGCCCGCCTGCTCGGTCAACATCTGCAGGACGCCTTCGGCCAGACCGTCCTGATCGAGAACCGCACCGGCGCTCTCGGCAGCATTGGAGCCCTTGAAGTCGCTCGCAGCGCGCCTGACGGCTACACCCTGTTGATGGGGACCAACACCACCCACGCCAGCAACGTCGCGATGCTGAAGAACCTTGCCTACGACCCGGCCAAGGATTTTTCGCCGATCATCAGAACCACGACCACCGCCATGGTGATGCTGGTGAAGCCCGATTTTCCGGCCAGCGACCTCGCCGGATTTCTCGCCTATGCCCGCACCCGCCCCCATCTGACCGCGGGCTATGGCTCGGGCGCGTCGCAGATATCCATTGCGCAGTTGCAGTCGCGCGGCGGCCTGTCGGTGATCGCGGCATCCTACCGCGGCGTGCCGCAAGCCGTCACCGACGTGATCGCAGGCGCGATCGATCTCTCGTTCGCGGATTTCTCGGTGGCCATTCCGCAGATGCGGGGCGGCACCTTGCGCGGGATCGGCGTAACCTCGCCAAAGCGAAACGAGTTGCTGCCAGAGCTCGCGGCGCTGGCCGAAGCGATGCCAGGCTTTGAGGCCACGATCTGGTACGGGCTGCTCGCGCCCGCCAATACGCCCGAAGCCATCGTCAATAAGCTCTATGCGGAGAGCGAACAATTCCTGACAACGCCGGCAGTCAAGGAGCGGCTGGCAAAGGTCGGCGTCATCGTCTCGACTCTGACGCCGGCCGAATTCGGTGCCTTCATTTAAAGCGAAATCGTGCGCTGGACGGCCGACGTGAAGGCCGCCGGCATCGAACCCCAATAGATCGGCGGACAGGACGCACATGACACCTCATTCGCCGATCGGCATGATCGGGCTCGGTCTGATGGGCTCGGCGCTATCCGCGCGCCTGATCGATGCCGGGCTTGCGGTGATCGGATTCGACATCGATGCTGCGCGATGCGAGGCGTTGAGGGCCAGTGGCGGAGAACCCGTGGCCTGCCCTTCCAAGCTGATCGCGAAATGCCGCACGATCGTCGTCGCCCTTTACGATGCGGCGCAGATTGGCAAGGTGTTCGACGGATTTGACAAGAGCGCATTTCTTTCCGATGCGACCATGATCTGCACCACGACCTGCGCGCCGGCGGAGATCGTCGGCGTTGCGAGGCGCGCGACTGACGCCGGTCTGCGCTTCATCGAGGCTCCCATCTCCGGCGCCAGCGCCGAGGTACGCGAGGGAAAGGCGACGGCGTTGATATCGGGCGACGCGCGCGCCATCGAAGCGGTAGCGGCAGTGCTGGACGCGCTCTGCCCGCAACAGATCAGGGTCGGCAATATCGGTGACGCCGCCCGGACCAAGCTCGCGCTCAATCTGATCCTGCAGAACAATCGCGCCGCGCTTGCCGAGGGCATTGCATTCGCAGAAAGCCTCGGCCTCGACCTTACCAGCTTCCTCGCGACCGCGCGCCGTTCGGCCGCCTATTCCCACGTGATGGACGTCAAGGGGGACAAGATGCTGGCGCGCGATTTCTCGCCGCAGTCGCACATTTCGCAGACCTTGAAGGACGCCGAATTGATCCTCGGAGAGGCCCGCCGGCTAGGCCAGACGCTGCCGATGATGACGGTGCAGGGCGCGTTGCTCCGCGCCACCATCGCGCTGGTAGGAGGCGAATGCGACAGCGCCGCTGTGATCGAGACCATCCGGCCGTCGCGCAAACGGTCCGGGGGCCTCAAATGATCAATTGCGCCATCGCAGGCCTCGGCCGCTGGGGCCGCAGTCTCGTTGATGCCGCGAGCGACCTCGATCGCCTCAACATCACCCGCGCCGTCGAGACCGACATCGAGCGGTCGCGAGATTTCTGTATCGACCGCAAGATCGATCTCTCCGGCAGTCTTGATTCCGTCCTCGACGATCCCGCCATCGACGCAGTGCTGCTGGCGACTCCGCATTCGCTGCATCGCGCCCAGGTGATCGCCGCGGCGGCCAAGGGAAAGCAGGTGTTTTGCGAAAAGCCCCTGGCGCTTCGCCGCGACCACGCCAGCGGGATGTTCGAGGCGTGCCGCAAAGCGGGCGTCGTGCTCGCGGTCGGTCACAACAGGCGCTTCTGGCCGTCGATGCGGGCGTTGCGCGAGATCGTCGCCGGCGGCGAGCTCGGCACCATCCTTCACGTCGAGGGCCACAACAGCAACGAGAACTCCAACAGCGTCACGCAGGGCTGGCGGCTGTCGCCGCAGGAATCTCCGGGCGGGGGGCTGACCGGCGCCGGCTTGCACGTGCTCGACGGCTTTATCAGCTTGCTGGGGCCGGCGCGCCAGGTCTATGCGCGGCTGAGTTCGCGCGAAGCGGGACCGCCGCCGCTCGATTCGGCCATGCTCGCCATCGACTTCGCGAGCGGCGTCACCGCGACGCTGGCGACGGTGCGGGCCACGCCGTTCTACTGGCGCGTTCATGTGTTCGGCACAAAGGGATCGGCGGAGGTCCTCGACGAGACCACGATGGTCGTGAGAAAATCCGGTAGCGCGCCGCAGCGCGTCAGCTACGCGGCCCTCGATTCGCTCGCGGCCGAACTCTTGGCCTTTGCCGATGCGATCGAGAGCAAGCGGCCTTTTCCGGTAGCGGAGAGCGAAGTGCTCGCGACGCTGTCCGTCTTCGAGGCGGCGCTGCAATCCATGATTTCGGGATCTCCGGTCACCTGCGATGCTCGCTGAACCGCGAAAGACACGATCGTCGCGCTACCGCGACATTGCCGCCAAACTGCAGAAGGAGATCAGGCTAGGAAACCACCCGGTCGGAGAGCTATTGCCGACCGAGACCGAGCTGATGGCGCGTCATGCCGCGAGCCGCCAGACGGTGCGCGAGGCGCTGCGGATCCTGATGGATCAGGGCCTGATCGTGCGGCGCGCCGGCCTCGGTTCCGTGGTGATCGCGACCGAGCCGCCGGTGCTGTTCACCCACAGCGTCAGGTCGCTCGCCGAATGGCGTCGATATCCCAACGAAACCTACCGTGATGTCGTCGCCAGCCGCGAGATCGTCGCGGACCGCACACTGGCGGCGCTGTTGAAATGCGAGCCAGGCAAGCACTGGTTCCTGATCGAGGCGCTCCGCCGCTCCGATCAGTTCGCAGCACCGCTTGGCTGGACCGAAATCTACGTGCTGCGCAAATTCGCTGGCGTATTGAAGCGCAGCGATCACGGCCGCACCCCAGTGCACGAACAGATCGCAAGAATGTTCGGGCAGACCGCGGAATATGTCCAGATGGAGATTTTCGCGCGCGGCGTGCCGGCGGCGTTGACCGGGGCGCTTCAAGCCGAGCTGGGCTCGCCGGCGCTGACCGTGATACGCCGCTATTACGGCGTCCGCGAAGAGCTGTTTGAGATTACGGTGACGACGCATCCCGAGGGCCGCTACACCTACACGATGGACATGCAGCGCTCGCTCCGGCCGGGCGTCTGAGACGCGGGGCGCGAAATGCCTGATCACGCGATGATATCGCGAATGTGAACGCAAATCGTGTCGGACAGCCGTCGACACTTTTTGACGGGATGACCTCGACTACACATCTTCATGAGCGGCCTGTTCGAATCGCATTTGCCGCTCTACACACCACAATCTGATTCTTCGCAACTCAACCATTTAAATCCAGTCGAAGTCCGCTCGTGATCAACTCATTCATCAAGGCCAACCTCGCGGCACAGGGGCATGACCAACGGGTCGACCTCGTGCGCGGTATCGCCATCTGGTTTCTTCTGCTCGATCATATCCCCCAAAACATCGTCAACCAGCTGACCCTTCGAAATTTCGGATTCAGCGGCGCCGCCGATCTGTTCGTATTCGTCTCCGGTTACGCCGCGGCGATACTCTTTGGAAAGATGACGCTGGAGCGCGGCTTCGTCGTAACGACCAGCCAGATCATCAAGCGGGTCGGCAAGCTTTACGCCGCCCATCTCGTGATGTTCGTGATTTATCTCAACACGATCGGCTGGGTTGCCGCGCGCTATGGCACTACCGACATTATCGAACAATACCATGTCATCGGCATCCTCAACGATCCGGTGCGCGTATTGATGCATGGCCTGTTGCTGCTGGCGAAGCCGTTGAATCTCGACGTGCTGCAATTGTTGATCATGCTGCTCGCATTCTTTCCATTCGCGCTCGTCGCGCTGTTGCGCTGGCCCAACGTGACCTTGGTCGGGTCGATCGCGCTGTATCTCGTGGCGCGTCTGTTCGATATCGGCCCGCCCGCGTATCCCAGGGGAGCCGCGGACCTGAACCCGTTGTGCTGGCAACTCCTGTTCGTGCTTGGCGCCTGGTTTGCCTTGAACGGCAGAATTCTGGTGCGAGCGCTGTATGAGCTGCCGACACTGCGCATCCTAGCCTTGAGCTACCTCTTGTTCGCGCTGGTCATCACGGTCGCAAGCCGAGACGCCGTGATCGGCCGCTTGGTTCCCGATTTTGTCCTCAATCTGTTCGCGCCCAACGACCGGGAAAATCTGGGGCCCGAACGGGTTCTGCATTTTCTTCTGCTCGCTTTCATGTTTGTGGGCCTGGTTCCAAGCGACTGGTCTGGTTTGCGCTGGAAGCTGCTGCAGCCTGTCATCAAATGCGGTGAAGAATGGCTCGCCACCTTCTGCGCCGGCGTGTTTCTTTCCTTTGCAGGTCATGTCATCCTGATCACGGGGCCGAATTCGATGGCCATGCAGATTCTGGTCAGTACGGCTGG
>Ga0307479_10007321_pt1 | contig 10169 bp, 11 predicted proteins | sample atmos_gasesECM4C_FD_203743 | JGI IMG/M metagenome (GOLD analysis project Ga0307479, IMG submission 203743) | Hardwood forest soil microbial communities from Morgan-Monroe State Forest, Indiana, United States - atmos_gasesECM4C_515 | ecosystem: Environmental > Terrestrial > Soil > Temperate...
CGCTGAGCAACGCGGCCGCCGCGTGCACCCGGACGGATGCATGCCCCCGCCGCCGTGACGTGATCCGAACGAGATCTACTGCAGCGCCTTCTCCACTTCCGTGCGAAGGAACTCAGCGGCGTCGTTGGTGTAGCCCTGCTTGACCAGCCGCACCTTCCCGTCCTTGTCGAGGATGAAGACGGAAGGCATGGCCGTCTTGTCGCCCAGATACTGGCGGGCGATCAGGTTGTAGCGGTCCTTCACGATGGGATAGGTGATCTTGTTCAGCTTCACCAGCTCGCCAATCTGCGGCCAGTTGGCCTCGTCCTTGTCGATGGCCACCGAGATCAGCTGCAGACCCTTGTCTTTATACTCGGTATACAGCTGCTCGAGAAACGGCATCTCCTTCTTGCACGGCTTGCACCAGGTGGCGAAGAAGCTGATCAGCACCGCCTTCTTCTGCTGGTCCGCCTCCGCCTCCGACCCCACCAGGCTGCTGAGATCGATGCGCTGCATGCCCGCCTCGGCGGGGTTGTGCAGGACGCCGCTGAACATCGGCGCGTCGTCGCCGGGATTCAGCAGCGGCGCGTCGGCCGGTTCTGAAGGAGCGTGCTGGGCGCCGGCGTCGGCGGGCTTCTTTTCCGGCGGCCCGAGAAAGCGCTGGCCCGCAGCCAGGAGCATCAGTACGGTCACCATCATCCATTCCCCCGCAGCCATTCGACCAGGCCGCTCAGCGGCACCTCGTGCTGCGCGCCGGTCTTCAGCTCCTTGAGCTTCGCCCGATCGCTCTTCAACTCCAAGTCGCCCAGCACCAGTGCGTAGCGCGCGCCCAGCGCATCGGCGCGCTTCAATTGATTGCCCGGATTGGACTTGCGAAAGCCCACCTCGCAGGCAATGCCCGCCGAGCGCAGCTCTTGCGCCAGCCGGTCGGCGCGCGCAGCTTCGGCGTCGCCCAGCGGCGCGATGAACAGCGCCGGCCGGGCCGCGGCCTCGCGCCCCTGCTGCGCGAGCAACAGCGCCATCCGCTCCACGCCGGCGGCGAACCCGATACCGGGAACGTCGGGCCCGCCCAGCTCGCGCACCAGCCCGTCATACCGGCCGCCGCCCGCCACCGTGCTCTGCGCGCCGAGGCCTGCGGTGGCAATCGCTTCATAGGCGGTGCGGGTATAGTAATCGAGCCCGCGCACCAGCCTATCGTCAATCACGAACGCTACTTTCAATGATTGCAAGTTCTCCTGCAGCGACGCGAAGTGCGCGCGGCACGGGTCGCAGAGGAATTGTTCCATCCTGGGCGCGCCGGCCGCCACCTCCCGGCACTTGGGATTCTTGCAATCGAGCACGCGGATGGGATTGGTTTCAATCCGTGCCTTGCAGTCGTCGCACAAGTCACTCGCGCGCGAGCGCAGATAGGTTTGCAATGCCTCGCGATACCTGGGCCGGCAATTCGAGTCACCCAAGGTATTCAAATGCATTTCAAACGGTATCTGCAAAGAGCGCAGCCAGCGATCGAGCAGCTCGATCTGCTCGGCGTCGATGCGCGGCCCCTGGCTTCCCAAAGCCTCGACGCCGATCTGCGTGAATTGCCGGTACCGGCCGCGCTGCTGCCGTTCGCGGCGGAACATGGGCCCCAGGTACCACCACTTGGTCTCCGGCTCCTGCTGCGCGACGTTGTGCTCGAGGTACGCCCGCACCAGCGACGCCGTATTCTCCGGCCGCATGGAGACGCTGTCGCCGTGGTCGTCGAAGGTATACATCTCCTTGCCGACGATATCGGTGACTTCGCCGATTCCGCGCACGAACAATTCGGTGCGCTCCAATACCGGCGTGCGCGCCTCGCGATATCCATAAAGCGGGAATAACTCGCGCGCCGATTGCTCGATCAAGTGATAGTGACCGACCCGTATCCAGGGATCGTCGTCCTTGAGATAGGTATCGATGGGCAATACGTCGCGGGTACCTTTCACGCCGCGAATCTTCTGGCCCGAGCCGGAGCCCATTATTCCAGCGCCTCGCCCAATCGGATGGTCATGCCGCTCTGCAATCGCGGCGATAGCTTCACGCCCGGCGCAAGCAGGACCACCACCGTCGATCCCATCTCGAAGATAGCCAACTCCCCGCCCTTTTCGACGTGGACCGGCTGCGGGTAGAGCTTGCGCTGGGGCTTTCGCGTCCGCTTGGCATTGGTCACCACGTCGTCGTAGACGGCGCGGATGCGGCCCACATTGGTGGCCCCCACCGCCACCACCGCGCAGGCGCCGCGCGGCGTCTGCAAGAACGTGGTCAGCCGCTCATTGACGCAGAAGAGCTTCTCCACGTTGCGCACGCCCGATGCATTCACCGGCCAGAGCTGCCCCGGCATGTTGACGAAGCCTGTGACCTCGCCGCCCAGCGGCGCGTGGATGCGGTGATAGTTGTAGGGCGCGAGATAGATGGTGCAAAACACGCCGCCCGCGAACTGGGACGCGTCGCGCTCGGCCTCCGGCCCCCCGATCAACTCCGCCAGCGTGTAGTGCTTGTCCTTGGCTTGATAGAGCCGCGAGTCGACGATCTCGCCCAGCTCGCCCACCGTGCCGTCCACCGGCGACACCGGACCCGGCCCGGGCGCAATGGGCCGCGCCCCCGGTTTGAGCCGGCGGGTGAAGAACTCGGTGAAGGTCGGGTAATCCTCGAGGGGCCGCTCGGCTTCGCTCGCGTCCACGCCATACCGGCGCGCAAAGGCGCGAATGGCGGCCCGCACCACCGGCCGCGGCGCGCTCACCCGGCAGGCGGCGCCCACCGCGCGCGAGAACGTGTTCTTGGGCAGGAGCTTGAGCAGCGTATGAGTCAGCTCGGCCATCGGGCCGGACTGTGTAACACGCTATTGCCCCTGTTGCTCGGCCTGCTGAGGAGGTTGGCCCGGCTGCGGCGCTCCCGGAACGACGACCTGGTACTGGGGTTCTTCGCCAGCATCGGGCGGCGCAGCTGGAGGCGCCGAAGGCGGCGGCGCGGTGGGCGGAGCGGCTGCCTGCGCGGCCGCCGGAGCACCCGCGTCCGGCGGAGCCGCGGCGCGCGGCGGGGGCGGCGGAGGGGGAGGCGTCGGATCGGCGATGCGCCGGTAGATCTTTCCGTTGACCACCAGGATGGCCTGGCCCACGAATCCCGGCAGCCGCTCCTTGCAGCTGTCGGACGGAGCCACGCGGTACACGACGCCCGCCACGCCGGTGCCCTGCTCGGTGAAGGGCTCGTTGTCCATGAGGCAGCCGCTGCTCTGCGAATTGATGGCGGCCACTTCCGCCCCCGGCCCGTAGGGATCCTGCGCCGGACCCGCGTCGGGAGCGCCGGCGGCCAGGATCTTCTCCGGATCGATGTTGATCATCGGCGAGCCCGCGTTCTGCGCCGCCGCCGCGGCCGCCATCTTCTCGCGCTCCGCTCGCTGCTTGGCGAGCGCCTCGCGGCCGTGGGCGATGGCATTGAGCATGGTCTGCGCGGCGTCGGCGTCCACCGAGCGCGGGTCGACCTTCTTGAGCAGCGCCACTACCTCGTCCATCTTGGGGTCGCCGTAGGCGTCGTCGAGCTGAGAGGCGTAGAGCTGCTGGTAGAGCCGCGACGCCTTCTGGTAGCTCGCGTCGGGTCCGGTAGGCCCGCGGCGACACCCCGCCGCGGCCAGCAAAGCCATTAGGACGAGGGCGGCGCTCCGAGGCAAGAGGTTCCTCCCGATCGACAATTTGTCCGAGGCTACCACGCCACTTGGCCGATGGCAGGTTTCCGCCCGCGGGGTGAAAACGGTGCCGCGTTCCGCGGCGGGCTACTCGCCCCCCTGGGGGTCCAATGCGCCTGTTCAAGTTCGCCCTGCCCATCCTCTTCGCGGCCGGCCTCGCGCTCCTGGCCGCGCGGGCGTGGACCGATCAGGCCGACGCGGCCGCGCACAAGCTCGAGCTCGAGCATGCGCGGCACCAGTTCTCGCAGCGGGCCTCGGTGGTCCGCGCCGCCGCCGACACCGCGCACTACCGCGACGACTTGCGCGCGCTCTTCCGCTCCTGGTTCGCCGACCTGGCCGAGATCGGCAACCGCTACCCGATGCTGCGCGACCAGCCGCCGCCGTTCGTGCCGCCGCCGCCCCGCGTGCGCGGCGGCAACCTGAGCGACTGGCAGCAGCTCTCGGACGCGCAAGTGGGCGCGTGGCGCGAGGGCAAGATCGACCTGCTCGAGTCCACCGCGGCGCAGGGCCTGCGCTTGGATCTGCTCCGCGTCACCAAGGCCGACGGCCCGCAGCCCAGGCTCCTCGTCGACGTGGCGGTGTGGGGCGCGCCCGAGGAGACGCAGGTCGACGAGCCGGAGGCCGGCAAGCAGGTGCAGCGCGTGAGTGTGCCGCTGCTCTTCAAGGGGCTCTCGCTGCGGTTCTTCGATGCGCAGGGCACGGTGGTCGCGCGGCTCGACGGCGGCGGCGAGCCGGCGCTGCGCCTGGAAGTGCCCGAGCGGTTGACGCTCGACGCGCCGCCGGGACTCACGCTGGGCCGCTATGAGCTGCCGCTCTTTCCGCCCGGCGCAACGGAAGTGGAATGGACGCTGGCCGCCCAGGTCCGCGCGGTTTCGGGAGACACCCGGCTGGCGCAAGCCATCTGGAAGACCAAGCTCGACCCGGCCTGGACCGGAGCGGCGTGGACGCAGCCCGGCGAGGACAAGGTCATCGCCGAGAGCCAGGCCGAGGCCAAGGCGGCCGCGCCCGAGCAGGGGGCCCAGCCCGCCAGCGCGCACCCCGCCGGCCGCAAGGCCAAGCCCGCCGCCTGGCCCATCCGCGAGTAGTTAGAATTTCGCCTGTACCGACGTGCCGTCGGTGCGCAAATCCCACCACAGCGCGCCGCCGCCCGCCGCGGCCAGCACCGCAGCGGTGACGTAGAGCCCGCGCGCAATGCGCGTGTCGCGGTCGACGTCGTTGTAGCCCGCCAGGTCGCCCGGCTGGAGCTGGTTGATGGCCTCGCGCCGGTTGAGGTCGCCCGCGGTGACGTAGGCGCTGACGTGGAACGCGACCGCCGCCACCGCCGTCGCCAGGCCGAGCCCCAGCGTCGCCACCGCCGCGGGCCGCAACCACACCGGCTTGCGCGTCCCCTGGCCCGCCACCGAGGGCAGCGCCGCCTGCGGCACGGTGGCCTGCATCAGGTCGATGCGCGCCTCGGTGGTCTGCCCGAAGCGCACCTCGACGAAAGTGCTCATCTCGCGCGCCCGGCCGTCCTCGACGCGCACGGTGTGCTGGCCCGGCGCGAGGCCGTCGATGGCGCGGCTGAGCGGCAGCGTGCCCGCCGGCTTGCCGTCGATGAACAGCGCCGCGCCCGACCCGCCCGCCACCTCGACGCGCAAGGACCCCACGAACCGCGCCGGCGCCAGGAGCCGCACCGCGGCCTCGCGCAGCGTCTCGATCAAGCCGTCCTTCGACCCGCTCACCGGCACCGTCGCGCGCCGCAACTCCTGCCCCGAGCGCGCGTCGACCAGCTTGAGGTCGACCATGAAGGAGTCGCCCAGCTGGCTGGTGGTGCCGGTGATGAACTCGCGCGCGCCGGCCTTGGCGGCCGCCGCCGCCGCGCAGGGAATCTTGGCTTCGCAATCGGGCTCGGTCAGCGCCGCGGCGGTGTCCTTCTCCGGCAGCAGCTTCGCTTCGGGCAACACCGACAGCTCGTTGCGCAGCGTCACTTCCAGCGCGCGCACCACGTCGGCCGGCACGCCCAGCGGGCGCAGCGGCAACAGCGCAACCACGGGATGGTTGGGCGCAGCCGTTCCGGCAGCGAGCAGGATGGCCAGCGCAGCCTGCATGGATGCCTCATCCTGACACGCCGGCCGGGAGAGCTCCAAAAGAATGTTAGAGTCGGGCCGCATGTGCCGCCTTTTCGGCTGCCGGTCGCGCGAGGCTTCCGGCGTTTCGCACGAGCTGTTTCACGGCGCGAATGCCCTGCGGGTGCAGAGCCGCGAGCATCCAGACGGCTGGGGGCTCGGCTGGTACGAGAACCTCTCTCCGCGCGTGGTGCGCAGCCTCACCCCGGCCCACGGCGACACCGATTTCGAGAAGCTTTCGCAGTACGTCCATGCCGCCACCGTGCTGGCGCACGTGCGCAAGGCCAGCATCGGCCGCGTGGCTCCCGAGAACACGCATCCGTTCCAGCGCGGGCCCTGGCTCTTCGCCCACAACGGCACGCTGCCCGACTGGGAGCGGGTGCGACCGCGGCTGGAGGAGTTGATCGCGCCGGCGCTGCGCAGCGAGCTGCGCGGCGAGACCGACAGCGAACGCTGTTTCTTCCTCTTCCTCACGCGGCTCGAGCGGCACGGCGGAGCGGCGGCGCCCGCGCTGGCGGATACCGTCGCGCTGGTGCGCGAGATTGCCCAGGGCGCGGACAAGGCGAGCACCACCTTCCTCGCCACCGACGGACAGGTGATGGTGGCCTGCCGGAGCGGGCGCACGCTTTACGTCTCTTCGCCCGCGCCCGACGCTTCCGGCTGCTGCGATTACGTCGCGCTCGCCAGCGAAGATCCGGGCGAGCCTCCTCCGGGCGGCAAGCGCGCCTGGCGGGCACTGCCCGAGGAGGCGCTGGTCGAGGTCGACGCGGAGCTGCGGCTGCGCGTCACTTCGCTGTCGTGGCCTTGAGCAGCTCTCGCGCGCGCGGGCCGGTGGCGTGGAAGCGCGCCCGCCGCGTCCTGGGGCCGCGGTGCTCGAGCACAATCTCCAGGCGATCGGCGGGCAGCGCAGCCGCAGCCTTCTCCGCCCATTCGCACAAGGTCGCGGCCGGCTCGCGCAAGAGATCGTCGAATCCGAGCGCGAACAGCTCGGCGGGCCCGCTCAGCCGATAGAGGTCGAGGTGCTGCAGCCGGATGTCGCCCTGGTAGACGTTGACCAGCGCGAAGCTCGGCGAGCTCGCGCCGGATGCGCCCGCGCCTTCGACGGCAGCTCTCACCAAGAGCGTCTTGCCCGCGCCCAACTCGCCGGTGAGCGCGACGAAATCTCCCGGCCGCAGCGCCGCGCCCAGCTTGCGCCCCAGCGCGCGCGTCGCGGCCGGCGACTTCAGCAAGAGCTCTTTCATCGCTCCCAGCGGCGGAAGAGCCGCGGCAGCCCCACGCGTGCGATGTCGGTCGCGATCAGCGACGTCTCGCCCATCTCCTGCGCCGCCAGGTCGCCGGCGAAGGCGTGGAGGAACACCGCCAGCCGCGCGCGATCGCCGGAGCCGCCCGCGCCGCCGCGCCGCGCGAGCACGGCCGCGGCGATGCCGGTGAGCACATCGCCCGCTCCCGCCGTGGCCATGCCGGGATTTCCCGCGGCGCACACGGCGGTGGTTCCTTCCGGGTCGGCGATCACCGTGTGCGCGCCCTTGAGCACCATGCAGGCGCCGAAGCGCTGCGCGGCGCGCGCCGCGGAGTCCAGCCGATCGCCGAGGATGCGCTCGGCCTCCTCTCCGGTCAGCCGCGCGAACTCGCCCGGATGCGGCGTGAGCACCGCCGGGGATGGGGCCTTGCGCAGCCACTCGCCGATGCGCTCGCGGTGCTCGGCCAGGGCATTGAGTGCGTCGGCGTCGAGCACCGCCACCTCGGCGTCCGCGAGCAGCGCGCCGATGACCGGACCCGTCTCCGGTCCGCGCGGAATTCCCGGACCGATGGCCAGCGCGCTCTTGCCCTTCAACGCTTCGCGCAGCGCCGGCAGGTCTTTCAGCGAGAGCGGGCCGTCGCCCGGCAGCGGGATGAACATCGCCTCCGGCAGCCCGTGCAGCGCTTGCTGCACCTCGGGCCGCGCAGCCAGCGTCACCAGCCCCGCTCCCGCCCGCAGCGCGCCCTCGCACACCATCGCGGCGGCGCCGGGCTTGGTCGGCGAGCCGGCCACCGCCAGCACGTGGCCGAAGTCGTTCTTGTGCGAGTTGCGCGGCCGCGGCGGAAAGCGCGCCTTGGCCCACTCCTCGTCGATCAGCTCGCAGGCCGGCGCCGATAGTTTGTGCTCCAACGATTGCGGGATGCCGATGGGCGCCACCTCGATGCGCCCCGCGCACGCCGCGCCGGGAAAGAGATAGAGCCCGCGCTTGGGCGCGTGCAGGGTGACGGTGACGTCGGCGCGCGCGAGGTGGACCGGGTAGACCGCGCCGGTGTCGGAGTCGATGCCGCTGGGCACGTCGACGGAGACGATGCGAGCCCCGCGCTCGCGCGCCGCGTTCATGTCGCGGATGGCTTCCGCCTCCGCCCCCTCCGGCGCCCGCGAGAGCCCGCTGCCGAAGACGGCGTCGACCAGCACCACGCCCGGCCCGCCGTGGCTCTTGCGGTCGGCGTCCCTGCCGCCCGCCGCGCGCCAGGCCCGGGCCGCCGCGGCCGCGTCTCCCTTCAGCGCCGCCGGCTCTTTAGTATACCGGGTATATACATCCGCGAGCGAGGAGAGCAGCAGGCGCGCCGCCACCGAGCCGTCGCCGCCGTTGTTCCCCGGCCCGCAGAACAGCACGACCTTGCGCGGCTGCAGCGCCGCGACCGCGCGAGCCACCGCCGCGCCCGCGCTCTCCATCAACACCCGCGTGGGCAGATCCGCCTCGCCCGCCGCCAGCCGGTCGAGCTCACGCTGCTCGGCGGCCGTCAAGAGCCTCACTCGATCAACTCCTTCATGTCGCGCACTGCGCGCTCCATTCCGGTGAGCACCGCGCGGCAGACGATGGCGTAGCCGATGTTCAGCTCGGTGATCTCCTCGATCGCCGCGATGGGCTTCACGTTCCAGTAGTCGAGGCCGTGGCCGGCCGCGACGCGCAGACCGAGCTTGGCCGCGTTGCGCGCCGCCTCGATCAGGCGCGACAGCTCGCGGGACCGGTCGCGCTGCGTGCGCGCCTCGCAGTAGCGTCCGGTGTGCAGCTCCACCGCCTGCGCGTCGGCGCGGTGGCTGGCCTTGATCTGCTCCAGCTCCGGATCGACGAAGAGCGACACCTCGACGCTCGCGTCGCGCAGCACGCGCGCCACGCGGCGGATCTCCTCGCGCCCGCCGATCACGTCCAGCCCGCCCTCGGTGGTCAGCTCCTCGCGCCGCTCGGGCACCAGCGTGGCGGTGTCGGGCCGGTGCGACAGCGCCAGCTCCAGCATGGGCTGCACCGCCGCCATCTCCAGGTTCAAGGTGCCGTTCACCGTCTTGCGCAGGATTTCTAGATCTCGATCGTTCACGTGCCGCCGGTCCTCGCGCACGTGCAGCGTGATCTGATCGGCGCCGCCCAACTCGGCCATTGCCGCCGCCTCCACCGGGTCGGGATATCGCCCGCGGCGTGCCTGCCGCAGCGTCGCCACGTGGTCGATGTTCACGCCCAGTCTCATGCGCGCACTCTACCTCGGCTGAATGACCGACGGACACCCGGCCGATTCAATTGACGCGACGCGCTTCCGCACTCTGGAAAAATGAAACCCACACTGATTGCGATCGCAGGGCTGCTCTTCGCATGCGGTGGACAGATTCCGGACGACCTGCAGGAGGGCACCGCCGATCCCTCGGCGGCGAGCGCCGACGACCTGGTCAGCTGCCGTTCCATCGAGTGGTGGGACGGCTATCGCATCACCTCCAACGTCCACACCAGCTACGGCTGGTGGGACACCGACCTGGCCATCAGCGGCTCCACGCCGATCCAGCTGCGGCACGCCTCCAAGCTGGTGGCCTGGGGCGTCTACGGCTGGGGCTTCATGCCCACCTTCGTGGACCAGGTCACCGGCCGCAAGTTCCGCTTCCTGCACCTGCGGCCGCAGCACCGCTGGACGACGCAGATTGGCCACGTCTATCCGGCCGGCACCCTGGTCGGCGTTTCGGGCGGCGACACCTGGGACACCGGCGGCGCGGGCCGCGGCTACTCGACGGGGCCGCACCTCTGCGTGCAGACGCTGTCGGGCTTCCGCTCGGACTTCCCGGCGACGCGCGACGCCTGCCACTGACGCTTCAGGCGCCGATGGCCTTGCGGAGCTCGCCCGCGATCTGCTGCGCGTAGTTGTCGATGGCCTTCTGCTCCGGGCCCTCGACCAGCACGCGGACCTTGGGCTCGGTGCCGGAGTAGCGGACCAGCACCCGGCCGGAAGAGCCGAGCTTCTTCTCCACGTCGCGGATGGCGCGCATCACGCCCGGCAGCGATCCCAGCTCGGGCTTCTTGGAGACCGCGATCCCCAGCTGCGCCTGAGGGAAGATCTCCATGCACTGCGCCAGCTCGGAGACCGGCTTGCCGCTCTCCACCATCACC
>Ga0307479_10007322_pt1 | contig 10168 bp, 13 predicted proteins | sample atmos_gasesECM4C_FD_203743 | JGI IMG/M metagenome (GOLD analysis project Ga0307479, IMG submission 203743) | Hardwood forest soil microbial communities from Morgan-Monroe State Forest, Indiana, United States - atmos_gasesECM4C_515 | ecosystem: Environmental > Terrestrial > Soil > Temperate...
GCGAGTTCGAGGGTTGCTGGATCAGTCGTGCAGGACGACGCTTAAGAGGGAGGCATCGACGTGAATTCCGCCGTTGTACTTGATGAAACCGAGCTTCCTGAATTTGTTCATGAACAAATTGACGCGCGTGCGGCTTGTGCCAATCATCTCCGCCAGTGTCTCTTGCGATACTTTGGGGAGGACGCTCTGAAGCTGGTCTTGCCTACCGTATCGCGCAAGCAACAGAAGGGTGCGCGCGAGCCTCTTCTCCGTAGAGTTGAATAGCTGATCGACTAAGTCTTCCTCGACGCGAATGTTGCGTCTCAGCACGAAATTGATGAAGAGGTCGGATAAATCATGCTGCTCGTGCAACACTTTTTGCATTTCCTTCTTGCCAATGACGAGGATCGTGCTAGGTATAGTCGCCGTGGCATTCCCCATGCGAAGGGGCTGACCCGCCAGGCAACCTTCGCCGAAAAAGTCGCCAGGCCCCAAAATGGTGATGATCGCCTCCTTGCCGGATTCACTAACGGCTGTAATCTTCACAGCGCCTTGCTGTACATACATGACGCCGTCGGCGGGCGTGCCTTGCGAAAAGATAATCTCTGCTTTCTTGAAGTGCCTGGCCTTTTTCGCCACGCCGGCAGAATCTAAAAAAGCGTGGGCATCAAAGGCGCTCTTTTTCTTGGACATGCTCTTGGGCTTCTTTTTACTGAGATTCATAGATCGCTTTCGATAGCCGCTTCCCTTCCATGCTGAAAACTTCGCCTACGGTGCTAGCCGCAGATGGTTTTTCTTAGTTCAGATAAGTCGAAATCTGAGCACAATTGTTATTTTTTGTATGTGGGACATCGCACAGAGGTAAGCGCCTTCCCGGTCATCCCACTGGCCTGAGCCGCTGTGGTTTGAGATGTGTCCCGTTTCGCACAGATTGTTAGGCCCGCTTTTGGTTGAATTGACATGGAATCTCAGAGGCCAATAAAAGTTTACCTAAGAAACGATTATAGGCTTTCTATAGTTGAGGACCACTATGAGTGGGAAAAACTTTCGCGTCCAACACACAGGTAAACGCACCAACATTCAGGGGAAACAAGTAACGAACAAAGTACTGTTGGCAACGCCCGACAATGAATACCAATTGATGCGTGCTGACTTGACGTACGTCGATTTGCCGGATCGCCTCAGCCTTCATGAGCCGACACAAAGCATCGAGTTCGTCTATTTTCCGAACCGAGGAATGGTTTCTCAGGTTGTTGTGACCAAAGACGGTCGAACGGTGGAAGTGGGCGTAGTTGGAAACGAAGGCTATGTCGGTGCAGGATTGGCAGTTGGCTTGAGCAGAAGTTCCGTGCGTGAAATAGTCCAGATCGCCGGCGATGGCTTCCGAATGATTGGGAGTGCGCTAGAACGGATTCTGCAGTCGGCTCCGCAGTTGCAGATGATATTGGCCAGGCATACGGGGCTGCAAGGGATGCAAGTGGCACAGACGGCGGCGTGCAATAGACTCCACGATATACAGCAGCGTCTCTCGCGGTGGCTGCTGATGACGCAGGACAGGGTAAATTTGGGAATACTTCCGATCACCCACGATTTCATTGCGACCATGATGGGGACAGACCGATCCACGGTGAGCGTCGCAGCGGCCGTACTGCAAAAAAAGGGGGTCATAGAATACGTGCGAGGCGCGGTGAGGATCGTGAACCGCAGGAAACTGCAGACCACCGCTTGTGAGTGTTACGGTGTCATTCAACAGTTCGAAGATGACCTCGGGTTGAGATAGCAATTCTTGCCTGTGTTGGATATCCAACAGACAGCAACTTCTTCCCGTAGCTACTGTTTGGGCCTTGTCTATTCGCTTCAGTTTTGCTGTGTGGTCGAACAGCCGTGATTGTGGCAGGACCTCGCTCAAAGAAACGAAAAGGCGGGAGTTTATCGCTGCAGTGCCGTCAAAGGCCAATGCCATACGCTTTTTCGCAGAAGCGTAACGCACCATTTTCGAGGTGCACCATGGAGGCCATGCGTCGCAGACTGGTATGGGTCAAAACACAGAATTTTGAGGGCTGGGCATGCGCCGAATGCGCGTGGGCGTTCAAGCCTTCGGGACCGGTTGTCGGCGACTCAATTGAAGAGATGAAGACGCACTACGAACGGCAGCGCGACAAAGAGTTTGAGTCGCATATTTGTGCCGAGCATCCAAAGCGCAAAAGCTAAATTCCCGTATCCCTCCTCTGAATGCGGAATCCCCTTTTACAACATCTTTGAGAGAAACGGTCGATCTCGTAGCTGGCGCATTTTGCTGGAGCCCTGAACGGCCTGCCTTTCCGCCTGAAACCTTCCTCTTTTCGCCCATGTCCCAAAATCCCAAGTCGCCGCCCTAACCTGCGAAATTCAACGACATTGTGCGGCGCTTCGTGCACATCGTTTCTTGCCGCTTGATGCCATTTCTCTTATCCGTTCACCATGAAATCGTGAACACCTGAAAGACTTCCAGGAGCGGCAATATGCTCATTCTCTGGATCGTGGCGACCGTAGGAATCTGCATGATCAGCTACGAATACACGCGCCCGGGCCGAAATTGGCCGGCAGTGCGCGGGTGGTGGGTTCACGCCATACTGTTCAACGGCTTCCAGGTTTTCGCTGTATGGTTTGCGGGCGTAGCTTGGGACCACTGCCTGGCTCGGCATCGCTTCTGGTCTTCGGCAGGGCTGGGCACCGCGGGTGGAGCGTTCCTCGGCTATTTCGCGATTACCTTTGTCTTTTATTGGTGGCATCGTTGGCGCCACGCTTCGCCGTTTCTCTGGCGCTGGGTTCATCAGATTCATCACAGTCCGCAACGCATAGAAGTCATCACCAGCTTTTACAAGCATCCATTGGAAATCCTCCTCGACAGTCTGCTCATGAGCGTAATTTTGTACTTGGGAGTGGGCGTCGAACCCGCGGCGGCTGCTGCTGCAGCGATGCTTAGCGGCTTGGCCGAACTGGTGTATCACTGGAATGTCAAAACGCCACGTTGGCTGGGATACATCTTTCAGCGCCCGGAGAGCCACTGTATCCATCATCAGGAAGGCGTTCATGCCTTCAACTACTCTGACCTCCCTATGTGGGACATGCTTTTTGGCACGTACCGGAATCCCCGTGAATGGGAAGGCCGCTGCGGCTTCGGTGGCAGCAATGAAATGCGCCTCGCGGAAATGCTGCGCGGAGTGGATATTCACGAGGCGGACGCTTCGAAGGCCGCGCCGTGAGCGACAAGCATCCGCGGCAGCAGGCCTACCACACCTTCGCAATTTCCGTTCTCGCTCTGCTTGGATTCGCGCAAATGGCCGGCGACCTTTTGCATATACCAGCTCTCCAGGGCATAGCCGCGGCAACGGCGGCTTCCCCTGCGCCAAAGGTGTTTTCCTCTGTGAAAGGGCTAGAGACTTTCTCAACGCGGTTCTTCATCGAGTGGAACGATACGATGGGCACACACTCCGTTGAAATTACTCCGGAACGCTACGCCCATCTGTGCGGGCCTTACAACCGCCGTAATGTGTATGGCGCAGTGCTTGCCTATGGTCCAGTGCTCGACAGCGATGGACGTACTCGCCCTGTGTTCAATGCTGTTTCGCAGTATGCATTGTGTGGCGAAGCACCGCTGCTCCACGAATTGGGAATTCCAAGTGAAGCGGCAAACGGCTCTTTGAGCATTCGCCTGCAAACGCCAGCCAACGCTTCACCGCCTAACCTGCCACTTGTCTTGCGGCCGAGTTGTCCATGAACAATGCATGGGCTCGTGGGCACTACCGAATCTTCCGCATCTCCCTGGGGCTTTATCTGCTGCAGCACTTCCTGACACTACTTCCCTGGGGCGCGGAACTATTCTCCAATCGTGGAGTCTTGCCGTCCGCTTCGGCCAGCCCTCTAGTTCATTTATTTCCAAATGTGCTGGCCATCTGGGATCAACCGCCGGTCATCTCGTTCGTCCTCATCCTAGGCGCATTTCTGGCGGCCCTTCTCGGCGTTGGATTTTGGGATAGGCCCGCTGCACTCGCGCTCTGGTATGTGTGGGCATGCTTCCTCGGCCGTAATCCACTGATTGCGAACCCTGCCCTCCCTTTTATTGGCTGGCTGCTCCTGTTGCACGGATTTATTCCCAGAACTCCCTACAGGAGCTGGGCGGCTCAGGTTCCTCACGACCCTCATGGCAATTGGTACCCGCCACGATCGGCGTACGCACTCGCGTGGGTTTTAATGGCCGTAAGTTACTCGTACAGTGGGTACACGAAGCTGTCCAGTCCATCCTGGGTTAATGGGAGCGCGTTGGCTCACATTCTGGAGAACCCTCTCGCCCGACCTACGCTACTTCGGCAGTTGTTACTGGCAATGCCGCCAGTTAGCCTGCGCATTGCGACCTGGACCACCCTCGCGCTGGAACTAGCGTTTGCACCGTTGGCGTTGCTCCGCAAAGCCCGGCCATGGATTTGGACTGGCATGGTGGGGTTACATGCTGCGCTCTTGTTGCTAGTGAGCTTTGCGGATCTGACGGTAGGTATGCTTCTGGTGCATTTCTTTACCTTCGACCCGGAATGGCTAAGCTCAAGTAAGACAGCTCGCACCAGCCGAGTGTCGGCGTCAGCGGGCGCGTATTCCCGCGCAATGGACGGACGCGTCACTCGCCAGCAAGCGCTAACTCCACTAAAATTCTTGACATGACCAAAAACTACCTAGCGGCTGCCGTTGAGATCGCCCGCGAAGCCGGCGCTATTCTTTGCGAAGAATTTTATGGCCCGCTGCAAATCGCCTACAAAGGCGAAGTCGACCTAGTCACCCAAGCCGATAAGCGCTCAGAACAGGCCATTGTCGCCAAACTCCGCAAATACTTTCCCGATCACGCCATCATTGGCGAAGAAGGCACGCGCCTCGAGAGCGCTTCCGGCTCTGAGTTTCGCTGGCACGTCGATCCCCTGGATGGCACCACCAATTTCGCCCACGGCTATCCGTGCTTCTCGGTTTCGATTGGTCTAGCTCAAAATGACCAACTCCTCGCCGGTGTAGTCTTCAATCCCTATTACAACGAGCTGTTTGCTGCCGCCCGCGGCGAAGGCGCCACACTGAACGGCAAAAAGATCCACGTCTCGAGCATCACTTCGCTTTCCACGAGTCTGGTCTGCACGGGTTTCCCGACGCACCAGCGGCAGAACAATCTCAACATTCATTACTACTGGGATTTCACTCTGCGCACCCATGGCGTACGCCGCGATGGCTCCGCGGCACTTGATCTTGCATCGGTTGCCTCAGGGCGATTCGAGGGCTTCTGGGAATTTGGCTTGAACAAATGGGACACCGCTGCCGGCGTGCTCTTGGTGGAAGAGGCGGGAGGTAAGGTCAGCGATTTCGCAGGCGATCCGTACCGTTTAGGCGGTCCGATGATTCTTGCCACCAACGGATTGGTCCATGAGGAAATGCGCAAAGTCGCGCTGGAAATTTCCCAGCGGGATCCGGCGACGCCATTAGGGCGAAAGCTCGCGCCGTCGTGAAATGTGCCTGCAGGATTGCCTTGCTGCACTTAATCGAAAGCGTCCGCAACACCGCTGCACTCGAAGTCGGCGGCTCGATTCCTCTCGGAATACGCCGCACCCTAAATTATTTGGATTGCCATTCGGCGTAGAGCTTGGTGATCGTCGGGCCTATCGTGAAGCCCCAGGCGAAGATGGGAAAGTTCTTGAATTTTTCGGGCACGACGTAGCGCTCGGCGGCTTCCTCGACAGGCACACCAGCTCTGTACATTTTCTCGGCTTGGGCGGCGATATCGTCGAAGACTTCGCGGATGGTCGCAATGCCTTCCTGGCCGCAGAGCTGTCCGTGCCCGGGGACAAACAAAGTCTCTTTGTCGAAAGCCGCAAATTTTGCGAGGGTAGCGCGCCAGCCGGAGATGTTGGCGTCAATGGCGACGGGATACCAACCGCTAAAAAGCAAGTCACCCGTGTAGACGACGTTTTGCTCCGGGACGCGAACAATCAAATCGGCAGGAGTATGGCCAGGGTAGCTTTCGAGGATGACCGTGGTCCCGCCTAGATCGACTTTTTCCGGAAGTCTTGCGGGATCCAGCAACCGGTTGGGAACCGCGACGAGAGCGGCGTGAACGGTTTCGTAGATTCCGGTCGCCGCAGTAAGGTCGCTTTGTGCATGTTGGCGCTGCACGTCCGTTTTGGCGTCACGAACACGCTTTTCCAGCGGCGCCAGGAACGCCGCACGATCAACGGCCTGCAGCGCGGTTAAATTTTGTGTCATCAGCGAGGGCACCTTGGCGTGGGCCCACACAGGTATGTTGTTGCCGCCGTAAAAGCCGTTGCCCATGGCGTGATCGAAATGAAAATGCGTGTCGATTGCGCCACGTACGGGAACCTGAGCGACGCTACGGAACACATCTATTTGGAAGGATGCGCCAGCGGGACCGGCGAAGCCTTCGACGAGTAAGGCTGCGTCTTTACCCACAATGAAGCCACCATTGGAAATGGTGGTAAATCCCTTGGAAGGATCGGAGATGGTGGCGTACACACCGTTTCCGATTTTGCGGACGGAAGCGAACCCTTTGTCGGCAATGGGCGTCGAGGAGACCCGGGAATCCTCCCTGAGACTGTGCGCAAGCGCCGGCAGAGGAATGAGTTTCGCCACAGCGTACATGGCACCGAAGCAGGATGTCTTGGCGAGGAAGTCTCGGCGGGAAAACGTGCGGACGACGTCGCGTTGCGTGGCGATCTCGACAATACGAGCCATTCAAGTCCTCCAAGGTCAGTTGCGGTTGAGGTGTATTTCAGCGACCGATGATTCTAGCAGGGACATTTTGCGCTCGCTCAGCGCCGCGGTAAACAAATTGTAAACTCCACGAACGCAGGAAAAAAGAAGTCTGTCGCCCCGGCAAAAGCGTTATGGCATTGGCGGAACGGAAGCACGCGCCAGAGTTTGTCGCTGAGCTTGTGTTTTCGAGGAGATAGAATGGCGTAAGACCTACGGGGCGGTGTTGGGGAGGGTTGTGCGCATGTATAAGAAGTTCGCGGTGCTGATCGCCGGGCTGGCGTTTGCTCCCGCGTTGGTCTCGCAAGAACGCTGGACAGAAGCATGTGTCAACGCCTGCACGCTAGAGCACACCAATCCAGACCTACAGCGCCAAGAATTGATCACTCTGGAGAAAGAAGCAGCCCGTGCCGTGCAGCACAATGATGGTACGTTTTTCCGGCGCATTTACAGCGATGACTTTGTCGGGACGCTCTCGCACGGACAACCGGTGAACAAAAGTGCATTCATTCAGGCGATCGAAGCAGCAGACACGCGGTTCGAATCCGTGAACACCTCCGATATCAACGTGCATGTGTACCGCGAGACAGCCATAGCCACGTGCTTATGGTCCGTGCGGACGCTAAACAAGGGGCAATCCAGCAGCAGTCAGATACGGATGATACACGTATACTTGTACAGTCAACGAGGCTTCCAAGTGGTTGCCAGCCAAGCAACCCTCTTGCCGCCGTTTGGGCAGTCGCCGATTTAGGGAATCGGGAAGCTCGGACTCCACCGGCGTGAGCCTTCGCGTCAGGACTACTCGCTGGATTCTCATTGAGATTAGTGCGAACGTACTTGCTCACCGAAGGTGTGATGCTGCGGCTTAAACCGTAAAAGCGGCGGCAAGACCGCCACACTCCATAGTAAAAAGCCCGCTTCAGAGAGAGGGCGCTACAATGACAGAAGCATAAAAGCACGGTCAAAATGGCTGTGGCACAGTGAAGCGAGATTCCTTTGCCCGATACCAAAACACAAGCGGAGCCTTTGATCCGCAATATTTCCGACACGGCGCGCTGGGTAGCGGTGTATCGAGCGCGGGAAACAGAACGCGCGGATGCTATCTTTCGGGATCCCTTTGCGCGGCGGCTTGCTGGTGACCGCGGCGAGAAAATCGCGCAGTCCATGCCCGTGGGCGGCGACAACGATTGGTCCTTCGTCACACGGACCTATCTGATTGACCAGTTTGTCGCCATGAAGGTGCGGGAAGGCGCGGACATGGTCGTGAATTTGGCGGCGGGGCTGGATGCTCGTCCGTATCGCATGGATCTGCCGCCTTCGCTGCAGTGGGTGGAGGTCGATCTCGGCGAAATTCTCACCTACAAAGAACAGATTCTGCGAGACGACAAGCCGGTATGCGCGCTGGAGCGCGTTCGCTTGGATTTGGCCAATGTTAACGCACGCCGCGAGCTGTTCGCGCAGCTTGGAAGAAGGGCCAAGAAGGCGCTGGTCATCACCGAGGGGCTGCTTATTTATCTGACCGCTGAAGCGGTGAGCGAACTGGCGAAGGACCTTGCGGCCGTGCCGGCGTTTCGTTGGTGGATCTTCGATATCGCTTCTCCAGGGCTGATGAAGATGCTGCAGAAACGAATGGCGGCGCAGTTGAGTCAGGCGGCTCCGTTCAAGTTTGCGCCGCCTGAGGGCCCGGCTTTTTTCACGCCATTTGGATGGAAACCAGTGGACGTTCAGTCGTTTTTGAAGAATGCGGCGCGGCTGAAGCGGCTGCCGTTTTTCTTGAAGTTGGTCGCTTGGCTGCCCGAAACCGAGAAATCGCGGCGGAACCGGCCGTGGTCAGGGGCTTGCTTGATGGAGAGGCAGGACGGCCAACGTTAAAACTGTCTTCGATGCGCGTGTCCAAATGGCTTTCGAGTTCAACTGCAACTTCACGCTCATTCCGCTACTTCCGAAACAAACCGGCCGCTCGGACGAACCACGCACGCGTCTCATGAGGTTTCCTCTCCGGGGGCCAAGAAGCGAGCGAGAATCGCAGTGGTGTGCTCCCATTGCTGTGCTTCATGCTGGAGCTGCTTTCTGCCGGCGCGGGTGAGCTTGTAAAACTTGGCTCTGCGATGGTTGTCCGAGGTGCCCCATTCGGAGCTGATGTAACCTTCTTGCTCAAGCTTGAGCAGCGCGGGATACAGGGTGCCGTAGTTCACAGAGAGCACATCACCGCTGGTCTGCTCGATGCGGCGAGCGATGCCATAGCCATGGAGAGGGCCCAGGTTCTCCAAAGTGCGGAGGACCATCAGCGCCAAGGTTCCCTGCCAGACGTCGGCCTTGTCGCTCATAGCACTCCTATGGGATCCCCATAGTTGTAGCGAAATTCATATGGGAAAGCAATAGAAGAAGTTGAGTGCTTCTGGACACGTGGAAGCGAGACGCTGGCGTTACAACGAAAGAAGCTGGGAGAATGGCGCGCCTCTCCTTTTCGGTTTACACGCGAAGAGGCAGATTCCGGGTTCCTTGGGGTGAATGTTAACTCTATGAGGTCCGGCTGGTTGACGGGATAGGAGAAGTGACATTAGCCTAACTATAAGAGCTAGCCTGATCGCAAGATGGGGACGTCCCTCCAAAATCCGGCAACGGGTATGCGCCAATGCGTATTCTGCGGCAAAGCTATGCCTGCAACTTTGAACCGATGCCCAGCCTGCCGCGAGGACGTTCCCGAGGTTCGTTTGGCCGCGCGTCCGGTCGCACGCACGGCGGGTCGAAACCAAATGCGGCGCGGCTTTCTGTACATGCTCTTGGCTGGAGTGATTCAGTTCTTCGCCGCCGGCTACAGTGGCATGACCTTGCCGGTGGCCGTGCCGCCCGCAGTAACGTTGTACCTTGCACCGCTCGTGTTCATGGCCGGTTTGGGCCTGCTCATCTTCGGTATTTATCAGCGCATGAAAGCTTAGTACGAAACGCCCGCCTAATAATTGTCCCAAAGCAGTGCCATGGGAAACCATTAGAGCAGCGAGAGCGGTGACTAAGGAAGAGGAGCGCCAGACGAGGCCGGTATCTCAGCAGAGTTGAGTTGAACGCCCAGGCGCAGGTTGGCGAAGTAGGTCTGCCCGAGCGACATTACGCCAGTGTAGAGATAGCCCCAAACGAAGAGCAGCAGAAACGGTACGGTGGCATAGGTCTCGTTCAAAATGGCGTAGAGCACGGTGATGATGAAGTAGAAGCCGAGGAAAACTTCCGCGTAGGGAATCCACCCAGCTTTATTCTTGTACGACTTTTTCAGGAAAGAATCGGCTTTGCCCTCGATTTTGTATTTGGGGGTGCGCGCAAAATCCGTCTTTTTGCCGATAATGGCCTCAATTACTCCTTGGGCGTTGCGCACTGAAATGCCGATGCCGGTGGCCATCACAAACGGCATGTACAAGAA
>Ga0307479_10007323_pt1 | contig 10168 bp, 7 predicted proteins | sample atmos_gasesECM4C_FD_203743 | JGI IMG/M metagenome (GOLD analysis project Ga0307479, IMG submission 203743) | Hardwood forest soil microbial communities from Morgan-Monroe State Forest, Indiana, United States - atmos_gasesECM4C_515 | ecosystem: Environmental > Terrestrial > Soil > Temperate...
TGTTGCACCCCAGCTCCGCAGCTTCCTGTTTGCCGACAATCCAGAAGTTGTCGGATTGTGGCTCGAAATCGAATGCCAATGCAACCGCTTGTACTCCTCAGTTGCTCATCACCGGCACGGCAACAAATCCATGGACGTGGCCACCAAGGGAGTACTGGCCGACGATGACTCCGCCGGGGTTGATTCCGAAGGCCACGGTGGCTGCCGCGCCGGGATAATCCAAGTTGATGGGCGCGGAACCGTCAGGGGATTGCAGGAATCCGTGGCGATGACCGGTGCCGTCCACGTAGGTTCCCACGAATTGTTGGGCGGGGTTGATGTCCCAGGTAGCTGTCAGGAGGCTGGTCTTGGTCGCGTCGTAGGACGCAAAGAGGCCGTCCTGCACCACGAAACCGTGGCGGTGACCGTTCATATCGTTCCAAAAGCCTACAATCGTCCGGCCGTCGGGAGTGGCGCCGTTGTTCATGGACATGGGCATGGATTGCGAAGGATCGGTCAGTTCGCCGCCATTTGGCGTCAAGCTCGCGTTGCCGAGACGTCTCCATGCGGCGCCGAACATGGAATTCATCAGATCGAAATCGTGCAAGCAGCCGTAGATATCGCCGTCGGGACTAATGCGCTGCGGAACCGCGCCGGGATGACCGGGGAACAACACGGTTGAGAACTTGCCGTGACCGTACAGAAAGCCTTTGATGCAGGCTGCGGAACCAGCCGCGGGACAGTAGGCTGGCGAGTCCTTAGGAGCTGTATTGCTAACCCCAAGCGTGTATGGGGCGATGTAGTTCCCGACGATGTCTCCTGAAGGACCAATTCCATTAGCGCTGGTGGCAACCGCGCCTGGAAAATCAATGGTGGTGAATTGACCGGCGCTCAACAGAAATCCGTGCTGGCCTCCCACTCCATCCAGGAAGAGGCCGACGATATCACCGCCGGGATTGATGCCGTTGGCGACGGTTTGCCGGGCGATTCCGTTCGGGCAATTTGTGGGCGGCGCGGCACTGCAAGGCACGTCAATGGAAGCGTAGTTGAATTGCTGGGCAGAACAACGGCTGGCTGGCAATGTCAGCACCCCCAGAATGAGAATGCATACCGTTAAGTGTCGCCTCATTTTCTTGTTCTCCTAATCTGGTGAATCTTTCGCGAAGCTGCTCTCACTATATAAATCGTAAGAGCAGGCGAGAGTGGCTCACGCGATCCGAAAGTTTCTGCTTAGCGGGGGTGACCCGGAAGGTTCCTAACCCGAGGCGGCTGCTGTAAGTGTTGAATCCTGAGCTGGTTTCGACTATTCTGCCAGCAAGTTCCCCGCGTGAGTTAGCGAGCAGAGGCCCAGCAAGTGGCTCGAGAACCCTCTAGTCCTGTCAGCGAGCTACTTCTCCATTGGGGAAATGGAGACCGCAAGGCACTGGAAGCGATTTTGCCTCTCGTCTACAACGAGCTGAAGCGGCTAGCTCGCTATCACTTGCAACAGCAGCGTCCGAATCACACCCTGCAAACGACTGCGCTGGTTCACGAGGCTTACTTGAGACTTGCGGGGGAAAAGTCCCTCCAGGCCAAAGATCGAGGGCACTTTCTGGGGATTGCCGCGCAGCTGATGCGCTGGATTCTGGTGGACTACGAGCGCAACCGGCGTGCGGCCAAACGGGGAGCTGGGGCCACACACGTCGCGCTCGATGATGGCATTGCTGCAGACCGGTCCGCAGGCCGAGAAGTGGACCTTCTGGCCCTTGATGAAGCGCTCTGCCGGCTCGCCACGCTGGATCGCCAGCAGAGCCAGATAGTCGAGCTGCGCTACTTCGGCGGGCTTACCATTGAAGATACTTCGGAATTTCTGGGCGTCTCTCCGGCGACGGTAAAACGGAGTTGGTCTTCAGCCCGTGCCTGGCTCTCCCGGGAATTGAATCGCCGAGAGGCGCAAGCATGAACCCGGAGGAATGGCTAAAAGTCCGGTCCATCCTCGAATCGGCTCTGGACCTCGATCCCCAGTCCCGATCTGCCTTCGTGGATAGCGCATGCGCCGGAGACGAGCGCTTGCATCGCGAAGTTCTCTCCCTGCTCAACGATCAAAAGCAATCGGATCACTTCCTGGAAGAGCCCGCGTTGGAGATGGTCCGCCAACAGATGGCCCGAGACCAAGCAATGCAAGACAAAGAATCCGAGTCGGCTCTGCTGGGCAAGGAGATCTCCCATTACCGCATTCTCCAGAAGCTGGGCGGGGGAGGCATGGGCGTGGTCTACAAGGCGGAAGACACTCGCCTAGGCCGGCACGTGGCTTTGAAGTTTCTTCCAGAACAAACGGTACGAGATGCGCAAGCCTTGGAGCGTTTTAAACGAGAAGCGCAGGCGGCTTCGGCCCTCAATCATCCGCACATTTGCACGATCTACGATATCGGGGAATACGAAAAAGGGCCGTTCATCGTGATGGAAGCGCTGGAGGGAAGCACTATTAAGCATCGCATCTCGGGCAAGCCGCTTGCTAGCGAATTAGTGGTTGAGCTAGGCATTCAAATCGCCGAAGCACTGGAAGCGGCGCATTCCAGGGGCATCTTGCACCGCGATATCAAGCCGGCCAATATCTTCGTCACGGAGCGTGGTCAGGCCAAGTTGTTGGACTTCGGCCTGGCTAAACTGGCTGGAGCGACGACTGAAGCCCTTGCTAGTCAGGACCTGCCGACCGCGACAACAAACTTCCACGCACACGACCTCACACTCCCCGGTGCGCTTATGGGTACAGCGCCCTATATGTCACCCGAGCAAACCCTCGGAAAACCTCTGGACGCACGATCGGACATCTTCAGCTTTGGGGCAGTTCTCTACGAAATGGCCACGGGGCAGCCTGCGTTTTCGGGAGAGACCACTGGGCAGATCCGTGAAATCATTCTCACTCGAGAACCTGTTTCGCCGCGCAAACTAAATCCGCGAATACCAGCTGTCCTCGAGCGGGTGATCATCAAGGCTCTCAAAAAAAGGCCTGAGGAACGCTATCAGCGTGCCGCCGGTTTGCGAACCGACTTGATACCAGTGCGAGGCGAAATCGGTCCGCGCTGGCGGCCACGTGTTGTAATGGCTTCCCTCGCGCTGTTGGCTCTTGTTGCTGGTATCGGTTGGAAGTTAGGGTGGCTGCAGCCGAGTCTGCGTCTCGGCCAAATTCAGTCCATCGCGGTCCTTCCTTTGGCTAATCTGTCCGGCGATCGAGAGCAAGAGTATTTCGCTGACGGAATGACCGAGCAACTGACCACGGATCTCGGGCAAATCAGTGCCTTGCGAGTGATTTCACGCACTTCGGCGATGCAATACAGGAACACAAATAAGAAGGTGCCGGAGATAGCGCGGGAGTTGAATGTAGATGCTGTTGTTGAGGGTTCCGTTGAGCGCGTGGGCAATCAGGTGCGAATCACCGCGCAGTTGATTGACGCTCCAAACGACCGGCACTTGTGGGCCAAGAGCTACGAGCGCGATCTGAGAGACGCGTTCAGGTTGCAGGACGACGTGGCGAAAGAAATCGCCAGTGAAGTGAAGGTCAAGCTTACATCGCAAGAGCAGTCCCGATTGTCAAACGCGCGACCAATCGATCCCGCCGCCAGCGAGGCTTACCTGCGCGGTCTCCATCAGCTGCATGGCATCACCGCCGAACCAACGGACACTCTGAAATCACAATCCATCGAAAAAGCCATCCAGTACTTCCAGGAAGCCCTGAGCCATGACCCAAACGACGCGCAGGCCTATTCCGGGTTAGCCGATGCTTATTACAGCTTGAGTACGTTTTATAGAGCCCCCCTCCAGGTAATGCCCAAAGCGAAGGCTGCTGCCGAGAAGGCCGTAGAACTCGACGATACGCTTGCCGAAGCCCACGCTTCTCTCGGATACGTGTCCATCCATTTTGATTGGGATTGGGCTCGTGGGGAACGTGAATTCCGCAGGGCACTGGAGTTGAATCCAAGCTCGTCGCGGGCGCATTCCGGGTACGCACAATATCTTCTCTTTGTGCGCGGTCGCGCGGATCAAGCGATCCAAGAACTACGCCAGGCCTACGCGCTCGATCCGCTGTTGCCGCAAGCGCACGGGGATCTGGCCTGGTTCTTGTTCCTTGCGAGACGCTACTCCGACTCGATAGAGGCTGCTCTCAAGGTTGGTCGGGATGACCACATCCTGGCGCTCTCCTATGCGGAACTTGGCCAGTCCGACCAAGCAATTGCGGCGGCAGATCGCGCCGTAAAATCCACTCGGAATCCAGTTATCCTGTCCCAGGCTGCGGCGGCCTACGCCCTTGCCGGTAGGAAAGATAAGGCTCGGGCAATGATCTCGGGGATTGAGGGGCAGGCGCGAGAGCGCTATGTCTGCGGATTTAACGTGGCCAGCCTATATTCCGTGCTGGGAGAGAAGGAACAAGCCCTTGCCTGGCTTGAAAGGGCCCATCGAGACCGTTCGGATTGAATGCCCTCTGTCGGGGTGGATCCCCGACTCGATGCAGTGAGACGCGACCCGCGCTTTGCCAATCTTCTGCAACGCATGGGTCTTCACCAATAAGCGCTACTCCAAGGTTCAGCCTCTCCCGCTGCAGCGGTCGGCTTCTGAAAGGGCATTCGTTCGCGTGAGCTTTGTCGAAGCGCAGGATTTTGTATTGAAGGATGAAGCCGGCCATGTTTGTGCGCGATTGAGCCTGAACCCGTCAATCGCGCGATTGAAGCAGCCGAATGGGCGCACCTACTTTGTCCAGGGTGACGCGCTGGCGATTCCCTACCAGCCCGCTCTGCAGTTCTTAGATGACAAAGGCGACGTGGTCTGGACCGTCCCCAGGTGCCGATGCTGAGACCAGCGAACTAGCGCTCGACGGCCTAGCGCAAATCCCAATTTGGATTCACTATTGCCACACCAGCTCCGTAGCTTCCTGTTTGCCGACAAACCGTCCGTGGGAAGTCCTGTTGTGAAGTCGCGAGCGCTATAGAGATTTATCGCCAACGGATTGGTCCGCGCTTTCCCAAGGTGTCCGCTTCCATTGACTCGCTCTGGCTCTGGACGTAGGATTTCACACCAATAGTCGGCCAAACAATATCGCACTAGGGCATTGCCGAAAAACCTGGCGGCAGGGCTTCCGAATTCACCTTCAGTTCGAGAGGAGATCCTCATGAGCGCATCGACCACGGCCATGACCTCATCCACCAGCGCATACACGACCCCCGCGTTTTGGGAACGCTTGTGGCGCACGGCCGGCATCCAGTCTGTCGGGCTCTTCATCATCGGGTACGTCATCTACGGCTACCAGCCGCGCATCGGCGCGTCGACCGACGCACTCGCCGCGTTCTACGACGGCGATCGCACGCATATCCTGATCGCTGCGGTGTTCTTCGGCCTGTCGATCCTCAACCTCCTGTGGTTCGCTGCGGCGCTCAGGACCACCTTGGCGGATGCGGGGCAAGACGGTTGGGGTGCGGCGGCTACCGCCTCCAGTACAGCGGTCGGAGTGCTGTTCCTTTTGCTTATCACGGTCGATGCAGCCCTTGCGTACTCGATCGGCGGCTCCGGAAACAATACGCTCAGGTCGGGACTGAACGACTTCGTATGGGCAGGCTTCGTGTTGACATCGTTCCCGCGCGCGATGCTTATCATGGCTGCAGCGTTTGGGCTCTGGCGGGCCCGGCTGATCTCGAACGCGCTCTTCGCGGCGGGGGTCGCAGCCGTCGTGCTCGTCTTGCTGGGCGGCACCATGTGGCTGAGCGGTGGATTCTGGGCACCGGACGGCGCCTATTCGCGCTTCGTCTCGCCCATCATCGGTATCGTGTGGGTCCTGGTCGTGAGCCGGGTCCTCTTGACCCGAAGTCCTGCTACGCGTGCGGCATGGTGAGGGCGACGCTGGTCTGACTTCGATTTAACGGAACGCATAAGAGGAAAAAACATGGCAAATCCCATTCTGGTTACCGGCGCGGCGGGGCGCGTAGGCGCAGTAGGGCGCACGGTCACCGAGCTGCTGTTGAAGCAAGGCAAAGCGGTGCGTGCGATGGTGCGAAATGAAGACGAACGCGCGCAGGCATTGCGCGACATGGGTGCGGAGGTCGTGGTCGGCAATCTGCTCGATCTCGATTCGATGCATAGGGTGATTGCCGGCTGCGAGACGATGTACTTCGGCATGTCGATTTCGGATGCCTACCTGGCCGCGACGGTCAATGCGGCGGCGGTGGCGAAACATCACGGCGTGAAGGCGTTCATCAATATGTCTCAGATGACGGTCTCTCAGATGAGCATTACCGAAACTACTCCGAGCCCGCAACACAAGCTGCACTGGCTCGCCGAACAGGCGCTGAACTGGTCCGGTCTGCCGGTTGTGCACGTGCGTCCGACAGTGTTTCTCGAAGGCTTCTTCCTGACTTTGACTCCGGATTCAGTCAGGGAATCCAATCAGATCAGGTTACCGTTCGGGGAGGGCAAGACTTCGCCGGTGGCATCGGAAGATGTTGCGCGGGTGATCGCCGCGCTGCTCGCCAATCCGCAGCCGCACATCGGCAAGATTTATCACCTGACCGGTCCGCAGTCCGAGAGCATGCATTTCTTTGCACAGGAGTATTCGAAGGCGCTGGGCCGCACAATCACCTTTCAGGATATTCCCGTCGAGCCGTGGCGGGACGAGCTGCTCAAGCGGGGCTGGCCGGTTCACGTGGTGAACCACCTAGCGGCGATGGGCGATCTGCATCGCACGGGGCGTTTCGACCGGCTGTCGGACGACGTGCTCACGCTGACGGGGCAACGGCCGCTGAGCGTGCAGGGGTTCGTGAGGAAGAATGCCGCGACATTCACCGCATCGGCAAAAGCCAAAGAGGCCTGAGTGTCTGCGGCCGAATGAGGAAAGACAAAGAAGGCTTTGCTCTCCCTATGCGACGCCGAATCGAGCACTTATGATGTGATTCTTCTGAGTTCGCGACTAGGTGCTCGTCCGAAATCCGCTTGCAAATTGGAAACACGCCATCTTTTACTACTGGGTTGTCGGTGATCCGGAAGCGATTGGAGCCAATTTTCGGGGGGCTTAGTACCTACAAGTCGGCTTGTAGGAAGTGATCGCGATTGCTCCCGGTTGACGGGCAACTCGGAAATAATCGACATATGTGATTAAGGTGGGCAATCGGAAAAATGACACACTACCTAAATACCGGATTCACGAGGCGGGGAAACTCAGCTTTCGACTAGACCTTTCTCGATCATTTCCTCATCACTGAGCCACAGGTCTGGAATGTTCGCGGAGCCGAAGCGCAAAACATCTTCGAGCGCGCCGCGCACCTCGTGATGCCGGAAGTCCACGCCAATGCGCTCCAACAATTCGATGAGGGCCTGCGCGCTTTCCGCGGCGACGGGCCGCGGACGCGAGCCTTCGACACGGTCGAGCCGGTGATAGGTAATCACGTACATGGCGCCAGGGCCGGCGCCGTGACGGGCGATTCGCAAGAAGCCATGCGTTCTAGGTTTTGGGGGAGAAACGTTTGCAGCAGCTACGGCCGAACCGGTTCGCATGGCGCTCATCGAATCGCGGGCCCCTCCCCCGGGCTCATGTCCGCTGGCCTTTGCTCATTCAGATTCAGCGTTCGCTCCAGTTGAGATCCTTCGGCCCGGCTGAAAAACGCCGGGACCTCAGGATGACAATTTTGGTTTCCCGTAAACGGTCATTACATGCCGTATGAAGTCGCCTAGCTGCAGCCGGAGGTGCTGCCGCAGTTTTCGCATTTGTAGCAGGCGCCGTTGGGCACCATGAGCATGCCGCATTCGGAGCATGTGGGCGCGCCTTCATGCTGGTCGCGCGGCTTGGAAGATTGCGAATTGGTGAGCGGCGGCGCCAGGCGCATCGCTTCCGTCATCGCAGGCATGCTTGCACTTGCCGCGGAGTGAGAAGCGGGAGCGTGCGACACCGCGGCTTGCTCGCCGTTGAGCTTCAGGTAGTCGGAGGAAATAAAGCGGCCGCCGAGCCAGCGCGCGATATAGTCCAGCACGGACGAGACGAAGCGAATATTTGGATTCGCGGTGATGCCGGACGGTTCGAATCGCGTGTTGAGCAGCTTGTCGACGAAAACCTTGAGCGGCACGCCGTACTGCAAGCCCAAGGAAATTGTTAACGCCAAGCCGTCCATGATGCCCGAGAGTGTCGAACCTTCTTTGGACATCTTGATAAAGATTTCGCCGGGCCGGCCATCGTCATACATGCCCGCGGTGATATAGCCTTCGTGGCCGCCGACGCTGAACTTGTGGGTTACGGAAGCGCGCTCGACGGGCATTTTTTCGCGCTGCCGTCGACCGAACAGTTCGCGCTGCAGCGGCTCTATGGCTGCTGCTGCGGCAACCTGCACAGCGGCAGTTACTACCGGAGCTTCCGCCTTCTTCTCGTCTTTTTTGCCGGCAGCAGAGAGCGGTTGCGAGCGCTTCGAATTGTCGCGGTAAATGGCCACGGCCTTCAGTCCCATTTTCCAGGAAAGAAGGTAGGCTTGCGAAATATCATCGATCGTCGATTCCTCGGGCATATTGATGGTCTTGGAGATGGCGCCGGAAAGGAACGGCTGGGTTGCGGCCATCATTTTCACGTGACCGGTCCAGCTAATCGAACGACCGCCACCCGCGGGCGCTAGCGAGCAATCGAAGACGGGAAGATGCTCTGGTTTCAGATTAGGGGCGCCTTCGACGGTGCCTTGCTTGTCGATGTGGGAGACGATTTCGCTGCTGTGCTCCGGGGTGTAGCCGAGCTTCATCAAGGCTTCCGGAACGGTGTTGTTCACGATTTTAATCAAGCCACCGCCGACGAGTTTCTTGTGCTTGACCAGAGCGAGATCGGGCTCGATGCCAGTGGTATCGCAGTCCATCATGAAACCGATGGTACCGGTGGGGGCGAGCACGGTGACTTGCGAATTCTTGAAGCCGAACTTTTCGCCGTGTTGTAGCGCGGTGTCCCAGGACTCCTGCGCAGCCAGGAACAGTTCGGATTGCACATGATCGGGCTGGATTCCCCGCATGGCGTCGCGATGCATACGGATGACGTCCAGCATGGGCTCGCGGTTCGGTTCGTAGCCCGGGAACGGGCCCATACGCTCCGCGATGCGCGAAGACTGCGCGTACGCTTCGCCGCACATCAGCGCGGTGATGGCGCCGGCCACATCGCGGCCTTCATCGGAATCGTAAGGAAGCGCCATGGACATCAGCAGCGCGCCAAGATTGGCGTAGCCGAGACCCAGCGGCCGGAAGGCGTGGGAGTTGTCGGCGATTTTCGGCGTTGGATAGCTGGCGTTGTCGACCAGAATCTCCTGGGCCGTGATGGTTACGTCCACGGCGTGCTTGAAGGCTTCGACATCGAATTGCCCACCCGTGCGGAACTTCATCAGGTTCAAGGAAGCCAGGTTGCACGCGGTGTCGTCCAGGAACATGTACTCGCTGCAGGGATTGGAGGCGTTGATGCGCGCGGTGTTTTTGCAAGTGTGCCAGCGATTGACGGTCGTATCGTATTGCATGCCGGGATCGCCGCAGTGCCAGGTGGAATCGGCGACCTTCGCGAGCAGATCGCGAGCGCGCAATTTATCCGCGGGTTGGCCATCGGTGACGTTGCGAGTCCACCAGTCGCGGTCTTCTTCCGCGGCGCGCATGAATTCATCGGTTACGCGCACGGAGTGATTGGCGTTCTGGAAGAAAATCGAGCTGTAGGCGTCGCCATCGATGCCGGAATCGTAGCCCTGGGCGATGAGCACATGCGCCTTGCGCTCTTCTTTCATTTTGCATTCGATGAATTCCACGATGTCCGGATGATCGATGTTGAGGATCACCATCTTGGCCGCGCGACGCGTCTTTCCGCCGCTCTTGATCACGCCGGCGAAGGCATCAAAGCCTTTCATAAAGCTCACCGGACCGGAGGCAATGCCGCCGCCCGAGAGCGTTTCTTTACTACCGCGCAAAGTCGAAAAATTCGTACCAGTGCCGGAGCCCCACTTGAAGAGCATGCCTTCGGTGCGGGTCAGGCCCATGATCGATTCCATACTGTCGTGCACGGAATTGATGAAGCACGCGGAGCATTGTGGCTTGGGCTGCACGCCGACGTTGAACCAGACGGGCGAGTTGAAAGCCATCTTTTGCTGCACGAGCAAATGCGTGAGTTCGTCGCGGAAAGCGTCGCGCGATTCGGCGTCGGCAAAATAGCCGCCTTCTTCGCCCCAAC
>Ga0307479_10007324_pt1 | contig 10168 bp, 9 predicted proteins | sample atmos_gasesECM4C_FD_203743 | JGI IMG/M metagenome (GOLD analysis project Ga0307479, IMG submission 203743) | Hardwood forest soil microbial communities from Morgan-Monroe State Forest, Indiana, United States - atmos_gasesECM4C_515 | ecosystem: Environmental > Terrestrial > Soil > Temperate...
TTGTCGGGCGAGCGGAAGGACGTCCGGATTTTTGCTGACTTCGAGAATTCATGATCCTGTTATCCGAAGGGCCTCAAAGTCGGCGTGAGAACTCCACAGTCGAAGAGTTAGTGCCTAATGCCATCTTGGATGCAAGCCGCCTACAGCGCGGCTGAACAGAGTGCGGAGAAATTGGCATTCAGACCCTCAGGGGTTAAAACCCCTGACGAGAATGTAGCCCTTTTGTCGTGCCTGAAGGCACGACCCACAAAACTTAGGGGTTTTTCCGCAACCACTAATGCCGCGTCCACAACGATTCCTTGTGCTCAAAGACGCGCTTTAACGCGCTCACGCGTCTTGGCGGCCTCCCAGAGGACTTCAAGTTCTTCTTTAGATAGCTGGGCGAGGCGCTGGCCGGAGCGGGCCGCGTCCTGTTCCATATTTTGAAAGCGTAACTTGAATTTTTTGTTTGAAAGCTTAAGTGCTACTTCAGGATCAAACCCCAGGAAACGTGTCAGGTTGACGGCGACGAAGAGGAGGTCGCCTAGTTCTTCCTCGCGACGAGATCGATCCTCTTCGGAGAGCGCTACGCGCAGCTCGGAGGTTTCTTCGCGCAGCTTTGTGAAGATGCCTTCCACGGTTTGCCAGTCGAAGCCGACTTGGGCGGCGCGGCGGGTTAGTTGGTAGGCTTCGAGAAGAGCGGGCAAGGCGCGAGGAACGCCTGCCAGTGCCGAGGGGCGGGGTTGCTCAGATGAGGCATCCGGATTCTTCTCTTGGGCCTTTAACTGCACCCAGTTTTTTAAGACTTGTTCGGCAGTATCGGCTTTCACTTTGCCAAAGACGTGCGGGTGGCGGCGGACCAGTTTGTCGCGGATGGCCGAGATGACGTGAGTGATGTCGAAACGTCCCGCTTCCCTGGCGATATCGGCGTGGAAAAGAATCTGGAGGAGGAGGTCACCGAGTTCTTCGGTCAATTCCTTTGGGTTGCCACGCTCGAGGGCATCCAGGACTTCGTAGGCTTCCTCGATCAGGTAGGTTTTGAGCGTGTCGTGAGTTTGCTCGCGGTCCCACGGACAGCCGCCGGGGGCGCGGAGGCGAGCTTGGATGGCGAGTAAGTCTTCGAAGAGTTTGCCGGGCTGTGGGCGGGCGGATTTTAGGTGCTTGCGTTTGGGGGGCTTGGATTTATTCTTTTTAGAATGACGTGGAGGCACGGGGTTGGGTTAGCTCCTGAATGACGGGAAAACTTTACGGCACGTTTCGGTAATTCACAAGGCGGAAAAGCTCAACACAGCGCGGCGGAGCCGCAACCAAGACTAGCTTCAGCGGCTAAAGCCGGTTCCAGGAAATCTCGTTGCGGCCGTGCTGAAGCCCGGCCCTCCAAAGGAGTGGAGATTCTGCGCGCGGCGCGACGAATTTCAGGATTAGCTTTACAGAGGTCACAGAAGGCGCAGAGGGGAGCATCTAAAATCTCTAAGGAGTTTCGGGATGCGGGAGAGGATTTCAAAGGTAATTTTTTGATTCTGTAAAATAATCGTACGCGCTCCCTAACGGTCGCGCTACTGACGGCTACTCTACGGGGCTTGTGAGGGCGTGCGGGGCGGTGCTAAAATGCGTGCGCGACTTATTTGTTTGAGAAAGATGCGAGGGAGAAACCGTTGTCGGAGACCAAGCAGGATGAAAGTTTCAAGGTTGTAGACCGACGGCTGTTTACGCCGGAAGGTGAGTTTCGCAAGGACGTGGCGGAACAGCAGGATCGGGAGCACGAAACGGCGTCTTCGGCCAGCGCGGCGCAGACGGCGCGGAATAACGCCGTTGTTAAAGATGCGGTTGCGGCAGCGCCCGGCGCCGCGAAGCCTGCGGGCCGCGAGTCCAATGCTGGCGCGCAGGTTGCGGCGACGGCGAAGAGGTCTCCTGGGTTTGAAAATCTGGTGCGCTCGCTGGGCCAGAATGCGGCGATGCTGCTGGGTGGATATGCGGACCCGCGAACGGGACAGCCTATGCTGGACCTGGAGGGAGCGCGAGAAATGATCGACATGTTGGATGCCCTGCGCGAGAAGACGATGGGAAATCTGGCGCGCGAGGAAGACACGCTGATTGTCGACATCCTCGGCAATTTGAAACTCGCGTTTATGGAAATGACCAAGGCAGCAGCCGCAGCCACTTCCCAGGAAAAAGCAAAATCGCGGACTTGATGGTAGTGGGCCAATTTGTTATGGCCGAGTACCCTGTGTCACCCCTGTCGGGGTTTTGTGATCGTGCTCGGTACAATTTCCCACCGCTTCCGCGGTGGGCTAAGTTGTGACGTCCCTCCGGGACTCCCAACAACACAGAATTATTCCACTACTGACTTGAGATGGCAGGCTCCCGTCGCCGCATTGCGAGCCGCTCGCCAAGGCCGCGCGGCGAACCCGAAGCCGTCACGCCCAAGCGGGACGGTGCTTAGAGCCAGCGCGCGATCAGGGGGCTCACTGCTTCGCTTGGAGCCTTTCGCTTGCGGAATTCATGATGAACGTTCGGTGCAAGTTTATAACCCGCACTTGAATTGAGGGTCCGCGCTGTCCGCATCTCCGACAAATTCGGTTCTTGAACTTACCGTGTTGGGCTCCGGCACGTCCATGGGAGTGCCCACGCTGACGTGCCATTGCCGGGTGTGTAGCTCGAAGGATCCGCACGACAACCGGATGCGTCCTTCCGTGCTGCTGGCGCACGGCGGACAGACCGCCGTTATCGATACGACGCCGGACTTCAGGCAACAGGCGCTGCGCGTGGGACTGGAACGGCTGGACGCGATACTTTTTACGCACGCCCACGCGGATCACATCCTGGGATTTGACGACATCCGTCCCTTCAACTTGCGCCAGCGATCGGCGTTGCCCGTGTATGCATCGCTCGAAACGCTGGCGGCGCTGAAACACACATTTGGGTATGTATTTGACGGCGCGCCGGCGGTCAGCACGATTCCGCAAGTGACGCTGCATCCCGTGGACGGCCCGTTCGAGGTGATCGGAACGCGTATCGTGCCGATTCCGGCGCGGCATGGCGACATGAGCGTACTGGGGTTCCGGTTTGGTTCCGCGGCATATCTCACCGATTTCAGCTTGCTTCCCGAGACTTCGAAGCCATTGCTTGAGGGTCTCGACGACCTGGTGCTGGATGCGCTGCGCGACGTGCCGCACCCCATGCACCAGACAGTCGAGCAGGCCCTCGAGGTTGTGCGGGAGCTGCAACCACGACGAGCCTGGTTCACGCATATCGCGCACGAATTGCCGCACTCTGAAACGAATGAACGGCTGATCGCCGCAGGATTTCCCAATGTAGCGCTGGCTTACGATGGGCTGCATTTTGAGGTTCATGTCTGATGCCCTTGACGGTTGTGCGTTCGCCGGAAGAATGGTCCGCGCGGTTTGGCGCGGGGCCGCGCACCGTTCTCTCGGTTGGGAACTTCGACGGGCTTCACCTGGGCCACCAGAAGATTTTGCGGATGGTGGTGGCGCGGGCGCGCGCCACAGCGCTGACTGCGGCGGCCATTACGTTCGATCCGCATCCGATGAAGCTGCTGCAGCCGGAGCGGGCTCCCCTGATGATCGAAACACTTTCGCAGCGGCTCGCGGGCATCGAGCAGATCGGGCTCAACGCGGCGCTTGTGCTGCAGTTCGATCGCGCGCTGTCTTTGTTATCGCCGGAAGATTTTTTGCAGCGGATTTTGATGGAGCGGATGCATGTGGCGGCGATTCTGGTGGGGGCGAATTTCCGGTTTGGGCACTGCGGGGCTGGAGACGTGGGGCTGCTGGCGCAATTTGGAAAAGAGCATGGTTTCGATGTGGAGACCATTTCTCCTGTGGAGGTAGAGGGGATTGTGGTGTCCAGCACGGCGGTGCGGAATGCGATTGCCGAGGGGCGCGTTGACGAGGCCGTGGCGCTGCTCGGTCATCCATTTTTGCTTGCAGGGAAGATTCGGACTGGGGCGGGGCGCGGGCGGACGATTTTGTTTCCCACGCTCAATATGGTTCCCGAGCAGGAATTGCTGCCCAAGCTGGGGGTGTATGCGACGGAGGCTGTCGTTCGGGGAAACGTCTTTCAGTCGGTGACGAACGTGGGTACGCGGCCTACCTTCGATGGGCAAGGTGTTACGGTGGAGAGTCATTTGTTCGGATTCGACGAACAGATTTCCGGGGCGGCGATGGAGGTTCGATTTCACACGCGGCTTCGCGATGAACGGAAGTTTTCCGGGGCGGAGGAGTTGCGGGAACAGATTGCGCGCGATATTGCGGCGGCACGGGAGTATTTTGCGGTGCGGGGGGAAAGAGAAAGGCGTTAACCACAGCGCGGCGGAGCCGCAACCCAAACTAGCTTCAGCGGCTAAAGCCGGTTCCAGAAAATCTCGTTATGGCCGGGCTGAAGCCCGGCCCTCCTAAGCGAATCGAACCCGAGAGGAGTTGAAATTTTGCTAGCGGGGCGACGTGTCTTAGGGTTCCTACTGCTTACTTGCGGCAGTTTTCGCAGTAGCCGCCTACTTCTGTGCGGGTCATGGTGATTTTGATTTGGCAGTCCTGCTCGATTTGTTTTTTTAGCTTCTCGTAGAGGAGGGACTCGAATTCGCGGACTTTTCCGCATTTCAGGCAGGCTACGTGGATGTGGTCGCGGGGACCGTGGCTTTCGTAGAAGTGCTGGTCGCCGCGGAGGTGCAGGAGGTCGAGCTCGTCGATGAGGCCGTTGCGCTTGAGCAAATCGAGGGTGCGGTAGACGGTGACGCGATGCACGCGGGGATCGATTTTTTGGGCGCGTTCGAGGATGGCGCCGGCGTCGAGGTGGCGCTCGGCGTTGTCCATGACCTGGAGGAGGACTCTTCGCTGGCGGGTGAGGCGGACGCCGCGCTTTTCGAGAGCGGCTTGCAAGCGGCCGGGGCGCTGGTGGGCGTTGATGCGTTCGCCGGCTGAGACTCGATGTGCGGATGTGGTGGGCATGATGGATGTTCCGGGCGGCTGAGAAATGCCTAAGGAGATGCCAACACTTTGGGTGGCGGGGCCATAACCAAATTTAAATATAACTTCAGCGGCTGAAGCCTCATCTGGAAGAACTCGTTATGGCCGGGCTGAAGCCCGGCCCTCCACCCGCGGCATCAGCAGAATGAAAAGGACTGCCCGCCAACCCCACGAAATTATTCGCAAATTCTTAGTGGTGCGCCAGGCGCAAGACGTCATTGTACATAACGATTGCGAATACTAACAAGAGGAAGACCATGCTGACGGTGACGAAGCGCTCTTTCACACGGATGCTCAAGTCGCGGCGTATCGTTCCTTCGACGAACAGGAGCAGGATGTGACCTCCATCGAGCGGGGGAATCGGGAGGAGATTCAGGATGGCGAGGTTTACGCCGATCATGGCCATCAACCTAAACAGTTCCACGGCTCCCTGACGGGCTGCCTCTCCGGAAGCCCGCGCGATGCCCAGCGGTCCTTGAAGCTGCGTCAGCGAAATCTTGCCACGAAACAGCTCGACTACCACGAAGGCAACCTGGCGCGCCATCAAGGCGTTGGTGGTAACGGATTCGGAAATGGCCGCGCCGACAGGCAAGCGGCGCTCCACCAACTCGCCGGGGCGGAGTCCTACACCGATCTGCCATTGCGCGACGCCATTCTTCACACCCACTTGTTGGGGGCGAACTTCGACATGCAGCGTACGATCGCCGCGCAGGATCTCAAGATCAAGCGGGGCGCCCCGCGACTTTTCGACAAGAGACGGGAATTCGCTGCTACTGGCGAGCGGATTTCCGTTGACCTTCAGTACCTCATCGCCAGGCTGAATGCCACTTCGCTCGGCGGGCATTCCAGACGTGACCGAGCCGATGAGGAGGCGATTGGCAGGATACCCAAACATGTCTTCCAACGACTGGCTGGTGGGAACGGTTACTGGAACTTCTTTGCCATCGCGCTCCACTACCACGGAGAGCGAGTGCCCCGGCAAGGTCCACTCCAACTCGGTGATTGCCTGATCCCAAGTGGGATTGCCGGCGTTGTTGATTTTGACGATGTGGTCGCCGGCGGCAAGGCCAGCCTTTTGTGCGGTGGAGTCCGGCAAAACGCCCGCCAGAACCATTTGATGATCCAGATAGGCGGGCTCTTTGCTGCCGTGCATGTAGATGCCCGTGATCAGCAAAATTGAGAGGACGATATTCATCGCCGGGCCCGCTACGGCGATCAAGGCGCGCTGCCACCTGGGCTTGGATAGAAATTCGTCGGGATCGCCCTTGCGGTCCTCCAGGGGGTTGTCGCCCGCCATTTTGACGTAGCCGCCAAGCGGCAATCCGCTGATGCGATAGTCGGTGTCTCCTTTTTTGCGTCCCCAGAGCCGGGGTCCGAAACCGATGGAAAAAATTTCAACGCGGACGCCAAAGGCTTTGGCGACGATGAAGTGACCCCATTCGTGGACGAGGACCATGATCCCCAGAACGACGGATACGGAAAGAATCGTTACGATGATGTCGGGCACATTCTTCTCCTGGGACTGGGACGCAAATTTCGCATCATACGGTTGCCGCGCGTGCTGCGGTTCGTTCCACTTCTTCGCGGGCCATGCGGCGGGCTTCGGAATCCGCTGCGAGGACATCGGCGATGGCGGCCATCTTAATCTTTGGCATCCTGTTCAGCACCCGCTCGATCACTTCCGCGATTCCCGCGAAGGAAAGCCGCCGCTCGAGAAATGCTTCGACGGCGACCTCGTCCGCGGCGTTGAAGGCGCAAGGATACGCGCCTCTCTTGCGCAACGCTTCGCGGGCCAAACGCAAACACGGGAACCGCCTCGTGGAGACCTTTTCAAAATCGAGACGGCGCAGCTTGGTCCAATCCAGGGCCACTTCATTGGATGCAGCCCGCTCAGGGTAGGTTAGCGCATATTGGATGGGCATGCGCATGTCTGTGGGACCGAGTTGCGCCAAGATGGACCCATCCACAAATTCGACCATGGAGTGGATTGTGGACTGCGGATGGACTACGACGTCGATCTGGTCGGTGCGCATGTCGAACAGCCAGTGGGCTTCGATGACTTCAAAACCTTTGTTGACCAGCGTTGCGGAATCGATGGTGATGCGGCGCCCCATGCGCCAGTTCGGATGCGCCAGAGCCTGTTCCGGCGTTGCTCGGGCCATTTCGGCGAGCGGCGTTTTTCGGAAAGGGCCGCCGGACGCGGTGAGGACCAAACGCTTGACTTCATTTTTCTGCCCGGCCCGCAAGCACTGATGGATGGCGTTGTGTTCGCTGTCCACGGGAAGCAATTCGACGTTCGCCTGGTGGGCTGCGGCCATTACGAGTTCGCCGGCGGCGACCAGGACTTCTTTGTTTGAAAGGGCGACCTGCTTCCCTGCTTTTACCGCGGCATACGTGGCTTCCAGGCCCACCACGCCGACGGCCGCGGAAACCACTGTCGTGACTTCGGGATGAGTCGCCACGGCTCTTAGGCCGGCGCTGCCGTGCTGGATTTCCGGCGGCTTCGCCAATCCACTGGTGCGCAGGCGCTCGGCGAGAATTGTAGCGAGATCCGGGGTTGCGACGGAGACGAGTTCCGGGTGGTGGCGGGAAATTTGTTGCGAGAGTTCCTCCAGGTTGCTGCCGGCGGCCAGAGCTGAGACAGCAAAGCGGCCGGGCATGGCGTCCACGACGGCTAGTGTTTGGCGGCCGATGGAACCTGTTGAACCGAGGATGGCGATATTTTTCAATGCGAGGACCTTATTACACGTAACATGGGTATTTGTCGGTCATGCCGAAGAGTCCTTGTTGTGCAACAGTGTTTGCATTGGGCCAGCGGCTAAAGCCACTCGGTCGAGTTTTCCTTAATGGCGCACATGAAGCCGCGCACCACAAACATACGCGCCAACACGCAGAATCCTGGGTCGAGCCCTGAACAGGAGACCCTTGCCCATTGGGCGAAACTTCCCCGCCTCTGAAGAGGCGGGCTACAATAAAGGCCCGCAGACCAAATGCATAGGACTGACAGCCTCGACTCAGCCCCTTCTCATGACGAACCACTCGAAATAGTACCAGACTGCGGGGGCTGCAAAAATTAGGGCGTCGATGCGGTCAAGTATTCCTCCATGCCCGGGGATTAACGTTCCGGAATCCTTGACACCGGCGCTGCGCTTGAACGCCGATTCGAAGAGGTCTCCCACCTGGCCAGCTATGCTGCCAAGAGCGGCCATCGCAAACAAATGCGGCGGCGCGATCTTCACCCAATATCCGAAAACTAATGCAACGAGCAATGCTCCGAGCAGATTCGCGGCGGCCCCCTCCCACGTCTTGTTGGGACTTAGATGGGGCGTCATTTTTGAACGGCCGAAGGCGTGGCCCGCGAAGTAGGCTGCCGAGTCTCCGACCCAGACGATGATGAGCGTGAATAACAGAAGTTGGCGTCCGAGGTCTGGCGGGTTCGACGCTCCACTTAGGGCGTTCAGGGCAACAGCGGAGCCAACAGCGTGCAAACGCACGACTGCGCTGAACGGAATCACAATCACAATCAGGCCAGCGGCACTAATTGATACCGAAGAAAATACCTCGCCCAATGCGCGACGGCTTCCGAGAGCGATGATGGCCGCACCCATCACGAACAGAACCAGGACCATTTCCAGGGACACTTGAGGAGTTCCGAGGAGATAGATAGTGTTACCGAGCCGGGCAACGTTTGGAGCCTGGCCCGCGTACCATTGCTGCGCAAAGATTCCGAATGCGGTGAGGCAGGTCCAAAAGCGGTAGGCGCGAAAACCCAGGCGCTCGCCAAGTGCGAAGAATTCACGAAGCGCGACAATCGAGACGATGGCCGCCAAACCCGCTATCAGCCAAGTGGGGCTCCACCAAGTCGCTGCAGCCACCACAGGGATGAGAATCAGCGCGGTCAGTATGCGAATTTGGGTGACGGAACTCACGCAGATCCTCTCTCGTCGGATGCACACAGGTTCGTGAGAAAAGTTGCTTGTATCACTTCGGCGGCTGATCGGGTTCCGAATCAGATCCTTTCGTCGTTATTCAGCGCAAAACTGCGAATCCCTCGTAGTTCGACAGAAAAAACTAAGAGGGATTCTTCGCGCAAAACCGGCGCTCAGAATGACAGTTTTCAGCCTTTTTTTCGCCTTGGTGGAGATGCACGCGACGATGTTTTGCTGACTGTTTCAGCGGCCAAGCCGGGGCGTTGAGCGCAAAAGTCGCGGGCCGCACCCTCAAGCCGTGACGCGCTGCGGAGTTTCCGCCAGGCCGCCGTAGCGGCGTTCGCGTTTCTGAAAATCGAGCAGGGCCTCCAAAAGCTGGGCGCGCGTGAAATCAGGCCAGAGGGTTTCGGTCACGTAAATTTCGGCATAGGCAATCTGCCACAGCAGAAAATTGCTCACGCGCATTTCGCCGCTAGTGCGGATGAGCAAGTCCGGATCGGGCAGTCCCGCCGTGTACAGATGCTGGGAAATCATTTCTTCATCGACGCGGGCGTTGGCGAGGCCATTGTTCCGCACGCGATCGAGGATGCGATTGAAGGCGTCGACCAACTCCGCGCGGCCGCCATAATTGAGCGCTACCGCGAGCTGCATGCCCGAATTTCCAGCGGTTTGTTGCATGGCGCGTTCCACATCGGTGCGCACCGCTTCGGGCAATTGGTCCGGCCGTCCGATAACCAAGAGTCGGATATTATTGCGATGAATTACGGGCAGCTCTTTGCGCAGGTACTCACGCAGGAGGCGCATCAGGAAATCGATTTCCGCTTTCGGGCGGCGCCAGTTTTCCATGGAGAAGGCGTAGAGAGTGAGAGCGGGGATATGGAGTCTGGCACACGTCTCGATTATAGTTCGCGCGGATTGGACGCCAGCGCGATGACCAGAAATTCGAGGCAGGTGACGGCGCTGCGCCCAGCGTCCATTGCCGTCCATAATTACGGCGATGTGCTGAGGGAGCCTGTTCGCATCGAGCTCCGCGAGGAGGCGCTCTTCTTCACCGCCGGATGGTTTTAGCAACTCAGGTACTTTCACGCGATTGGTCCCGCGAAATCCATGTATTGGCGCGCTCCACGCAGAGCCCGCACCCCGCAGGGGTTTTAGGACGGCATGCGCACATCGCAATCTTGAAAAGCTAACATACGGGAACAGAGCACGCAATACGGGGCCGTTGACTTGCAACACAAAGTGGCTAGTGGCTAGTGACTAGCAGCAGGTGACTAGTGA
>Ga0307479_10007325_pt1 | contig 10167 bp, 7 predicted proteins | sample atmos_gasesECM4C_FD_203743 | JGI IMG/M metagenome (GOLD analysis project Ga0307479, IMG submission 203743) | Hardwood forest soil microbial communities from Morgan-Monroe State Forest, Indiana, United States - atmos_gasesECM4C_515 | ecosystem: Environmental > Terrestrial > Soil > Temperate...
AAATACAGTTCACGCGGATCTTCTTAGGACCCAAATCGTAAGCCAGATATCGAGTGGATGCCTCCAGGCTCGCTTTGGCTACTCCCATGACATTGTAGTGCGGTACGACTTTTTCGGCGCCGTAATAGGTCATGGCCACAATGCTGCCGCCGTTTGTCATCAACGGCGCGACTTCACGCGCGAGCGCAACCAGCGAATACGCGCTGATGTCGTGGGCAACGCGAAACGCCTCCCGCGTCGTGCTCACGAAATCGCCTTCCAAAGATTCCTTCGGGGCAAACGCGACCGAATGGAGGAGGAGATCGACCCGCTCGGTTTCGCGCCGCACTTTTTCGAAAAAGCTCGTTATTTCTGCATCGCTTGAAACATCGCATGGAAAAAGGGGCGTCCTCTCTCCGAACGCTGCCGTTAATTCCTCCACGTTTTCTCTCAAGCGCTCGCCCTGGTAATTGAAAATCAACCGCGCGCCGGCTGCGGCCCACGCCTGCGCAATTGCCCAGGCGATACTGCGCTTGTTCGCAACGCCAAAAATAACTCCCACTTTTCCTTCAAGGACTGCTTGAGTCATATGTCACCGACAATAACCGCGTTTGCCGCCGCGCAAAAGTGCGCCACGCTTGCCCTTCAACGGCAAATCGCCATGATTTATCTTTCACGTTTATGAGTATTCGACTGGTTGTAATGTCCGCCCTGATTCTGGCATCGATTTGCTTCGCGCAGGAGGAATCTCCGCCGGGCTCTTCGCCCACCGGCGCCGGTTCATCTCCGGCTGAGTCGCCTCTTAGCACAACTCCGCCGGTGTCCGCATCCGTCACCCCGGCCCAGACGACCGGTGCATCGCGATTGACCGATGTGCTCTTCAAAAATCTCAAGGCGCGCTCAATTGGCCCGGCAGTCATGGGTGGCCGTGTTTCGGACATCGCAATCGATCCGCGGAATCCGTTTGTGTTTTATGTCGGGCTTGGACACGGCGGAATTTTTAAATCCGACGCCGCCGGCATTACCTTCGATGCGATTTTCGACAAGCAACCCGACTTGTCGATCGGCGCGATCGCGATTGCGCCATCCGATTCGGATGTGATCTGGGTCGGGACTGGCGAGGCGAATGATCGCAACTCATCCGATTGGGGCGACGGCGTATATCGAACGACCGACGGCGGCGAACATTGGACGAATGTCGGTTTGAAAGACAGCCGAACGATTGCGCGCATTGTCGTCGATCCAAAAAACCCCGATGTCGCTTATGTTGCGGCGATGGGCCATTTGTGGGCGGACGGCGGCGAGCGTGGCCTTTATAAAACAACTGACGTCGGAAAAACCTGGAAGTTAATTCTGCAGGCAACCTCGCCGCACAACGCCCGGACCGGCTGCGGCGATGTGATTCTCGATCCAAACAATCCGCAAATTGTTTACGCGGCGCTCTACGCGCGTCAGCGAACGCCGTGGAGTTTCACTTCCGGGCCGAACGCGACCAACGGCGAAGACGTCGGCGGAATTTTCAAGAGCACGAACGGCGGCGCGAGTTGGAAAAAACTGAGCGGCGGCCTTCCCGCGCAAACCGGACGAATCGGACTCGCGGTGAGCGCGAGTAAACCAAATGTCGTGATGGCAGTCGTGCAAAGCTTTGAAGGCGGCTCGGGGACGTTGAGTGATTTGCGCAGCAAAAGCGGCGGTGTTTTTCGATCGGAAGATGGCGGTGAACATTGGACGCGGATGAGCGCAATCGATCCGCGCCCGTTTTATTTCAGCCAGATTCGGATTGATCCGGTGAATGATCAGCGCGTTTATCTTTTGCAATTTGCGTTGCTGGTTTCGGATGACGGCGGCAAAAATTTCCGGGAAGATCTTTCGGAGAAGGTACATCCGGATTGCCACGCCTTAGCCATTCAACCGAGCAGCGCTCCGCCGCCAAAACCGCCAAAGCCGGACGATAAGAACAAATCTCCTAAACCTCCGGTTTGCTTGCGTTTGCTCCTTGGAACCGATGGTGGTTTGTACCAAAGTTTCGAGGGTGGCAAGAATTGGGATCACCTGAACAAGTTTCCGGCGGGCGAGTTTTATCGAATTGGTTTGGACGATTCGAAGCGGTACTTCCGGATCGCCGGCGGTTTGCAGGACAACGAGAACTGGGTTGGGCCGAGCGGCGTCCAAAGCAAAGAGCAGATTCGTAACGCCGATTGGACTGCGCTCGCCGGCGGCGATGGATTCTATGTTCTATTCGATCCGACGGACCACGATACGTTTTATGCCGAGAGTCAGGGCGGGGAAGTGCATCGGATTAATTTGCGCAACGGAGAGCTCCGGCGTTTGCGGCCCGAGCCGTCCGAGGGTGCGGTGCGTTATCGGTTCCACTGGAACTCGCCAATGGTCATGAGCAAACACAAACCCGGCGTGATTTACCTCGGAGGCAACTGCGTTTTCAAGCTGACCGATCGAATGGAAAAATATTCAGTCATTAGTCCGGACCTGACGCACAACGATCCGAACAAGACAAACGCGGTCGGTAGCGGCGCAGAAAATTACGGCGTCGTTTTCTCTCTCGCCGAATCTCCAAAGAGAGCAGGACTGCTTTGGGCCGGGACTGACGACGGCAGGCTTTGGATTACGGAAAATGATGGCGGCAAATGGACCGAGCTCACGAACAATTTACCGGAACCGGCGCGCGGACAATGGGTCGTGCGAATCGAACCGTCGAATATCGATCCGAACGTTGCTTATGTTGCGACTAATGGGTATCGAAGCGGCGACGATCATCCGGTGATCTTGCGAACTGGAGACCTCGGCAAAACGTGGACGTCGGTCACTGGCGATTTGCCGGCGGACGATCCGGTTGAAGTGATTCGCGAAGATTTGGTGAATCCGAAACTGCTCTACGCCGGAACTCACTTCGGAATCTTCGCGTCCTTCGATCAGGGAACGCATTGGGTTCGCATTGGCGATGTCCCTTCGGTCCGCGTGGACGACATTCAGATTCATCCGCGCACGACTGACCTGGCGATCGCGACGCATGGGCGCAGCATCGCCGTGCTCGACGACACCACGCCGTTCCGGGAGTTTACGCCTGAGATCGCGGCCAAACCCGCGCATCTATTTAGTATACGCAACGTGACCGGCGCCTATTTGCAGCCGGGATTTGTCGATTCAAACGGCAAAGGAGTTTATCGCGGACAAAATCCGCCGGACGGCGCGCTGTTCACGGTTTGGGTGAAAGAGTTCACCGGTGACGAAATCAAGATCTCCGTCACGAAATCGACCGGACAACCCGTGGCGACCACAAAAGCTCCGGGGACGCCTGGCTTCACCCGATTGAATTGGGACATGCGCCCGACTAAGGACGTCAGCATTGAGTACGGTGGCGATGATCCGAAACGGTTGTTGCCGGCCGGCGATTACAACGCGGAGTTAACGTTCGGGCAAACGAAGGTGAAACAAAGTTTCCACGTCGATCTCGCCGAAGGCATCACGCCGCGGTAATCGAACTTTCGCGCGCCCTAAAACTTGACTGGTTTAACCAGTCAAGTTTCGACGCCGTTGCACGAATCGAAATCAGCACGCGATCGCGTGACGCCGACATACGCCGGAGAGCATGCCCCAGAGAGCATCGAGGACGCGGTTCACTGACGCACGAACGTTATCGATGTTGTGATCGTCGATCGACGCGCTCAGCATCGCGCGTTCGGTCGCAGAATGTTCCTTGTCGGCTTCGATGTGGACTGAAAAATAATCGTAGCCTTTGGGATCGGTGAAGCCGTAATGCTTTTTCAAGCCGTCGATCTTCGATTCGCAAATCGATGGGATCTGGCTTTCGTAAGCGTAAAGCGCGGCCAGACCTTCTACGGTGGGTCCGTTGCTACAGACTGACCGGAAGGTTCCGATAAGATTTTTCGTCTCAGGTTTTTGCTCCGTCTTCACAAGATCGACATCGTCGACGCCGATCGCCTTGACGAACTGTTTCCAAAGCTCGGGATGATTCGGAGAGCCTCCTTCCTCGTCGATCAGATTCGAAAGGATCTGTTTCCGGGTCGGCTGATCGTCGCATTTCGCATGCACTGCCGAGAGATAGGTCGGAAACGCTGCGACGTGATGATAATACTGCGTCGCATAATCGGTGAGTGCCTCCTTGCTCAATTCTCCGCGCACCCACGCGAGATAAAACGGATGTTTCAGTAGATGCTTCTCCGAAATGTCGTTGTCGATCTTGTCGAGATATCGGTTCATAATCTTGTCTGGTTTCGCGCTCTTATAAGTCGTCTTCACGCGGATTTCAAAATGTGTTTAATCCCGCGGATCGGGATAACGACCCAGTCCGGCCGGTTGTTGAGCTCGTAACCAATTTCGTAAACGGCTTTGTCGAGGAGATAGGCTTCGAGAAGAATTTGTAGATCGTCTGAGTTTTGGGGGACAAAGGTCGAGGTGGCGGTGGTCTGCAAATATTTTTGAAGAAAGACGCTGCTCATCTGCCGATACCAAATGTCGGCCCAGCGCTCGAGGAATGGAACGTCTTCGGCGCGCATGGCCGGTTGCCAGAGTGCGCTGTAGGCGGCGTATTGAAACGAGCGCATCATGCCAGCGACGTCGCGCAGCGCTGAGCGTTTGAGTTTGCGCTCGCTCAGCGGGCGGGCCGGTTCGCCTTCGAAATCGAGAATCACGAAATCTTTTCCGGTGTAGAGGATTTGCCCGAGATGATAATCGCCGTGGATCCGGATTTTGGCAGCGTTGGTTTTGCGATCGAGCAGGCGTTTTTCGCGCGAAAGAATTTCCTTTTCGGTGCCGAGAACATCCTTCGCTTCGTCGCGAAGGTGGTCCGGCACATCCTTTAGTTTCTTTTTTAGTGATTCGAAATTGCGGCGCAGAAGCGCGCGCATGCTTTGATAAACCGAGCGCTGGGCCATGGCGTTAAACGGTTCCGGCGCAAACAGCGGATCATCACGGACGGAAGCGAGCGCGACGTGCAATTCGCCGGTGCGCTGGGCGAGCAGCATTGCTTTTTCGGGATAAATTCCGCCGACCAGTTCTTCGACGAGCGCGCCCGCGGGTGTGGTTTCGGTTTGTAATTCCGCTTTTCGCGCGAGCACTCGCTCGTAAAAGCGGCCGACATGATCGAGCGTCATGGTCCAGGCATCGGCCTGGTTCGGAATCGCATCCTGAAGCAGGCATACCACAGCCGGTTCGGATTTCGCACGGCGATATTCAATGAGACCGCCAAACGCGGGCACGTTTTCGAAGCGCGCTCGCTCACTGAGGAAACGCGTAACTTCAACGTCCGGATTCACGCCGTCCTCGAGTTTTCGGTAAAGCTTCAGGAAATATTTGTCGGCAAAAAGCATCGAGGAATTGCTTTGCTCCGCGCCGAGAACTTCTGAAGCGGGAATATTGGCGACATCTCCAATTCGCGGGCTGAGCGCACCCACAAGACTTCCATTTCGTCCAGTGGCGCGTTGTCGATCCAACATCAGTCGAAATAGTTTTTCGCGAAAATCGGCGTCCCAGATTGCATCGAACAGGATCGATTCGTCATTGCCCGGAAACCGTGCAATCACCGCTTGCGGCGAAAGCTGTGAAATCGCCTGCGCTTTCTCGCCGGAGACGATCTTCACCGGCAAGGCGTAGTTTTCGGTGGGCCCGTCGAGATAACTCACTTCTATGAACCAGAATTGCGCCGCGTCGGGCTCAGACGAAATGGCAGATCGCTCCAGCACGCGCATCTGACGGAGCGCGCGGGCCTTGGCGCCGAACCAGCGACAGCCGGCAATGTATTCCGGCAGAACTTCTCTCTCGAGCCGGTCGCGCGCGCCATCGTCCAGTAAAGTCTGTAATTGTGGGCGCGCATTCAGTACAGGGACGGCGCGTTTTCTCTCCGAACGACGCCGGGTGCTCTGGGACTGGAAAGTAAACCAGTAATGAGAATGCGGGCTGAGAGTCAGGACGTAAGCCGATTTCTTGATGGTTGGAAATCGGTTGCGGCTGAAGACTTCGACGGGAACGCAGCCGGCGAAGTGCGCGAGATCGAGCTCCACCGATTGGGCGAAGCGTGACAAATTCACGACGACAAGAATCGTTTCGTTGTCGTAACGCCGGACAAACGCCAGCACCTTTGCGTTGTCGGGAAAGAGAAATTCGAGCGAGCCGCGAGAGAACGCCTTGAAGTTTTTTCGGGTGGAAATCACACGGCGCATCCACCAGAGAAGCGACGACAGATTTTTCTGCTGATTTTCGACGTTGATCGCTTCGTAATGATATTCGGGGTCGATGATGACCGGCAGATGCAGCTGTTGCGGGTTCGCTTTGGAGAAACCGGCGTTGCGGTCGGGGCTCCATTGCATCGGCGTGCGACAACCATTGCGATCGCCGAGATAAATGTTATCGCCCATGCCGATTTCGTCGCCGTAGTAAATGATGGGCGTGCCGGGCATCGAGAGGAGCATGGTATTGAGCAACTCCATTTTGCGACGGCTGTTGGCGAGCAACGGCGCGAGACGGCGACGGATTCCGAGATTGATACGCGCGTGCGGATCGTTCGCGTAAACGCGCCACATGTAATCGCGCTCCTCGTCCGTGACCATTTCCAGCGTTAGCTCGTCGTGATTGCGCAGGAACATCGCCCACTGACAATTTTCCGGAATCGGCGGCGTTTGATCGAGGATGTCGATGATCGGAAACCGATCTTCCATTTGCAGCGCCATGAACATGCGCGGCATGAGCGGGAAATGGAAACTCATGTGCGCTTCGTCACCGCTGCCGAAATAGGCCACCGCGTCTTCGGGCCATTGATTCGCTTCCGCGAGCAACATGCGCCCGGGGAATTTTTGATCGACATGCGCGCGTAATTTTCTGAGGTAGACGTGCGTCTCGGGCAAATTTTCGCAGTTGGTGCCTTCGCGCTCGTAAAGATACGGAACCGCATCGAGTCGAAGCCCGTCGACGCCCATCGACAGCCAGAAGTCGCAAACTTTCTCCACCGCGACGTGGACAGCCGGATTATCGAAATTCAAATCAGGCTGGTGCGAATAAAACCGATGCCAGTAGTAAGCCTTGGCCAGCGGATCCCAGGACCAATTCGAGCTTTCGAAATCTTTAAAGATGATCCGCGCTTCGTCGTATTTTTCCGGCGTATCGCTCCAGACATAGAATTCTCGCTCCGGTGAGCCGGCCGGCGCCCGGCGCGATTTTTGAAACCACGGGCTTTGGTCGGACGTGTGATTGATCACCAACTCTGTAATCACCCGCAGCCCGCGTTTGTGCGCTTCATCAAGAAAGCCGCGGAAATCGTCGAGGGTTCCGTAATTGGGATTAACGTCGAAATAGTCGGCGATGTCGTAGCCATCGTCCTTGAGCGGCGAGGGATAAAACGGCAAGATCCAAATGGCTGTGATCCCGAGTTCCTGCAGGTAATCGAGCTTTTGGATCAGTCCGCGAAAATCGCCAATGCCATCGCCGTCGCTGTCGTGAAATGTCTTTACGTGCACCTCGTAGATGATCGCGTCTTTGTACCAAAGCGGCTCGGTCCCGGAATCTTTGGGGCTGGTGGGCATGCGATTAACCTTTGCCGCACAAAGCGCGCCGCGCAATGATCCGTTCGCTCGCTGCCAAAATCGACTTCGTCCGCGCGTGTCGGAGAAAAAAGCGGCCACGTTTCCGTGGCCGACCCGAACCGTTAAAATGTGGTCTCGCCGTTAACTCGTGAACTGCCGTTTAAGGTTTTCGAGCATACTCTGCAATCCGTTGAAGTTTTTGTTGTTTTGCAGGGGAGTCACTCTCTCGAATGCGCTTCCATGATTTGTGACAAGTTCCTCCGTGACGTACACTTTCGTGCCGCCATTCAACTCAATGGTGGTGAACCGAACCCGATCTATCACATTAGGATCGTAGGCTGATCCGAGTAAGACTGAAGCCATCATGTTGTCGGTCGGCTTAGTTACTGCGACGCTATTTTCTGTCTGTTTTTCAAATGTCCAGCCGCGAGCCATTGCCCGATCAATAATTGCGGCCTGGGCCCGTTTTGGCGAAACACCTGGAATAAAGACTTCGGGTCGGCCCGATGCGGTTTTCAGCGGCGGCCAGTCTCACAAGCAACGAGCGCTATAGAGCTAAGCAGAGCGATGAGGACACGGATGGGAAACGAAGTCCTCACGCCATTATCATCTTATCCCTTAATTTTAGTGACCTGCGAAGCGATGCATTGCCATTTGCCGCCGCGCATCATCCAGGTATCGGTGAAAAGGAATGTTCGATCGAACGCCTTGCCATCTTTACCGGTGCCGACTTCGCGGGCGCGACCTGTGACAACGGCTACATTGCTGCCATACATTTTGACGTTGAGCTTTTCGTTCTTGGCCGACTTGTAGGTGTCCTTGTCTTTCTTGAATTCGCCGAGCTCGTCAGATCGGCCGATGAACTTGTTTTTCATGGAGACACCGGTGAAGTCCGCCGCCAGGAATCCTTCAACCGTAGCTACATCGTGTTTTGCAACTGCTGCTTCCCACGCGTTCTCCATGTCCTTTACGCTCATGTTTTTTCCGCTCATGTTGGCGTTTGACGCGGCCGGGGCTGCAGCAGCTGCGGGCTTTGCTGCTGTTGTCGTGGTTGCCGCGGCTTCTTTCTTCGGCGCGTTAGCCGGCGCTGGCGCTACGACTGGCTCCTCTTTCGTTGGAGCCGCAGGTGAGCTTGCTTGCGTAGGCGCAGCCTCTGGCGTCGTTTCGACCGTGGCCGACGCTTTCTCTTCCCCCGCGGGTGCGGTCGATTCTGTGGGCGAAGCTGATTCTTCCTGAGCGATCGCCAAAGTTGCGAGCAGTGCGGATGTTAATAACGAGATGATGATTTTCATGAGAGTTTAAATTGAGTTACCGTAGCGCCTTATGGCGCTGCGTTGCTGGCGAGATCGTATTCGCACTGTCGCGCACGGGTCAAGATTTATAACGTGTCGAAATCGAACAGGTGGAAATGATTGGACGCCTGCAATGGAAGGAATTAAACCTTGGCCATGTCTTCGGCGGCCGATCCCGAATTGCAGCGCGCTCCAGGTTCGGACGCTGAAGTCGCAACGACAGCAAAGTCTTTGACCTCTGCGATCGAGCCCGAACCTGGAAGTCCGAGCGACGTCGATCTAATGGTGGGGATCCAGTCCGGTGATCCCGATGCGCTCTCTGAGCTTTATGATCGATACAGTGGAATCCTCAAAGCGCTGATCTTGCGCATTATTCACAACGACACCGAGGCCGACGATTTACTCCAGGAAGTGTTCATGGAAATCTGGAACCAGTCCAAGAACTTCTCCTCTGCAAAAGGCAAGCCCCTGGGATGGATGGTGACTCTTACCCGACGGAGGGCGATTGACGCTCTGCGGAAAAAACAGGCTTACGCGCGGGCGGAGGAGCGCCTGCAGGCTGAGCCGGAGCAGCAACCTCTCGCCTGGGTACAAAACACGACTGCGGAGGACATTAGGGCGGGGGACACCCGGGCTCTGATGGCGAAGGTGATCCGCTCCCTGCCCGAAGCGCAGCAGCAAGTTATCTACCTTGCATTTTTTCAGGGGATGAGCCAGCGCGAAATCGCGGCTCATACGAATATACCTTTGGGCACCGTAAAAACCCGCCTCGAATTAGGCTTGAAAAAAATCTATGACAGTCTGAAGGAGTTGAAGGATGAGCTTTGAGGAATTCCAGAATTGCGCCCGGCTCTACGTCATTGGGGCCCTCGAACAGGAGGAGCTCCAAGACTTTGAAGCTTCGCGCAAACAGTATGGCGCCGCCGCCGAGGAGTTCATCAACCAGTGCTACACTCTGCACGAGGCGTTCGCCCTCAGTCTCAAACCGGCCAAAGCCTCCACTGCGATCAAGGATCGCCTGATGTCGATGGTGCGCGAACATCAGAATCAAGCGGGCTCGTCGCCGAAGTAACGCTCCAGCCCCTTCGAGCGCTTTGTCGAGAAAAAGCGACGGCCGATCTAGCTTTGCATCTCGCGCAAAATAAATTCCTGCACAAAACCGTAGAAGCTAACCTGAAACAGGCCAAGATCGCGACGTGAACCAATCGGGGAACGATCGTGATCGTTTAATTCCTCATCGGAAAATTTGTACCTAGCGGCGATAACCAGTCGCGCCTGGTTGAGTGCGTTAAGCCAGGCGTCCGCGTGCTCGAATGGAATTCGAAGCGTGCAATTGTGAAACG
>Ga0307479_10007327_pt1 | contig 10163 bp, 4 predicted proteins | sample atmos_gasesECM4C_FD_203743 | JGI IMG/M metagenome (GOLD analysis project Ga0307479, IMG submission 203743) | Hardwood forest soil microbial communities from Morgan-Monroe State Forest, Indiana, United States - atmos_gasesECM4C_515 | ecosystem: Environmental > Terrestrial > Soil > Temperate...
CAAGCCACAGAAACGGTAACGATCCCTCGACAATCAGCATCACGCGCCACGACCAATGGTCCAACATCCATCCGGAGAAGGGCGACGAGACGATCACCGCTACGGGCAAGCAGAGCAGCCAAAAGGCATTGGCGCGCGCCCGTTCGGCACGGGGGAACCAATGCGAGAGAAGTATTAACGTTGCGGGATAAACGCCGCTTTCGGCCACACCGAGGAACAAACGAAGCAACAGTAGTTCGTGATAGGTGCGGGCCAGACCACAACCCACTGCAAAGATGCCCCATGCAACCAGCAAGATGCTGATGAACTTCTTGGCGCTCCAATGTTTCGCCAGATGGCCGCCTGGGATTTGGAGCACGAGGTAACCCCAGAAAAAAATGCCGGCGACGGTTCCTGCCTGTTGCGGATCCAAATGCAAGTCCCGGCTGATTCGCGCCAGGGCAAGCGAGATGTTGGTGCGATCGATAAACGCGATCGTGTACATGATCAGAGCGACGGGTATGATACGGACCCATCGCTGAGACGTCCGGCTTGGCGTCACCACGGCCGATGCTTCATACTTCTGGGCACGCTCCATCATGTTGCTTGTTGCTTTCATTGCTGATGCCAATGCCCGATGTCATTGCCAGGATGAGGCCGCGCTCGGTTTTATACGCGATGCAATGAACAACGCTTCGGCGGGAAGTATATTTCAGCACAGCATGCGAACCTAGAAATTGTGCTGGCCACTGGGACAGATTAAAGCAAATTAATCTGATGTTAAAGTTACATCGCGACAGCTACGCCATGCACGGGCGCCCTGCGCCGCCTGGCCCCGGCAGAACAGCTCGCCGAAGCTCCTACTTCAGCGCCACGATCGCGACAATCTTCCGGCCGAACGAACAATCGCGCCATTGAGACACTTTGTTTTTTGTTCTAGAGTGAAAACACCTTGATGCAGCCCCTGCCATTGCCTCTCAGCTCTCACGCAAAGCCAGTTGACGTATTTCCACCAGCAGCGGACCTGGAGAAGGAGCTAAAGCGAACTATAAAGGGCGAAGTGCGCTTCGATCGTGGGAGCCGGGCGCTGTATGCCACGGACGGCTCGAATTACCGGCAGATTCCCATTGGCTTGGTCGTGCCCCGCGACGACGCCGATGTGGTCGCAGCTGTCGGGGCATGCAGGAAGTATGACGCTCCCATTCTGGCGCGAGGGGCCGGGACAAGTTTGGCTGGTCAATGCTGCAATGTGGCGGTGGTGTTGGATTTCACGAAGTATATGAATCAGATTCTTGAGCTCAATAGCAGCGCGAGATTCGCGCGGGTTCAACCGGGCGTGGTTTTGGACTCCTTGCGCAATCGGGCAGAAGCCTACCAATTAACGTTTGCCCCCGATCCCTCCACCCATAATCGCTGCACAATCGGCGGGATGATTGGAAACAATTCGTGCGGAGCGCATTCGCTGCTCGGAGGGAAAACCGTCGACAACGTCGAAGAGCTGCGCATCCTTCTATACGACGGCTCGCAGATGACGGTGGGCGCTACCAACGAGACACAATTGGCTCAGATCATTGAGCATGGCGGCCGCCGTGGCCAGATCTACAACAAGTTGCTCGGGATCAAGGAATCCTACGCCGGCTTGATTCGCGCACGCTTTCCGCAAATTCCGCGACGCGTCTCCGGCTACAACCTTGATGAGCTGCTCCCAGAAAGAGGATTCAATGTTGCCCGCGCACTCGTCGGAACGGAGGGTACATGCGCCATCGTGCTTGAAGCTAAATTGAAATTGATCCACAGTCCGCAGCATCGCGCACTGGTGGGATTGGGATATCGAGATGCGTTTTTCGCCGCCGATCATGTTCCAGAAATATTGCGGTTCAAGCCGATTGGCCTGGAAGGTTTCGAAGGAAGTATCGTCGACGGACTCCAGAGAAAGGGCGCGCCAAACCTGGACCTCTTACCCGAGGGCCGTGGGTTTTTGCTGGTGGAATTCGGCGCTGATGATGCGAACGAAGCTCATCGGATTGCCACGCAGCTCATCGATCATTTGAAACAAGTTAACGGGGCACCTAGCGCACGGCTGTATTCGAGGAGCGAAGCACGTGCAGTATGGCAGATACGCGAGGCTGGGCCGCGCGCGGCCGCCTTTGCTCCCGGAGCGCCGGCAGAGTGGGAAGGCTGGGATGACGCCGCGGTGGCTCCCGAAAAGTTGGGGGGATATCTGAGGGACATCCGCAAGTTGATGAACGAATACGGCTACCGCGGCGCATTCTACGGCCATTTTGGACATGGCTGCGTGCACATGCGGGTCAGCTTCGACCTCGAAAGTGAAAATGGGATTCGCAAGTATTCAGAATTCATCGATCGTGCAGCGGACCTGGTCGTTAGCTATGGCGGTTCACTCTCCGGCGAGCATGGCGACGGACAATCCCGGGCGGCGCTGCTCCCGAAGATGTTTGGGCCCGAGTTGATAAAGGCCTTCGGCGAATTCAAAGCAGCTTGGGATCCGGAAAATAGGTTAAACCCGCATAAAGTTGTCGATGCTTACTTGCCTACGGAGAATCTGCGGTTAGGCGCGGACTATAAACCGGTGGAACCGGCGACACATTTCAAATTCCCCGATGACAACGGTTCCTTCGCGAAGGCTGCCCTTCGATGCATTGGACTGGGCGCATGCCGCAAGACTGACAGCGGCGCGATGTGCCCGAGTTATATGGTGACGCTAGAGGAAGCCCACAGCACTCGGGGACGCGCTCACATGCTCTTTGAAATGCTCCAGGGCGAGTTGACACGGTCAGGTTGGGAGGACGAACACGTTAAGGAAGCGCTGGAACTGTGTCTTTCGTGCAAGGCCTGCAAGTCCGAATGCCCGGCGAATGTCGATATTGCCACTTACAAAGCGGAATTTCTGTCGCACTACTATGAAAAGAAGCGGCGGCCGATAAAGGCATACGCCTTCGGCCTGGTCGATCGGTGGGCAAGGCTTGGGTCTCTGATCCCCGGACTTGCTAATGTTTTCAGCCAGGCGCCGGGATTCCGCCACCTGCTGCAAAAAATCTTGGGGTTAGCGCCGCAGCGGCAATTGCCGCGATTGGCGACGGTGAGCTTTCGTCAATGGGTACGACGGCATCGCAGTTCTATTTTCACAGAGCACAGCAGTGCAAAGTCGAAGTCATCCAAGTCACGACAAGTCGTTCTATGGGTAGATACGTTCAACAACTACTTCCATCCGGAAATTTGCCGGGCCGCGCTAGAAGTGCTCGAGGATGCGGGATTCACGGTGATTTGTTCGCGACGCCCTTTGTGCTGCGGGCGGCCCCTTTTTGACTTCGGCATGCTTGAAGAAGCTAAAAACCACTTAAGCCAGATCATGGATGTTCTCCGACCCCAGATTGACCGAGGGCTCCCAATAGCTGTCTTGGAGCCGAGCTGTGCGTCTGTGTTTCGGGATGAACTGTACAATCTATTTCCCGCCAACGAGCGTGCTGATCGCCTCCGGCGCCAAACTTTGTTACTCAGTGAGTTTCTGCAGGCGGAAGCATCGGACTATCGTCCTCCAAAGCTTTCCATAAGAGTTCTTCTTCATGGTCATTGCCACCAAAAGGCGCTGATGAAAATGAATCATGAAGAGGCGCTGCTGCGAAGGATGGGCGCGGAGGTGCAATCTCTGGATTCCGGATGCTGTGGAATGGCCGGGCCATTCGGGTTTCAGAAAGACAAATTTGAGGTCTCACAAGCTGTGGCGGAGCGGGTCCTGCTGCCCGCAGTGCGAAACGCCACACGGGACACATTGATTGTCGCGGATGGCTTCAGTTGCCGCGAGCAGATCCTGCAAGGGACCGGCAAGCGGGCGATACATTTGGCTGAAGTGTTGAAGATGGCGTTAAATCGCAAAGACCCCTCGGAGGAAAGTTGAACCAGGCAAAGGCCGCCCCAGCCACTGAAAAAATGGCGCGCAAACAATCGTTCTAATGTGCAAGTTTTCAGATAGAATCTTGTCAACAATCCCTTCCGAGCTAAACAGAAATTAATTTTGTTTTAAGTCTCAACAGCAACGAATGAATTATGCTTTCTCCCGCTGCGCTTGAGCGCTGCCCGGGCCACCCTCCTGGCGGTCTCTCACTTGCGCTACTGATTCAGAGAGACATCTCGGTGCACGCCCGGGTGCTTCCGGGAAGCCGGTCAACCTAGGTGCGAAACGATTGTCATCGGCCACCGCTAGGGGCAAGTTAGTCCGCCGCGAGGATCACGCCGAAATAGAATCGAGATGCGGCCGGCAATTCAGTTTCGCTCAGATAGCATTTCATCTTAGGGAGAGAAAATGAAGAAATGGTCTTTGGTCCTCGTCGCGACTCTCGTGTTCCTCGTAGTGCAAGCCCGGTGCCAGGTGACTGCGCCAATCAAGCTGGTCCAAACTTTTGAGCTGCCGCCGGAGGTCACGGGGAGCTTTGACCATTTCGGAATTGACCTGAAAGGCGGGCGACTGTTCGCGACTCCCGAAGGCTACCACGCTGTTGTCGTGTTCGATCTGAAGACAGGCAAACTGGTTCACAAAATAGACGGAATTGGCAAGCCGCACGCCGTGCTCTATCGGGAGGACGTGAACCGCATTTACGTGACCGACGGCGATGCGGGAGATTTGAAGATTTTCGACGGCACAACGTACAGTCTGCTTTCCAGCGTGAAGCTCTTGGAGGATGCAGATTCCATTGGTTACGACCCGGCAACGAAATACCTTTATGTCGACAACGGAGGTGGGGACGTTCATCAGCCTTACTCGATGCTCAGCGTGATTGATACGACGGCAGGAAAGAAATTAGCCGACCTCAAGATTGACGGAGAAACTCTCGAAGCCATGTCGCTGGAGAAGTCCACCTCGAAAATGTACATAAATAATAGATCCAAGAACCAGGTGTCCGTAGTCGACCGGGAGAAGCGTGAACTGGTAGCAAGTTGGCCTGTGACCCTATGCAAGAACAACGTGGCCATGGCACTGGATGAAGCGAACCATCGCTTGTTCGTCGCTTGCCGCACCTCGCAGATTGCGGTTTTGGATACTGAAACAGGAAAGGAACTTACGTCCTTCCCGATCACGAAAGGCGTTGACGACATTACGTACGATGCAGCCAGCAAACGCATCTACGCCGCTTGCGACGGTGCCGTTGATATCTATGAACAGTTGGGCCCTGATAGCTACAAGTTGCTCGAGAACGTCACCACGGGCCCCATGGGGAGGACAGCGCGCTTAGTGCCCGAATGGAAGCGCTACTTTGTGGCTGTGCCGCAGCACGGCGCCACAAGCGCCAGCGTGCTGGTTTTTGATGTCCTATAAAAGACCGGTGGATCGGAACCAAACGAGGATTCTTTTCGGCGATGGCTTGGCACGGTCCTCTGAGCGCCTCGTTATGAGAGAATATTGAGCGCGGCTATGCGGATCCTCTTAGTGGAAGACGAACGGAAGGTCGCCAGCTTTATTGCACGCGCCTTGCGGGAAAACACTTACGCAGTGGATTTGGCGGAATCCGGTCAGAAGGCGCTCGAATTAGGAGCAGACGTCACCTACGACGCCATTCTTCTGGATGTGCGGTTGCCCGACCTCAGCGGGATTGAAGTCTGCCGCGAGTTGCGCCAGCGCGGAATAGAATCTCCCGTGCTGATGCTTACGGCGCGAGGTTTGGTCGAGCAGCGAGTCGAAGGTCTGGATGCCGGCGCTGATGACTATCTCACCAAGCCTTTTGTCCTGGCAGAACTTCTGGCGCGAGTTCGGGCCCTGGTTCGCCGGGGCTTCCATACCAGCAACGCAAAGCTTCGCTACGCGGACCTTATACTCGACCGTCACCGCCGCCGCGCCACGCGCGACAAAGAGACCATCCCGCTGACATCCCGGGAGTTTGCACTCCTCGAGCTGCTCTTGCTCCGGGCGCCTGAGTTTATTACTCGCAGTGAGATCGTCGAACATGTTTGGGACTGCCACTTCGACAGCGAAACAAATCTCGTTGAGGTTTACATTAATCGGCTTCGCCAGAAGATTGATCAAGATCGTTCCGTCAAGCTTATCCATACGATCCGCGGCGTGGGCTACCGCCTGGGGACGCCGGGGTTATGAAAGTCAGGACCCTCCGTCTCCGGATGATGTTGCTTTTCTGCACCGTCGTGGGAGTACTGCTGGCTGCTTCCTACCTCGCGTTTTGGGGCCTGTTGGCCCATGCGGTCCACACCCAGCTTAATCGTCAGCTGATCGAGACCGCTCGCCCCATCATCTCCGACATCATCGCGGAACCCAATGCACAAGACATAAACCGGCTGGATCTCCCCGGCGAATTCTTTGAACTCCTGGACCCCGATGGCCGCGTCCTCCAGCAATCCAAGAACCTTACGGCTCCCATCAATTTGAACGGGATGAACCCCGCTACTTCAGAGCCCGCGTTCGGAATAGCGACCATCGCCAATGGTGAAACGGTGCGCCTGGCGTTCATACCCTTTCAGCAAGGTACGCAGCAACGTGTTTTCGCCGTGGCTATCCCTACATTTGGTACCAACAGGGTCATCGACAACTTTGGAGGCGTGGCCTTGTTTCTTCTGCCTCTGAGCCTGCTGCTGACCGCCGGCATCTCGGCCCTGTATGTGGGTAGAAGCCTTGCTCCCATCAACGAGCTCACACGGCACGCTGCGTTGATGGCCAACCGTGTCACGAACCGGCAAGGTTTTTGGACGCCACTGCCGGTGTCTTCCCCTCATGATGAGCTTGGGCGATTGGCAGAAACGTTCAATCATCTATTGAAGAGCGTGGATTCGGCCGTTCTCCAGTTGCGTCAATTTGTCACCGACGCCTCGCACGAATTGCGCACTCCGCTGGCAGTTCTTCACGGCGAGACCGAGCTGTTGCTTTCCAAGCCGCGAACCGCCGAGGAATATCGCCAGACTCTTTATGTATTCGACGATGAGTTCAAGAAACTGACAAGGATCGTCGAAGGCCTCTTCACCCTCTCGATGGCGGACGCCGGGCAATTGCACTTGGTCCGGGAGCCGCTTTACATCAACGAGGTTCTCGAAGAAGCTTGCGCTCTGGTGGCCTCGCGCGCGCGCGCCAAGAATATCTCCATCGTGCGGGACTTGGACCAGGAACTGGCCTGTACTGGCGATGAGGCCTTCCTGCACCAGCTGTTTTTGATTTTTCTCGATAATGCGATCAAGTATTCTCCCGATGGCACGCGCATCCACGTCACTTTGGGGATTCGCGACGGTGCAATTCAAGTTCGTTTTCAAGATCAAGGAATGGGAATCTCTCCCGAGCACCTGCCGTTCATCTTTGACCGCTTCTACCGGGCCGCACCCTCAAATAGCGGTGAGGCCCAGAGCGGCGGGCTCGGTCTGGCCATTGCGCAGGCCATCGCCATCGCCCAGGGAGGCATCATTGAGTGTCAGAGCACAGTAGGAGTCGGTTCAACCTTCACCGTGACATTGCCTGTCACTCACCCTCAGGCCACCTCTTCGGAAACTTCACCTAAACATAAATTAATTCTGCGTTAAGGCATCATAGTATCTTCTGCACTAGGCTCAACGCCAAAGTGGGGGTGATCCAGTGTCCTCTCGAAAATTTTCTGCGATGTACTTGTATTGCTGCATGGCAGCGATTCTTTTGATGTGTGGGATTCATTTTTCAGTCCCAGCCAGCGCTCAAGTGGTAGGCGCAACTCTCTCCGGCACGATCACCGATCCTTCAGACAAATCGATCCCTCATGCTCAAGTTTCGATCACCAACGTCGCGACCGGGATCACCACTACCGTTATGACCAACTCCGACGGTTTCTTCATCGCCCCCAACCTGCTCCCGGGGGAGTATCAAGTCACTGTCTCTGCAAAGGGATTCGCGACGGAGGTCAGCAAGGGGATCTCCCTCACGGTGGGCTCATATCAGGTCCTTAATCTCAGCCTGCAAGTCGGCTCTGCCGCCAAAACTGTTATTGAGGTGACTACCGAAGCTCCCGCCGTGCAACTCGCCAGTTCCGACATCAGCGCGGTCGTGAACGCCACCACGGTCCGCGAATTGCCTCTGAACGGTCGCAGTTGGACGGACCTCGCTGCGCTACAACCGGGCGTCGAAACCATTCAGACGCAGCCAACTTTCGCAACAGGATCGGATCGCGGGAACCGCGGTTTTGGACAACAACTCACCATCTCCGGGGCCCGGCCGCAACAAAACAACTATCGTCTGGACGGCGTCAGCCTCAACGACTATGCGAATGGCGCTCCGGGCAGCGTGCTCGGGGGAAATCTGGGCGTGGACGCCATCCAGGAATTCTCAGTCCTCACGAGCAACTACTCGGCGGAATACGGCAAGACCTCCGGAGGGGTGGTCAATGCCGCCACGCGGTCAGGAGCCAATGCCTTCCATGGAAGCGCGTACGAGTTTTTGCGCAACAGCGCACTGGACGCCGCGAATTTCTTTGAAGCTGGACAGCGGTCACCGTTCAAACGCAATCAGTTTGGCGGCGCTATTGGCGGGCCCTTGGATAAGAACCGCACGTTCTTCTTTGCCGACTACGAAGGCATCCGGCAGTCAAAGGGAATTGTTAACGTCGATTTTGTTCCTTCTCCCGCTGCAAGAGCGGGGATTTTGTGCTCAGTGCCAATAGCGCCACCAGACCCCAACGCCTGCACGACAACTCACCTCACGCCCGGCCCGAATACGGATGCGAATGGAGTCGATCTGGCCGTGAAAAAGTACTTTGCCTTGTATCCGTTGCCTAAAGACATTCGCGGAAACGGAGATACCGGAGTCTTCACGTTCTCGGGGCAACAGATTATTAGCGAAAACTTCGTGACGACCCGCATCGACCACAAGTTCTCGGACAAGGACGCGATCTTTGGCACGTACCTCTTCGACAGGACTCCCTACAGCTCGCCCGACTCTTACGGCAACGTTCTGCTCAATACGCTGTCCTCAAGGCAGATCGTCGCTGCCGAAGAGACTCACGGCTTCACCCCTGTCTTCGTGAATGCGGCCCGTTTTGGCTTCAACCACGAGTATGTAAACAACGATTCAAGCGTGACCGCGATCAATCCGGCGGCGGCGGATGCTTCCCTTGGCGCTTTCACGGGCAGGAACGCGTCCGTCGTGAACCTCAGTGGGGTGCTTACTTCCATGACGGGAGGTATTGGAGGACTCCCGACTTATTTATACGATTGGAACTCATTTCAGGCGTATGACGACGCTTTCTGGACCAAGGGCGCCCATTCCCTCAAGTTCGGCGCTGCCGTCGAGCGCATGCTGCTGCAGGCGACGGCGCTTACCGATCCCAATGGGATCTGGACTTTTACCACCATGCAGAATTTCCTAACCAACAACCCCAGCAAATTTGCGGGGGGAATCGTCAGCTCCCTCACGCCTCGTGATTTTCGCCAGACTCTATTTGGCGCCTATTTGCAGGATGATTGGCGTTGGAAACCAAACCTGACGATGAATCTTGGCCTGCGCTATGAGATGACGACCGTTCCGTCGGAAATTCATGGCAAGCTCGTGAACCTTCGCGACATCGGCGGCCCATTGCCCGTCTGCGGGGTGGCTGTCTCCGGCTGCTCCGGCACCGGTCCCTTGTTCTCTAACCCAACGCTTCATAACTTTGAACCGCGCGTGGGATTTGCCTGGGACCCCTTTCGCAACGGAAGGATGGCCGTGCGGGGCGGAGTTGGCTTGTTCGATGTTCTCCCACTGCCTTACCAGTTCATTCTCCTGGAGACTCAGGCGACTCCCTTTTTTCAATACACGTCCGTCAACAACCCAGGCCCTGGCGCATTCCCCGCGGGCCTGCCGTCGCCCCCGCCTGCGAACAAGCTGCGTTCCACCTTCATTAATTCGAATCCAAAGCGCAATTACGTCATGCAGTGGAACCTCAATGTCCAGTACCAGCTCACCTCAAGCCTGGCAGCTATGGTTGCTTACGTGGGGTCGCGCGGCGTTCACCAACCTTTCCGTGTAGATGAAGCCGATTTGGTCCTGCCGCCCAAGACGCCCGTCGGGTACCTCTGGCCGAAAGTTGATGCATTCGGAAACGTTTTCACGGCGCAGTGCAGCGCTACTGATGCCAATGGTCCTCCCGACCCCGCACAGTGTGCTCCCGCCAATACCATCAACACGAACTTTGGTTCAATTCGCGGAATGTTTTATCAAGGACGCTCCTATT
>Ga0307479_10007330_pt1 | contig 10163 bp, 9 predicted proteins | sample atmos_gasesECM4C_FD_203743 | JGI IMG/M metagenome (GOLD analysis project Ga0307479, IMG submission 203743) | Hardwood forest soil microbial communities from Morgan-Monroe State Forest, Indiana, United States - atmos_gasesECM4C_515 | ecosystem: Environmental > Terrestrial > Soil > Temperate...
CGCCTTTCTCGCCGTCGAGAAGATTCGTTTCGGCGCGCGCATCAAGATGGAAGAGAATATCGACAAAGAAGCAATGGACGTTCAGGTGCCTCCGCTGCTGCTTCAGCCGCTCGTAGAAAACGCCGTCGCGCATGGCATCGCGAATCTTGTGGAAGGCGGATGGATACGCCTGGACGCGCACTGCCAGAACGGCAAACTATCGATCGTCGTCGAGAATTCGTTCGACCCCGAAGCGCCACCGCGGCGCCGAAACGGCGTGGGTCTCGCGAATGTGCGCCAGCGCCTTGCGGCGCGTTATCCCGATCTCGCGAGTTTTGACGTCAAGACAACCGGAGACTGTTTTCGAGTCGCCATGACGCTTCCAGCAGAAAGGGAGGTTCGGCCTTCGTGAGCCGCGAACGCGAAAGCAAGATTCGCGCCGTCGTCGTTGACGACGAAGAACTGGCCCGGCAGGTTTTGCGCGAATTCCTCGGCTCGCACGACGAAATCGAGCTTGTCGCCGAATGCGCCAACGGCTTCGAAGCTGTGAAAGCCGTGATGGAATTGAAGCCGGACCTTCTGTTCCTCGATATCCAAATGCCCAAGCTGGACGGTTTCGAGGTATTGGAGTTGATTGACGCGGACCCAGCCGTCGTGTTCGTGACGGCTTATGACAGTTACGCGATCCGCGCTTTCGAAGTTCACGCCGTGGATTATCTTCTGAAGCCTTTCGGCACCGACCGTTTTGAAGCGGCTCTCGGACGCGCAAAACACCACGTCGTCGAAAAGTCGGGCGGCTCGGGCGCATCCCATACGTCGTCCCAGCCTCGCGCGACAGACCTGGCTGCCGCGGCTCGCCCCCCTGCGCATTTCATCGAACGAATTCCTGTGCGCGACGGCACGCGCGTGTTCATCATTCCAATCACCAAGCTCGATTATGCCGAAGCCCAGGACGATTACGTTGCGCTCTGCGCCGAAGGCAAAAAGCACCTGAAACAGCAAACCATCTCGAGCCTCGAAACGGTTCTCGACCCTTCCCGCTTCATGCGCATTCATCGCTCTTACATCGTGAATCTCGAACGCGTCTCCAGAGTCGAGCCCTACGCGAAAGATAGCCACGTCGCCGTGCTCAATAACGGCACCCAGCTTCCGGTTAGCCGCGCCGGTTACGCCCGCCTCCGCGCCTTCCTCGACCGGTAAGACCTGCCCTCCAACTCTCGTCCGCGATTCAGCTTGCTTTCGCCTTGGCGTCATTGATCTGCTGCATAAGGATGTCCCGGACGTAATGCCAGTACGGAACAATCTCTAGCGCGGACCGCGCATACTGCTCCGCGGCATTTAGGTCCGGCGTAGTTCGGTTCAGGTTGGACCAGGCTAGAGCCATCAACAACTCCGGCTCACCCCATGACGGCTCCAGTGGATCGCTCGCCGTCGTCTTCCGCTTCCGTGCCGCTGCCAGGCCCTTCTCTTCGGCTTCGATCGCCTTGTCCTGGCCACCTCCGCGCTCGGCGGAAGTTCGCCATAGATTTGGGCCCAGCACCCAGAGGAGGCGGGGATTGTCCGGATCTGCGCCCTTGGCCTCCTTCACGAGCGGTGAAGCCTGAGCCACAAGCTCCTGCACGCGTGCAGAGTTTTTCTGGTTTAGGTACAAGAGATTACTCAGGCAGGATATTGCTCCCACTTTCGCATCGACAAAAGCAGGGTCGCTCGCAGACGCCTTGCCGAATTCGTCCACCGCTAGCGTCAGATCCGCCTCCTGCTCCTTGGCGTCCACGGAATCGTTGAATCCGTTTATGACCCTGCGCCACAGCGCAAACCCGCGCCAATATCGCACTCGCGAAGCAAGCTCTTTGTCCTCCACAAAAGGTGTCAACTCGCCGTAGAGGCGCTTCAACGCTCCGCGGTCACCTTCATAGTCGGCCCGCTGAATTTGGACGACTATTCTGGTGACTGCTTCTCGCGTGGGTTGGGCTGAACCTCCAGGAGCCGCTGCCGCCCCCCAGGCCACACAGGCTAAGAGAACCGCTGCGACGAAGACCTTCGGTGTTCTTTTGCGGCCCGTCGCTAAGCCCAAGTATTCCCCAATAGACCCCGCCAACCGCAACAGCGGTACATCTGCTGTGTTGCTTTCCCGCATTGCTTTTCACCTCCCTAGGCGAAATCCCAGGTCCACAAGCTTCCTTTATTCCAAGATACGCACTAGGGTCCCGAAATGTATCGCCGATGACAAAGAAAGTGGGCAAACCATTGACTTCACTCTCCGAGGGGAGCATCGCCCTACCCACGGTGCTTGACTAATCTGCCGCTATCTCCTCCCGTACCGGGACTTCTGGAAGTACTACTCTTTTCGTACCCCCTTCGGGCGCCACGCGGATATTGCCGGAAACTGCTCTTTCGTAGTAGTGTCCCTCTGTGCCCAAAACCAAGAGGCGAGCGTCCACCCGGCAGGGCATCAAGAGCCGCAGAAGGAGAGGCAGGAATATGGCATCACCGGCCGAAGCAAAAGTCCCCAATAACGCGAACAACGAGAACCAAGGCGCCAACGTAGACAAAATCCGTGACATTCTTTTCGGCTCCCAGATGCGCGATTACGAGAAGCGCTTCGGGCGGCTCGAGGACAGCGTCACGAAAGCGCTCGAAACCCTGCGGGAGGACATGACCAAGCGCCTCGACACCCTGAGCAGTTTTGTTCAGCAGGAGGTGGAATCGCTCAGCCAGCGCATCAAGACGGAAAAGGCGGAGCGCACCGACGTGGCGAAAGAGATCTCCCGCGAGATCAAAGACACGGGGAAAGTGCTCGAGAAGAAGCTGGGCCAGGTCGAAGAGCAAATGTCCGACGGTCAAGGCGAGCTGCGCGCCAAGCTTCTCGAACATTCCAAAGCCATTTCCGGCGAGATCGAAAAATTGCGCCGCGAATCCGCGTCGGCCCTTGACCGCGAAGTCGAGACTCTGCGCCACGAAAAGACGGACCGCGAAGCCCTGGCCGACTTGCTCGCCGAATTCTCTCTGCGGCTCAAGAACGATCTCGAACTGCCCGAAAAATAGCTGGAACGGGACAGAGCGAATTCACAGAGGCTCCGCGGGATTCGCAAGCCGCCCGTCGAGGCAAACCTTAACCTTCCAACATGGCCGAGCAAGCTCAACGCCGCGCCCCCCAAGGGCAGTCTCAGCAAGACCCGCCCAACGAAAACGATAACCACGCTTTCGAGGAATTGCGGCACCTGATTATCGCTCCGGAGCAGGAAGAGCTCGCGGATATCCGCGAGCGTCTTGATGACGCGGGACGGCGCACTCAGGACATGAGCTCCGTGGTCGCCGAGGCGATCCAGCTTCGGCGCGAGCAGGGCGATGATCGCGCTCTCTCCGACGCTCTGGCGCCCACCATCGAAGAAACTCTCCGCGATTCGGTCCGCAAGCACCCGCACGTTCTGGCGGATGCGCTTTTTCCCGTTATGGGCCCGGCCATACGTAAGTCCATCACGGAAACTCTGCGCTCCATGCTCGAATCATTCAACGAAGCTCTTGAGCACAGCCTTTCGTGGCGCGGTATCAAATGGCGGATCGAGGCGATCCGCACCGGGAGATCTTTCACTGAAATCGCGCTCCTGCACAGCCTGGTGTATCGCGTCGAACAGGTTTTCCTGATTCATCGCGAAACCGGCCTCGTGCTGAATCACCTCACCGCCCCATCCGTCGCCGCGCAGGATCCCACGATGGTTGCCGGATTGCTCACCGCAATTCAGCAGTACGCTCAGGACGGGTTCAAAACGCAGCGCGACGAAACCCTCGACAACCTGGGTTGGGGGGAGTTCAAGATGTGGGTCGAGATTGGCCCGCACGCTGTGATCGCCGCTGTCTTCCGCGGCCACGCACCGGAGGACTATCGAGTGCACATGCGAGAGGTGTTGGAAGGCATCGAGCAACACTACGCCGCAGCCTTCGACAATTTCAAGGGCGACACGGATCCATTTCGCGGTGCGGAGGAACGCCTCACCCCCCTCCTCGAGGAACGAGCCCGCGAAGCAGTGGAGCCTGGGAAACGCAAGCCGCGCATGCTCATCACTGTTTCGGCAATTATTCTGGCATTGATTGTTGGTTGGGGTGTTTACCTCTCCTATCGGGTCCACCAGTGGACGCAGTTCGAGCAGGCGCTTCGCCAGCAGTCCGGAATCGTCGTCACCTCCGTCGTCAAGGAAGGAGGCCGCTACCACGTGCGCGGCTTCCGCGATCCCCTGGCACCGGACCCGAAGGCTCTTTTGACGAAACTCGGATTGACTCCGGAAAACGCAGACTTCCAGCTTGCCCCCTTTTACTCGATGGACGATGGGATTCTTCAGAGGCGGATTAAGGTTCTGCTGAAGCCGCCTCCTGGCGTCACCCTTTCGATGAAGGATGGTGTGCTGGTAGCTGAAGGGGCGGCATCCCCGCGATGGATTGCGGGTCTGCGCGACCGCGCCACGTGGGTCGCGGGCGTGCGCGAACTGGACGACTCAAAACTGCAGGATGCCAACGCTCTCGCCTTGAAAGACGCAAAAAGCTCCGTCGAGTCGATCGTATTTCTCTTCCCGTTCGGCGCCGCGACGCTCGAACCGGGCCAGGATCAAAAGGTCGCGCTGGCGCAGAAGAACATCCGGGAAATCGTTGCGCAGGCGGTCGCTCTCAATGAAAACGTCCAGATCGAAGTCGTGGGCCACACTGATAATACCGGCGTCGAAGCGACGAATCTTCCGCTCAGCAAGCAGCGCGCGGACCACATCACGAAGGCGCTCATCCTCGCGGGTGTGAAGCCATCGAGCTTCCGGCCCCGCGGCGTTGGCACAACGCGGCCATTGCGCACGGACGATACCGACGAAGGACGCCAGCTCAATCGCAGCGTAACGTTTCAGGTCGACATCTCGCCCGTTGCCCCGTAAACTGGGCGGCGATTTCCATGATCACGCAAAAAATCTGCATGCTCGGTTCCTTCTCCGTCGGCAAGACCAGCCTCGTCCGCCGTTTCGTTGAAAGAATCTTCTTCGACAAATATCACACCACGATTGGCGTCAAGGTTGACAAGAAAACCGTGCCGGTCAACAACACCCCGGTCGAGCTCGCTCTGTGGGACATTTACGGCGAAGATGACTATCAGAAAGTCAAAATGATGTATCTCCGTGGCATGCACGGATATTTGCTCGTTGTCGACGGCACGCGGCGTCAGACTCTCGATGTCGCCCTCGCCCTCAACGACAAAGTCACGCAAACAATCCGCGATGTCCCTTTTGTCCTTCTTCTCAACAAATGCGACCTCGCCGATCAATGGGAAATCGAGCCGGACACGGACAAGACCTACGCGGCCAAGGGATGGCAAGTCCTGCGCACCAGCGCCAAAACCGGCGAGAATGTGGACGAAGCTTTCTCGCAGCTCTCGCTGGCCATGCTGGCTAAAATGAACTCCACATCGAGCCCTGGCGAATCGCGTTCAACCTGATCTGAATTGGCTAAATCTGGCATGGCGCCTGACCACATCCTGGAATCGTTTCTGGCGAAGGAGGGATTCGCTCTTTTCGAGCATCTCGGAAACGGCGTCTTCCGCCCGATTGGAGATTTCCCTCCCTGGCTCGCGCGTACCTGGGGCGCGCAATTCGAGCGCTCCGCAACGGTTCGCCTGGGCCAGCATTCGGCCTTTCTTGAAAACTTTCTCGTGGACGCCGAAGAATTCTGGAAAGCCAAAAAGGACGGCTCCGCGAATTCCGGCAACTGGATCGAGCGCGGCGAAGCCGGGGATCAGACGCCGCTGGAAGCCGCGGCCCTGTGGCTCGATGGCCGCCCCGTCCTCCTCATACGCAATTTCTTGCGCTCCTTCGGCGAGCAGAAGCAATGGCTGCAGACGGCGCGCGATTCGCTTCTCGCGCACGAGCAGCTGGTGCGCGAAATTCAGAAGAAAGAAATTCTCCTGCACTGCATCATTCACGACCTCTCGCAGCCGCTGAGCGCCATGCGCGGATGCTTCAATTGCCTCACCGCCGGGGACTTGCCCGCCGATCTCGGCCGCTACGTCGATTTAGGGCAGCGCGAATCGCAACGGCAGGAGCAGATGATCCGCGGAATCCTCGAAGCCTTTTCCGGCGAACTGGCGGGGCAAATGTCCGGCGCTGAAAAAGCGGCGGACACTGTGGATCTGGCCGAACGCGCCCGGCACGCGGTCGAAAGTTTTTCCGCCGCCTTCCGCGGGAAAGGCGTTCACCTTCAGCTCGACCCCGCCCTCGACCCCTCGCGCGATTGGACATCCATCGGCGATGCGCCGCGTGTGGATCGCATCTTCGGCAATCTTCTCGAAAATGCCATGCGTTACACTCCCAGGGGAACCGCGGTCACCCTGGGCGTCGTGGAAAAAGGCAATTCCCTCCTCGCGTTTGTGGATGACGAAGGCCCCGGCCTGCCCAAAGGCGAGCCCGCCGATAAACTCTTCATGCTTTTTGCAAAGGGCAAGGACCGCCCCGGCAAGGCGGGCCTCGGTCTATACTTCTGCAAAATGACCGTCGAGCGCTGGGGCGGAACCATTGGCGCCGAGACGCGGTCGCGCGGCGGCTCCCGCTTCTGGTTTTCTTTGCCGCGCGCTCAGAGCTTGGCAACCGCATCGAAAAACGCCGCCGCGAATCAAACACCCCCCGCCAGGAGATTGCCGGCGCAGGGATCGCAAGAAAGAGGATTGCTGGAGAAGGGATCGAAACACCAGCCCGCGAAAGAAACCGCCACTCCGCCCGCTCGCCGCAATTTGGCCCAAGCCGAAAAGGCGCTGCGCATTCTCGTCGCGGACGATTCCGAAATCAATCGCGAGCTCGCCATGGAATTGCTCAAGACGCGCGGCCATTCCACCCTGGGCGTGAGCGATGGCCACCAGGTGATCGAGGCGCTCAAAAAGCAGCGCTTCGATGTCGTGCTGATGGATGAAGAGATGCCTGAAATGGGTGGCCTCGAAGCCACGCGCGCCATTCGCAAAGCGGAGCTCTCGTCCGGACAGCATCAAGCCATAATCGGCCTCACGGGAAACGCCACGAAAGAAGACGAAGAAGAATGCTTGAAAGCAGGCATGGACGGATTTCTATCCAAGCCCTTCGATATGCATAAATTGTTTCAGACCCTGGAGTCCGCTGCTCTCGGCGCGTCACGAATCGCTTCTGAAACGCCTTCCGCGCTCAAAACGCCGGACGCGCCCGCGGAAGACGTTGCCGCTCATCTCCAGCGCACCACCGCCGGAAACGAGAAGCTGATTCGCTCGCTGATAAAGTCGTTCCTCGCGGACGCGCCCAAGAAACTTTCGGCCATCCGGCAGGCCATTTCGCGGAAGAATGCTGAGACGGTTGGCAGCGCCGCCCATGCCCTGAAGGGCGCGGTGGCCATCTTCGGCGCGCCTCACGCTGTCGCCTCCGCCCGCAACCTCGAATCCATGGGCCGCGCTGGCAACCTCGCCAACGCTGTTCAGGAGTTTCAGGCCCTCGAAGCAGAATTGCAGATCCTCGAAAGACAGCTTCGCGCTCTGAATGCGGCGCCCCGCCCGAAATCAAAACCGGCGCGTCCCGCTCGCCGCCCGCGTCGGAAGACGCCAACGGGTGGCGCGCGATGAAGAAAATCGCTGGATTGCTCCTCGTGTCCGGCCTCGTTTCGCTCCTGCTCCTCCTTTGCATCATCGCCAACGGGGAAAGGCAAGGTTTCACCGGCCTCGCATGCGGATATATCGGCATCGTTGGCTATTTTGCGCTTGCGGCCACCGACAGTTTGCGAAAGCACACCCTGTTTAACAGAATTGACGACGTGGTCTTGTTCATGGGGAATTGGGCCTTCTACTTCGTGATCCTGTGGGCCGTTTCGAAGATGGTCAAGCTGCGCCGAAGGACCAGCTAAACCCGGCAGCCTGGGCTCACCAGCGTGTGGACCACCACAGCAGCCCGATAAAAAGGATCTGCATCGGCAACCGCAGCCAGAGCGGAGTCACCGCCTTGCCCCTCAAGGTGAGCTTCTCCCGCGCCGCCTTGACGTTGGCGGGGAACATTGCCACCAGGAGAGCGATCAGGCAAAGGCCCGCCAGACCGCGAAACCGCGGAAGCAGAATCCCGGCTGCGCCTGCGAATTCGCACACACCCGTAAAGTAAATCATCCACATCGGAGCGGGAACCGCTCGCGGCATCATGCGGACCAGCTCGTGCCGCGTCTTGTTGAAATGGGTGAGCCCGGTCACCACGAACATCACTGCCAGTGCATAACGCGTTGCTGCAATCCACGAGGCCAGCGCCGCTACTCCTAGCGCGCCGGCGGCCCGAAACACGAGCAGCGAAATCAGCAATACGAAGAGCACTGCCACGGCGCGAATTGTAAAACAGAACCCGGAATATTGTGCGTTTCTGCTGACTAACCCAACAACTCCGCCGCACACAAATTTGCCGTCTGCCGGCCTGGGCGAGATACTCGAATCATGAGGCGCCTTATCCCCTTCGTCGCCGCCGCTGCCTTGTTTGCAGGGCTCACCACCGCCCCGCGCGCCGATGAGCTGAAATTGAAAGACGGAACGAAGGTCTCGGGCACTATCGTCGGATTCGACGACAATTCGTTCAAGGTCAAGACCAGCTACGGCTACGCGCTGGTGCAGAAGGACCAGGTTGTTTCCATCCTCATGTCGGATACGGCGAAAAAGCTGGACACGGAAAAGAACGCAAAAGAGAAACTCGAGCCGGCTACCGAGAAAGCGCCGGCCGCTCCGGGCGCCGCGGCTGAAAACGTGAACGAGTCCGCTTCCGCCGTTCCGAATGCGAAGCCTGCCGCGCCGAGAGAAAGCAAGCCTTCGCCAAAAACCGCCGCGGCAAGCCCCGCTCCTGCAGCTTCGGATGCTGCTCATACGAGGGCTGCGTCCGCACCTGTTACGTCCGTTCCCGCTGCGAATCCTGCCGGCGTGAAAATTCCATCCACGCCTATAACGCCCGTTCCTGCTGTTGCGAATGCTCCTAACACTAAGGCTGTGCCCGCGTCTGTTACGCCCGCTCCCGCAGCCGCGAACTCTGCCGCCGCGAAAACTCCGCCGCCGGCCGTGCCTGATCCGCCCAAGCCCGAAACCCCTGAGCCGGTGCGCGAGGAAGTCAACGGCAACACGTATACGAACAAGACCTTCGGTTTTCAAATGTACAAGCCGCCGGACTGGCAAGTGATCGAAGGCGCGCGCTCGATACTTCCCGGCGCGATTACTGCGATGGGCACAGCCGATCAAACCACCTACTTGCTGATCGGGAATGAGCCGGCCGGCAAGTCGCTCGCAGCCGACATGGATGAAACCGATCATCGACTGCGCGAGATTCTAGACAACTATCGCCCGCTCGGAGAAAAACGCGTTGCCGTTTCTGGCGCGCCGGTAGTCGAACGGCGCTTCCGCGGCAGCATCGATCATCGCGATTGGTCCGGCGTGGTCGCCTTCATCCCGCGCGGCGCGCATCTCTACACGATCTTCGCCATGACCCTCGCCGATACCGACCTCGTGCAAATCCAGGAAAACGTGATCGCCCGAACCATTTCCAGCTTTCAGTTCACCGGGCAGTAGCCGGTTCCCCGCTTTGCGCTTGCAACCCGGCCGCGCAAAAGCGTAACTAATTCCGTGGGACTTCCCTTGCGGATAAAACTTGCAGCCACAACATTCGTTCTTCTCGCGTTGTCTGGAATTCTTTTTCACGCGCGCGCACAGCGCTCGCCCGCCGCCGCGTCCGTGCCGCCAACTTTTTATCGCGACGTCCTGCCGATTCTCCAGCAGCATTGCCAGAGCTGTCATCGGCCGGGCGAAATCGGACCGCCGCTGCTCCTAACGTACCAGCAAGTGCAGGCAAAGGCGCGCGCCATTGCAACGAACGTGAGCGAAAAGAAAATGCCGCCGTGGTTCGCCGATTCACGCTTCGGGCACTTCGCGAACGACCCATCGCTCAGCCGGGCCGAAATCCAAACGCTTGTGGCTTGGGCGGACGCGGGCGCTCCCGCCGGAGTTCCCGGCGACGCTCCTCCTGCGCGCCAATGGGCCGCGGGCTGGAACATTCCTCAGCCGGACATGATCGTGCAAATGCCGAAGCCGGTCGAGCTGCCTCCGAGCGGCGACATTGAATACACCTACGAAATCGTGCCCACCGGTTTCACCGAAGGAAAATGGGTTCAACTTTGCGAAGTTCGCCCGTCGA
>Ga0307479_10007331_pt1 | contig 10162 bp, 10 predicted proteins | sample atmos_gasesECM4C_FD_203743 | JGI IMG/M metagenome (GOLD analysis project Ga0307479, IMG submission 203743) | Hardwood forest soil microbial communities from Morgan-Monroe State Forest, Indiana, United States - atmos_gasesECM4C_515 | ecosystem: Environmental > Terrestrial > Soil > Temperate...
AAGGCAAGACTCTAGCACGAGTCGCGTTGATCCCCGGACAATGAACGTTTAGATGCAGGACTGCTGGAGCGCCGTCAGGAAGGTTTTTGGGGCGTGGTCGACGCCGCGCTGAGCTGCAATTCCTTGGCCGGAAAAGCTGCCATGACCGCGGGTAGCTCCACACGGAAGACGGCTCCGCCTTCCTGCCGGTTATAGGAAAGAATTTTTCCACCGTGCTCTTGCACGATGCCGAAGCAAATGCTGAGGCCCAGGCCGGTGCCCTTGCCAACCGGTTTCGTCGTATAGAAGGGATCGAAAACGCGCTGCGGGTCCTTGAGGCCGGGCCCGGTGTCGGAGAAGAGAATGACGACATTGGCGCGGTCGCGGATGGTTTTGATCGTCAGCACGCCTCCATTGGCTGCTTCCATGGCTTCCAAGGCGTTGCTGATAATGTTGAAGAAAACCTGCATCAACTGATTTCCGTCGCCGCGAACGCCGGGGAGAACTGACTCGAGCTGCAGTTCGATGCGGGTTGTCCCGGAGCGCAGGTCGAGTGCGCGAAGTTGCACGGCGTTGTTTACCACCGTGTTGATGTCCAGCAGGGTGCGCTCGGCGGGCACCTGACGAGCGAAACTCAAAAGATTGCCGACTAGCGTCTTTGTGCGGCGCGCCTGATCGCGGATTTTTGAAGCGGTCGCGCGGGCTTTCTCCGGAACCGTGGGATCATCGGCGAGCAGGTCGGAAAAACCGAGGATCGCCGCGAGCGGATTGTTGATCTCGTGCGCCGCGCCGGCAGCAAGCTGGCCCAGAGAAACGAGTTTTTCCGATTGCACGATCTGCGCTTGTAGCCGTTTCAGGTTCTCGATGGACTGTTCCGACCGGGCGAGCAGGCGCGAGCGGTCCCGGTCAGCCAGATGCGTACGCAGGAAGATCAAGAACGCTAGCGGTACGGAGGCAATCAAGGTGGCCATCAGGCGAAAATCACGAACTTCGGGATCATCATGGCTGAACCGTAGCGTATAGATCGCGAACACGGGGAGTGAAATCACCGCGGCCATTGCCAAGCGAGCCGGCCAGACATTTTCTTCGGTAGTTGAATCTGGATCCGAGTCGTAGGAGTTTTCGGAGGGAGCATCTAACCTGTCTCGATTCTGATAGGTGATGACGCCAGCAAAAGCCAACCAGAGAAAGTGTGAGAGCAGAGGGAGATCATAAAAGCTCCCCGTGTAGTAGCGGTGAGCCGCAATCTCGACGTTAATCACCAGGGAAGCGAGCAAATAAAGAGTTGCGCCACCAAAAAGATTGGCGTATGCGATTCGCCAGACGCCGCTGGAGGTGAGCCACAGGGCTGCCAGTCCGCCGACGATGACCATGTTCTGAATGTTGGCCAGCAGATTGTAGTTGTAATTGTATTGGGCGACCATCGGCGAAGCGTAAATCCACGGCAAGACCGCGAAAGCATACAAGTAAGTCCACCATGTGAACAAAAGCACGAGATCCAGGTAGCCAAAGCGCAATTGAATCTCGCCACGGCGGCGATGCGGACGCAGCGCGATCGCCGCCATCATGGGAATGCCACGCAGGAAGAACAGGATATCGCCCGCATTCAGATCGGGAAGAGGCTTGTGAAGGTAGACCTCGTGGTAGGTCCATTGGAACTGGCCGATCATCCACAGCGTGCAGCTCACGGCGATCAGCATCCAGAAGAGATTCCGCCGCCAGTGGGGGGTGCCCGCATTCAGAAGCAAACCGGCATTGGCCAGGAGCGGCACGATGCACTGCACGAGATTGCCGAACGTGATCAGCGACTCCGAGCCACGCTTCAGCGACAGCGACACGACGGAGTAGACGACGAGGATGAAGATCCAAGTCCCCACCATCCAGGCGATTCTGCGCGAAGAGGCCATGCTGTAATTATTTCCAGTGTAGGCGCTCAGGGCAAGGATGCGGGCGGGCAATCACTCCGGCTTGGCCTAAAGATAAACGAACGACGGCCTGAGATTCCGGGTCGTGCGCCCAAAAAATTCGAACCACTGGCGGAGGAGGAGGGATTCGAACCCCCGAGACCCTTTCGAGCCTAACGGTTTTCAAGACCGCCGGTTTCAACCGCTCACCCACTCCTCCGTTTTTAATTCTAACGTATTCTATGACTTAGCGGCCAATTTGCTACAGTGGCGACTCGGCCTGCTGCATTTTGGTGCAGACTGTAACAGAATTGTAACAGCACCCGCTAGTTTTCCCACGGCAGCGACCTTCGAAGTGAGATTCGAATGCGTGTAGCGCATCGTAACGGTCACCGTCGAGTGTCCCAGCAGTTCTTTCACCGTCATGATGTCTGCACCGCGCTCCAGGAGACGCGAGGCAAAAGTGTGGCGCAGCTTATGCCACGTCACTCCTTCGATCTTCGCCTCCCTGCAAGCGTTTTTGAGACCGGCATCGAGATCGACGAACGGTTCTCCTGTTTTCTGGTTGTAGAAGACAAACTCGTTCTTCCGTCCCAGAGCCCAGAAATCCAGAATCCGGCGCACTTCCGAATTGATCGGAACGACGCGGGTCTTCTGGGTTTTCGGCGAGAACACGTTTATTAAACCTCCGTCCATGTCCACGTTCTGCCAGCGGAGAGAGAAAATCTCCCCGATGCGGCTTCCCGTATTCAGGGCGTACAGAACAACATCCTGAATCGCGGGTGTCGCGTTCCGCAGCAGCCTGGTTTCCTCGTCTGGCTTCAAAACCCGAAAGCCCGTGTTGACCTCCTGAAAGAACTTCACCTTTCGAAGAGGGTTCGAGCCCAGGTACAGATCCCAGTCGATGGCGAGATTGAACATATGCTTGAGCAACGCCAGTTCGCGATTTACCGTCGCGCCGGACACTTGCCTGCGCCTGTGAAGTTTGTACCCTTCGATCTCGAGCGGCGTGATCTCTGTTAATTGCCGCTCGGCACCAAAGAACTCCTTCAGTGGCTTGAGCAATTGTTGGTCTCTCAGCCAGGAACGCTTGTTCGTCTTCGCATATTCCATGTAGCGGTCGGCAAAACTCTCCAGGCTTATCCTTACGGGTTCACGGTATACGCCCCGCAGGACTTCGGATTTTCGAAGTGCATGGAGTCTTTCTGCGTCGCGCCGGATGGAGCTGTGCGAAGACTCTTGGATTCTCCTTCTGCTTTGATCGTGGTAGTCAACCCACCAGACTTTTCCTCTCTTGTAGATTCCCATCTGCGGCTCTCTTTCTACCCTTTGCCAGCCGCGCGCTCATTTTAGCAGGCATGCGCGGTTCGCGAAGCTAGAATTCAGCGGCTTCACGCGCCCGGATGCGGTTTTGCGAGATGAAGCGTTCGAGATCCGCCATGTCGAAACGGACAGCGCGGCCCACTTTTACAAAAGGAATTCTTCTCTGCCAAACCCAGCCGTAGAGAGTGGATGGCGAGACTGCAAGGAATTGGGCTGCTTCATTTACGTTCACGAGCTGGGTTGCCCGTTTGGCAGTAACCGGAGATTCCATCGCGAGACTCCTCTTCGTAAATATCTTGTCTCGGGCTTGCACTTATGCGTTCCTTTCGCCAATTTCGTGTTCGCCCGGAGGCTCGCTTTCCTGGCGCTTGCCGGTTAGCTCAGCCTGGGCCTTTGTGACTGTCCTTCTTGCATAGTCCTCCGGGTCGGATTTATCCGACGCGCGGTGCTGTGCAATCTGACGGATAACTTCTTCGGGTTCTTCGCCGCGCGCGAGGGCGCGTTTCGCGAAAGCCCAGTCGTACTCGGACTGGCTGAGATTAGCCCGCGTCGAAGACTGTGGTTTCGGGCACCTGTAGTAAGTGTGGCCCGGAGAGTCCTGGGAGTCGATGCGCAGCTTGAAATCACGAAGATGATACGTGTCCGTGGATTCTCTGCGAGCTTCCACATAGAAATCGGCCCCGTATTTCTTGTTGGCAAAACCCGGCAGGCGCAAGACGCGTGTCGCATCAGTGGCGGCGGGATCTCCACCGAATTCGCGCGCCATGGCATGTAGAAGTCCTTCCGCCTCGTCGAGAGTCATCCCCTCCACCTTCCAGGCGATTTGGAACTTTCCGGGGGAACTGGTCAGGATGTAATTTGGTTTCGGCACAGCACTGGAGCTTTCTACGGATTTGAGGGCCTCCGGCCCGCCGTGATCCAAGTCGAGATAGACATGGCGGATGGATTCGATGTCTTCCTTGGTGCGGGTCGAGGCGTCCTGCCGGAGCGGGTTCATCCCTATATAGATGTCCGACCCGTTGGCGTTCTTGTAGCGCAGCCATGCTTGAAACTCAGGGCTCGACGCTTTCTGGGCGCTCGTAATGCGCTGGATCGTTTCGCCGAACTCCCGGTTCAGGACGAGCATGGCGATCCGGTCCGTCGCTTCGAAATTGTCGAGAATGTACTCCGAAGCGGACGGAACAGATGCACTCGCGTTCTCAGCGGGGCTCATAACGCCTCCTTGTGGCTGTCGAAAATAAAGCCGTAGTCGTATTCATCCCTGTCGGGATCGTAGCCGTGGATTTCCACGACTTCGGAAACGAAGCGCCGGCCGGGGCGGCGTTCGAGGTGCACGACGACGTTCACGGAATCCCCGACGTTGGTTTTAATCGCGCGATAGGGCAAGTCCACGCCGCTCTGCAAGACGCAACTCGTGAACCGGGCAAGGCCCTGCTTTGCGGAAGTGGCATGGACGGTCGAGAGACTCCCCGAGTGCCCCGTGTTGAGTAGTTGTAGAAGATCGAAGGCCTCGCTTCCGCGGATTTCGCCCAAGATGATCCGGTCGGGCCGATGACGAAGAGATGCTTTGAGGAGTTCCCTGATGGTGATGGCGGGCAGACCGTTTTGCGGCTGCCGCGCCTCGAAACGAACCAGATTGTCCTGGCACATGTGAATTTCAGAGGTGTCCTCGATCAGAACAATGCGTTCATCGGCGGGAATGAATTTCCCGAGCACATTGACGAGCGAAGTTTTTCCCGATCCAGTAGAGCCACAAATCAGAATATTTTTTCGAGCGAGAACGTACCCTTCGAGTTGGTTAGCCAGCCATCGTTCCAAAGTTCCTGTCTGAACGAGGTCTTCGACACCGAAGTGCCGGGTGTTGAATTTTCGGATGGTCAGGGTCACACCGTTTACGCTGCAAGGCGGAATGACGGCGGCGACCCGGCTGCCGTCCGGGAGCCGTGAATCGAGGATGGGCTTCGATTCGGAAATGTCGTCGCCCAGCCGCCGGGCGATGTTCTTGACCGCGACCATCAAGGATTTTTCGCCCAGGCTGAGGCCCTGAACGGGCTCAATGAATCCGGCCTTTTCGATAAAGACGCGGTCGGGTCCATTGACCATGACCTCGCTGATCGACTCATCGAGAAGCAGGTGCTCGATGGGTTTCAAAAACGGCAGGATGGTTTCGAATCCGTTCATTACAGTTCTCCGTCCGCTAGCTGGCGGAAATAGGATTTGTTCACATCGTTGTAGTAGGGCTTGAGGTAGCAGAACATCGGGGGCATTGGGTTCATGCCGTCGTAGGCCATGGTTACGGACTGCGCGTTACGCAGCTCCATAAAGGTCTTCGTGTCGAAGCGAAGGTCGTGATGCGGGCTGTAGCTTTTGGAGGCCGTGATATTCGCCTTGTGAGAGAGGGCCTTGCCGGTGAGGAAACTGACGTTTGCGTCGTGGCCGCTTTCCGACAGGTTGTAGCTGGCCTTCAGTCTGTCCTCGCGCCCGCACAGCTCGCTGGCGATTCGCGCGGAAAAGTCATCGGAAAGGGACAGGAAGATTTTTGTTCGAAACGTCTGCAGCAGGGTCCGCCACGATTCCCCTGGCAACGCGGACTTGAGAGAGCTAATGCTCTGTGTCGCGATGATCGGAATGCATTTGGGCTGCCGTGACAGACTGAAGAACTTTTCATCGCCGGTGGGTTCGCTCTCCCCGACCGTGGCGAAATGCTGATACTCGTCGCAGAGGAACAATACCTGCCGGAAGTAGCTGTCCGGATGCTTCTCCATCAAGGGCACCCGGTTGAGCACGGCGCGTTCAAAGTCGAGTTTCAACATCACGCCGAGAGCCCTGGCGAGGCCCGCATTGATGGCGATGGGAAAGTTCAGGGCACAGACACGGCCATTTTCCGCAAGCCATGAGAGAGAGGGCAGCGGTCTGCCGAATTTGAAATCCGCGTTCGCCTGAGGGTCGTAGCATTCCGCGGGGGGACAGAACGTGCGTTTGACGTCGGGGTTATCGTCGAAGAGGGAGAGAAATACCGAAATCCCCTCGACGATGGATGTCCGGAGTTTGGGCTCGATCCTTTTCCAATCCTGAAAGAACCACCGCTCCACCGCTTCCAGTTGTGCTTTCTTCTGAGCCGAAACGGGATTCTTGCGAGAAGCATTTTCCGCCTCCCATTGGACGTGTTTGTCTTTCAACACCGCGGCGAGGCCTGGTGTGAGGGGCGCACGGTAACGGTTGGATTCCTTGTCTAGCCGGAACTCGAATGGGTCCAGGTCGCGCGGATGCTTTAGATACTCTTCTTCCCAGAGCAGCACGGAATCGGCCTCGATGAGCCGGCGCTCCGCCTCCTTTATTCTGCTTTCGAGGAGGTCCGGGTTGATCGCGCATTCGTAGACATCGAAGAGCGTGACGTAATCGAAAGCGACCTTGTGCAGCAGGATGATGAACTTCACCAAGTTGGTGTAAGCCTGCTGCCAGAAGGGTTCCTTGCCCCGTCCGAAAAGGTTGTTCAACAACGAGGCGATGTTATAGGCAAGCGCGTAGGCATCGAGGTCATTGTGAAGCGGGTTGTAACGGTACTCGGATTCGAGGCTGATTTCGACGTAATCGCCGGCTCGACCGTGCCGCATGAGGATTTCTCGTACTCTGCCGCAGAAGTCGCCTTTTACTTCCAAGATGAGTCCGCCGATTCGCCGGTCGGGGTCTTCGGCGCGATAGGCCAAAATCTGCTCGGCGAAGGGGTACATGCACGCCGCCGTTTTCCCGGAACCTACCGCCCCCACGATGGCAATGCCCGTGAAAAGCCCTCGTTCCGGAATGACCAGCCAACGGGGTGTTTCCGAAGGCGTTTGCTTGCGGGGATGGTGAAGCTCCCCCACCACAAGCGAGAGGTCCGTCCTTCTCCGAGGGTCTGCATAGATGGGCAATCTGCCTGCTCGAACGGTGCGGCTGGCCCTGAGCGCGAAAATATAGACGCCGGAAAGCAGGATGGAATAGCCGATGTACGGTGTCGTGTAGAGGAAGAGGGTGTAGGAGTACTTGAGAAAGAGAAAGGCGGAGGCCGAGCGGATGGCTATGACGTGAAGGAACAGATTCGCGTCCGGGAATGGCGCCCGAAAATAAAGCGCCATTCCCGTGGCCGCCGCGAGGATGCAGGCGAGGAAGTGCCTGGCGTGTAGGACTCGTTGGATCACGCCCGCGCCGCCTTTGTGGCAGTGTGACCGTCCTTCTTGTCATTCGGCGTCTGCTGTTGCTTGCGCCAACGACGGAAGTCGGCATCTCTCCAAAGCACCATCTTGAGCGCGGAGTTCACAACATGATCTGGCGTGCTCGCGATGAACGTCGCGTACTTCTCGACAGCCACAGCGATGGGTTCCTGCAGCTCGTATTCACGTTTCACCATCTCCGGCGGTTTGTTGATAATCGACATGCATTCTCCTTCCCTTCTCTCGTCTCTTCGGCTTACTTGGACACGGGCAAAACGCATGGTGAACTGAGTCGTTCCCTGTTCACTGGGCTGGAGCGACCGCCACGGTTTCCGTGGCAACGAAGTGGGGTCGCTCCAGCCCAGTTTTGTGTTTTGCCCGTGTCCAAAATCAATCGTCGCGTCACGCGCAACCTTAGTGCTCCCAATAACTTCCGTTCACCGCGGAGGTGAACGGAACGGTGAACCAAAGGGTGAACCGCGTGTTTCATGCGCCGTTCACCCCGTTGCGGCGTCTCTCGTCGAGAGGAGATCGCGCGTTCCGGATGAGATAGGTGTCAAAGAAAACCGTCCGTTCCGGAGTGAGCTGTGAAAACTCAAGGCGTAGTTCCCGCTCCGCAATCCGGCCCGCGGTCCACGCCTGGTAGAGACTCTCGAAGCGGTCGCCATGAAAGCGCCGCCTTGCATTGTTCAGAAACTCAAAGTCGGCTGTTACCGGCACGACGTACTCGTGCTTTTCCCACTTCCGTCGAATCTCGAAGTAGCGCAGGATTTCGCCGGATACGTCCGATTCGAGCGGCTGCTTGACGCTGGATCGGAAGCGCTCTTCGGCGCGGCGAAACTCCGTGGCTCGCGGCGCAATGTAGAGCAGGCGAAAAGACTTCAAGTGGCGGAAGAGCCCTTGGTAGGCCGCGAGATGCGCGACGAAACCCGAGAGGCTCCCCGTTCCGGAATCCACATAACCGAAGGTGACCACAGGCGAGGCGCCCGAGATGAGGGCCGCGAGAAAGAGCGGGAACTTATCGACAAAATAGCGAATGGTGGGATGGCTGCCAGGACCGCCCTCGTAAACCTTCGCCGGAAGAACGTCCTTCGGGACGGCAAGAGATTCACAGAAGAGATTGACCTTCTCACTTTCGGTCTCTAGAAAATCATGCCCTGGGTTCTCAAGTAGAAAGTCCATCTGCACGAGACGCGTCCGGATGTAGTCGAACGAGTGCCGGCGGCGATTGCGGATGTTGTCCTTATCGATCGGTCCGTAGATGAGCCGGGAAAAGAGATGAAAGACCGATCCCGTACCCATGTAATCGCGCATGGTGGCATGACCGTGCTTCAATAGCTTGCGAGCGAAGGCCATCGAACGCTTTCCACGATGGATCCCGGTAAAGGCGTTGAAGTGATGGAGCGTGAAGTAGCCGGAATGCGTTGCGACCATATAAAGGAAGCGAGCCTCGGATTCCGTATAGCCGAGAGCGGCGATTCGTTCGATGTGGTCCTGGGGCATCTTCATAGCGATAGAATCTCCGCCGTCAATTCACGCTGATCCAAAACCCTTCTGAGTTTCGAAACGTCGTCCGCATGCGCGTAAAGCGAGAATCCGGCGCGTACTTTTTCAGACAGATTTCGGCCGCGGTAGTGACCGGTAGCCAGTTCAAGGTCGACGCGAGCCCGCTCTCCATCGCGGGTTTCGTATTCGATTCGAACGTCGGGCACGGGAATCTTTCCGCGAACGACGTGGAGTCCGTGCTTTTCGGCGACAGCGTGTTTGCCATCGGCGGGATTGCGGTCTTTGCCGAGCTTCGCGAGATCGCGATAGAGATGCTTCTTCAGTTCGTAGTCGAGAACGACGCGAAGGCTTCGGCCTCCCTGGCGTTCGATCTTCTCGGCTGCCTTTTGATAGAGCCGGTAGAGGTCGGCATCGTGATGGGCCTCGCGGGGCTTGGTGAATCCGTGGTAGAGGGCCTGCCCTTTGCCAGCGCTGTGTGTTTGCGTGAGAAAGCGATGACCGTTCTTGGTTAGGGTCAGCAGTTGGCGGGAACGCATTTCCTCGTGAGGAATGGACTTCATTTCGATCAGGCCCTGACGAAGGAGATTTTCCACATTGGGTCTCATGCGATCGCTATTTCCGCCATACGCAAATTCCGCGAGATCCTCCCTGGCCACGGCGCGGAATTTGCCGAGTTCCACCATGGTTGCGATTTCGGAGTTGCGGAGGCGATAGGTTCGGCCGCGAAGCTCATACACGGTGCGCGCTTCAGCAGGGCGGCCTGCGACACGATCGGCCTCGCGACCTGGCAATTGCGGTCCATCGTCCGTGGCTTGTTCACGAACTTCATCGGTTTTGGGCGGATCATTGGGGTTAGGCTTCCGCCCCTCGGAAGACGCCCGTGGATCGAGATGGTTGTCGGGTTGGTAGCCTCGGGACATTTCAATCGGACTCCTCTTCAAACCACGGCGCGAGCACGTCGGTCTGACCGGCGTGAAGCTGCTTGTCGAGGTGGGAGAGTTTTCGCCCCGTGTCCTTGAGGAAGAACTTGCGGATCAGAACGAAGGCGGCAGCAAACACGTTGACGGACAGGACTGCGATGTAGCCAAGGATGGGCGTTTCGTATTCGAGCCAAAGAACGAGCTTGTACGGGACAAAGAATCTGAGCTCGCCCATGAGCCAGAAGCCGAGAGCGAGCAGGATGGCGATGGTGATGAGCAGGACGTTGGCGATCATCAGGAATCTCCGGGAAACCTGATCATGTTTTTTCCCTGACCCTGA
>Ga0307479_10007332_pt1 | contig 10162 bp, 6 predicted proteins | sample atmos_gasesECM4C_FD_203743 | JGI IMG/M metagenome (GOLD analysis project Ga0307479, IMG submission 203743) | Hardwood forest soil microbial communities from Morgan-Monroe State Forest, Indiana, United States - atmos_gasesECM4C_515 | ecosystem: Environmental > Terrestrial > Soil > Temperate...
GCGTGGGCCCGGCGGATGGAAGGTCGAAGAGCGCTGGACCTCGAACGGGCTGAAGCCCTACTTCAACGACTTCGTCGTGCACAAGGGCCATGCCTTCGGCTTCGATGGCAGCATCCTTGCGTGCATCGACCTCAAGGACGGCAAGCGCGTCTGGAAGGGCGGACGCTACGGCAACGGCCAACTCATCCTGTTGGCCGATCAGGACGTGCTGCTGGTGCTGTCGGAAGAGGGTGAGCTGGCGCTGGTCAAGGCGACCCCCGATCAGTTCACCGAGCTCGCACGGTTTCCGGCGATCGAGGGCAAGACCTGGAACCACCCCGTGCTGGCCGGCAACATCCTGCTGGTTCGCAACGGTGAGCAAATGGCGGCATTCCGGCTGTCCCTCGCGGGCGGCTGAGGGTTGCTTTAGCGAGCGAACTCCGTCTGAGGATGAGACGCTTCCCACCGCAATCCGCTAGGACCGCTGTAGTTCAGCGACCGGGTCCTTAAGGCAATTATTTGTTTTTTCTTCCTTGTTGTTGACATCCTACAACAACGGATTTATATTGTAGTCATCCGACACTATGAAACGTGAATCCCGCCTCGATCTCCTGCAAGGAACTCTGGACCTGCTTATCCTGCGAACCCTACGAACCGGCCCGATGCACGGGTGGGCAATCTCTGACCGCATCCAGCAGATCTCTCAGGACGTTCTACAAGTCAATCAGGGCTCTCTCTATCCCGCTCTGCACAGGTTGGAGCACCAGGGTTGGATCAAGGCCGAGTGGGGCGTCTCTGAGTTGGGACGTCGCGCCCGCTTCTACCGCCTGACGGCTGCCGGCCGCAAGCAGTTGGACCACGAGACCGACGCCTGGTCACGGCTCACTGCCGCCATCGGCCGTGTCCTGGAGATGGCATGAGATGAACTGGAACGACCTGCTCCTGCGCATGAAAGCTCTCGTTTTCCACCGCCGGACGGAGCGTGAGCTCGATGAGGAGCTTGAAGCCCATCTAGACCTGCAGATCGAGCATGGCGTCCGCCACGGCCTTTCGCGGGAAGAAGCGCGCCGTGCAGCCCTGACCGCCTTTGGAAACGCTGCCCGTGTGGCCGAAGAGTGCCGCGACCAACGTGGTACCCGCTGGCTGGAAGATTTTACGAAGGATCTTCAGTACGCATTCCGTCAATTCCTGAAACAGAAAAGCTTCTTTGCCGTCGCAGCCGTCACTCTGGCCCTTGGGATCGGTGCTAACACGGCCATCTTCAGCGCCGTGAATGGCGTGCTGCTTCGCCCGCTTGCTTACCACGATCCCGACCGCCTAGCGAGCATTTGGTGCGCGCTGCCATCGCGTGGAGTTCCGCGCATGGGCTTCGCGTTGCCCGATCTCCGCGCCGTTGCCGGCCGCAATCACTCATTCGTCTCGGTTGCAGGTTATTACTTCGGCGACATCAATATCACGGGCGGCACGCCCGAGAGAGTGCTGGGCCTCTACGCTTCGGCCGGCCTCTTTCCTCTGCTGGGCGTGAACGCCTCGCTCGGCCGGACATTCTCTCAATCCGAGGAACTCTTCGGCAGCCATCACGTTGTCGTCTTGAGCCATGGTCTCTGGATGCGGCGTTTTGGCGCGAGACCCGGCGCCATCGGTGAGACGATTCGCCTCAATAGCGAACTCTTCAACATCATTGGTGTGATGCCGCCCGATTTTCACTTTGCCAACAGCGACGTGCAGTTGTGGACGCCGATGTCTTTCGCTGCCAAAGACGACATGGCAACCCGCGACAATCACTTCATCAACGCGGTCGCGCGGCTGAAGCCTGGCATGAGCATTGCGCAGTCGCGAACTGATCTCCAAGCCATCGCGCGCGACCTGCAACACGAGTTCAATGAAAACACGGGTTTGGACATGAATCTGTCCGACTATCTAACCTCGGTCGTGGGCGACGTCCGCCCGGCCCTTTGGATCCTCTTGGCCGCCGTCGGCGTCGTGCTGCTGATTGCCTGTGTGAATGTTGCCAACCTTCTCTTGTCGCGCGCTTCCTCCCGTTTACGCGAACTCTCCATTCGAACCGCGCTCGGAGCCGGCCACGGGCGCCTGGTCCGGCAGCTGCTGACCGAGGCCGCGCTGCTCGGCGGCGTGGCAGCTTGTCTCGGCATAACGTTGGCTGTGTGGCTCGTGGTATTAATCCGAAAATTCGGACCGGCCGAGATTCCACGCCTGCGAACTATCCAGATTGATATTCACGTAATGCTCTTCACCGCTGCCCTAACGATGGTCAGCGTCGTGCTCTTCGGTGTCGCTCCCGCACTGGATCTGGCGCGGGTTCAAGTGAGCGAAGCGTTGAAAGAAGGAGGGAGAAGCCTCACCGCCGGCGCACGCACCGGCCGGTTCCGCGACATCCTGGTGATCGCTGAGATCACCCTTTCCCTCGTCCTGGTCATCGGCGCCGGTCTTCTGGTCCGGACGCTCCAGCATCTCCAGCACGTCGATCCCGGATTTCATCCCGATCATGTCCTGACCATGTCTGTTTCACTGCCGGCCGCGAAATATCCAGAGAGCGAACCCGCAAAGGCGGCGCGATTTTACGATCAACTGATGCCTCTTCTCGAGCAGATTCCCGGCGTGAAAGCTGCCGCGGGAAACACCGCTCTGCCGATTGCCGATTGGGGCGGATGGGGAAAGTACTTCACAGTTGAAAATCATCCTGCGTCTCGCCTGGCCGATGTTCCCATGATTCAATACCGCGAAGTAACGCCGCACTACCTCCGGGCTCTGGGAATCCCGCTGATACAGGGCCGGTTCTTCAGCGATGAGGACACAGGCGCGCGGCCCCTCGTCGCCGTCATTAATGAAAGCGCACGGCGGCGATTCTTCCCCAACGAAAATCCGATCGGTAAACTCGTTCATCCGGGCCCGCCGGAATCCACGATTCAAAAAAACCTCCTCCCTTCGCCCGACTTCCGCATTCCCCGCCTCACCATCGTCGGCGTTATTGGCGATGTGCGCCACGCCGGCCTGTGGAATCCGCCTCAACCCGAATTGTTCGTTGCACACTTGCAGGGAACCGTCAAGGACAACGAGAGTTCATCCACGCATATGTATCTCGTGATCAGGACCGACTCCGATCCTTTGCGTTTCGTGCGCGCCGCGCGTGCGGCTGTCCAGTCGCTCGATCCCGACCAGCCTGTGGGCGACATCGCCTCTATGGATCAGCGCCTCGACGATTCGCTGTCTGGGGAGCGCTTCCGCTTATTTTTGTTTAGCGCCTTTGCCCTTCTCGCGCTCTTCCTGGCCGCCGTGGGTGTTTATAGTGTGATGTCTTACTCCGTGCGGCTGAGGATGCACGAGATCGGTATCCGAATGGCTCTCGGCGCCGGCGTTCCGGACGTTCTCACCATCATTCTCAGGCACGCTCTTAAGCTCGCCATGATTGGCGTCCTCGCTGGCGTCGCTCTGGGATTGGGGGCGACACGCCTCATGTCTACGCTCCTGTTCGGCGTCACGCCAAATGACGGCCTCACTTTTCTCGGCGCATCATTGATTTCGATTCTGGTCATCGCCGCGGCCAGCCTTGTACCATCCCTTCGCGCCGCGCGCACTGACCCGCTCAGAGTTCTCCGAGCCGAATAATTCTCAAACGGCTTATTTGTTCTCAGCGCTCTTTGGCAATGATCCTGGCGCGTCTGAAGAAGTACGCAGGATAAGTCTGCGTCACTACAGGCTTCGGTCTTATGTTATCGTTGCCTCGTTCTTCGTTTCGATAGATGTACGGCATCACGCTGACCAACTCCCACCACTAATCCGCTAGAGCCTCCAATTCGCGCTGTTCGACGTGGCGGTATTGTCCAGGTGACGTCTCCTGTGGGAACACGGACTTTACTTCGTATGGCGGATGGTCGGTGTAGCGGCCCCGCTGCTGGGCCCACAACAACACCGCGGTTGTCAGGCAAATTGCAACGGCCAAAGTACTTCGTGTCATTGTCAACATTGACGATCCAGCTGCGCTAAACGTGCAAATCTTCTAACGTGATCTAAACGACCGAATCACCCTCGTGCGCGCGCAACCGCGGCTTTCCATTCGCCGAAGAAGCGCTCGCGGGTTGAGGCGGGCATCTTCGGCTCAAAGCGGCGCTCGGCGCGCCAGAAGCTCTCCACTTCGGCGACAGTCTTCCAAAAGCCGGTAGCCAAACCCGCCAGATACGCCGCACCCAGCGCCGTGGTCTCGACGTCCACTGGGCGCACGATGGGTTTTCCTAGAATGTCCGACTGGAACTGCATCAGCAAATCGTTGACCGCGGCTCCGCCATCCACGCGGAGCTCGCGCAACTCCTCGCCGGCATCGGCTTGCATGGCCTCCACCAGCTCACGAGTCTGATACGCGATGCTTTCGACAGCGGCGCGGACGATGTGGGCGCGCCCGGTGGAGCGCGTCAGGCCGGTGATGAGACCTCGCGCATCGGGGTCCCAATGCGGCGCACCGAGGCCTACAAACGCGGGCACGAAATAGATGCCGCCGTTATCGGGAACCGAAATGGCCAAGGCTTCCGATTCCGCCGCGGTGGCGATGGCCTTCAGCTCGTCGCGCAGCCACTGAATCGCGGCGCCGGCAATGAAGACGCTGCCTTCAATGGCAAACTGCGGCTGCGCATTGGTGGAAGCCGCGCGCGTGGCGAGCAGCCGGTTCTTCGAAACGGGCTCGCGCGCGCCGGTGTGCAGCAGCGCGAAACAGCCGGTTCCATAAGTATTCTTCGAGAGACCGGGACGGAAGCACGCCTGGCCCGCGAGAGCCGCCTGCTGATCGCCCGCGATGCCGGCTATCGGAATCCCCCCTCCCAAATGTTCCGCGGAGATCTCGCCCGCTACCCCGCTTGACGGTACGATGCGTGGCAGCATGGCGCGCGGCACTTCGAAAACGCGCAGCAGGCCATCATCCCAATCGCCTGTGGCGAGATTCATCAGCATCGTGCGCGATGCATTCGAGGGATCGGTGGCGTGGACCGCGCCGTTAGTGAGCTTCCAGATGAGCCAGGTGTCGATGTTTCCGAAAAGCAACTCGCCATCTTGCGCCCGTTTGCGGGCATCGGGCGCATTTTCCAGAATCCAGCGGATCTTGCTCGCGGAAAAATAGGCATCGATCACGAGGCCGGTTTTGCGAGTGATTTCAGCCGCCTCCGGAGCAGCGGCCAGACGAGTGCAGTACTCCGCGGTACGACGGCACTGCCAGACAATCGCCGGGGCCACCGGCTCGCCGGAGCGGCGATCCCAAACCACCGTGGTCTCACGCTGATTGGTGATGCCCGCTGCAACGATATCGGAAGCAGCCACTCGGCTGCGCTCTAAAACTTTTCGCGCCGATTCCATTTGCGCACCCCAGATCTCGAGGGCATCCTGCTCCACCCACCCAGGTTGAGGATAGCGTGAGGCGAAGGCCACCGATTCCATGGCCACGCGACGGCCCTCTTCGTCGTAAAGAACCGAGCGCGCGCTGGTGGTTCCTTCGTCGAGCGAAAGGATGAAGGGCATGGGGGCAATTATAATAGAGATATGTTTTTCCGCCGTCCCAGCTTGAAAGAACCGACGTACGACGAGCGCCTGGACCAGATCCGGCGCGCCGGTTTTATGGTGGAGGTGCTGTCGGGATCACGCCGGGTTAAGGTCAGCCGCAACGGCTGCGCGGCGGCTCTGGAGTTGCCGGATGGCGAAGTCCGCGTGATCGAATCCGCCGGCGTCATCATGAACGGCGAAATCGGCGCCCTGGTCGACGGTGGTTACCAAAAGTTTTTTCAGACGCCCAGCGGCAAGCGAAGACCTGCCCTCGCCACCGACTTGCGCGCCCTTCACAATTTCCAGGAAGACCTCAACGAAGCGCTCGGCTTGACTAGCCTGTACAACGAGTCCCTCGGTACGGTCTCTACTTTCTACCAGTACGACCGCGTGAAGGATCGGGACCAGGGTGTGCCCAAGCGTGAGTGGGAATAAGACCACGCTCTGCAAACGCAAATCCGTTTCCTGCTAAGAATCCGTAGTGGTGGACTCCGGGCTGCCGCCACGAATTTGAGCTACACTCTCTTCCATAAGAATAAGGACCGCTTTTGAGATGTGGATCGCGCTGAGAAGGCTTCCGCGACTGCCCTTCTTTTTTGCAAGCGTATTCGTCGCGATCGTCGGGCTGAACGGCCAGACGCCTCAAACATTTCGGGTGTGGGTGTTCGCCGATGCTCACGTGGGCACAGATCTGCGAAATGGTCGTGAGAGCTTGGCTATGGCGCTAAGGCAATCCGAATCCGCATCAGGCTTTGCTTGGGATATCGCCCTTGATTTAGGCGATATGTCGGGTGCGCAAGACACTCCGAAGGATCCGGAAGGGGAGGAGATCGTCCGGCAATTTGGTGTGTTGAAGCAGCACCGTCGTGAGGACGTCTATGACCTGTCGGGCAATCACGACCGGAGCGGTCTCGATGAACCACAGGCCTGGTGGTGGCGCAAATGGATCGACCCCACTGGCGAACATGCGGAGTTCTCGCATGTTAATGCGACCAAGCGGCCATTCCCAACCGAGGGGACGTGGGAGCGGTACTCGTTCCGGGCCGGGAACCTGTTGTTCCTGATGATGAGCGACATCAACGAACCGACGCAGAAGGTCGGCCGGGGCAGGCTAGGCGGAAATCCTGGCGGTGTCGTGAGTGGCGAGACGTTCGGCTGGTGGAAGCGAATGGTCGAGGAGAATCCCTCAGCGATCATCATCAGCGCACATCATTACGTCCTCAAGGACACCACTGTCGCGTCCGGCGAATGGGAGGGCATGCTGCGCGACGAAAAGGGCGCGTGGAAAGGCCGATACCACGGTTACTTTCCTCAGGGCACGCCGCAGGGTGCGTCATTCCTGTACTGGGTGGACAGCAAACCGGATTCTGCCGCGTTCGAAAACGTTCTGACAGCAGCGCCCACACGCGATGATTTGTGGCTCGGCGCGCACACTCACACGAATCCCGACGACACCTACGGCGGGAAATCGCATATCGAGCGGCGTTGGGGCACGACGTTTATCAATGTGGCCGGCCTGACCAGGTACCATACTGCGCCGGGGACCGGCATCCCGAGGAGTTGGCTTCTCACATTCACGAATGGCAGCGACGAAGTCATGGCGCGGTGCTACCTCCATGGAACCGAGTACGCTCCGCAAGGTTGGTATGACAAGGTCGGTCGCGTTATTAAATTGTCAAAACCGTTCAAGATGCCACCGGCTCACCTTGAAATTCTTCAGAAAGGGAAATGATTTCGTCGCTGCGGGGTTTCTGGTATTCGCGATTGGCCCTGCGCTACGAATAATTTATGTCGCTTCGAGCGGCACAAGCCGTGCATGAAGTCATTTTCGAAGAAATCGTGGGAGCAATTGCGCGGGTTACGGCTCTGTTACATCGACGGTGGTTGCGTCTTTGTCGCGGGTGTCTGCGCTTTGCTGCGCGTGGAGGTTTCGCCCTTGCGGACCGGCGGCTGCTTTCTCAGTTGCTCGAAGTATTGTTGCACGTACTGCTGAAAGATCACCGGCACTTCATCGCGGCTGATATCGCCGCCGGCATCGGTGTGCGTAACGTTGGTCTGCGAATACGGCGTTTGCAGCCGCTGCTGGCTCGACGGCACTTCTACCGTGATCTCGCCCGTTACGTTGGCTGAGCGCTTGCCGATGATCTCGCTGATCTTGCCCATGGCGGCCAGTTGTTCGGCGAGCTTGGTGTCTTTATTGCCATCCTGGCGGCCGATGCCGCTGCCAGGCTGGTTGGCAGCCTGCTGATCGGAGCTGCGGCCGCCGCCTTTGGCTTGCGCATTCTGGCCGTCTTTGCCTTCGCCGTCCATCTGGGTATCCGCGTCGGCGGTCTGCTGGGCGCCGGCCTGCTGCTGGCCTTCTCCGGATTTGCCATTCTGCTGCGGCCCGCCGCGCTGAGTTCCGGCCTTCTGCGCAGTCTGCCCGGCGCTCGACGGCTTCTGTGAACCGCTCCCGTTCTGCTGATGCATCTTGGAAAGCAGGTTAGACATGGCGTCGCGCAATTTGGCCATCAGGCTGGCGTTCTGCTCGGAATTAGCCTGCGAGGGCTGGCCGTCGGTGGGAGCGCCACTCTGGTTGCCCCGCTTGGCGCCCTCGGGACCATCCTTGAGCCCATCGCCTGATGCGTCCGACCCGTCAGCCGAGTCGGAATCGCCCTGGTCACCCTCCGCCTTTTCGGTGGCCGCGGATTCGGTTTTTGCTTTGCTGTTCTTTTGATTCTGCGAGAGTGGATCGTTCACCGCGCTGGGAATTCCAACGGTGTCCAGGGCTGAATCCGGCGCCGGGTCAAGTTGCTGCGTGTTGTTCGGGTCGCCTTCCGGCAACGTCAGACCGATGGGCTTGGGCGCGTCAGGTTTACGCGCACGCGGATCTTTGCGAAGCGCGGCTTCTTTTTCGTCGGTCGCGACGCCAAAATTTTCCATGAGGATGCGGGCCAGAGGAGCACGCAAATCCAGTGTGCGGCTGATGCCATAGCGAAGCGCGAACAGACTGGATGCGACCAACCCCAAAGCCGCAAGCGCGTAGACTGCGCGAGGCACGGAGAAGGGCACGGCTTGCTCCAGATCAGCTTTCTCGGCAGCGCGCTCCGCCTGGTTCCGCTGGCCATCGCGCATCGACTCGGGAACTTGCGTTTCCCCGCTCGCGAAAAAGAACGCGGTGGAAAGGGTATCCGCCAGAAGCAAACGCCGATCGACCAGCTGCGCAATGAAGTAGGGCGACGGAACGCGGCGAAAGGTCCTGTAAGCGCCTAGCGCGAGAGTGGCTGTTGAGATCGCCAGCAGGAAGCGCCAGTCCAAGATTTGAGTTCCGGTGATCAGAAGCAGAACAACGCCGGCCATACCCGCGCTCGCGGCATAGGCCCCCTGGGCAATTAGTTCATTGGTGATATAGCGCCGGCGTGCGCGACGGATAAGCGCTTCAATCATAAGGCTGTAGCAAAAAATACCTTCTGGCCGGGGAGCCTCGTGGCGACCAGCCACTCTTATTCTATTATTACTCACAGAGGCTATACCCGAGCAGATTTGGTGCGGCAGGATGATAATAGAACAAGTGGACAAGCTCCTCAAAGTATTGATCGTGGACGACGAGGCCAGTCAGCGCACCGGCCTGTCTGGAATGGTGAAGGCCTGGAACATGTCGGCGGAGACGGCCTCCGACGGCGCCGAAGCGCTGGAAAAAGTAGCCAGCTTTTCTCCGGACGTGATTGTGACCGACCTGAATATGCCGGGTATGGACGGCTTTCAGTTCCTAACCAAGCTGCGGGAATTAGGCGATGCACCGCCGGCGATCGTGCTGACAGCTTACGGCAACGTGGAAACCGGAGTGCGCGCCATTCACGAGTTGAACGCCTTTTATTTTCTGGAAAAGCCGATCCAGCCGAACGTGATGCAGGCGCTGCTGCGGCTCGCCGCAAGCCACAACAGCTTGCGCCATTCCAATCAGATTCTGGAGCGGCAACTGCTCTATAAAGGGTCGCTCGGCGAAATGGTAGGCGCCTCTTCGCGCATGAAGGAAATTTTCGTGCTGCTGCAGCAGGCCGGGCCGACCAACGCCTGCGTGCTGATCTCCGGAGAAAGTGGAACCGGAAAGGAACTGGTGGCGCGTACGCTCCACGCGCTCAGCCCGCGAAGCCAGGGGCCGTTCTTTGCCATCAATTGTGCGGCCTTGCCGGAGACCCTGATCGAGAGCGAACTGTTCGGGCACGAGAAGGGCGCATTCACCGGTGCGTCGGAGCGCCGCGCGGGGTGCTTCGAACTGGCACAGCACGGTACCCTGCTGCTCGACGAGATCGGCGAGATGCCCGCGCTCACCCAGGCCAAGCTGCTGCGTATTCTCGAGGATTCCAAGGTCCGGCGCATCGGCGGGAAAGCGGAATTCGAAGTGGACGTGCGCGTGGTGGCGGCTACCAATAAGGTTCCGGAAGAAGCCGTGCGGGGCGGGCACCTCCGCGAGGACCTCTACTACCGTCTCAATGTGTTCCACATTCATCTTCCTCCGTTGCGGGAACGCAAGGAAGATATTGAAAAGCTTACGGAGTTCCTGGTCGGCGACCTGAACCGCAAGCACAACTGCCGGGTTAGCGATGTTTCGCAGCCCGTGCATGAGGCGTTCGCGCGGCATACCTGGCCAGGTAATGTCCGG
>Ga0307479_10007334_pt1 | contig 10160 bp, 8 predicted proteins | sample atmos_gasesECM4C_FD_203743 | JGI IMG/M metagenome (GOLD analysis project Ga0307479, IMG submission 203743) | Hardwood forest soil microbial communities from Morgan-Monroe State Forest, Indiana, United States - atmos_gasesECM4C_515 | ecosystem: Environmental > Terrestrial > Soil > Temperate...
CCAGGTGAAGACGGTTGCGAGGCTCTGCCCGTCGAGCACTCCGGATCGGGCGGAGCGAGCCCGGGCCACCGCGAGCAGCGGACGGGAGTTGAAGACGCCGACCATGGCGGGCACGTCGAAGTCGAGAAGGGTGACGCCGAAGCTGGCGCTGTGCACCCGGTCAGGGGCGTGCAGCGCCAGGTGGCTCAGTACGGTGGACGCGAGGATCCCTCCGGCGCACATCCCGAGGAGGTTCACGCTGTCGCTACCGGTGATCTCTCGCGCCACGTCGATCGCGGTCACCACCCGTTCCGCGTAGGTGTCGAGGTTCCATCCGCCCTGATCGGCGACCGGGTTGCGCCAGCTGATGGCGAAGAAGGGCAGGCCACGCGAGACCGCGTACTCGATGAAGCTGCGCTGCGGCGCCAGGTCCATGAAGTAGTACTTGTTGATCTGCGGGGGCACCATGACCAGCGGCCGGGAGCGAACCTGTGAGGTCGTGGGGCTGTACTGGAGGATCTCGCAGACCTCGTCCCGGTACACCACCGCCCCGGGGCTGACCGCCAGGTTCTCGCCGACCCGAAACGCGCTGGAGTCCACCTGCGAGGGCATGCCCCCGTTGTGACGGATGTCGGAGAGGAGGTGGCGGAGCCCGTCGACCAAGCTGCCGCCGCCGGTCTCGACGGCGCGCTTCAGACCGGCCGGGTTGCCGAGAAGGGTGTTGGTGGGGGCCGCTGCCGAGGTCAGCACGGTCACGGCGAACCGGGCGCGCTCGCGCGTCCGCCAGTCGACGTCGGCCTGCTCCACCAGCTCCTCCAGGGTCTGGCACCAGGTCAGGTAGAGCTGCATCAGCCGCCGGTAGCCGGGGTGCTCCGCCCAGGTGGGATCGGCGAATCGCCAGTCACCGCGGTCGGGGCCGGTGCCACGCCCGGCGAGAATGCGCACCGAGTCCGCGCCCAGGCTCACGCCGGCACGAGCCAGGGTGCGCCCGCGGCCGAGCGTCCGCCAGGTCGCGCCCAGGACGCTCCCCAGCCCGAGCGTCCCTGCATCCTCGGCGCCGCCGATGCCGGCGGGGTCGCCGGGGACGGGCGTGTCGTCACCGGAGTTGCCGTGGCGGGTGGTGGGATTCGCCGGAGGTGCTGCCTGGCTCATGGAGTCTCCCGAGGCGCCTCAGTTCGGTCCGTCAGGCACGAAGGGGCACCTTAAAGTCTATGACAATAATATATGATCATGGAGTTTCTGCCCGCCCGCTCTCACCCCGTGGAGGAGCACCCAGCCATGAGCATTGCCGGCACCGCCACATCCGCCGTCCTCGCCGAGCGGCGTGGCGGGGTCCTGGTCGTCACCCTCAACCGCCCCGAGGCCCGCAACGCCGTGAACCCGGCGCTGGCGGCCGGCGTCGCCGCGGCGCTCGACGAGCTCGACGCCGACGACGGCCTGCATGTCGGTGTTCTGACCGGAGCCGGTCCGGGATTCTCCGCAGGGATGGACCTCAAGGCGTTCGTGCGCGGCGAGTCGCCGTACGCCGGCGGCCGCGGGTTCGCCGGGATCTGCGAGCGGCCGGCCGAGAAGCCGCTCATCGCCGCCGTCGAGGGTTTCGCGCTCGCGGGCGGACTCGAGATCGCGCTCGCCTGCGACCTCATCGTCGCCGCGCGTGGGGCACGCCTCGGCATCCCCGAGACCAAGCGCGGCCTGGTGGCCGCCGCCGGGGCGCTGATCCGCCTGCCCAAGCGCGTCCCCTACCACGTCGCCATGCACCTGGCGCTGACCGGGGACCCGATCAGCTCCGAGCGCGCGTACGAGCTGGGTCTCGTCGTCGAGCTCTGCGAGCCGGGCGCTGCGCTGGACGCCGCGCTGAGGCTCGCCGGGCTGATCGCCGCCAACGGCCCGCTCGCGGTGCGGGCCTCGAAGCAGGTGGTGCGCGGCGCCCTCGACTGGGACGAGGCGGAGGCATGGCGGTGTCAGCGGGGCCTGCTGGAACCGGTGCTGGAGTCCGACGATGCCCGCGAGGGCGCCCTGGCGTTCGCCGAGAAGCGCTCGGCCCGGTGGCAGGGTCGCTGAGCGCGGGGCCTGATCCACGGTATGCTTGACTATCGAAGTCCCAACCTGTTCTCCCTCAGGAACCATGGCCAGAAGATCAGCAGCACGGACCCCGAACGTCGACGGTACCGGGGTCGCGCCCGTCGAGGCGCGGCCGCGTGCCGACCGGGTCGACGGTGACCCCATGGAGTGGGTGCGCCGTCACTGGGAGAAGCAGTCGCTCCCCGACCCGGAGCGCTTCGCGGCCGCCGCCTCGCTGTTTCGGCTGCGCGAGGCCGTCTCCTCCGAGTTCGACCGGCAGCTGCGGCCCTTCGAGATCAATCGCTCCATGTACCTGCTGCTGGCGACGCTCGCCATGTCGCCGGACGGAGCGCGGCGCCTCAACTACCTGAGCAAGTACCTGCTGGTCCATCCCACCACGGTGACGCTGCTGGTCGACCAGCTCGAGAAGCGCGGGATGGCGCGCCGCATGCCCGACCCCACCGACCGGCGGGCCAGCCTGGCCACGCTGACGCCGGCCGGCCGGGCGATCGTGAAGGAGGCGTCGCGGGCACTCGGTGAGGTGGGCTTCGGCCTCGGTGCCGTGCACAGCCGCGACCTGCGCCAGTTCGTCGACTCGATGCGCACGGTGCGCACCGCCATCGGCGACGTGGACACCTCGGCCAACACCTCAGGCTGATTCCGGCCAGGTCTCGCGGAGGCGGCGCTTGTCCACCTTCCCGGCGTCGTTGGCGGGTAGCTGATCGGTCCAGATCCACCACCGGGTGGGGATCTCGAAATGCGCGAGGCGCCCGGTGACGAACGCCGCGAGGCTCTCCGCGTCGAGAGTGGACCCCCGGCGCGCCACCACGGCGGCGCCGACCTCCTCGCCGAGCTCGGCATGCGGCAGGCCGACCACGGCGACGCTGGAGACCCCCGGGTGCTCGAGCAGCACCGCCTCGACGTGGGGCGCGGCGATGTTCTCCCCGCCCCGGATGACGATGTCCTTGGACCGGCCGGTGAGATGGAGCAGCCCGTCCTCGAGCCGGCCGAGATCGCCGGTGTGGACGAAGCCCTCGCCGTCGATCACCTCGGTGGCCGCGTCTCCCCAGTAGCCGAGCATCTGCCCTGGGGTGCGCACCAGGATCTCTCCGACACCGCGGTCGTCGGGCTGGTCGATGCGCAGCTCGACGACCGCGAGCGGGCGTCCCGAGGTGCCCGGGTGCCTGGCCATCATCGCGCCCGACGCGGCCGCGACCGTGCCGCCGGTCTCGGTCATCCCGTAGATGGTGGAGATCCCCCGGTCGGCATTGGGGAATGCCGAGCGGAGGCGGCCGACGAGCTCGGGGGGCACGGGGGCCCCGCCGAGGGAGATCGAGCGCACGCTGGTGAGATCGCGCCCGGGCAGCGAGGGGTCGTCGAGCACGCGCAGCGCCATGGTGGGGACGGCGCCCCAGACATCCACCCGCTCGCGCTCGATGAGGTCGAGCACCTGGGCGGGGTCGAAGCGCCCCTCGAGGAAGACGAGGGTGCCGCCCGTCACCATCGCCAGGCTCATCGCCTGGATGCCGCCGATGTGGAAGAGGGGACCACTGAGCAGGCTGGTGACCCCGGGCTGGTCGTCGTGCAGCTGGTGGGGCAGGCGGCCCGAGACGGCGAGGAGGTTGTGGAGGTTGGCGATGACCGATCGGTGCGCGAGGGTCGCCCCCTTGGGCAACCCGGTGGTGCCCGAGGTGAACACGATCACCGCGGGCTCGTGCTCGTCACCGGCCTCCTCGCCGCCACCGAACGCCGCGCCTGGGGGGGCGGAGTCGACGAGGCTCTGCACCTCGGCGATCTCCGTCGTCGCCGTCCCCTGCGGCACCTTGGCGAGGCGGCGGGGGTCGCCGACCACCAGGGCGGGCTCGACCAGGCGCACCGCGTGGTCCACCTCCGCCTCGCTCCACCAGCCGTTGCCGGGGGCGAGCACGGCGCCGCAGCGCAGCGCCGCCCAGAACGACACCACCCATTCGGGGGAGTTGGCGGCGAGCAGCAGCACCCGGTCGCCGGGGCGGACGCCGCGGCGGCGCAGGTCCGCAGCGACCGTTCCCACGGCATCCACGAAGCGGCGATAGCTGAGCCGCCGTCCCCCCTGGACGAGGTGATCACGCCCGCCCCAGCGCGCCGCGTCCTCGAGGAGCTCGGGGAGGCGGCGCCGCCGGGGCTCGTACTGGAGGAAGGGGAGGCCGCCGGTGGAGCGGGCGATGCGGGTGCCCCAGGCGGGGCCGGTCGAGGTGTCGGTCATCGTCGTCATGCAGAGTACTATATAGTTGACATCTAGAGTATTGTCCAGCTAGCATACGCGATGCCCACGCGAAATCGAATCCGGGAGCCGTGCCCACCATGCCAGACCTGATCCAGGCCCATGAACGCGTCAAGGACTTCGACTGGAGCCCCACGTACGAGACCCGGCACGAACGCTACCCCAGCAAGTACCGGATCCCGCGGAAGACCAAGGACCCGTTCCGCACCCTGATCCGCGACTACTGCTCGATGGAGCAGGACAAGGACGACCGCCAGTACGGCGCCCTCGAGGACGTCCTCGCCCGCTCCAACATGCCGGCGCACGCCGAACGCCGCTGGCTCGAGGTCCTGAAGATCGCCATCCCGTGCATCAACTTCGCCGAGGTCGGGGCGATGAAGTGCACCGCCCAGCTCGTCGACACCATCGAGAACGCCGAGCTGCGCCAGGGCTACATGGCGCAGATGCTCGACGAGGTGCGGCACGTCAACCAGCAGCAGTACCTGACGCGCTGGTTCGCCAAGCATGCCCCGGACCCGGACGGCTTCGCCTACGGGACCAGGTTCAGGGGGACGGACCTCTTCGGGCGCGCCGCCCGCAGCTGCTTCGAGACCTTCTTCATGGGCGACCCGATCGAGTGCGCCCTCGCCCTGCAGGTGGTCGGTGAGACCGCCTACACCAACGCCTTCTTCGTCCCCCTGACCGAGATCGCCGCGCTTCAGGGCGACCAGGCCTCGCCGAGCGTCTTCCTCAGCATCCAGTCCGACGAGACCCGGCACATCGCCAACGGCTACAGCACCCTGGCCGCCGCGGTCTCCGAGCCCGACAACCACCGGTTTCTCCAGGACGACTTCGACCGGGCGTTCTGGCGGGTCCACACCTTCGCCGATCCCTTCCTCTCCGTCACCTACGACTACTTCCAGACCCATCGCACCTCCAGCTACCTGGAGAAGTGGAACGAGTGGGTCGCCCAGGACTGGGTGGGCTCGTACATCTCCAAGCTCGAGCCCTTCGGCCTGAAGGTGCCGAGCAGCTACGCGCTGGCGCAGGAGCGGATGCCCTGGGTCGGCCACACTGCGGCCATGGTGGGCTGGGGAGGCTGGCCGCTCTTCTTCTACCGCTTCGAGGAGCTGCGCGAGCCCGACTTCGAGTGGATGGAGGGCAAGTACCCGGGCTGGTACGACCAGTTCGGCTGGTTCTGGGAGGGATTCCGCGAGATGACCGAGCCGGGCTCGGGCAACCCCTTCAACCTCTTCCCGGAGATGCCGCCGCTGTGCCGGGTGTGCCAGATGCCGTGCGTCTTCCCCCGCCTCGACGACAACAGCATCCGCATCCTCGAGCACGAGGGCCGGCGTCACGCCTTCTGCTCGGCGCCGTGTGAGCTCATCTTCCACCAGGATCCGGGACGGTACCTCGGCTACAAGACCTTCTGGGAGCTGTGGCACGGCCACGGGCTCGACGAGTACATCGTCAAGTGCGGGCTGCTGCGCGCCGACGGCAAGACGCTCATCGGCCAGCCCCACAACTCCGACGATCCCAAGATGATGTGGACCCTCGAGCACATCAAGGCGCTCGACCACGAGATCAGGGATCCGCTGCAGAACCCCGACTCGATCTATCTCCCCTGATCGAGCGCAGGACCCTCAACGTGACATACACCACGCCCGGCGGGGCGCCTGCCAAGGCGCCCCGCGACCACCTCTACATCACCCCGCGCAGGCGCCGGCTCTCCGAGTACGAGGCCGTCACCTGCTACACCCAGCCCGGGCCGGACGCCTTCGACATCGAGGGCTGGTTCACCCTCGGGCCCGGCCCCGAGCACCGCACCGCCTGGCGGAAGGAGTCGACCCGGCTGGTGCATCCGCACTGGTGGGACTTCCGCGACCCCGCGCAGCAGTGGCAGCGCACCTACGTGCGCATGCAGGCGGAGCAGGAGCGGTCGATCGAGCGGGCCACCGAGGACGCCGCCAGCGCCGGCGCCTTCGCGGACGTCGACCCCGCCTGGCTCAGCGAGGTCGTCGCCGGCCACTACCGGATCTGGTCCTTCCTCGAGTACGCGCTCTTCCGCGCCTTCGCGGTGGCGTCGCGCGAGGCCCTCTCCGACACCCTGGGCAACGTGCTCTGCTTCCAGGGCTTCGACCACATGCGCCACGCGCAGGCGGCGGTGCTCTACCTGATGGTGCTCGAGGAGAGCGTCGAGGACTTCCGCGACCAGGGCGCCAAGCAGCGCTGGATCGAGGATCCCGTCTACCAGCCGATGCGCGCCCTCGCCGAGCGGCTGATGCTGAGCACCGACGACTGGGCCGAGCTCGCCGTCGCCGTCAATCTGGTGGTGGCGCCGATCCTCTCCGAGGTCGCGATGAGCCAGCTGATCCGCCGCGGCGGCCCCCACCGGGGCGACTCGGTGACGCCGTTCATCGTCAGCACCACCGAGCGTGACCGCCGCCGCAACCTCGCCTACACCGAGGAGCTGGTGCGCATGGTGATCGCCGAGGCGGTCGAGGGCCACCGCGAGAACCGCGAGGTCATCGCCGGCTGGATCGACGCCTGGACCCCGCTGGTGGTCGAGGCCACCCGAGCGCTGCGGCCCGTCTTCGAGCAGGCCAAGGTCGACGTGGTGAGCTTCGACGACGCCCTGGCCGGGGCGCTGCGCACGCAGCGCGAGACGGTGGAGGCGCTCGGGCTGTCGCCGGCGACCGTCGCGTGAGCACGATGGTCTCCGGTCCCGGGCGCAAGGTGGCGCTCGGGCTGATGAAGAGCGAGGAGGCGGACGCCACCATCGAGGTGTTCGAGACCAGGTACCCCGACGCCCAGGTGCACGACTTCGGCACCTACTGGAAGATCGAGGGCGAGGGCGAGCTGCGCGTCGACATGGACGAGATCGCCGACGCCCTGGGGCGGCCGCTCCAGCTGAACCAGTGGCTGCTGATCATGGCCACCTTCGTGGGACGTGCCCACACCGGCGGTGACTACTTCCTGGTCACCTCCGAGATGAGTTACCTCGAATGACGGCGGCCTATGCGGTCCGGCTCACCCCGGACGGACGCAGCTTCACCGTCGCCGAGGGCGAGACCGTGCTCGCCGCGGCGCTGCGCCAGGGGATCGGCCTGCGCCACGGCTGCCTGCACGGGAACTGCTCGACCTGCAAGTACCATCTCGTCGACGGGGAGGTCGACTTCGGCATCGCCTCGCCGTACTCGCTACCGCCGGGCGAGCGCGAGGAGGGCTGGGCGCTGCTCTGCTGCGCGACGCCGCTCTGCGACCTCGAGATCCGCAGCTCCTCAGTGACGGACCCGCGGTTGCGCCCCACGTTCGTCCCCGAGGAACGGTGTGCAACGGTGACCGGTGTCGAGCACCTCGGCGGGGCGCTCTGGCGCCTGCGCGTCGAGCTCGACCGGCCTCTCGCCTTCCACGCCGGGCAGTACGTGCAGCTCGGTGTCCCAGGGCATCCAGGCGACTGGCGAGCCTACTCCATCGCCAGCGCGCCGTCACGGCAGCCGGAGGCCGAGTTCGTCATCAAGCGCATCGAGGGAGGCCGCTTCTCCGGAGCCATCGACCGTCTGGCGCCGGGGACCGAGCTGCCCCTGCGCGGACCCTACGGAGTCAGCTACCTGCGCGAGGGCGACGCTCCCGTGCTCCTGGTCGGCGGAGGCTCGGGGATCGCACCCATCCTCGCCATCCTCGAGGATGCCGCGGACCGCGACGACCCGCGCCGCTTCCTCCTCGTGCAGGGGGCGCGCATCGCCGACGAGGCGGTACTCGCCGGCAGGATCGCCGCGCTGCGCCACCGGCTGCGCGACCTCAGCCACATCCCCACCGTGGAGGAGCCCGGCGCCGGCTGGGACGGCGAGGTGGGCCGGGTCACCGCCGTGCTGCAGCGCCACCTCGGTGACGCCAGCCCCTTTGACGCCTACCTCTGCGGCAACCCGCCGATGTGCGACTCCGTCAGCCTCCTGCTCGAGGCCAAGGGCATCGGCGACGCCAACCTCTTCTTCGATCGTTTTTACGCGGCGGTGTAGCCGTGCCTCGCAACCACTGACACGTCGGGAGAACACAGCCATGGCACTGGAGACACGTCCGCGGCGCGCGGAGCTCGACCTCGTCGACCGCCTTCCGCACTGCCTGCTCATCGGCGGGAAGTGGGTGGAGGCGCAGAGCGGGGCCACCTTCGACACCGTCGACCCGGCGACCGGCGAGATGCTCGCGAGCGTGGCCGCGGGTGCCCGCGCGGACGTCGACGCCGCGGTGAAGGCGGCGCGCCAGGCCTACGACGAGGTGTGGAAGGGCCTTTCGCCGGCGGCGCGTGGACGCCTGCTCATCCGGCTCGCCGAGCTCATCGAGGAGAACGTCGAGGAGCTCGCCGCGCTCGAGACCCTCGACGTGGGCAAGCCGCTCACCGAGTCGCTGTACGTCGACATGTCGATCGTCGGCGACGTCTACCGCTATTTCGGTGGCTGGGCCACGAAGATCTGCGGCCAGACCCTGCCCGCGTCACCGAGCGTCGGCTCCGCATTCATCTACACCCGCCGTGAGCCGCTCGGGGTGGTCGGCGCCATCGTGCCCTGGAACTTCCCGATGACGCTCACCGCGCTCAAGCTGGGACCGGCGCTCGCCGCGGGGAACACGGTGGTGCTCAAGCCCGCCGAGCAGACGCCGCTCACCGCGCTCCGTCTCGGCGAGCTGGTCATCGAGGCCGGCTTCCCCGACGGCGTGCTGAACATCGTCACCGGGCTGGGGCACGAGGCCGGCGCGGCGCTCGCCGAGCATCCCGGGGTGAACAAGGTGGCCTTCACCGGAAGCACCTCGGTGGGTCGCCAGGTTCTCGCCGCCTCGGTCCCGAACCTGCACCCCGTCCAGCTCGAGCTCGGTGGCAAGAGCCCGAACATCATCCTCGCCGACGCCGACCTCGACGCGGCGGTCCAGGGGGCGCTCTGGGGGATCTTCCTCAACCAGGGCCAGATCTGCTGCGCCGGCTCGCGGCTCTACGTCGAGGGCTCGGTCCACGACGAGGTGGTCGAGCGGATGGCGGAGCACGCCGAGGACCTGGTGCTCGGCCACGGCCTCGACCCGGACACCCAGATGGGACCGCTGGTCTCGGCGGTCCAGCGCGACCGCGTCCACCGCTACGTGGAGAGCGGGGTGGCGGAGGGGGCCACGTGCAGGACCGGCGGCCAGGCGCCCGGCGGCGACCTCGCCGGCGGCTACTTCTACCGGCCCACGCTGCTCACCGGCGTTCGCGACGACATGAGGGTGGCTCGCGAGGAGATCTTCGGACCGGTGCTCTCGGTGATGTCCTTCGACGACGTCGACGACGTCGTCCGCCGCGCCAACGCCTCCAACTACGGCCTGGCGGCGGGCATCTGGACGCGGGACCTCGGCAAGGCGCACCGGATCGCCCACGAGCTCGAGGCGGGGACGGTGTGGGTCAACACGTACAACATGTTCGATCCGACGGCACCCTTCGGCGGCTACAAGGACTCCGGCTTCGGCCGCGATCTCGGTGAGGACGCGGTCCTCGCCTACACCCAGAACAAGACGGTCTGGATCAACCTGGACTGACCCTCGATCCGAGAAGGAGACTGACATGGCCACATTCAAGGACGCGGCCGACGTCGACGCGCACATCGGGCAGATCTTCCGCGAGGCGGTCGGTGACCCGGAGCTGGGCCCGAAGTTCGCCGAGTCCGGCGTCGTCCTCAAGCTCCACTACACCGAACCGGCCTGCACGATGACCGCGGACTTCCCGAGCTCCAACATCTACTTCGACGACGCGCAGGCGCCGGCTCCGAACGTGGAGATGTTCATGAAGGCCGACGTCGCCCACCGCTTCTGGCTGGGCAAGGTGAACATCGCCGCCGCCCTCGCCAAGGGCGAGATGCGG
>Ga0307479_10007335_pt1 | contig 10160 bp, 9 predicted proteins | sample atmos_gasesECM4C_FD_203743 | JGI IMG/M metagenome (GOLD analysis project Ga0307479, IMG submission 203743) | Hardwood forest soil microbial communities from Morgan-Monroe State Forest, Indiana, United States - atmos_gasesECM4C_515 | ecosystem: Environmental > Terrestrial > Soil > Temperate...
CGGCGCGGGCGCTAGCGGCGGCGATTCAAAATGAAAAGGCGGACCTGGTGCTGACGGGATTGCAGAGCGACGACCACGGCTTCGGGCAGACCGGCGTGCTGCTGGCGGGGCTGCTGAATTTGCCGCACGCGACAATCATCATGCAAATTGAAGTCGCTGACGGAAGGATGCGATTGAAGCGCGAACTGGAAGCGGGCTGGTTTCAACACATCGAGTGCCCGCTGCCGGCGGTGCTTTCGATTCAGTCGGGGATCAACAAAGTGCGCTACGCGACACTGAAAGGAATCATGGCGGCAAAGAAGAAAGAGATCGCCACGATTACGCGGGAGTCGCTGGGAGTGACCGGCGAGGCGACGCAGAAGATCGAGAAGATTTACGTGCCAACAAAGACGAAGCAGACGGAGTATCTAACGGGGACGCCGAAGGAAGTTGCGGCGAAACTCGTGGAGAAGTTGAAGTTTGAAGCGCGGGTGATCTAGCCATGAAAATTCTTGTGATCACCGAACAGCGGCAGGGAAAGTGGAACAACACGAGCTTCGAGACGCTCGTTGCGGCGCAGCAGATTGCGGCGGCGACGTCGAGCACGTTGAGCGCGCTGGTGATTGGAAAGGGTGTGGCGGCTCTGGCGGAGGAGCTCGCGGCGAAAAACGTCGCGGAAGTGCTGCTCGTTGAGCACGATTTGCTGGAAGCGTACACGCCGGACGGATACTGTGTGGCGCTCTCGCAGGTGATTGGTGCGGCGAAGCCGGATTTGGTCTTGTTCCCCCACACGTATCAGGTGCGCGACTTTGCGCCGAAGCTGGCGGCGATGCTCGGCAAGGGCATGATTGGCGATTGCATCGGTTACCGGAATGAAGGCGGGAAATTGGTGTTTGTGCGGCAGATGTTTCAGGGAAAGACGGCGGCGGACGTGACATTCCAGGGCCCAGCGCCGTGGTTTGCGTCGTTTCAGTCGGGGGCGTTCCGGTCGGACTTGCTGGCGGCGCATCCGTCGGGGAAGGCTCCCGTGAACAAAGTGACTGTGACGCTGAATGCGGAGCAGATCCGGACGAAACCGCTGGAATTGTTCAAAGAAGCGAAGTCCGCGGTGGATCTGACGCAAGCGTCGCTGATCGTGGCGATCGGGCGCGGGATTAAGGCACCGGAAAATATTCCGCAGGCACAGGCACTGGCGAAGGCCATCGGCGGCGAGATTGCGGCTTCGCGACCCATTTGCGATGAAGGCTGGCTCCCGATGGAGCGGCAAATCGGCAGCTCGGGGCAAACCGTTGCGCCCAAACTGTACCTGGCGCTGGGAATCAGCGGCGCGATTCAGCACGTCGTGGGAATGAAGGGCGCGCGCACGATTGTGGCGATCAATAAGGATGCGAACGCGCCAATTTTTGAGATCGCGGATTACGGAGTAGTCGGCGATATCTTCGAGATCATGCCTGCGTTGACGGAAGAATTGCAGAAAGCACGAAGCTGAATTTCCTTGAAAGTCCGCTGTTGGGCGTATACTTTCGGTGGTGTCATGAAACTGGGAGATTACAAGACAATTCTTTACCGCCAGGAGGATGGCTCGTGGGTTGCCGAAATCCCTGCCATTCCCGGTTGTTATGCGCTGATGGATACACGGGAAGCGGCGCTCGCTGAATTGACACAGGTTTTCACGATGATCGCGGAAGAGTATCGAGAAAAGGGTTTGAAGCTCCCCGCCGACACCACTGAGATAGTCAATGCCTAGTGCGACGGCGCGCGATTTTCAGCGCGTCGCTCGGCTCCTTGGATTCGTTCATACCCGCACAACAGGTGGTCACGAGCGCTGGAATCATCCGGACGGCCGAGCAGTTACAATTCCCCTGCACGGAGGCCGTGAAGTTGGGCCACCACTTTTCTACAAGATTCTCCGCCAGTTAGGCATTTCCCTCGATGAGTTTGAAAAGATGCGCTAATCGCCGTCGTGTAAGGACTCTCTGATAAAATCGACGAGGGTAAAGGCATGGTCGCGCAACGCGAACAACTGGAAGCGGACGTCTTGATCGTCGGCGCGGGGCCGGCGGGGCTGGCTTGCGCGCTGCATCTAGCGAATCTCATCAAGAAGCATAATGAAGCGGGTAGCGGCGCGGGCAAAGACGCCGCAAAACTTTCGGCGGAAAATATTTATGTGCTCGAGAAGGGGCGCGAGATCGGAGCGCATCAGCTTTCTGGCGCGATTATGAATCCAAAGGCGCTGGCGGAGCTGGTGCCGGATTTCGAGAAGACGGCTCCGCTGGACACGCCAGTGACGGATGATGCAGCTTTGCTTTTCACGAAAGGCGCTTCCTATCGGTTTCCAATTACGCCGCCGCCGTTCAAGAACAAGGGCAACTATGTTGTATCGCTAAGCAAAATGACGAAGTGGCTCGGCGGGCTGGTGGAAAAGGCGGGCGTAAATCTTTTCACGCAGTTTGGGGGAGCGTCGCTCATCTACGAAGGCGATGGGATCGCCGGTGTCATCACGGAAGATAAAGGGCTCGACAAGAACGGCAAGCCGAAAGACAACTACACGCCGGGATACGAGCTGCGCGCGAAGGTGACGGTGCTGGCCGAGGGGACGCGTGGGTCGCTGACAAAGCAGCTTGTGGCGAAGAAAAAACTCGACAACATCAATCCGCAGAGCTACGGGATCGGGATCAAAGAATTGTGGGACGTGCAGCCGGGCCGCATCCAGCCAGGGTATGTGGCGCACACGCTGGGCTGGCCGGTTTCGGCTGACATGTACGGCGGCGGATGGATTTATGGACTGTCCAACAATCGGCTCTCGATCGGGCTCGTCATCGCCTTGGAATATTCCGATCCGCAGTTTGATCCTCACGCAGCGTTTCAGATCTGGAAGACGCATCCGTTTGTGAAAAAGATTTTGGAGGGCGGAAAGCTGGTGCGCTACGGCGCGAAGTCATTGCCCTACGGCGGCTGGTACGCGATGCCGCGGACTTACGTGGATGGCGGGCTGATTATCGGGGATTCCGCGAGCTTCCTGGATTCGCAGAGGTTGAAGGGCATTCACCTGGCGATGAAGAGCGGGATGCTGGCGGCAGAGACAATTTTTGAGGCGCTAAAGGCAGGAGACACGTCGGCGAAGATGCTAAGTGCGTTTCCGAAGAAGATCGATGAGAGCTACATCAAGAAAGAGATGTGGCAAGTTCGGAATTTTCACCAGTCGTTCCAGCACGGAATGCTGGCGGGATTTTTGCACACGGGATTGCAGTTCATCACGGGCGGACGCGGGCTGATCGATCCGATGCCTGCCCACGCGGGGCATGAAGCGTACAAAAAAATAAACGGGCGGCCTGCACCAGAGAGATTCAAGGGCGATGGGAAGCTGACATTTGACAGACTGACGGACGTGTATCACTCAGGGACGCGGCACGAGGAAGATCAACCGTGCCACCTGGTGGTGCACGACCTAAACGTGTGCGCGACGAAGTGCGTGGTGGAATATGGCAACCCTTGCCAGTATTTTTGCCCTGCGGCGGTTTACGAAATGGTGAAAGAGGGCAGCGGAGTGAAGCTGAAGATCAACGCCGCGAATTGCGTGCATTGCAAGACGTGCGACATCGCGGACCCGTACCAGATTATCGACTGGGTCGTGCCGGAGGGCGGAGGCGGACCGAATTACGAGGGCATGTAGGTACAGCTTTTCAGTGACTAGGAGCTACGCGTCCAGAGGCGGCGGAAAAAATTAATCACGCGAGTAAACAAGGAGTCATTTTGATTTGGAGCGGGAGCCTTGGGAGCGGTTTGCTGATTCAAGTTTAGGTTGGCCCCGGCCGGGTTGGGGGGCGCTCCTCTGCTCGCTACGACGACAGGGTTGCCCTCAACACGACCACGGAAGACAAGGGCCGGCCGCACGCGGACGCGCCGGACCAGCACGATGAACTTGGGGTCGAAGTCGGGCTGAACTTTGGCGGCGGCGTCATAGGCGAGAGGCGGCATGAAGACCTGGTAGATGGGCGCTTGCGTAGCGACCGGCTTTTGCAGAGCAGGCTGAGAAGCAAGCGGCTTTGCCTCCGGTTGTTTTTTCTGGCTGTCTTCGGTGGTGGCCACCGTGCTGACTTCAGGTGTAGTCGGGGGCGGGGCTGGAGGCGGCGAAACGGTCGCGACTTGCAATTCGCAGGAGCAATGGCCCGCGACGGTGTTGAGGGTGTCGAGCTGGCCGTTAGCGAGAAGGACGTCACCATTCTGCGGAACGATGACACTTTGTCCCGTAAGCTGTTGCTCGAGGCGCACGGCGCCGGAGGCAGCGCGGACACAGATGGCGCCGGTGGCGTCGATACCAGCGAGCACGTCTTGTGCGGCCTCCCCTATAGCGACAGGCTTGGCCTGGATTTGTGCTGTGTAAATGGTCAGCGCGGGCTGGTGCTCGATGTGCGCGTGAATGACGCCGAAATCAAGCGCAAGGGTCAGCGACTCCGCCGATTTTAAAACCGAAAAATGCGCCGGGCCGCAGATGATGATGTCGCCGCCTTCCACCAGTTCGATGCGCGCCTGGCCGGACTTGACGCGGACATCGCTGCCGCTGCGGAGGATTGTTTTCGCGTGGCCGTGCTCGAATTCCATCTTCATCGAGCCGGAAACGAGAATATCTTCGCCATCAATCGCGCCGACGGTGTCGAAGGGCGGCTGATCGGGGCGCGCGCAGACAGGGACAGTGAGCGCGGTACAAAAGAGAAAGGCGGCGGCGAACGCAACTGTGCGGCGCGCGAAATGACTTGAGTTGAGCAGCATTGACACTCGGGGATACTCCCTCGGTCACTTATGCGGAAAGACTCGCCTATACTATACGTCGGCTGCTGCGCAGCCGCACGTGAAGATGATGACGACACAGGACGCAGCCCACAGGGGAGCGCCAGTACCAGAGCCCGAACAGGCGCAGGGACCGCCGGCCATGCACTACGATACCCGGCTGCCCGAGCTGCCGTGGTCGCGGCGCGCGCAGATTCCGCTGATTGCGGGGGCGGTGTACGCGGTGATTCGCACGCTGGGCCCAACACTTCGCTATGAAGTGCTGGGCTGGCAGCACGCCGAGAGGGTGTACGCGTCCGGGAGGCGATGCATTTGGGCATTCTGGCACCGCATCATCATTCCGATTGTGTGGTGGCATCGAAATCACGGCACGGTGGTGATGAACACCACCGCTTTCGATGGGCAATGGACGCGCAAAGTAATCGAGTGGCTGGGATTTGGGACAGCGCAAGGAAGTTCGTCACGTGGAGGATTGCGAGGGCTGGCAGTGATGGCCAGGCGGCTGGAAGAGGGGCTCGATTGCGCGTTCACCATTGATGGACCGCGAGGGCCGCGCTACGTTGCGAAGCCCGGCCCGGTGATGCTGGCGCGCAAGACGGGCTGCCCGGTGATGGTGTTTCACATCGGCGTGGACCGCGGCAAGACGTTTGAGAAAACCTGGGACCATTTTTTGCTGCCCATGCCCTTTGCGCGCACAGTGATTCTGTTCGCCCCGCCGATTTACGTACCTCCGAATGCGGATCAAGGAATACTGGAAGCCAAGCACGCGGAGATGCAGAGAGAGCTCGAGCGAGTACGGGACACCGCGGAAAATTGGTTCTCTCTTAGCGAGGCGGAGCGGGAGAACCATCGGAAGGAATTCGCACGGTAAGCAAGCGGCGCCAGAGTCTCACCGAAATACCAGCAAGATGCTGGCGCTACGAATTAATTTCCGGTGCGCTCGCCGAGCTTGACGGGGATGTCCATTTTCTTGCCGCCGCGATAGACGGTGACATTGACCGTATCTCCAGGGCGTTTGCGGTTCAAAATCACGTTCAAATCGAATTGATTGCTCACCTTTTGGCCGTCGATGGCGACGATGACGTCGCCACCGATAGCGATGCGACGCATGCCGGCCAGGACAACGCGGTCGCCGCCGTGCAGACTTGCGGCAGCGGCGGGGCCGCCGCGGGTCACTGTTTCGATCAGCAAACCGTCCTTAACGGGCAAGTCCAGGGCCTCGGAAAGCCATCCGGCCACGGGGAGCGTCTCGACGCCAAGAAAGGCGCGGTGGACGCGGCCATCGGTCATGAGATCGTGTGCGATGGCTTTGGCGGTGTTGATGGGAATGGCGAAACCGATGCCTGCGGTAGTGCCTGTGGGTGTATAGATCGCGGAATTGATGCCGATAGCTTCGCCATGACTATTGATGAGCGGGCCACCGGAATTGCCGCGGTTGATGGCGGCGTCCGTCTGGATGGCTTCATCAATAAAAGTGCTTTGGCTGGTCTGGACCGTGCGGCCGATGGCGCTGACGACGCCGGTCGTGAGCGTGCTTTGGAATCCGAAAGGGTTGCCGATGGCGAGAACTTTCTGCCCGACTTGCAGCGCGCTGGAGTCGCCTAGCGGAAGAGCGGCTAGCTGCTTACCCTTCGAATCAATCTTGACTAGAGCAACGTCATTACGCTGATCGGCGCCGATGAATTTCGCCGGGTAGCGGGACTGGTCACCAAGAACGACTTCGATGGATTGGGCCTCCTGCACGACGTGGAAATTCGTGAGGATATAGCCACGAGGATCGATGACGAAGCCGGAGCCAGCGCCCTCGACGGGGACCGGATCCATGAAGAAATCATATTCGGTAGCCTTGGTGAGGATATTGGCGACGGCGGGCGATGCCTGGCGGTAGATGCGCACGTTGAGAACTTCGTCTTCGGTGAGAGCGGCGTCGCGGGCGGCGACATCTCTCGCTAAGCCGGCGTTGGAGCGGGCGAGGTGCACAGCTTCGACTTTCGCCGGCTGCCGCGGCGCGAAGCGCGCGCCGACCCAGTAGGCGCCGAAGATGAGAATTAGCGCGGCGAGGATAAGGCGAGAGGTGTTGGCTGATTTTGCGGCGTTCATGTTGGTCGTCCTTACGATTCCATTCGATAACCATACTATAAGAAAAAATCGGTCGGCGCTCATTGCGTCTGGTTAAGACGAGCGCTCGAGGAGAGATTCCTCGCCCACGCCCGCCGCAGGGGGCTCGGTGTGACAGTCTAGGAGGAGGCCGCTTTTCGACGAAGTCTTGCGGCCAGGGCTTCCACCTGACGGCGGGTTTCTTCGAGCGAGCCGGAACAGTCGATTTTCTCGGTGGCATAACGCAATTTCTCGGCCACGGAAAGTTGCATGGCCATGCGGCGGCGCGCTTCCTCTTCACTGAGTCCGCGGGCGCGGAGGCGCTCGAGCTGCTGCGCGGGTTCGCACCAAGCCACAACGAGGCCGTCGAGCTTTTTGTGTATGCCGGCCTCGATGATCAACGCCGCTTCGACAAAGGCGGCGTCGCGAATGCCGTTGCGCTCCCATTCCTCGAATTGACGAACCAGTGCGGCTTCGACGCGCGGATGAACAATGGCGTTGAGGTGATCGAGCTTGGCGCGATCCGCGAAGACGATTGCGGCGAGCTTGGCGCGGTCCACGCGGCCATCTGCGCCAATGATGGAAGGGCCAAATTCGCGGGTGACTTCGTCGTAGGCGGCCTGGCCCGGCTCGATCAATTTGTGCGCAAGGGCATCGGCGTCGAGGACGGGGAAGCCCAACTCACGAAGCAACGCAGCAACGGCACTCTTGCCGCTGGCGATGCCGCCAGTGAGGCCAAGTCGGAGCATGGTGATGGATTATCGCGCAATGGCTGTCGTTTGAGCTGCGGAATCTTTGGGTGACCTGCGGCGCAGCCGGGCTGCCTTCACGGTGTTGCTCATGAGCATGGTAATGGTCATCGGGCCGACGCCGCCGGGGACGGGAGTAAGCGCGCCGGCGATGTTTACGGCCTCGGGATGAACGTCGCCGACGAGGGCGAAGCCCTTGGCGCGGAATTTCTCGAAGCGGTCCGGGAAGTTGCGGAAAATGCGCGCGGCCTCGGCGGGGTCGGTGACGCGGTTGATGCCGACATCAATGACGGTGGCGCCGGCACGGATCCATTCGGCTTCCACGTAGGCGGCTTTGCCCATGGCGGCAACCAGGATATCGGCGCGGCGCACGGCGCCCGGTAGATCGCGCGTCTTCGAGTGGCAAACGGTAACCGTAGCATTGGCATGCATGAGCAGGAGAGCCATGGGCTTGCCGACAATGTCGCTGCGGCCTAGGACCACGGCATTCGCGCCTTCGATCGGTATGTTGCTGCGGCGGAGAATTTCCATACAGCCCGCCGGCGTACAGGCGACGAGGCCGGGACGTCCGCTCAGGAGGCGGCCTAGATTGATGGGATGGAACCCGTCGACATCTTTTGCGGGATCAACGGCTTCGAGGACGCGCTTGGTGTCGACCTGCGGCGGGAGCGGAAGCTGGATGAGGATGCCGTCAACCTTGTTATCGAAATTCAGGTCCTTGACCAATGCGAGCACTTCGTCGGTTGTGACGGATGCGGGCGGCGTGTGCAGCCGGCTCGCCAGGCCGAGTTGCCCGCTGGCTGCGATTTTACCTTTGACGTAGAGCTGCGAGGCAGGATTTTCGCCAACCAGAACTGCGGCGAGTCCGGGGCGAATGCCAGAGAGATCCAGACTCGCAATTTCTTCTCTGAGTTCCGCAAATACCTCATCGCGAATTTTTGTTCCGTCAAGGATGCGCGCGGGCATTCGATGATCACCTTCGTCTCTGCGGATTGCAAGAATGAGAATAGCATAGGGGAGAGCGCAAGCCCGTTGTGCGGCAATAAGCAGCCGGGATTTATCGCTAGTGGCTGCCAGAATGTTCTGCTAGCATCCCGCTGATTTGGCCGAGGAGGCTCCCATGGTAACCGTCAAGCGGATCGGGCTGGGATCGGCGTTCAAAGTGCGGTTGGCTATCTATGGGCTCGTGGGCCTAATCTTAGGATTGTTTTTTGGGCTGGTCTCCATGCTGGGAGGGACTCTTGTGCTCCCCGCCCAGGTAGCCATGTTCGGGATGTTCTTCGGGGTGTGGGCCATAATTATCTTGCCGCTGTGTTACGGCATCGCTGGCGGCATCGCCGCTGCGGTCAGCGCAGCCGTCTACAATCTCGTCGCGCGGTGGGTGGGCGGCTTGGAAGTGGACATCAGCTAGTTCAACAGCTTCACCATCGACACAGATCCGACCCTGCCAAAGCACACCCTCCATCGCCTCTTACAGGCAGGCAGAGCGCCAATCGACCATAAAGCTTCTAGTAGATGTCGTACTGCTCCCAGTGGAGCGTGGCGTCGGACTGAATGATGATGTGCTTGTGCGAGGTTTGCTCGAGCTCGTCAATGAGCATGGACTCGCGGGTCTTGAGCGCCTTGGCGATTTCCGGGTGCACGCGGAGCGTTAGATTCGGGCCTTCGTGGTCGGCAGTGGCCATCTTCCTTGCTTCCGCTTGAATTTCGTAGCAGAGGGTCGGAATGGATTTAACCATTCCAGACCCGGTGCAATACGGGCACGGCTGGCACAGGACGCGCTCGAGCGCCTGCTTGGTGCGCTTGCGCGTGATGCAGACGAGGCCGAACTCGTTAAACGAGAGGGCCTTTGAGGGCGCCTTGTCCTCTTCGAGGGCCTGCTGCAGCGCGGACAATACCTTCTCGCGGTTGCGGCGCTCTTCCATATCAATGAAGTCCACCACGATGATGCCGCCGAGGTCGCGCAAGCGAATCTGCCTGACGATTTCTTTTACCGCTTCGAGGTTGGTTTTGACGATGGTGTCTTCAAGGCGCGTGGAGCCCTTGCCGACAAACTTGCCGGTGTTGACGTCGATGGCTACGAGCGCTTCCGTGTGGTTGATGACGATGTAGCCGCCGGACTTGAGCCAGACTTTCGGGCGCAGCGCCTTATCGAGCTCATGCTGAATGCCGAACTCTTCGAAGATGGGCGTTTCCTTGCTGTAGAGCTTGACGCGGTTGACCAGCTTCGGCTGGAAGCGGCTGACGAATTCGACGACCTTGCCGTACTCCTCTTCGCTGTCAATCCAAATGGCGGTGAAATCGTCGCTAACGTAATCGCGGAGCATACGTTCGACGAGATCGAGGTCCCGGTGAAGCAGCGCGGGGGCTTTGCGCTCCTCACTCTTCTGCTTGATTTCGTTCCAAGTTTTTCCGAGGAGCTCGATATCAGTCCGGATTTCGTCATCCGTGGCGCCACCGGCCGCGGTGCGCACGATGAAGCCGCCGGGATAGCTGCCGCGGGCTTCGCCAACAAGGCGGCGAAGGCGCGAGCGATTTTCGACGGAA
>Ga0307479_10007336_pt1 | contig 10160 bp, 7 predicted proteins | sample atmos_gasesECM4C_FD_203743 | JGI IMG/M metagenome (GOLD analysis project Ga0307479, IMG submission 203743) | Hardwood forest soil microbial communities from Morgan-Monroe State Forest, Indiana, United States - atmos_gasesECM4C_515 | ecosystem: Environmental > Terrestrial > Soil > Temperate...
ATCCAATTGCATGTTCTCCGATTCAAGGGTATTCTGTAAGTGGGAATGTCGATGTACGCCGCCTTCTATTAGCTGATCAACGCTACGCCCGCCACAACGGCGCGCACGTCCTGCTTTTTACCAGCACAAATCACGAATCACCAGTCACTATTCTTGAGGTTCTCCCATGGCCGTACTGACGTTTACCGACAAGCTGAATCAGCTGGGCACACGCTACGACGAACTGACCCAGCAGCTTTCGACAGCAGAGCTCACCTCCGATTCGTCGAAGTTTCAAAAGGTCGCCAAGCAGCATGCCGAACTCGAGCAAATCGTGGAAAAACACCGCGAGTTCAAACAGATTGAGAAAGATCTTGCAGGTGCGCACCAGATGTTTCTGGAAGCCGAAGACGCCGAGATGAAGCAGATGGCGCACGACGAAGAAAAGCAGCTGACCGCGCGCAAGGAAATTGTCGAGCGAGAGCTGAAGCTGCTGCTCCTGCCAAAAGATCCCAATGACGATAAGAGCGTCATCGTCGAAATTCGTGCAGGCACCGGCGGCGACGAAGCGGCGCTTTTCGCGGGGGACCTGTTCCGCATGTATTCGCGATACGCCGAGACTCAGGGCTGGAAAGTAGAGGTGCTCGAGAGTTCGCCTTCCTCGCTGGGCGGTCTGAAGGAAATCGTGGTGGCGATTCAGGGGAACAGAGTTTATTCCAAGTTGAAGTACGAAAGCGGCGTGCACCGCGTGCAGCGCGTGCCCGCCACCGAAACGCAGGGCCGCATTCACACTTCGGCGGCTACCGTTGCAGTGCTGCCGGAAGCGGACGATATCGACATCAAGATTGAAGCGAAAGATCTGCGCATCGATACGTTCTGCTCCTCGGGTCCTGGAGGGCAGTCGGTCAATACTACGTACTCCGCGGTGCGCATCACGCACATTCCCAGCGGATTGGTGGTTTCGCAACAAGACGAGAAATCGCAGATCAAGAACCGCGCGAAGGCTATGCGCGTTCTGCGCACGCGCCTTTACGAATTGGAAATGGAAAAGCAGCAGGCGGCGATCGGCGCCGAACGCCGGGGACAAATCAAGACCGGTGACCGCTCCGAGAAGATCCGCACTTATAACTTTCGCGAGAACCGCGTGAGCGACCATCGCATTGGGCTTACGCTCCATCAATTGAACGAAGTCATTGATGGAAAACTTGGGCCCCTCGTTGACGGCTTGATGTCTCACTACGAATCCGAGCGACTGCAGCAAGAATTGTCGGAAGCGTGATGCCCCGCGTGGGAGGATTTTCCGTCAGTCATCGGCCATCAAGTAATGCGGACACTCCTGTTTACGCTGAGCTTCGAAGCGTCTGTGCCCGAGTAACCGGCCGACAACAAGCCGACATAAAGGAAGGTACGGCATCCGTTTAAAGTCCATGGATGTCCGCACCGCACTGAAGACCGGCATCGCTGACCTGCGCGAAGCGGGCGTGCCATCCTTTACGCTGGCTGCCGAACTTCTGCTCCTCCATGTCGCAGGCCAAAACCGCACCTGGCTCTACGCCCACCCTGAAGAGGCCTTGCCGGATGAGAGGCTCGAGCACTTCTTGGAGTTGGTCGCGCGCCGTGCAGGGGGCGAACCCACGCAATACCTCACCGGCAAGCAGGAATTCTGGGGCCTCGAATTTGAAGTAACGCCGGCCGTTCTGATTCCTCGGCCGGAAACCGAGCATGTGATCGAAGTCGTTCTCGATCGCCTGGCCCTCCGCGAACTGCGCGCCGGCCGTCCACAAAAAACAATCGGCGAAGGCCTGAAAATTGCCGATATTGGCACGGGCTCCGGCTGCATAGCGATAGCGCTGGCGAAGGAGTTGCCGAAGGCCGACTTTGTCGCGATGGACATATCGCAGGCTGCTTTGGAAGTCGCTCACCGCAACGTCATCCGCCACGCCGTAGGCGACCGTCTCCGTCTTATTCGGGCTGACTTGCTGGAACCTAGTGGAGGGTCACCTGCGCCGCTTGTTTTTGATTTGATTGCCAGCAATCCCCCGTACATCGGCCGTCGCGAAGCTACTACGCTGACGCGCGAAGTCCGGGACCATGAACCTGAGCAAGCGCTGTTTGGCGGCGAAGAGGGATACGAACTCTATGGCGACCTGGTCGCGCAAGCCGCTTCGCACCTCAAGCCCGGCGGAATCCTGGTCCTCGAATTGGGACACGACAGCCTGCCGGCCGTGCGACCGCTTCTCGATGCGACCAACTGGACTAACGTCGGCGTCACCAACGATCTAGCGGGTATCCCCCGCGTAATCGCCGCGGAACTGGATTGAATCAAGCACCTATTCGCAAGCACCGCACTCCAACGTGGTGGTTTCGCCCAAGTGACCTCTGAACCCCGCCTTTTCAGCCCATCGAAGCTCAGGTAAAAGACGGCGCCTACCACAATTGGAAACATCGCGAATCGGGCGTAGGCTAGGCGCATGCCGGAGCTGGCGCGATTTCGGGCGATTCATGGGCCGGTGGATGATCACTCGCTACCCGCGTCGGCTTCGATTTTGCATGTGGACATGGACGCGTTTTTTGTTTCGGTGGAATTGTTGGAGCGGCCGGAACTGCGCGGCAAAGCGGTGATTGTCGGTGGCGGCCCCAATCAACGCGGAGTTGTGACTTCGGCAAGCTATGAAGCGCGCAAATTCGGCGTCCACTCCGCAATGCCGCTCCGCACCGCCGGAAAACTGTGCCCTCAGGGAATTTTTCTCGACGGCCACCACCAAAAATATGGCGAGTGGAGCGACCGCATCGCCACGATCCTGGCGAAATTTTCGCCAATCGTGGAAATGGTTTCGATCGACGAGGCCTATCTCGATCTTGCTGGCACGGAACGCTTACACGGCCCGCCTTTGGGTGCTGCCCACCGGCTCTTGCACATGATTACTGCCACGACCGGTCTTCCCTGTTCCGGCGGATTGGCCGCGACGCGGCTCGTCGCGAAGGTGGCTTCGGAGCAGGCCAAGCCGCGTGGCCTGGTTTGGGTCGTGCCGGGCAGCGAAGCACGTTTTCTGGCACCCCTCCCCGTGCGGAAAATTCCCGGGGTCGGCGAGGTGACGGAACGGGCGCTGCGCGCGCTCGGTCTGGAGACAGTCGGGCAGCTCGCGGACTTGCCGCAGGCGAAACTCGAGAAAATTTTCGGGCAGTGGGGCACGGCGCTCTACCGCAAAGCGCGTGGCGGCGACTCCTATGAATTTGTAATCGATGCCGAGCCGAAATCGATCTCGCACAATCATACGTTTGGTGAAGACACGAAAGACACCGAAATGCTGGTGGCCGTGCTCAGCCATCTCTCGCAAAAGGCCTGCAAGCGCCTGCGTGAATCAGGACTGACAGCACGGACGTTGACGCTGACGATTCGCTACGCGGGATTTGACACCTATACGCGATCGAAAACGCTTCCAGAACCGACTCTTCTGGATGGTGATATTTTTGCCGTTTTTCAGAAGCTCTTCTGCGAACATCGCGACATGAAACGCAAAATCCGGCTGCTCGGCGTCAGCTTGAGTGGGTTCTCGCACGGGGTGCGACAGCTTGATCTGCTTGAAGCGGAGCGGCGTGGCAAATTGGAAAAGCTGACTCGCGCCGCGGACAATCTGCGAGATCGCTTCGGTTTCGATTCCGTGAAGTTTGGCGGGTCGCTGAAGGCGGATGGACCAAAGGGAGGCCCCCACGAGTCCTAAGCTGCACCTTTGCCGTATACTCTTCGGCGATGAACCCGATTCCACCATCTGTGATTCCCCAAGCGCGTGAACCACGGTGGCCCGGAAGATTTCGTCGTACCCGGGGATTCTGGCAGCGCGTCAGCGAAGGCAGCGACCTCGACGATCTGTGGTCGCAGTTTACCGCCGACGCCCGGGCCAGCTACGGCTTCTACGGCAAGGACGTCAACTGGCAAGAAGTAGAAGCGCTGCCCCACTGGCGGCGCCCATTTTTCATCGCCAAACAATTTTTCTGGGCGCTGATGATGAAGCTGTCGCCAGCGCGGCGCGTCCTGCTGCTGGTGGCGGTATCGTTGTTTATTTTGTCTAGCCTGCGAGTACACAATTTCGATGCGAAGTTTGTGTGGCTCTCGACGGCCCTGCTGTTGCTGCTCCTTTCGCTCGAACTAGCGGACAAAGTGATCATGAAGCGCGACTTGGAAATCGCGCGCGAAATTCAGACCTGGCTAGTGCCCTCGCAGCCGCCCGAAATTCCCGGCGGCGACATCGCGTTTGCGACACGACCCCAGAACTCCGTGGCTGGCGATTATTACGACGCGTTTTACCCCACGGTGAGCGCGGCTGAGGGTGGCAAGCTCATGCTGGTGATCGCGGACGTGGCAGGGAAAAGTGTGCCCGCGGCCCTGCTGATGGCTACCATGCAGGCGAGTCTACGAACGGTGGCGGGTGAAGATGCGCCGCTGGACATGCTGGTGCCGAGGCTGAACCGTTATGCGTGCGCGCACAGCCTGGATGGACGCAGGTTCACGACGGCTGTTCTGGCGCAGTATGAGCACGGCACCGGCTGCCTGACCTACGTGAACGCGGGACACAATATGCCCGTGGTTCGCCGGGCGGACGGCACGCTGGAGGAACTCGACAAAGGCGGATTGCCGCTGGGTATTGAATCAACAGCGAAGTACGAAACCGGTAGCACGTGCCTGCGCCCAGGAGACATTTTGATTTTCTTCACCGACGGTTGCATTGAAGCCTTCAACGCGAAATCCGAGGAATTCGGGAACCTGCGCTGGCTGAAGGCGATTCGGGCGCTGCCGAGTGGCACGGCGCAAGAGTCCTTGCACTATTTAATGCGGCACGTGGATGAATTTGTTGGGGCGACGCGGCAATCGGACGATATCACTTGCATGATTTTCCGCTGCAGGTGAAACGGAACGAGGAAGCTCGCCTTTTTCGCTACTAGCCCTCCGGACACAGGCTTTCGCATACCGGTGACGTCCGTTTAGCAGGTCAGAGACAATTGCAAGGTACTTGGAGCGTAGGTTTACGCATCTCATCTAATGGGTATGAGCCAAGAACTAGCGAATTCGATTTGCGCGACGCTGCGAGGGAACGGCTACCAGGCGCTGCTGGCGGGTGGATGTGTGCGCGATTTGCTGCTAGGCCGGTCTCCGGTCGATTACGATGTCGCGACCGACGCTTTGCCCGACGAGGTGATGGCACTGTTCCCGAACAGTGTTGCGGTCGGAGCACAGTTCGGAGTTGTGTTCGTACCTGGTGACGGATTCAAAGTGGAGGTCGCCACGTTTCGCTCCGACGGCGAGTATTCCGATGGCCGGCGTCCAGAACAGGTCATCTACGCCAAGACGCCGGAACAGGATGTTAAGCGGCGGGACTTCACCATCAACGGCTTGCTCATGCGGCCAGAGACCCGCGAAGTGCTGGATTTTGTCGGCGGGCAGGCCGACCTGAAGGCTGGCGTGATTCGGGCCATCGGCGAGCCGGACCGGCGGTTTACGGAAGACAAGCTGCGATTGATGCGAGCAGTACGTTTTGCGGCACGGTTCGGGTTTGCAATCGAGATGGAAACGTTTGCGGCGATCCGGCGTCATGCCCACGAAATCGGTGTGGTGTCCGCGGAGCGCCTGCGCGATGAATTGACCAAGCTATTGACAGAGGGCGCGGCGCGGCGTGGATTCGAGCTCCTGGACGAAACCGGCTTGCTCGAAGCGGTGTTACCCGAGGTGGCGGCCATGAAGGGCGTAGAGCAGCCACCGCAATACCACCCCGAAGGAGATGTCTGGATCCATACACTCTTGATGCTCGATGAGTTGGAGGCGGGTTCCCCCGCCACATTGGCATGGGGCGTGTTGCTGCACGACGTCGGTAAGCCGCCTACCTTCCGGTCCATCGCCGAAACAGGCGACCGGATCCGGTTCGACGGGCACGTGGGAGTAGGCGAGCGCATGGGCGAGTCGATTTGCCGGCGTTTCCGCTTTTCCAATGAGGATACCGAGCAGATTTTGGCGTTGATCGCGAACCATATGAGGTTCAAGGACGTCGAACAGATGCGTCCGGCCACCCTGAAACGGTTTGTCCGGTTGCCAAGGTTCGAGGAGCACATGGAACTGCACCGGCTGGATTGCACGTCGAGCCACCGGCAGTTGGATTCGTATAACTTTGTACGGAAGCTTCTGGCGGAGACACCTTCCGAGCAAATTCGGCCATCGAAGCTCTTGACGGGCGATGATTTGCAGGAGATGGGTTATAAACCGGGGCCGGCTTTCAGCCAGATACTGGCCTCGGTGGAGGACGCCCAGTTAGAGGGCAAGGTGAGCACCCGTGAGGAGGCGGGTCGATACGTGCGCAGCAAATTCAAGCCGAAGGGTACCGAAGATGGGGAACTCCTTGCCGATAAGGATGGCAGGGTCTTGCGACGCAGCGGGTCCAATTAGTTTCTGCAAATTATTAAACGCATTGAATTTAGGATGCCTTGGGGATGCAGGGTTTAATCGGTGTATATCCTTTAGCACGTCAGACTAAGATTTTCTGCTTTTTGCATATGCATCCAGTAGATCGTTTGCGAACCTAGTGCATCTAAGTTGAAATAGCGTAAGTATCCGATTATTGGCCGACTCACAAAAAGGGTTGGCGCGCTTAGATTGGGGACATCATGGCTGAGAAGAAATTTGTGGTGCCGCAGGTTTTGCCGATCCTGCCCGTAAGGGACACGGTCCTTTTTCCCGGGGCAGTGCTGCCGCTGACCGTGGGGCGGGAAAGCTCGCTGGCACTGGTGAATGCGTTGGAGGGTGAGGAAAAGCAACTGGGCGTGGTCGCCCAGCTGGATCCCCGCGTGGAAGACCCTTCAGCGGCGGACCTCCACAAGGTTGGAACGCTGGCTAAGGTCCACAAGACCGTAAAAATGCCGAACGGCAATGTAGTCATTTTCCTGGAAGGGTTGCAGCGCATACAGATCACTGAGCTGATTACCCTACGGCCTTATCTGCGGGCGCGCGTTGAGGCACAGCCCGATATTTCGGGCGAGCCGGATTCGGAACTGGAAGCGCTCCAACGCAACGCACAGGATTTGTTCCGCGACGTGGTGAGCCATTCGCCACAGCTTTCCGACGATTTACAGTCGGTGGCTACGGCGATTGACGATCCAGGCCGCCTGGCGGACTTCATCGCCGGAACGCTGCCATCGCTTTCGACGCTGGTGCGGCAGGAGTTGATCGAGACGCCGAACGTGCGCAAACGGTTGGAAGCGTTGATTCGCGAACTGTCCAAAGAATTGGAAGTTCTCGAGCTGCGTTCGAAAATTCACGAGCAGGTTCAAGAGCAAGTGAGCCAGAACCAACGTGAGTATTTGCTGCGCGAGCAGATGAAGGCGATCCAGAAGGAACTTGGCGAATCCGATGATTCGATGCAGGAGATCGACGAACTCCGCAAAAAAGTGGAAGAAGCCGGCATGACGGCGGAAGCCAAGAAAGAGTGCGAGCGCGAGTTGAAGCGGTTGTCGAAGATGACGCCGGCTTCGGCCGAATACATGGTTTCGCGCACGTACTTGGAATGGATGACGTCGCTGCCGTGGGCCAAGTCTTCGGGCGCCGAAGAAATCGACATCCCTAAGGCGCGAACGATTCTCGACGAAGATCACTACGACCTCGAAAAGGTCAAGGAACGCATCCTGGATTACCTGGCGGTGAAGAAACTCCAACCGGGCATGAAGGGACCAATCCTGTGCTTTGTTGGACCTCCGGGCGTCGGAAAAACATCGCTGGGAAAATCGATTGCGCGGTCGCTGGGTCGCAAATTCGTGCGCATCGCCCTCGGTGGTATGCACGATGAAGCGGAAATTCGCGGGCATCGCCGGACGTACATCGGCGCGCTCCCGGGCCAAATCATTCAGGGCCTGAAGCGCGGCGAGACCAACGACCCGGTCATGATGCTCGACGAAGTCGACAAACTGGGCCGCGATTTCCGCGGCGATCCATCGTCGGCGCTGATGGAAGTGCTCGACCCGGAACAAAACAATGCGTTCCGCGATCACTACCTCGACGTGCCGTTCGATCTGTCGAAAGTGCTCTTCATCGCCACGGCCAACTGGATGGATCCCATTCCAGAACCGTTGCGTGACCGCATGGAGATCATTGAGCTGCCCGGCTACACCGGTGAAGAAAAGCTGCACATCGCGCACAAATACCTGATTCCGAAGCAAGCTACGGAACACGGGATAAAAGTGCCAGAGCAACTGGAATTCACCGACGACGGGCTGCGCGAGATCATCCACAGCTTCACGCGCGAAGCGGGCGTGCGCAACCTGGAACGCGAGATCGCAACAATCACGCGCAAACAGGCTCGTCGCATAGCGGAAGGCAAAACGGAAAAGATGGTGGTTACGCCGGAAATCGTAAAGGAATTTCTCGGCGTGCCGAAGTTCCGCACCGAAAAAGAGGTCGAGGAACGCGTCAAGCGGCCGGGAGTTGCGGTTGGCTTGGTGTGGACCCCGGTGGGCGGAGACATCATCTTCATCGAAGCCACCAGAATGCGCGGCGGGAAGCAATTCACGATGACCGGGCATTTGGGAGAAGTAATGCAGGAGTCGATGACGGCGGCGCTGACGTGGACACGCGCCAACGGCGAACGTTACGGCATCGATCCCGACTTCTTCCGGAAGCAGGACATCCATATCCACGTGCCCTCGGGCGCGGTGCCGAAAGATGGACCGTCGGCCGGCGCAGCGATGGTAACGGCGCTGGTCAGCCTGCTCAGCGGGCGGCCCGTGCGCGATCGACTCGCGATGACCGGTGAGATGACCTTGTCGGGAGTCGTGCTGCCAATCGGCGGCGTGAAGGAGAAAGTGCTGGGCGCAAAGCGAGCGGGCATCAAGGAAGTGCTGCTGCCTGCCGACAACGAGCCCAACGCCGTTGCGGACCTTACGCCGGATATTCTCGGCGACATGAAGATCACCTACGTGCGCACTCTGGACGAAGTTCTCGAGCACGCTCTCCAGAAGGAGCCGGTGGCGCCCCCGATCGTACCGCCGGAGCCTAAGGCGAAGCGGCTGCCTTCGGATGGGCCGCGGGCAATCCACTAAACGCGTTTGACGAAGGGCTGGGCGCGCATCGTGGCGCCTCAGCTGGAACATTTCTCTCGGACCAGGGCCCGGCGCATCTCGCCGGGCCCTTTTTGTCCTTGAAGGGGCGGGGCTGGCTCCTCTGTCCGTCCACCGCGTCTTGGCATGCCCCCGGCCATCCGCTCCCGTCACGGTGGCACCTGAAAAATGTAGCATCGGCTTCGGCGTTGAAAGAAGCACAGGTGCTTCGAAGCGCAGCGTAAACAACAGTGTCTGTGCTACTACTATGACTCACGGTGGAGCGAACAAAGCCCAACACGACGGATACGGCGGTAGTCTTGCCGGAAAAATTGGCCGAGGCGCTTTTGCGCGAACGAATCGTGCCGCGATTCGTGGATTCGTATGTCGAGGAGCACGGGCGTTACGGTTTACAAGTACACGCGGCGCTGTATCGCGATTTGCTCGGATTGCTGCAGAGGGAAGCTTTGATCGCGATGACGGCGCACGCGCTGGAGCTGGTGACGACCGAGCCTCCACCCCTGCGCGGCAAGGGTAAGCCCAAGCCGATGCTGCGAAAAGACGCCACCCTATTCCGGCGAAAATTCTTGAATGCCTTGACCCGGCAGCAAAAGTGGGGCTTGGGGGATGCGCTCGATTTTCAGCGGGACTTACAGATGTATGAAGCATTGATCGCCCGGAGCGGCACATCGCGCCGCCGGAAATCCTTTGAAGCCGCCAATCATCCGTTTGTGGACCGCTGCGCTTTTTTGCTGGACTCATCATTCATGGAAAAGGCTCGAATGGCAGCCAGCCGCGCGCTGACAGAAGTGGAGACCTTGAGCGCCAAGGTGATTGCAGAGGTTCTGCAGAATGGTTCGAAAGGCGGGTCGGCCTGATTTTAACGGTTGTGGCATTTCGGCCATCGCGATGTGATGCGATGCCCCTACTCCAGAAGTTCATCCCATAATGGCTTGCCCGCGAGCGAAAGATAAAATCCCCAGACCCCTAGCGCGACGAAGAGAAGTACGATGAACATGCAGTGGGCCGCGTACCAGTTGGAAAAATCGAGCGTATACGGGATATTCAGCAAGAGATTGGCCATGAAACAGGCAATTCCCAGTGCGATC
>Ga0307479_10007337_pt1 | contig 10160 bp, 5 predicted proteins | sample atmos_gasesECM4C_FD_203743 | JGI IMG/M metagenome (GOLD analysis project Ga0307479, IMG submission 203743) | Hardwood forest soil microbial communities from Morgan-Monroe State Forest, Indiana, United States - atmos_gasesECM4C_515 | ecosystem: Environmental > Terrestrial > Soil > Temperate...
CATCTGCACGACTAACCGTGCTGCTTCCTCACCAATTCGCGGTCGACCGACTCGTTGGCGAAATCTCGATCCGTCGAACTTATTCGCGATGAGCTTTCGGTACCAGGCCAGCAGCGTATCCGGCTTCGCGACAGCCGCCAATTCTTCCAAGGCTTTCCGTCCGAGCCGCTGGGCGATCTCAGCCACCGTAGCTTTTTCGGTATCGGATAACAACAACCTGCCTTTGATTTGGGCTCTCAGAACGCGGTTCTCAGCGGCCAGATATTCGTTCCTCAGTAGAAGTTCCTGGTCAACGGATCCGGTGATGTAAGCCAGCATGCGCGCCCAAAGCATCTTGGATTCCCCCTGAATCTACAACCCAGTGAAAGCGAAATTGTAGGCGCTGTTTTTGAGTCGGAGAAGTCCATTCGAGGTGAGCCAATGAAAAACTGCAAGTTACGCTATTTCAACTTGTTTGAGTTTTTTGACTATACGAGGTCAAAAACACCGTTGTTATTCAGCTAAAGTATCGTCTTGAGGTGGAACCGATGAGAATTCTTCGGGGAAAAGATGGCAAACTCGGAGTAACGCGACGAGAAATATTGATGGGAGCCAGCAAGATTTTTCCCGTGTTTGCTTTGGGAATGCCAGCTATGTGTACACGACCAAAATCTCAGTCTGCTTCGCGAAAGCAGGATGTCCACAAACTGAAAGTTATGGTTACCGGAGGACATCCCGGCGACCCGGAATGTGGCTGCGGCGGCACTATCGCCCGCTACACCAACCTCGGGCATGATGTTGTCCTGTTGTATCTGAACAGTGGGCAGGCCTATTGTGGGCAAGATAAGTCGAAGGATTGTGGCGCCGTGCGCGCCGCCGAAGCAGAAAAGGCATGCACAATCCTCAGAGCGCGCGCTGTCTTTGCGGGACAGTATGACGGCCGCGCGGTTGTCGATAACGGGCATTACGACGACTTCCGCGGGCTCTTCGACTCCGAAAAGCCTGACGTGGTAATGGCCCAATGGCCTATAGACCGCCATCGCGACCACTGCGCGCTCTCATCGCTTGTTCTTGATGCATGGCTGCAATCCGGTCAAAAATCAGCATTTTATTATTACGGAATTGCCGAAGACACCATGATGTTCACGCCCGCGGAATTCGTAGATATTTCAGCCGTCGAGCCTCGTAAGCGCGCGGCATGTTATGCCCATGCTTCGCAGCAGCCCGACAGGTGGTACCCACTAGAGGAGCAAATCACCCGTTTTCGAGGAGCGGAAAGCGGATACGCACAGGCCGAGGGTTTCCTCAGGCATTGGCAAAGCCGGGGCGATGTCCTTCCTTAACTAGATAGTTTGTTTGCCAGCACAGGAAATGGCACCCCGCGGTGAACGGAGTGGCGGGGAGAGGTGGCTCTTTGGACTTCCCTGGGCCTGCGATCAGTTAGCCTAAGCGTTTTAAAACTCAGGAGAAGATTGGCGTCACTTAGGGTTCCTCTGGAACCCAGACTTCTCTCTCAAGTGTTCCGAAGTTGTTTCAAACTTTCAAACTCAATTGCGCTCGGTTGGTACTCTTTTGTTCCTAGGCGACGACCGATCCCGTTCCGCGTCCAAGGGCCTCGGGAACATTTGCGAGTCGATCTGGGCATTCAGACAGGACCTCTAACCTAAGGCGACGTACTCCACCAGAACGAGGAATGCGTCTGCGATTCCCTGGAAGCATTGCACGACGGCGCAGCGACCGAGATGAATAGGTGAAATCGCTTTGAATCAGGCTGTTCCGTGTTTTATTTATTCTGAAGGGTCCAGCTCCGAAACCTAGCGCAAGCAACACGATCCGAGTCATTCTTGCGTGGCAATAAAGGCAAAAGCCTCGATCGCTTCTGCCAGAAAATCTGCACGCTATTGCGGCAGGCCACCGTCTTCCGTCACATTGACCCGCAATTTGATAGAGGTAATGGTTTTCCCTTTAGCTTCGGCTGTCCAGGTAATCAGTTGCCAGCCCTGTCCTTTGAGCGATGATACCGATACGGCGGCCTCGATCGGATAAACCTCATGGGCACCCACCGGATAGCGGGCGCTGCCGTTCTTCTCCGTCCAACCTCGGGGCAGGGCTGCACTCACTGTCACTTCTGCTGGCTCAATCGAGTCATTGAAGATAAGTAGAGGGATGTGCAGCGTGGCTCCTGCTTGCATGCTCACTTCGGGCGTAGGCAACAACTGCGCGAGATGCTCGATATTATGCGCTTTCCAGAAATCGCGATAAAACTGCCATGGACCTCCCAGTTCGAGCGAAAATCCTTCGTGAGCTGCAGGCTGAAACCCGCGAACGGAAGCAAAGCGAATCGCTGCGGGGCTGACGCCCTCAAAGATATCGCCCGTCGTCGTGCCTCCGACCAGTGATCTACCAAAAATGAGCCGTACCGGTTGCTGGAAGGACTGGAACTGTCCTGCGGCTAGCGCTTTTTGCGCTTCCTGCCCAGTGTCGCCTTGCGTCAGGTGGAAAGCCATCTCTTCGGCAGCGATTCGGTAGTAAGGCATTTGGCGGGCCGGCGAGACTGCGGTCGTGGAATATTCTGGCCCCTGGCCTTCGAGAAATTCGTGATGCGAAGCGTCCGAGAAGTAATAAATCTTTTTTGGCTGCCACGGGTGTAGTCCTTCGCTCAGGTTGCCAATGTTCAAGCGATCGCGAGGGTAGGAGATTTGTTCTGGGAACTTGGTTGGATCGCCAGCAAGGTCGAACGCTTCGGTCGCAATGACGCCAGCGGCTTGATGGTCGGCGTGATTCTCGCCCGCAACGTAATCGGGAAGCCAGGTCATGACCACGTCAGGCCTCGTAAGCCTCATGAACCGAACGGCCTTGCCGAGCACAGCGCCATGATTCCACGTTTCCAGAGAGTGCAAAACGTCCTGGTCCGGGGTGTCAGGTCCGTCAAGAAACCAAACGTTTGAGATACCGAGATAGGCGCAGGCGCGGCGAGCCTCGATGTCACGCTCTGCGCCCAGTGACGCGGACTGTTCGTAGCCCATAGCGTTGCCGCCACCGTCCCCACGAGTTCCAAAAATTACCGCAACGCGCCTGTGCTCGTCGTAGATTGCCTTGGCCAAATAGGCGCTGATCTCCGTTTCGTCGTCGGGATGAGCGACGAAGACGAGAATATCCACCTTGAATCGATCGTCGGGACCCGGCCTTCGCGGCGACAAAGGCAGTTGCCCTTCTTCCTCGACCGTAGCGTCCAAATGAATAATCCCGGGACCCGGCGGCATAGCTCCTGCCTTGAGAGCTATGATGGAGGAAAATAGTAAACTACCGAGAACAAAACGTATGGACATACGAATTTTCGTCACGAAATGTGATCCTCTCAGGGGTTGCTGGTGCTTTCCTTCTATCGTCATTCAGTTAGAACCCGAAGACTATCGGTGCTCGAAAACAGACCATAGCCACTGCACAAGTCGTTGCTTGTAGAAGGCCCATTCGGGATGGCCTTCCCAGTTTTCCATGCCGTGCGGTGCGCCTTCGAGCAGGACCAAGTCAAAGCGAGCACCAGTCTTTTTCAGTCGGGCCCCATATTCGAGAGTGCCTTCATACAGTTCATCCTTGGTCCCCTGAATAAGCAGCATCGGTGGCAGACTAATGGAAACATGTTCAATCGGCGAATAGCGCGCTGCTATTTCTGGCGGCCCGTCGCCAAGAAGGCGCGTGAGTGTCTGTCGCTGCCACTCTTGTCCGTGCGACCACTGAGTAAAGTCATATACCCCGTAGAAGGAAACCACTGCCTGAGGTTCGCAGTCAGGACAAGGCTCGGAGGCCACCTGAGCCACCAAGTGTCCGCTGGCCGATTCCCCAATCAGAGCCAGGCGCTTCGGGTCGACGTGGAAACGCTGAGCATGCAGACGGACAAAGCGAATTGCGGAACGCACATCCTCCAGCTGGTCGGGAACGCGAACGTAGGGTGTCAGCCTGTAATCGATGGAAAACCACGCGATCCGAGATCGCGCGAGCGGCTCAAAAATAGGAGAAACATAGGTGACCTTGTCACCAGCCTCCCACCCACCGCCGTGGACGACTATGGCCACGGGAAATGGTCCGCTCCCTTCCGGGATGTAACCGTCCATCAACAGATCGCGACCGGCGGGGCGTGCATAGACGATGTCCTTCCACAGACCGCGGCGATCACCGTGCAGCCAAGCCGTCAGGTCTTCTTTCCAGGTCCATTGATCCGGGTGCCAATTCTCAAGCTGGTGAGTACCGCCAGGTACCTCATGAAAAATACAGTGGGTCATTTCCTTGCAAATGGCTTGAGCTTGAACTGACGGGAATTCATCGTCGTCGGTGCCGTGAAACATTTGCACAGATACGTTAGGCAGCGTCCGACGCGCCTGGTCTTTATTAGCAAGAACTCTCGCAGCGAATTGCTGGCTAATCTTGACTCCGAAAGTTGCGACGCCCTGGAAACCACCGCCGGCCGCGAGTTCAAGGGCAATCTCACCGCCCGTGTCTTCCCCGATTAGGAACATCGTGCTCGAAATGTTAAATCGGCGCGGACAGCGGATAAAGCGGATGGCCTCCTCGACGTCCTCACGATTACGGTAGTCGACTGAGAACCAGGCAAAACCCGCTCGACCGAGGGGCTCAAAAAGTTGCGTCAAGTGAGTCCGCTTGTCGCCGTAACCTCCGTGAATAATCACTGCCGCCGGGCGCGGCGCCCCTTCCGGAGCGTAAGCATCCAGGGTAACGCCATTATAGTAAGGGAGGTCACCGAGGACACCAGGGGTGATGTAGTTGCCGCCAGGTTGGCTACCCTCGGGTGGTGAGCAGGAGGGCCCGGTGGCTAAAGTGACAGCCAATATGGCAAGTGTGAGCATAGTGCGACGAGGTCAATTACCAGCGAACGAAAGATTGCAGCCGGAGCATTCCGGCGCGGCCCCGCGACTTCTGGGATGCTCTCTAGAAGCGGAAGTGCAAGCCCAACTGCATTTGGCGCATCGGGTTCGACGTGGAGGTGATCTGGCCAGCATTTGAAGTATCCGCGAACACGCCGCTATTTACCCCTCCCCCAGCCGGCAATCCCAGATTCACATGGTTGAACGCGTTGAAATTCTCCCATCGTAGCTCCAGTGTCTTACTCTCCGTGATTAAGAATTCCTTGGCCAGAGAAAGATTGAACACTGTAAGGCGCGGACCGCGCAGGGTGCCCTTCCCCGCGTTACCGTTGCGGAATGGGGCTTGCGGCTGGATATAAGCAGCTGGGTTGAACCAAAGCGCGGCGTTTGGATGAGAAACATGCGGATCGCCTGTGATGTCGGGCCGAAAGTAGTTAAAGTCGGCGTTAACCAATGGGGCGTTGGAAAGTACTGGCGTTAAAGCGAGACCCGAGTAGATGGTCGTGATGCCGCTCAGACGCCATCCTCCGGCCACCATATCGACGGCCTTGTTGGTTTTCGCCAGGTACCGCCGACCCTTGCCGAACGGAAGCTCCCAATTGTGAATCAGCGTGAAGGCATGCGTGCGATCGAACGAGGCCGGACCATGATCATTGCGTACGTTGTAGTTATCGGAAAAATTGTAGCCGCCCTCTCCGTTGGACAGCGCCTTGGACCAAGTGTAAGTGGCCAGAAAATCCATCCCGCGCGAGACTCGCTTCTGAGCCTTCAACTGGAGGCTGTGGTAGCTAGAGTTGTCGCAATTGCACACATCATAGACGGCCTGACTGAGACCGAACTTATGAAACGGACGACGAAGATTAAAGTCCGTGCCGGGTCCCGGCACGGCTTGATTTTCGTTGCGGTTAAGATACAAATGTCGGCCGACATTGCCCACATAAGCGGCTTCCACAGTGAAAGACGGCTGGATTTGATGCTGTACGGTCAAGTTCCAAAAGTCGGCCAGCGGTATGCGATAGGAGCCCGGCGTGTCGAAATAGAAGAACACGCTGACACCGTCAGGCAGCGGGTAACGGCCGGTAGTCCCGATAGGAGGATTCGCGGGCGGCGCCGGGCCACTGGTGAGAAATGTTGGCACGGCGGTAATGTATTGATTCGGAGAAGTTAAATTGTGGACGAACTGCACCGGGGGATCGAGTTCCGGGTTCTGTGCAAACACGGCTCCGTATCCGGCCCCATTGAAGCCACGTCCGTAGCCCGCGCGCACGACAGTCTTTGAGAAAAGCTGATAGGTCAGGCCAAGCCTCGGAGCGAAGCCTAGATTGTACGGCTTGATGCCCATATTGCTGGGCACCGATCCGATACCGGCCACCAGGACTTCACCAGTCGCTGGATCAAAAGTGCCAGCACTACCGGGCTTAGTTCCCGTTTGCGGCAGATAGTTTTCGTAACGAAGACCGTACGTGAACAACAGCTTGTGGGAGATGCGCCATTCGTCCTGGCCGAAAAAATAAAGGCGCGTTTGACGAAGACTGGGGTAGAACCCGGAGCCGGTGAACTGTTGATTGAAGTTGCTGGGCTGGCCGAGCAGGTAAGACGCCAGTGCGGCGCCCGTGGTAGCGTTGCCGTTGGCGATGGCATCCACGGTGGCGCTGCCGGTAGTCGAATCGCTGAAACTGATTTCTCCGGCGCGGTGAGTGCTGCTATCGATGCGTTTTTGCTGTGCGCGGCGGATGTCGACTCCCCACTTGATGGTGTGATTTCCGTACAACTTAGTCCAATTGTTCACCGACTGAAACTGGTTCTCGGTCTCGCCAAGCAGACAGTTGCAGCCGTTAACTCCAAGCGCATAACCGAAGTTGAAGGCGTCTGTGCCTTTTACAAAGAAAGCGGGCATGCCGCCGGTGTCAGGGGTACCCCGGTTCAGACCTTGAAGCCCAGCATCGAGGGCTGGAGTCTGGTCTGCGCCGTTAGGCGTATTGTTGGTGCGAACCCGATAGAAACCGAAGCGGAATTCAGTAAACAATGTTTGCGAAAGAACATATGTATAACCGAGGGCTAGACTCTGGTTCCTCGCAAGAGAGTTCCCCGCGAAACCGTTCGGCGTTGGCCCCCCGGCGATCTCGCCGTAAGCGCCTGGGGCGTGTAGCTTGAAATCGGACAGGCTGTAACGGCCAAACAAGTGATGATTAGCGGCGAGTACGTAGTCGACGCGGCCGCTCCATAGATTGCTATTCGATTGTGCTCCCACTGCGGTGACATAATTATTGAAGTCCGCCCCAGCGTTGGCATTAGGTTCGGGCAAGGAGCCCAGCAGTTTCGTCATTGCTGGGGATGGCGTTAGAACATTCAACTTACCACCAGTGGAGAAAACCTGGCGGTTGGTGCCGTCGGCATTTCCGGTCGATGGATCGAAAACCATGCCGGCCTGCGCAGGAACCTGTGCGCCTTCCGTTGTGCTGACCGTTAATTGGTTGCCCGCTGCGCAACCGGAAGCTGAAGTCGAACCGTCGGAGCAAATGAAGGCTCCAAGGAAACCAGAAAGATCACCGGAACGCTCCTTGTCAGTCGGAACAGTAGCAACTTGCGAACCGCTGGTACGCAGCCGTCGGCCCTCGTAGCTGAAAAATGCAAATAATTTGTCTTTCTTGATCGGACCGCCGAGCGTGCCGCCAAACTGATTCCAGCGGATGGGCGGATTAATACCACTGAAGGGATCGGCGGCATTCATTATGTCGTTACGGAAATATTCATACGCCGAGCCATGCAGACTGTTGGTGCCGGACTTCGTGGTGGCCTGGAGCAACGCTCCGGAGACATTTCCGAACTCTGCATCGTAGTTGCTGGTGGTGAACTTGAACTCTTCCAGAGTGTCAGGATTCGGGTTCACAACCGCTATACCGAGAGTATTGCTGTGGTTTTCAGTGCCATCGAGCAGAAAACCGTTCGAGTAACCTTGCTGGCCATTAACCTGCAGCTGCGGATCTCCTTGCTGATCTTCCGCGAGCGAAACAGCACCGACCGTGTTTGGCCGAGCCGTTCCCGGCAAAGCAATCATAAGATTGAAGAGATTCCTATCAAGGATGGGTAGCTTTCCGATTTCCTGAGAAGTTAACGTGGTGCTGACATCCGCGCGCTCGGTCTTCATGATGGACGCATCCACGTTCACTATTACGCGGGATTCCGTTGTGCCCAACTGAAGCTGAATGTCAACGCGCGCCGTGGAATCTATCTGTACGACCGCTTCGGTGGTGAATTCCGCAAAGCCCGGTGCCGCGAGATGCACTTGATAGCGCCCCGAAATAAGGTGGGTCTGAGTGAAATTGCCGCTCGCATTGGTCTTGGATTCGTAGCTGATGCCGCGTTCCAGATCTTGGATAGAGACCACCAGGTCCGGAATGGGGGCTCCGCTCGGATCCGTGACTGTTCCAGTCATGTTTCCAAACACGGCTTGAGCTACGGCTGTGCCGGTTAGCACGAGCAATAGAAAAAACAAGCTACCCGTCATATGCGCCAGCTTATTGTTCTTTGTCATGTCCCCCGTCCCTCCATGTTTCGATTTCTTGAAAATCAGGGCCGAATTAAGGGTCAACCTGCTGTGCAGTTGGTGCGCCTGCCGGTGGAACAAGTCTGGACGTTTCGGCTTGATTTAGTTTTTGATAAGCATCCATTTCAGCCCGCGCTGCCGATGAGTCACCCAAAGCTCTATACGCATTGGCCAGGAGCACGTGTGGCACCTTGCTTTCTGCATCGAGCCGTACAGCTTCCTTGAGGTGCAACACAGCCTGAGCGGTTTGGCCTTCTCTGAGTAGCGTGCGTCCTAGGCCGATGCGAGCTTCGACAAAATTCGGCTGTTCTGCTACAGCTCGAGAAAAATGATCGAGCGCCAAGCTGTACTTACCCTGTTCTCGATTGATCTCACCGAGCTCATATTCGGCATCGGCGTTGTGCGAGTCATTTGCCAATTCTTGTTCAAACGCGCGGGTTGCTTCCTCGATTGATTGTGGAGTATGCGGAGATCCTTGAAGGATCACCCGGCCTAACCGATAGTGAACACCAGGCATCGCGGGTTGTCGTTTCAATACGTTTTCGTACTCTTGTCTGGCGACGTCGTATCTTGCAAGACTCTCTTGCACCTGGGCGTTGGCGTAATGCACCCACGGCGAGTCAGGAGCCGAGCGCATAAGAGTTGACATAAGCTCATACGAGCGATCAGCATAGACACGGGAAACGTGAAAAAGAATTTCCGCATCATCCGGATAGCGCTTCAGAAGTTCTTCGCCAGTGGTCATGGCTTTGTCGGGCTGCTTGAGCGCTTCATATGAGTGCTGGAGATGCAGACCAATAAGCCGCCCGATCTCCGGGTCGGATGGCTTGCGAAAAGCCGGCGCGAGGATAGCAACGGCTTCCATGTTCCGGCCTAGTTCAGCCGTACAAATACCCACCATCACCTCGGCTTGCGAGATCTTTGGCTTGATGTAGAGGGCCCGTTCAAAGGAAGCGAGTGCTTGGCTCGGCCGTCCTTCAAAGTAGTAAGCCAGGCCCAGGTTGGCGTGAATTTCTGCAACCTTAGGGTTGAGCTTCACAAGCTTTTCGAGCGCTGCCACCGCTTCCGGCCACTGCCGGGCTTCGAGGGCCGTTTTTGCCTCAGCCGACAGCCGCTCTGGGTCGGCCGCGGAGATAGAACTTTGCTTAGGGCCAAAGCTGGCTGTAGCGCCTGACGTATCAGGGTCCGGTCGCTGCGCGGCACTGCGTCCTTGGGTTTGAGACAGCGCAATAGCGGGGAGGACTAGAATGGTGACAATGCCTGCAGCCCAGGAGAATTCTCGAATCACTGCACTAGGAACAATTTGTTTCTTCATTCCAATGCCCCCACAAACATCTCACTTGATAGCACCGGGCATCTAGCTTGGGGGCAGAGACTCTTTGAAGTACTGCAATGAGCTTGCTGTTTGATTGCCTCGATCAATGCAGAACTCGATGGACGTCCCGCCAGCAGCACGATTTTAGTAAATGACACCGGCTTGAGAATCGATTTTGTGATCGGTCTAAAGCTTGCCCAAATTTCCCTCGCAGTCGAGGAAGGATTCCGTAATTTTCAACCCCTGATTTTTAATCTTAGGTTGGCCCGAGCGTGGCAAAAGTTCGCACACAACTGTTTCATTGTCAACGCAATAAATCCATCTTTGTCAAACCTCTTTAGAAATGTCCCCTTCCTTACCTCATTAGAAGTGTCCCTTTTCTTTTGATTTGCTGTTGTCGTTGGGGTGTCCGCCGGAGCGAAGCCCTGCGCCGCGGTTT
>Ga0307479_10007338_pt1 | contig 10159 bp, 12 predicted proteins | sample atmos_gasesECM4C_FD_203743 | JGI IMG/M metagenome (GOLD analysis project Ga0307479, IMG submission 203743) | Hardwood forest soil microbial communities from Morgan-Monroe State Forest, Indiana, United States - atmos_gasesECM4C_515 | ecosystem: Environmental > Terrestrial > Soil > Temperate...
CTGAACTTACAGAGCGGGCCATCCGGGAACGCTCGCAAAACGGGAAGTAACAGACCGGTTTGACCTCGGGAGTCCTGTTACGTCTGGTTCCAACCACGCGGCGGGAACGACAACGTTGCGCTGCTACAAGATGCAGAAAATTAGATGACGTTAGGGAGTTTACTTAGAAACTCGGACCCAGCAGCAAGTTGGTCGCGAAATTCTCCACCGGCCTGTAGAAATAATTGAATACCAGCAACACGGCCAGCAATCCCAGCATGGCGAAACTGTTTCCTCGCAGCCATTCCAAATAGCGCAGTGCGCGGCTTTCGCTCATGAACAGCATGATCGCGGTGCTGCCGTCGAGTGGAGGCGCAGGCACCAAATTGAAAATACCCAGCAACAGGTTAAGCGAAAAGAAGATGAACAGAGTGAGCATCACGAACGACGGCCGCCCGGTGAGCGGGTCGCGATCGAACCACCCCATGCCGTTTCCCACGCGGAGTCCCAAAGCGGCCAGCAGCATCAGCGCGAAATTCGCGCAAGGCCCGGCCAGGGCCATCCATGCTGCGCGTCGGGGATGCCGGCGTTCCCACGCGGGATCAAACGGCGCACTGGCCCAACCGATCATGCTGTGGGTAAAAACAAACGCCAGAATGGGAATCACCACCATGCCCCAGGGTTCGCGTTGGATATGCGGAATAGGATTGAGCGTCACTTGGCCGCCGAGCGACGCGGTATCGTCACCACCCAATTTGGCCACGAATGCGTGCGCGGCTTCGTGGCAGGTTGTGGAAAAAAGAAACGCCACGTACCAGATGAAGCCGTACAGCAGAAGTTCTGGGGAAAAATTGGGCATGAAGCATTACAGAGTAGAGGTTCTCCTACGGGTTTGCAAGCACGCCCGTACTTTTTTCGAGAAACCTTGTTTGCGATCTGCGTTGGTTACCGAAGCGCTTATCAATCGCCGCCTTCTCAGCCGTAGTCACCGGGCGTGAGGCACCTTTCGCCAAGTCGCCCAAGGGCAGCGGCCCCACGGCGACGCGCACCAGCCGCAGCACTTCTATGCCCAGCGCGTTCAGCATACGGCGAATGTGGCGGTTCTTGCCCTCATGAAGGATAACTTCGAGCCAGCTATGCCGGTCCCCGTGCCGCAGAATACTGACAGCGGTTGCGTGAAGATCTTCGCCCGTGTCGCGTACGCCGTGCCGCAGGGAGTCCAGCAGTGCCTCGTCCGCAACAGCAGCAATCTGAACGTGATAGGTCTTAGGCAGGTGGGTCTCTGGCGCCATCACACGCGCCGCCCACTGAGAATCGTTGGTTAGCAGCAGCAAACCTTCGCTGGCTTTGTCCAGCCTGCCCACCGGGGCGAGCCAGCTATGTTCTTTGTCCAACAGATCGTAGATGGTCGCGCGCCCCTTCTCGTCGGACGCAGTAGTTACAACGCCCCGGGGTTTGTTGAGCATCAGGTAGATTTTGGCCGCGGGTTCCACCGCCAACCCATCGACCTCAATGCGGTCCCGGTGCAAGCGCACCGGCGATTCGGGATCGCGGCGCACAAGTCCATTCAGCCGCACCCTTCCACCGCGGATGAGCTGTGCGGCATCCGCCCGCGAACAAAAGCCAAGCTTGGACAGAGCGCGCGCCAAACCGGTTCGGCTGCCAACGGAAGAGCGGCCGCCAGAGTCACGTTGTTTTGCGGCTTTAAAGCGCTCACGCACGGAAGAATTATACCGCTGTGAGCCCGTCGAGACGCCCAGTCAGGGCACTTGCGCGCTGCTATGTGAAAAGTGGAAAGAAAAAATCAGAGGAGAGATAAAGAGAAGAAGAAGGAACGACGCGTCCCAGCCCTACCGCTTCGGTTCTCGAAGCGTACCACGCCGCCCCTTCCCCTTCAACTTCGCGGAACTGTTAGCCCGCGCAGTGCATAGTCGCAAAGAGGTCCGTGTCGCATCCATACACCGAATCTTGTAAAGGGTAGTACGAGTTGCTGTACCGTCCCGCAGTGCACCTTCGCATCATGGTAGCGGCCACTCTATGGATATTTCGCGAATATGAGCGCCTCGCCCTAAAGATTGTTGCGGCGAGCGCGTTTTCTTTGATGTGCTGCGCTCATTCTATCTTTGCTCCATCACCATCATCCTCAGTCGCTTCCAGACAAGTCGGCCTGTTGCAGGAAGAGAAGACGGTGGACGTTTCGCCAGCAGCGAGAATCCCGCGATCGTGAAGGTAGACACCACGGAATGACCGGTAAGCTGGTGTCCATCGACCGAAAAAAGCGCTGGCTGACCTTTGAAGATCCCGACGGGAAGAAACAAACGCTTAAGCTGAGCAGGCGAATCAAAGACCTGAATCAATGCAATCCGTGCGATAGCTTGAATAGGGCTATCACGGACAAGACCGCCATCGAAGTGATCAAATAGCTGCGGTCACCAGCGTTGTCCAACTCCGCTTTGCGTGAACCTTCCAATGGATTGATTGGGAGCGGCCTGAGACATAGGTGGCGCGCCCGGAGGGACTTGAACCCCCAACCCCTTGGTTCGAAGCCAAGTGCTCTATCCAATTGAGCTACGGGCGCGCTATCGGCATTATAGCCATAGGAATAGGTTTGTCGCTGTTGCGCTGCAAATACCAGCACGGCTGATAGCCCATGTGCGGGAATAAAGAGCGGACGCAGGGCACGGCCACCTCGGGCTGCTGCGGATCAACGTCATACTCAAGTTTGCCGCTCTTTAGCGGGATGGCGTACAAACGATACATCTTCACAGAATCCAGGCCTTTGCCCAGGCGGGGATAAACAGTCCGAAGACGCACGAGGACGTAGTCTCCTCCGTACAACACTGCGAAGAAGAGAATCACCGCACCGGCTGCGCGCTTCCAGATCTTCATCGTGCCGCCGCCAAAATTTGTATTTTGAACTTCGCTAGTGTAAGAGCTGGCTTTTGACTGTATGGGCCTAACGCCCGCTTGCAATGCAAGCCTCAAAAGATCCGCCGCGATCCACGAAGATCAGACCTTTCCGTAATAGGGTCAGGGTCCGGCCTGCAAGACGGAGGCCTTCACCAAGCTCTTATCCGCCTCCATCAGCACTGGATCGCGTTTGCGTTGCAGGTCGGCTACCGTCGGGACTACTACTTCGTCAGGCACAATGCCAGAGCCTTCCAGTTTCCGTCCCTTGGGCGTAAACCACAGCACTTCGCTCATCTCCAGCACGCTGCCACCTTTCATCACGCGCGGTCTGGCAATGCCCAGCACGCAGCCGCAGGATTGGCTGCCGATGATCTTGGCGCGCGCGGTGTCCTGCATTCCGGCAGCGAATACTTCCGAGGAACTCGCGGAATGAGAATCCACCAAAATTACCATCGGGCCAGAGTAGAGTTGCTGCCCCGCTTTTCCCACATAGAGCTGGAGGGGCAGCTTGAACAAGCCGCCGTATGCTGACAGCGGCTTTCCTGTTCGCGTCGAGTCCTTGGCGAACAATGTTTTCTTTCCGAAAAAATAGCTGGCGAGTGGCAACAACACCGCCAAATCTCCGCCGCCGTTTTTCCGCAGGTCGAGGATGATGCCCGGAGCGTTATGAAATCGCTCCAGGGCCGCTCTGAATTCCTTGACCACCGGGTGTTGGAAACCATCGAACCGCAGGTACACGTTTCCGGAGCGAAGCACATGAGCCTCGACATCCGGCGGCGAAAAGTGAACCTCCCGCGTAATGCTGGCCTCAAACGTCGATCCATCGGCACGCTCGAAATCGATCTTCACGGAACTTCCCGGCGGCCCGGCAAACACGCGGTTGTAAATAAACCAGCGCGTGGCGCGCTCTGAAGACGAAGGCAATCTCTTCTTGGCGGCCTCAGCGATACGCTCGGCTATAGGCGCTCCGTCGATGCGGCGTACGACCATGCCAATATCCACACCTTGGTGTGCCGCGTTGGAACCAGGGAGGACACTGGTGACAACAGTTTTGCCCTCGACGTCGTCGACGCTGAAACCCACCGTCACACCCTGCTGTTTCTTGTAGCTTTTCCACTGTTCGGGCGAGCTGAAGCGGGTATGCGCGTCATGAAGCTCGCTGGTCATCTGGCTCATGAGGCTATAGAAGTCCTGATCGGAGGTGCTGCCTTCGATAAGCGGAAGGTAACGGCGACGCACCGCGTCCCAGTCGACGCCGTTGAGGGAGGGGTCATAGTAGTGGTCGCGGATTTCGCGCCACACCTTGTCGAAGATTTCTTTGCGCGCTTTCGTCGATAAGTGCTGCGAGAGCTGGCCATAGTCCGGGGGATGGGCGGCGTCTTGCAGGCGCAGAAGTTCAACGCGTTCCGGAGTGATGGCAGGCGCGTTTTTCTCAGTAGCGGTGACCGCGATGGCGAATGGGCAGAGCACCAGGAGCGCAAGAATCGAGCGCAGATAAGTGGCAAACAGGCGCCAGGGAGCAGGACTTGGATTATGCGTCATCTCAGAAAGCCTTATCTTGCGTGCGATATAAAGTATATGGAGCAAGCCGCCATTCCGCATCCTCCTTCTCACTCGCCGCAGGATTGCGTCGATATTGGGAGACTTAGGTGGTCCCTCCCTCGGCGGGTTCGTTAGCAAACAGCCGCGCCAATTCGGCATGTTCCATAACTACCGCGGGGTCGCGCTGGATGGCGTCAAAGTAGCGCTTCTGAAACGCGTCGCCCGATTCGGAAGGCGCAAACATTTTACGCGCCAGGATAATCGCGCCGTGGGTGTCTTGTGGCATTACCGGAGCATCACCGGAAAGAGTCTCGTCGAGCCGCACCACGAATTCCGAAAGGTTGTGCAGCCACGAGAACTGCTCGTGATCAACCACCAGGCGGAAAAGCTCTCCCGCCGATACGTGGCCATTGGTACGCTCGTACTCGCGGCGCTCCATATCCAACAGGGTTTTGTGAAGGCGCAGAAGCGCCAGGCGCAGAGCGATCAGCTTTTGACGTGCGGGATTCTGGGGACCGCCATTATCCGGTGAATACAAGTCGGATGCGCTCATATAACGTGCCGCGCGTCTGGACGCGACAAGTTTATTGTCCGTCAGGACGGAATTGATTACCAGAGGGTTCCGGCACATCAAACGGGAGAAGGTGCCTTAATCGTGGTAGCGCCGCTCGCCCACGGGGATTGCAACGGGTAGGCGGTTTTGCGCAGGGGGAAGCGGACAAGTCGCGTATGGCGTATATGCGCACGGAGGGTTCTCCAGGCGGTTGAAGTCCAGGACTAGCTGGCCCGGTCTGTCTATCCCCTGGGCGGGAAAACCGGTGTACAGGAATCGGCACGCCCCATATGTTGCGGACCTGCTTGTCGTGTCGCGCAAAACAAAGAACAGCTTAGGCTCGGACGGATCCTCAAGTAAGGGCTCAATCCGGTAGGATTTTCCTGCCAGGCGGAATTCCGCGGCCCCGGGAACCTGCGCATCGTAAGTCGTCCCGATGAGGGTGGCCATTTTTAGCGTTTTGTTCGGTGTATAGGGGACCCATTGGGCCACAACTCGGTAAGTCGCATCGGGCGGGTACCATCTCAAAGGGTGAAAACCGACCAAGACCGGAGACATGGCGTCCTTGATGCGTAACGCAAAGCGCTCGGCGCGTCGAATTACATAGAAATTCAAGGTGCCGATGGTCAGCCGTGGATTGTCCTTGTCTCTATCCGGGTCGACACGGAGCGCCTGCGATTGCGCGGGCTTCCCGTTTACCAGCAGTCCCGGCGGGAACCCATCCTTGGGCGGATTGAGGGTGACCGCCTCGCCTTCCAAATGCAGTACGGCTGCATAAGCCGGGCCGTCCGCGGGAAGATGAATCTTATTGTCGGCCGCAGAGCCAACCGAATTGTCGCCTGGTTGCAACCATTCCAGCCCGGCGAGCGCAAGCCATCCGTCCGGTTTTTGCAGGTCCGCCGCATGTTGGGTGCGCCAAGCAAGCAGTTCGCCCTGCCAGGTCGCTACATCTGGCTCGTTTGCCGCTGCGAGTATTGCAACGACACACGCAAGCAGGCAAGCGTTCCAGAATTGCTGCCGCCCGCAATTCATTTCGATACTTTTAACAGCACCACGCCGTGCTTCGGTACGTCAGCAGCGTACGAATTTTCGACCGAGCCCAAATCCCTGTGCTCCCACAAATCCCGCAGATTTGCCTTCGGGCCAACCCCGATCTGCTTCAAATTCAGCACGATCTTCAATGTCGATTCGCCGCGGTTGAACAATCCGGCAACCTTTGACCCGTCGGCCAGCGGCCTTACCCAAATCTCCAGCGGGCCTTCATCCCACACCCGGTGACCTTGTTCTCCTTTGGGATCCTGATCCACGGCAATGATTTCCTGATTCGTTAGAATTTCCTTTGTCTCTTCCGACATGCTGCGCAGGTCATTTCCGGCAAGCAGGGGAGCAGCCAGAATCGCCCACAGGGCCATGTGCGTGCGGTATTCATCGGGTTTCATTTTGCCGTTGCCGACCTCGAGCATATCCGGATCGTTCCAGTGCCCCGGGCCCGCGAACTTTTCCAGGCCGTTCTGGTCAAAGCCAATTACGGACATACGATCGTAATCGTCGGAAATGTCCCCGGTGGTGCGCCAAAGATTCCCGGTCTTCTTGCCCCAACTCCAGGGGGCCTTCACTCCCCAGTTGCAGATGCTGAAGACAATCGATCGCCCGCTTCGCGCGATGGCATCACGGAACTTCGGGTATTGCACTTCGGGATCAAGCCCTTCGGCGTAGCACCAGTCGATTTTGACGTAATCAATGCCCCACGCCGCGTACGTCTTGATGTCTTGCTCCTCGTGCTCGTAACTCCCCGGCCGCCGCTGGCAAGTCATGCGGCCGGCATCGGTGTAAATGCCCAACCCAAGTCCTTTGGAATGGACATAATCGGCAAGAGCTTTGATGCCGCCCGGAAACCTCTCCACGTCTGCCACAATGGTGCCGTTAGCGTCCCTGCTCACCTGCCAGCAGTCGTCAATGTTCACAAAATAATAGCCGGCGTTCTTCATTCCCGTGCTGACCATGGCGTCCGCCGTTTCGCGGATCAATTTCTCGCTGACATCACACGCAAACTTGTTCCAACTGTTCCAACCCATAGGCGGCGTGAGCACCAGGTTCGCGGGGTTGCGCCCACTGGGCTGCTGCGCCGGCGCTGCAGGGGCCAATCCCAGCAAAAGCACCAATGAAAGAATAGTGATGACACTTCGATGGTTTCTCATGATGCGAAGTATAAGGCCAAACCTCCAAACGTGGAACACACGCACTCACCTGGGCCCGCCCTTCCGGTGATACAATCCAACCAACCACCCCCGGAGAGAAATCGTGCAGCAAGAGCGTCGACGAACGCCCAGATATCCGTTTATCGCCACCGCGATGGTGCTCGACCAGGCCACGAAAACGAGTATTTCTACCCGTGTCACCGAGCTTAGTTTGTATGGCTGCTACATTGAAATGCGCAACCCTCTGCCGGAAGGGTCATCAATCCACGTCAAAATCTCCTCGGAGTCGAAGTTCCTCGAGGCCGCCGGTACGGTCGTCTATGCCGTCCCCAATGGCGGCATCGGTGTTCGTTTCCAGGACGTTCGGCATCAATTTCTGATCGTTCTGAAGGAATGGCTAATTTTGGCTGCGCAGGCAAAATACGGCAAGCAGCCGGAGTCACGCTAATCCTTTGGTTCTTGCCGGCGAAAATCAGGCAGGTTGTGGACGGAAACGGGAGCGTTACACGCCGCGGAGAGAATGTTGACGAGAACTGGATCGCTGCCGAGGCGATTCATAGTACAGGAATTGCACGCCCACCTCTAAAGGAGCGGCCGAGGAACCATTGGTCTTCACATGCACGACCCGCCCGGTAAAGCAGCGTTCTGCCGGTGTGGTTCCGGTGATCCGCTTCGGTATGCGCAACTCCAGCTCGACCCTCTGCCCGACTCGTAGCGATTGATGCGTCGTAAAGCACACCCCACTGGCCGAAACATTGATGGAATTGGCGCGATGTCCGTTCTCAGCAGTCGCGTTAAACCGCAAAGGAATGGAAACTTTAAACCGGCGTGTGCGACGGCGCTCCGAAGCGGGCATGGGCTTCTCCTTCCGCCTATGCAGGGGAACCAAGCTCGCTGGGGAGGTAACTCCAACTTATACAAATCCCCTTCGGAGGGTCAAGAAATAATTGTGGATTTTTGCCAGCTAGATCGTCAGCGTGCCAAGCGCAACAACACCGCGTTTAGCTCCATCAGATCCGTATCGACGCGGTAAAACCCGCAGCGCCAATTCGCGTCCGCCTCTTCTGCGGCGAACTTTAGCACGGCAAAATCGCGTCCATCGCGCGGGGCTTGCGTAAGATTCGGAAACTGCTCCCCTAGATAGGTGACCATCTTGGGATCTGCCAAATACTTGCAATCCTCGCGGGAAAGCACGGCCCGGAGCATGCCTTGATTTTGCGAGTGCGGCTGGCAGAAGTAGAGGTTCGGCATACCGTGCCATCATCGGCGTCAAAGCAATATTCGTGAATGGTACGAAAGTTCAGGCCGTTCGTAGAAGTTACTCCCGGGCGCGCCAGAGTGGAACAGTCACGAGGCAGCCGGAGCACAATTTGGCGCAGCAAATATTATCGGGGTCGCCGGCAATGGGGCGCGCTTGCCTGAGCGGAAATCGCCCGTAACATGCTGCCCCACAGATGCAGTAAATCGATTTATTTCATGAGTTTTCCATGATGGCGATGTACCGCATTGCCGCCCCTGCGCATCCATCTATAGGAACCAAAAACCACAAAACTTCCCGCAGAGGAGCACTCTTCCCTGCGAGGAAAAACGAAAGGTGAATTGCCCAATGAAAATCTCCAGAAGCCTGACTGCTTTTGCCGCTAGCCTCGTGTTGGCGGGAGCGGTATTTGCCGCCAACGCCGCGCAGGGAAAGCTACGCCTGTACGATTCTGTAAGTGTTCAGGGGAAGCAGCTGGCACCCGGTAACTACAAGGTGGAGTGGAGCGGAAACGGTCCTGATGTTCAAGTCACTATTTTCAGCGGCAAGGACACGATCGCAACCCTCCCCGCCAAGGTAGTGCCCACCACCGCGAAAAATAGCGAAAACGGCTACTCGGCCATCAAGCAGGCCGACGGCAGCAATGATCTCCAAACCATCTTCTTCCAAGGAAAGACGTTCGAACTGCAGGTGAGCCAACAGGCCGCTAATGGCAGCTCGCAGCCGACCGCTACCGGAAGCAACTAAACCCGAATCCCCACGGTAGAGGTCAGATCATCAAGAAGAAGGGCCGCGTAAGCGGCCCTTTTTTTGCGTTCGGATCGGGTGGGACTACTTGGAATTGCCAACCTGTAGATTGTTCTTCACAGAAAACACGTTGGGAACGCTCTTCGCCCGGATCTCCGCGAGGTTCTTGTCTGTTTCGTTGTCGACCACCCCATCCAAGGTCGCATTGCCGTTTTTGACGATAATGTGGATGGATGGCACCGCCGACCAGGAGTATTTTGAGAGGCCAGAGTCGCCGTAAATCGCGCGATACAACGCTCGGCGCAATTGGTCATCCATCGGCGACGCCGGCAGAATTTCAATATTGTTGATAACGCTGCTCACGCCCTCAATGCTCTTTACCGCATTCTCGGCGTCCGATTTAAGTGTCGGCCGCGTGACCTGCCCTTCCAGAATCACCCGGTCGCCTTCCACCCGGTAGGCCAGATTGTCAAAAACCGAGTAGTAGGGCAAAAGCACAAGCTGGTGGTGCACTTCCTTCAACAGATTCTGTTCCGCCTTTCTTTCGCGCTGATCCTTTGCCGGCTGCTGCGGTCTTGCATCACCTTGTGTCGCCGCTGTCAGTGAGCAAGCGACAAGCACAGGCACCAAGAGGGGGGACCACTGGGTTTTGCGCATGTTCGTCTCCAACGATTAGTTGAGATGAGGCCGCCCTTTAGATTCGCGATGTATTGGGAAAGACTGCACCAGGTGAATAGCGAGGGAATGTTAGCATGGAAGAACGCTGCCAATGCGGCGCTCGTGGGGCGAGAAAACTGTGCTGGTGATCGCGCATCGTGGAGCTTCAGGTTACGCGCCAGAAAATACGCTGGCCGCTTTTCGCCGGGCCGTTGCTCTGGGTGCAACATTCATCGAGACGGACCTGCAACTCTCCCGTGATGCGCGATTTGTCGCCATTCATGACGACACCGTGGACCGCACCACCAACGGAAA
>Ga0307479_10007339_pt1 | contig 10159 bp, 8 predicted proteins | sample atmos_gasesECM4C_FD_203743 | JGI IMG/M metagenome (GOLD analysis project Ga0307479, IMG submission 203743) | Hardwood forest soil microbial communities from Morgan-Monroe State Forest, Indiana, United States - atmos_gasesECM4C_515 | ecosystem: Environmental > Terrestrial > Soil > Temperate...
CGTCATAGTCAACCCATGTGATTAGCGAGGAATCGACGCCACCCTGGTAAATCAAATCCTGCAGAAGCAATCCCACCGGATTTTTGGCAAAGGAGGTGACAATCGCAGTTTCGAGTCCGAAACATCGCTTCAATCCTCGGGCAACGTTGTATTCGCCGCCGCCTTCGCTGACTTCAAAACGCCGGGTGGTCCAAATGCGATATTCGCCCGGATCGAAGCGCAGCATCACTTCGCCCAGGCTTACAAAATCCCAACGGCAAGCGCCCTTTTCCTTGATGGATAAAGCCATTTCGCCTCTTAGCGAGCCAACCATCCGCCATCCACGGCAAGCACATGTCCGTGAACATAATCGCTCGCCGATGAACACAGGTATAAAGCTGCGCCCGCAATATCCTTGGGTTCTCCCCATCTGCCTGCAGGAATCCGTTCCAGAAGCTGACGGCTACGAACAGGGTCCGATCGCAAGGCCGTGGTGTTGTCCGTGACCATGTATCCCGGAGCAATCGCGTTTACGTTGATACTCTTACACGCCCATTCATTGGCGAGCGCCTTCGTTAACTGCGCAATTCCACCTTTTGCTGCGGCATACGCGGGAACAAAAACTCCTCCTTGGAAAGAGAGAAGCGAAGCGACGTTCACAATCTTGCCGCCGATTCCTCTCTCAAGCATGCGTCGCCCGGCAAGTTGCGAAAGCCGAAAAACCGCAGTCAAGTGCACGGCGATCAGTTCATCCCAGAATTCCACCGGATATTCCGCCGCCGGAGCTCTGCGGATCGCGCCCGCATTATTCACCAAGATGTCGATCGAACCAAACTCTGCAATCGTTTTTTCGAACAGGCCGCTGCACGCCTTCGGGTCCGCCAAATCTGCCGAGAAGTAAAAGGTTTTGCGGCCGACTGCGGAAATCGCGTCGCAGGAAGCTCCAGGGTTCGGATCACGCCCATGACAACCCACATTCGCGCCGGCCTCAGCCAACGCCACGGCAATCGCGGCGCCGAGTCCTCTGCGAGAACCGGTAACAAGAGCGTTCTTGCCGTTTAATTGAAAAATTTCCAGGGACATAGAGTCAGGGTTGTCCAATTCGCGCAGGTACGAGTTTCGGGCTAAGCAGATGAATCAATAGCAACGCAATCAGGTAAGCCGATGCCGCCATAAAAAACGGAATCATGTAGCTGCCGGTCCATTGCAAAAGGTGACCCACGATTTCGGCGATCAACATTCCGCCCACTGCTCCCGCCATGCCTCCGATTCCAGCGACCGAAGCAACGGCGCCTGAAGGAAACAAATCGGAAGTCAGCGTAAAAAGATTGGCGGAAAAACCTTGGTGCCCCGCAGCCGCAAGTCCGATCAGCAAAGTAGCCGGCCATAGTCCGGAAACCCGATAGACCACAGCAACCGGGACCACACTTAAAGCGCAGATGAACATCGCCCACTTGCGAGCCGCGTTTACCGAAAAATGCCGCCGGATGAGACTGGACGAGAGCCATCCTCCGGCGATGCTGCCGAGATCAGAGATGACATAGATGACGACGATGGGCAATCCGATCTGGGTCAGATGCAGACCGTGTTGCCGTTGCAGATAGTCGGGAATCCAAAAGAGATAGAACCACCAGATCGGATCAATCATGAATTTTCCAGCGGCAAACGCCCAGGTCTGTCTGTGAGGCAGAAGCGTGCGCCATTTTGTTTTCTGGGCGCCGGCCTGCTCGGCGGGGTCGCTCTGTATGTACTCTCTCTCTCCAATCGTGCAGCAACGATGTTCCTCGGGCTTTCGATAAAGCCATAGCCAGAGAATCAGCCAGGCAAAACCCAGAGCGCCAGTCAGCAGAAATGCCCAGCGCCAACCAAGGTGTATGGCAATCCACGGCACGATAAGTGGGGTAGCAATTGCGCCGACGTTGGTCCCGGCGTTGAAAATTCCCGTTGCCAGCGCCCGCTCTTTTCTCGGAAACCATTCCGCTACGCATTTAATGCTTGCCGGAAATACGCCGGCCTCGCCAAACCCCAAGGCAGATCGGGCCGCAACAAAACTGGAAAACGAGAACGCGATCGCGTGCCCCATGGATGCCAGACTCCAGAAAACCATGGCCACCGCGTAACCAATTCGCGTGCCCAGGCGATCGATCAAGCGGCCGACAAGAATCATTCCCAGCGCGTACGCCGCCTGAAAAGAAAACACAAGATTTCCATAGTCAATATCGGTCCAGCCGAACTCGTGCTGGAGAGGGCTTTTAAGCACTCCGAGCACCTGCCGATCCATGTAATTCTTGGTCACTCCAAGAAACAAGAGTCCGCAGATGACCCACCGGAAACGGCCTGCGAGGAAGCCTGCGCTTCGTGAGTCAGTTGAAGAAGTTGCTGAAGCGTCCCCAAGTCCGCCGGACTGCGCTTCAACGATGGAGTTCCGATCGGCCATTGACTTCCTTTGGTTTTGTCAACTGCTTTTACTTGCGGGCCGCTTCCAATCCAGAACCGCTTTGTTGAAATCCCGGTTGAATGTTAACAACACCAAACTTCCGATCTTCGACTTCTCGGTGCGCGGCCATCGCCCAGAGAAAAGCAATCCTGTGGCCTGGTACCGAAACATTCGGGTGATAGCCGCTGGGCATTAACACGGCATCGCCATCGTGCACAGCGGTCACCAACTCCGGATATTGGGTATCGTTATACACCAGCTGAAGACCATATGCCGGTTCCGGCATGTCGAAATATACGTACATCTCCTCCAGCATTTTGGCGTGCTCGTGCGGCGGCCAGCTCGTCCAGTTGCCCGGATCGGAAAACGTGAAGCCGGCAAGAAGACGGCCCGCTTCCACGTTGTTGGCAATCAGCACGTTCAACTCGCGTTTGGATCCGGGACCGCCGGCCACAAATTTCATGCTTGAATCCCGGGCAACATCCGCGTAACGAACGACCTGCAAAGGGTACTTTCCCTTAACATCGGCCGAGAATTCCGCAAAATCCACCGAACTTTTCGTCGACACTTCAATCACTGAATCGCGCGGGATATAAATTGCGTCGAACTGCTTCAATTCGGACTCGCCGCCGGCGGTCTTTGCCACGCCATTTCCCGAAAGGCAGATCAGACCAGTTTCCTGATCACCATTGGAAAAGGAAACCAAACGATTGGACGAGTTCAAAATAATGCGGCCATAGGATAGATGGCGCATCGTGCTGTTCTGCGGCGTGACCGCAACATGGCGTCCGGTTTGCGCGTTGGTTTTTCGAAACACCATCTTGTCAACAGCAACTGCGGATTGCTTACTCATAAACGACTCCTTCTTGGTTGCACCTGATTCATGAAAAAGGCCACGGGCGAAAACGAAGTTCAATCGGCCGTCTTCGTCCAATCCATCTCCGAAACTGTCACTCACTGCGCTTCAAAACGTGAACCGCAATCCGAGCTGCAGCTGGCGCATTGCGCTGGCCGATGTGATTTGCCCGAAGGTAGAAGAGCCAACCGTGGCACCGTTTCCTAGCGGCGAATTGAGACTTACGAGGTTGAAAACATTGTAAGCGTCCGCCCGAAGCTGCAGGCTCATGCCTTCTCTAAAGTGAGACATGCGGAAGTCGCGAGAGATCGCCAGATCCACATCCTTGAGAGTCGGACCGCGCATCATATTCCGACCCGAGTTTCCGTTCACGGCAACTCCGTTGACCAGCGCGGAGGGATTCTGTGAGAACGCAGCGGTATTGAACCACTCCGCCGCACTACGATTGCCTAACACCGGGTTCTGGCCTGGGACCAGATCCGCCCGTTCCGTGGCGATATTGCCGGTCAGATTGGCATCTTTGCCGTTCAGAATCGTGAATGGCAATCCGCTGTGAATATTGATAATCGAAGATACCGCCCAGCCGTTCAGCAGCGCTCGCTCGAAGGAATTCTGACCATGGTAGTAATTCAATTGCCACACTACGGCGGTCACGAACTGATGGCGGATATCGAAATCCGCAGGGCCGCGCTCCAGGCGCAAATTCGTTGGGTCTTCCGCGCCTCCCTGCGTGGTGTTGTTATCCAACTGCACGCTGTCAAACGTGTGGCTGAAGGTATAAAAACCGTAAAGCATCACGCCGCGCGTCAATCGCATTTGAATCGTCGTCTGCAAACCGTTGTAGGAAGCGGTTTGGTTGGATTGAGTCAGGAGAACGGTGCCAAACGGGCTTCCTGGCGTAGTGCAGGTTGCGACGCCCGCGTTATCAATTGGCCGACGCGCGGTGATACTGCTCGAGGCACTGGTCGCGCACGCTGGCGCAAGAGGGCCGGTGGCCGGACTATTGATGTCTTGTGAGAAGGGCAAATCGTGGCTCAGATTTCCGACGTAGGCCGCCGATACGCTGAGATTCGAAGTAACCTGGCGCTGCACGGACAAATTGAGCTGATAGCTATAAGGCCACTGGAAATTCCTTGCGAAACCAAAGAACGGCCCACCAGGAATGATGAACTGTGGCGGAATGAACGGGAACGGATCAATACCGGAGACGCCGCTCCCCGCGCCGGCTGAACAGACCACAGTTGGCCCGAGTGGCGCGCCCGAGGCATTTTTTGCCACCAACTTGTTGTACGGACAAGAGAGCGTCGCGCCCATCGGCACAGCTGTCAACCCCGAGCCTGTTACTTGCTGAGTCAGATTAGTGAAGGAATAGCGCACAGCGGAAGGCTCGAAATTGGTTACCGTGTTCGATTCGTTCCCCGAAACGCTTCCGTAGAAAACGCCTGCGCCCGCCCGGATAGATGTCTTACCGTCCCCGAACGGATCCCACGCTAATCCTATTCTGGGCGAAACATGATGCCAGCGAACCGGTACGATGCCGCGGGTCACGCCAGGGTCGCCAACGAAGAGCGCTCCTGTCGGCGCGGCAGGCATCACGGTTGATTGTTGGCCCACTTCGAAGCTCGTTCCGCGATTTAGTGGATCGGTAGGCGGCGTCTGAATATCCCAGCGCAAACCAAGATTGAGCGTCAGGCGCGGCAGCACTCGGAAATTGTCCTGCACGAACAATCCCGTGCTCCAGCTGTTGGTGTATCCGGTCACCGGTGCGTCCTGTGAGAGAGACGTCGGCAATCCCATCACAAAATTCGCGAGTGCGGGAACCGCAATTGTTTTGCCGGAAGCAGAGTCCTTGATGTTGGTGCCGTTGAACCCGAACACTCCATAATTGTTCAACAAGGTCTGCTGGATGTCCTTGTCGAGCGTTTCGTCCGCGCCAAAGCTAATCGAATGGCGACCGTGGCTATGGCCCACCACATCGCGTACCGTATAAAAGTTCGAGCCTGCGACCGGACCCGCGATGGCGCTCGCCCCCGTAAAGAAACCCGTCACTGCAATCTGCGGAAGTGAATGCGGCCCTTGAATCGTGAACCCCGAGCCCAGATCGCCCAACGAAGTCGCCGGCAGATTCAGCCGTCCACCAAAATTCCGCGTATAACCGAGCCAGACCTGGTTGATGAGACTAGGCGTGGCTGTCCAGGTGTCGCTGATGCTCAGATTTTGCTGGCGCCAGTTGAATTGCTGCAGGGCCCAGGGGATGTTGCCGTTTGGCTGCCCGCTGTTGGAATTGAGAGGAGGTACCTCATTATTTCCGCTGGTATAAAAGTAACTTCCGCTCAGCCGCTGATTGCTGGTCAAATTGTGGTCAAGCTTAATGATGAATTCGTCTGTGTTGTAGGGGCTGGAAGTCGTCCCCTGCCAGCCGGTTGCTCCTACATTGGCCACGGGAATGGTGGGAAGAGCGGCGGTTGCGTTTGTGGGACTCAATAGTTTTTGCGCGACTGGATCAAGCAGCGAGGGACAAATCACGGTTAACGAGCCGCACGTATATTGCTTCGGCAGTGCTTTCACCACACCAGTAAAGTCGCCAGTCCGCTCTGCCGCGGTTGGAACCGTTGCCCCAGTAAAGAAAAAGCTGCTGAGTTGCCGCAGACCCTGGTACGAAGCAAAGAAAAATGTCTTGTCCTTTTTGATCGGTCCGCCCAACGTTCCGCCAAATTGATTACGCCGAAGAGGAGGAGTGGCGAGAGTGGAATTCCAGTTGTTCGCATTGAGCGCGCTGTCCCGCCAGTATTCGAACAACGAACCGTGGAAGGTGTTGCTACCCGATTTGGTGAGGACGGTGATCACCCCGCCGGACATTTTTCCGTACCCTGCATCATAATTATTGGTTTCCACGCGGTATTCCTGGATCGCGTCTGGATTGGGAAGAATGTTACCGGTGTTCCGCAACCCCGTCATGTTGATCCCGCCATCCAGATAATAGCTTACCGATCCCGCTCCGCCATCCACACCGCCATTGATGAATGTGCGTTGCTCGGGATATCCGAGGGTTATCACCGGATTGGGCTGGCCAGGGTTAAACGTGCTGTTCTGAACTCCCGGTGTGAGTTCGAGCAACTGATACGCGTTGCGGTTTACCAGCGGCACATTTTCGATTTCTTCATGCTCGATGGTCCGCCCGATTTCCGGACTGGTGGTGTTGATGAGCGGCACGCTTTCCGTTACCGTGACGGTTTGATTTACGTCCCCGAGCTGCAGCACCAGGTCCACGCGGGCGGGAACATTCACTTCCAGCACCACACCCTGGCGAACCATTCTCTTGAAACCGGCCGCGGTGACCTCGACCTTATAGTTGCCTACAGGCAGCAACTCGATCCGGTACTCTCCTTCGGCATTAGTTTCCGCTGTTCGAGAGAGGTTGGTGTCCGTATTTGTTACCGATACTTGCGCGCCCGGAACCGTAGCGCCGCTTGCGTCCGTCACTTGGCCATACATCATCGTCGAGGTAATCTGCGCCCTCACGCGACCGCACGAGAGGATAGCAAGCAAGCCGAAAAAAAACGCAACTTTGAATTTTCCACGCATTGGCTTCTCCCATCCCTGCGCAGGGCACCTCTGCGCGGGTTCGATCCCAGCCCCAAGTGAGGGGCAGCGGCGCTATTTCGCTAGAGCCGCTGTACCACATTATGAGACTGAGTACCAAATCATGATTAGCCCAAAAAAAACCGGCTTTCGCCGGAATTCCCTTGTTTCAATTCCTTAGCTAACCGCCACCCTCACCAGCTCCATTGGCGTCGGCCGATATCCCAGCTCGTAGGAGAGCTCCCCGGCCGCTTGCATGACCGCTTTGCCGATTTCCGGAACTCTTTCCTTCGTCACTCGAAACGCCGGTCCGGAAACACTCAGCGCCGCCAGCAATTTTCCCGTGTCGCTGCGCACCGGCGCGCTCACGCAGCGCAGGCCCGGCTCCTTCTCCTCATTGTCAATCGCATAGCCCCGCAAGCGGATAGCGCGTAGCTCGTCTTTGAGCGCCGCAGGCGTGGTGATCGTGTTCGGCGTGATGGCTTTCAGCCCCCAGCGCCGAACAATCTCGTTGACCTCTGCATCCGGCAACTCCGCCAGCATGGCCTTCCCAACCGCGGTGCAATACGCCGGCGCGCGACTGCCCACGGTGCAAGCGGTGCGAACACTCTGCTGCGACTCAATTTTCTCGATGTAGAACACTTGTCCATCGTCAAGCATGCAAAAGAAAACAGTCTCGCCAAGTTCGCGCTGCAAGCGGTCGAGGTATGGCGTAGCGCGGCGGCGCAAATCGATCGCGCCAAACGCCTTGGATCCAAACTCATAGAGTTTAAGTCCCAGGCGATACCGGCCGGTGTCGGGATTCTTGTCTACCAAACGATGTTGTTCAAGTACCATCAGCAAACGATGGGCAGTGCTTTTATGCAGCTTCAGTGTCGTGCAAATTTCCGCTAAGCCGCATTCCGTCGTTCGATTCGCCAGGACTTCCAAAGCAGCCAAAGCGCGATCAAGGACTTGAACGCGATAGGGCGATTTCGTTGTCTTGGAATGTGGCACGCGTCTCATAATATGAATAGAAATGCGGTTGTCAAGAAAAAAATGAATACTCACCATCAATAAGGCCGCACCGATCGCGCACGAGCCATCTACCAGGCAATCTACAAGGAACGTTTGTGTCACCAGTTGTCTGACACGCGTCCAAGAACGGCGCTGGTCGATGCCGGAGTCGAACCTTCGTTACGGATGATGTGTATGTGGTCGCGGCCAGGATCAATTAGCGTCGGGGCCGGTTGTCCTGGAACCAATGTGTACACACGAGGCGTGCGCGGAACGGTGAGATGTGCAGGTCATCGGCTTCGGCGATCTTGCGCAGTTCATCTTTCGACCATGCGGCCATCGTGAGACCTCCTTGAACGTCGATTCGATGATTGAGGGAAGGTCGCGTTCGCGGTGCCGGAACCCGCTAGAGACCCGTCATTTTCTCCAGGCGTTCTGGATACCGAGCACCTTCTACCTGGATCTTCGACGCGGCGCCATCGATGTCTCGCAGGTCTTCAGGCGTCAGTTGGATCGACACCGCTCCGATGTTCTCTTCCAGACGGTTTAGCTTCGTCGTGCCGGGAATTGGAACGATCCACGGCTTTTGCGCGAGCAGCCAAGCCAGTGCGGTCTGAGCGGGAGTCGCATTCTTGCGCTTCGCAATCCTGCCGAGCAGGTCGATTAGCGCCTGGTTCACCTTGAGAGCCTCCGGCGTAAAGCGAGGCAACGTACTGCGGAAATCGGAGCTGTCGAATTTCGCGTTTTCGTCGATCTTGCCCGTCAGAAAGCCTTTCCCAAGCGGGCTATAGGGCACGAAACCAATCCCGAGTTCCTCGAGTATGGGGATCACTTCCAGCTCCGGTTTTCTCCACCACAGCGAGTATTCGCTCTGCAGCGCGGTGAGCGGTTGAACCGCATGTGCGCGGCGAATCGTATTCACGCCTGCCTCGGAAAGTCCGAAGTGCTTAACCTTACCGGCTTGGATCAGGTCCTTCACCATGCTGGCGACATCCTCTATTGGCACGTTCGGATCAACACGGTGCTGGTAGTACAGATCGATCACGTCGGTCCTCAACCGCTTGAGCGACCCTTCGACGGCCTGTTTGATGTGCTCGGGCCGACTGTTTAGACCTGCCGCTCCTGGCCGATTATCTTTGCCGCTCAGATCGAACCCAAACTTGGTGGCAATCACCACTTTCCCCCGGAACGGAGCGAGCGCTTCTCCGACCAGCTCTTCGTTCAAGAAAGGGCCATACACTTCGGCCGTGTCAAAGAAAGTAATGCCGCGGTCCACGGCGGCATGAAGAAGATCGGTCATCTCCTTCTTGTCTTTAGGCGGACCATAGGAAAAGCTCATTCCCATGCAGCCGAGCCCAATTGCCGATACTTCGAGATTGCTTTTTCCGAGTTTGCGTTTTTGCATTGTTTCTCCTCCTATACACAAAGCTAAGCCTGCAATGATTTACGGACGTGGCTTTAGTTTAGTAATGCTCCCAAGCAACTCTCCACTGTTCATCCGGGCGAGTCGACTTCACCAATGAGCTCTTTACCCGAGAACTCGAATGCACGCGGCAGGTCTTTGCCGATAAGGCTCCGCACCAGTGCCCCCTCGACGTGGAAAGTAAAGGTGTTGGTGCGTTCGTCGATTTCATATGTGCCAAAGGAGGCCTCGTAGCCGCCCTGCGAATACTGCTCAGGCCCAGCAGGGGTTTGTGCCTGCGGGTTACGTTCCATGACCTGGACCGACATGTGGGCGTCGCGTGTGAAGACAAGCAGCCCAGTAGAGTCGGACCCGTGAATTTTTCCGTCCGCGCCTTCCCCTTCGAGCGAGGCCAGCCGCCACGCTCCGACAAACCGGTCCTGGATGCCCTCGGTTCCACTGCCATCCTGGCTCCTGGACAGCGTCACTAGGGTCATACCGATAAAACAAACACACTCCGCCGAGCGAAAGCAGTTTTTTCATGTTTCCCTCCTCGTCACTCGTGTGTCCCCGTCTTTCCTTCCCAAACGTACAGAAAGGCGTTGTTTGAGCGGTATCCTGATCCTTCCTATTCATTGCCTATTCCTGTCGCGGCCACAGCATTCTGTCACTCCAAGCGCCTTCTGGAGACGGCACAGAAAATCCGCGAGGCGGTGCGGCGCACGAGGCTGCAATTGTCGGTGACGAAGATCCAGCCTTTGCGAGCGGCAGCTACGTCATCGTCCAGAAGTATCTTCACGACATGAAGGGATGGAATGCTCTCACGGTTGAGACGCAGCAGCGCATTATTGGCCGCAAGAAACTCTCGGACATCGAACTGAAAGACACCGAGAAGCCACCATTCGCG
>Ga0307479_10007341_pt1 | contig 10157 bp, 8 predicted proteins | sample atmos_gasesECM4C_FD_203743 | JGI IMG/M metagenome (GOLD analysis project Ga0307479, IMG submission 203743) | Hardwood forest soil microbial communities from Morgan-Monroe State Forest, Indiana, United States - atmos_gasesECM4C_515 | ecosystem: Environmental > Terrestrial > Soil > Temperate...
AGGAGTAGGGGCGGATATTCTTGTGCAGCCGCCGAACTCGCCCATTTTCTTTGCCTTCTCGAGCGCGGTGATGCAAGAGAGTCTCGGCGACCAGTTGCAAGCGCTCCCGGACGTCGATGTTGTCGCGCCCACCGTCATTCTCACCGAGCCTAAGAATTTAATAATGATTTACGGCATCGACTACAAGCTCTTCAACGCGCTCAGCCGGGGATTTCTGTACCGTTCCGGGAGGGCGCCCCAGGGGCCCGACGAAGCGCTGGCCGACGATATCATCGCGCAATCAAAGCACTTAAAGGCGGGCGATCACATCACGTTGCTGAACCACGGATTTGTGATCAGCGGCATCGTCGCGCACGGGAAAGGCGCGCGCTTTTTTGTTCCGCTGCGAACGGCACAGGAGATCGCCGGGGTGGAAAATCGTGTTTCCATGTTTTACGTGCGCAGCAAGGGAGATACGGAGAAGGCGCGCGCGGAGATTCTGCAGCTGAATCCGCAAAACCGCGTGAGGTCGACCTCCGAGTACGTGACCCTGATGAGTTCGTCGAACCTGCCTGAGTTGCGACCGTTTATCCGTTCCATGGTGGGACTGGGAGTTGTGATCAGTTTTCTCGTAGTGCTATTGAACATGCACACTATGGTGCTAGAACGGACGCGGGAAGTAGGAATTCTGAAAGCGCTGGGATTTTCGCGGCTCGATATTGTGCAGATGCTGCTTGGCGAGATGTTGCTGCTCACATTGCTCGGCAGCGGGCTGGGCATCGCGCTGACGTTTCTGACCCAGGCGGTTCTGAAGGAGACGAGTCCCAGCTTGATGATTCTGATCACCGGACGATGGATTTTCATGTCTATCCTCCTGGCTTTGGTTGGCGCCGCTCTCGGCGCTGCATATCCGGCGTTTCGCGCGGCGAGTTACGACCCCGTGGTGGCGCTTGCCTATGAGTAGGGATGGGGGATGGCCGTGGAAGTAACGGCGCAGCGACCGGTCGTCGAGAAGCACTACATCGCGCGAATTCTGGAGCGCAAGGATTTGTCGCAGGACCTGTGGGTCATCAAAGTCGACCCGGGAGGTGCGTTTACCTTCAAGGCCGGCCAGTACGCGACGTTGGGAGTGGAGAGCGAGGGCAAGCGGATCGAGCGGGCGTATTCCATTGTCTCCTCACCGTATGAGGAAGGCTTGGAGTTCTTTCTCGAGCTGGTGCCGCAAGGCGAGCTGACGCCCAAGCTGCACAAGTTGCTGACCGGCGACGCCCTGCTGTGCCGCAAAATGGCCAAGGGCCGATTTACGCTCGACCTTCGGAGCGGGCGCACGCATCACCTGCTGCTTGCGACTGTAACGGGAGTCGCGCCGTTCGTCAGCTATGTGCGCACGCTGTATAAGGACTGGAAGTCGGGCGACAGCCCGATGCCGGGGAATCACAAGTTATATTGCATACAGGGCGGCAGCCGGTCTTGGGAATTCGGTTATCGCGATGAACTGGAGCAGGTTGCCGCGGAAGTGCCCTGGTTTACGTATGTTGCGACCATCAGCCGGCCCTGGGAGGATGCGAATTGGGCAGGCGAGACCGGGCGCGTCGAAGATCTGGTGCGGAAATACGTTTCGGAGTGGGGCCTGAAACCGGCGGAGACGACCGGGTACTTGTGCGGGCATCCCAACATGATTGAAAACGGGCGCGGACTTCTGGAGCGAGCGGGATGGCAGAAGGGTTCGACGTTTGAAGAGGTCTATTTCGTTCCAGGGAAAGAATTTACGCCGCAGGCTTAAGCTGCCGGAGCCCGGGCTTCGAGCTCCCTGGCGATATCTTCCAACATAACCAGAGGGCAGGCCACGTGAACGGTCTCATCCGGTTCGATAGCATCAATAAGCAGCTTGCCCTGATGGGTGCGAATGCGGACGTGCTGGCGGCCGTCCTGAACCTCCACGAAGTCCGCTTCGGGATACCTCTTGAGTTCCTTAGTCAGTTCCCGCAACGCGGGTAGCCAAGGACCGGCGTGCTCCAGCGCGCGCTCAAGGCGGCGGTTGGGCACGACGTGCAGGGCCATTGGCACAATGGCCGCCGGGACCCAGACGTGGACGTGACGGCCGTCAAAATGATCATCCTCAACGCGCATAATCCCTTCGTGGAAGGTGTAGGCGCCTGCTACCGCCACAGTGCCGCAGAAACCTAAAGCGAGCTTGGCCAATAACATGTGATTTGTTCCTCCTGTTCGGTTTTAGCCACGTCCGCGCGTCGTAGCACCGAGCTTATGTCGAGCAGCTAGTCCGTAACATTCTTGGAATCTATCCAGACGCGCACCGTATTCTCTTCATCCTTGACGGAGACGAGCTCGGTATCTCCCTGGAAAGAAAGGGCATGGAGCGCGGCGACCAGGTCCAATTCGTCCTTGCCGGCGGAGAAGAGCGCATCGACCACCTTCATGGGAACTTTGACTTCGACTTGGGAGTGCTTGGGGCGATTCTTCTCGAAGACATGCACAAACAGATAGCCGTTCTGCTTGGCGACGCGGACGTCGGAGTCCTTGCTCTGCACGGTGACAAACTCGCCGTCCTTGGAGGTGCGCACGGCGTCCACAAGAGCGCGGAGGTCCACACCATGGCAGTCGATATCGTCGAAACTGACCTTGCCGCTGTGCAGGCGGTTTTTATTGATGGTGGGGAGGACCTTTTCGGCAAGCTCCAGGGGAAGGTTGACGCGAACGGTTTCTTCGTTCTTGCCGGGATTGGTTATGCGGACGTGCAACCAGCGATCGTGGCTGGACGCGCTGGCATTCTGACTGGAGCCGCTGGCCGGCGAAGCTTGGGCGGCGGCGACAGGCGCGAGAAGCGCGACGGCAACTACCAGCGAGGCGGCGAGTGTAAGAGCCATCTTTTCAGTGAGTCGGGAGGCTGGAAAATTCATGGCGAAATTTCTCCTTCCCTGACCGGGCCTTCGAGGAGGCGAGGCTTGCAGGTGCGTTCCCGGCAGGTACTTGCCTTGATATACGAGGCAGGCGTTTGAAATGTTTCCCTAAGGTGGCGCTTCGCAGTCACGCCGTTGAGGCGTCGTATGATTCCGTGTGCAATGGGACCGGGTCAGTAAAGCATGGGTTTGCAGGGGTACCCCCACCCCGGGTGTTTTGTGAAAAGAGGCTGCAAGCTGTTGAAAACAAAGGACGGGAGCAGCAAAGAGAGAAGAAAGAGGCTGCAAGAGATTGACAGATCGAGAGTTAGGGCTGGAGCGACGGGAGGGGCAAGAGAGCTTTCGTCGAGGGAGCTTTGAGATTTGGGCCGGGACAGGGGCGACCATGGGGAAGAGTAGCGCGGGGGTTTATTAGAAGTAAAGTAAAAAGCAGCGAATGGCGAATTTCGGGGTCGAATGGCTATTAGGAGTAGCGAACGGCGACGAGCCGAAGAGAAAAATTCACGCGTGACACTCGTGCTTGAGGTTAGCTCTAAATTCGGACGTTTCGCAGAGGAGACTAGGCGGAGAAAAACATCCCCACCCTTGCCAGAACCAACCCCGCAAGGATGGGCCACCCAGAATCGTCAGAAAGGGCCTGCCACCCGCCATTTGACGCAGAAGAATTAATAAAGCTGATTAAGAAAGAGTCTGAGGAAGGATGAGGAGAGCCAGTGAGCTCGTCTTGCCCTACTCAAATAATCCACTCAGGCGCGGCAAGCTGCACTTTGAAAGCATATGTTGGAGTTGGGAGATTGAACCATTCCCACGGGCCCTCACATTAAGCATCTATGAGAGGGGTGATCTCCCACTTCCGAAAATTACCGATCACCGTGAGATTCGCCCTTGCCACACTGCAGATCACTGCCGCGTCGTCTATCAATCCAAACACCGGAACGGCATCAGGAATTAGATCAAACGGACTCAGGAAATAGATAACGGCGGCAACCACCATGAGAATCGAGTCGGCCGGCACGCAATATTTGCCAACCACCCAGGCGCGGATCATGCGAAAGAATATTTGTAAGCTTTCCCATGGGACTAGAAGAGATTCGTAGTATCGCTCTGATTTGCACTTGGCTGTCTCAACCAGCCCACGCAACATTTCCTTCTGTCCAAGATACCACTCGGCTTCTATCTTTGCCTCTTCAAAGGTAAGAGGTGCTGTGCTGTTCATGAACGGTCCTCCCTAGCGACGAAAACAATCGCAATTGGATTAGCGGCTGGTGGCCGTCCTCAAAAGCGAAGGTATGTCGCAAGGCTAGAGCCTCGTGCTGTATCCGTCAAGGCCGTTTGCGACAGAACGTAAACGCTTTGCGCCGAAGCATGGTAGTTGCCGGGTAGCCCGCCTTTTGTGCTTTAGTTTCTTGAGTTGGCATGGTAAGAGCAATGCATACCATTTATGTACTTCACCGCAGAACATTGACACGAGGGTCCCCTACGCTTTCCGGTGTTGGGAAAGGGTGGGGATTCCTGCTCTTTATGCCGCGCAAATTGAAACGCTATCACGGCCGAGGGAATCTGCATTTCATCACCTTCAGTTGTTCGCCGCTCGCGGCATCTCAGGGGCGCGCCCTTCGAGGCTCCCCTCAAAGCCTGCCTGCGGCAGGCAAGCTCGGGGCAAGCAGGGTAAACAAAAGTGTTTTGCTTCTTGGTTCCACTTGGGGGCAGCAGGCGCGAAAAAGCGTGAATTTCAGCCAGGCTGGTCGTCGATCGCACGATGGGTGGCTGCTGCGGATGGGTTGAGGTTCTTTCCGGCGGGAGCCGGAATCTCCGATCGGCTATCCTCGCCATTTGCCAAAGGCGCCCGGGACAAGTCGGATGCCCTCAGGATGACACCCTTTCGCGTGCGAGGGACGTTACGTGGGAGCCCGCTACAAAGAAAAGAGACCGGGGCTGAAGCCCGGGATTGCGGCGGTGTGTGACGCGCGCGCCGCCCCGTAGAGGCGTTCGGGGCGCAAACGACGCGCCTTGAAAGGCGGCGCTCCCCCGACTCAAGTCGGGGGCTTCCACCTTGGCTCGAGTGCCAAGACTTGCGCGCAAAAGAGCGCCGGTCTGAAGACCGCCGCTACGTAGCCAGGGTCAACAGCGAAAGGCGAACAACAGATCCCTCGCCTGCCTGCGGCGGGCAGGCTTTGCTCGGGATGACAAACTCGGAAGGACGGACGCCAGCCTAGAGGCCGCCGCGACGTACGGATAAAGGGCAAGATGCGGCTCGAAAAGGAAGAGGCGCGAGCCAAGATTGCGCCCGCGCCTCATTTTCAGACTAGCTGCTTAGTTTCCACATCCGGAACAGGACGCACAACAATCGGCGGAAGGGCAGCAGGAAGCGTTCGCTGCGTTTACCGCCGCGGTGAGGCCGAATGCGACCATGGCTATCAACAGAATTGCTCTGATTCTCTTCATGACTTTCTCCTTTTTGGAATGAAAGAGTTGTTGTCAACGGATAGCTTGCTATCCGTAAGGGAGGGAGCGAACTGTATTGGGCGATTCTAAATCCGCAGGACGTGAGTCTTAAGGAGGGTGCCTCTTCCGCTGTGCCAGAGCGCATGGTCGATTGCGAAAGAGTGACGAAACAGAGCGAATGGGAAATCAAGCTCCGTGGTGGAGACGGGCTCGCTTTTGAACGCGGTTGTTGATGCTGGTCCCCATTTCTGAGCGGGAGTCACCCTGGCATCCAGGGGACAGCAGGAGACTGCCTGGTGATGAGATTTCTTGTCCTTTGCAGGATCGGAAGGAGTTTCTTCGTGATGGCAGCAGTCCATATCCGGCATTGGACCCGTGTGAGTCTGATTCAGGGAATGACTGTTGCCAATCGATCCTTCACTTTGTGCCGGGAAGTTGGCAAGTACGGGCTGCATGCAGCCAATCACGCACGCCGCGGCGGCCATCCAGAACGAAAGTGCGACCGCGAGGACCGGATCGAGTGTGCGCCTAGAGAACATTTTAGTGCTCCCTCCGATTATATCGCTGCGCGGAGGCCGCTGGCGAATGTTCTTGGGCGGCACTCGTGAATGGATTGCGGGCACTTTCGGGCTTAAGAGAAAGCCAAAACGCGCACGCTTGAAAGGCACAAGCATGCCGCACCTAGCTGTCAGTTTTGACAGTGACCATGACTCACCGGTGCAGGGTTTACTTGTGCGGGCGATTCAGGGCAACGGTAAGCGATTCCCGCGAACGGCGTTCTGCCACTCTGAATCTACTACTCAAACTGATTCACCAGTTCAGGAACAAGCAGTCGAGGGAACCACCAACACCCCGAAAGGAGCAACAACTATGCCAGTAAAAAATCCGAAAGAGCTTTTCGTGCTACTGCTGAGTCATGTTCGGCAGGGCACGGAGCGCTCGGAAGAGGTTTTTCGGGAGCTAGGCGAAATCGCTCAGCACCCGGAGATCGCAGAGGCCTTGAAGGCGCGGGCATTCGTGACGCAACGGACGCTCGAAAAGCTGGATGAAGCGTTCCGGCTGATCGGAGAGAAGCCCGTAACTCTCAGTGGACGCCTCCAGGATGTTTTTGTTGAGGACTTCCGCAGGGAGCTTGCTGAAATCCAATCGCCAGAGGCGAAGCGCCTCTTCGTCTTGGCTACAGCAAATCGCTTGATTCATCTCCGCATCGGCGAATATGTTGCGCTGGTAGCGGCGGCTGACGTTTCGGGCAACTACGGCGTCGGAGTGTTGGTGGAGAGCTGTCTCGCGGACACCCTCGCCTTCGTTGAGCGAACGAGGCGATTGATTCGCAATGTTATCGAAACGCGAGTCGCAGCGAGAGCCTAGTAACCCCGCTCTGACCCCTTTTGAAGTTCCGCAAAGCCTCGGCTTATATGGTCGAGGCTTTGCGGTTTTCTGGTGGCTTTTTACTTTTTCGCTCCTCCCCCTGTAACGCCTATTGGACGACGGGGACAGGGGACGTTTTCCAGTTCTCATTTCTCTCATTCCGGGTAGGCGTTGCGACAGCAAGGCGGGTCATGAGGGGAGCCACTTGAGGAAGGTGGCTGCTAACGGGGGCAGGGTTAGGGCGATGCTGTGGGGGCGGCCCATTTGGGGCATTGGTGCGGACTGGGCGCCGCCCATGTTGCCGGCGTTCGAGCCGCCATAGGTGGCGGAGTCGGTGTTCAAGACTTCCTGGTAGTAGCCCGGTTGGGGGACGCCGATGCGATAGCCGGGGCGGACGACGGGAGTTGCGTTCAGCACGACTACGAGCAAGTCTTGGGGATTTTTGCCGCGGCGCATGAAGGAGAAGACACTGTTGTCGGCGTCGTTGCAGTCGAGCCACTCGAACCCATTCCACTCGAAATCTACTTCGTGCAGGGCAGGCTCCGCGGCGTACAGCTTATTTAGATCGGCGACCAGGCGCTGGATGCCGCGATGCGAATCGTGTTGGAGCAGGTGCCAGTCGAGGCTGCGCGCTTCGCTGAATTCGCTGCGCTGGCCAAACTCCTGGCCCATGAAAAGGAGTTTCTTGCCGGGATGGCCGTATTGATACGCGTATAGCAGGCGCAGATTGGCGAATTGCTGCCACATGTCGCCGGGCATTTTGTAGAGCAGGGAATTTTTGCCGTGGACGACTTCGTCGTGGGAAAAAGGCAGCACGAAGTTTTCGGTGAACGCGTAGAGCATGGAGAAGGTCAGCTGGTTCTGGTGGTATTTGCGGTGGATGGGATCGGTGGAGAAATACGCGAGTGTGTCGTTCATCCAGCCCATGTTCCACTTGAGACTGAAGCCGAGGCCGCCGAGGTAGGTTGGGCGGGAGACGCTGGGCCAGGAGGTTGATTCTTCCGCGATGGTGAGGAGGCCGGGGAAGCGCTCGTAGGCGACTTCGTTGAGGCGGCGGATGAATGCGATGGCCGGAAGATTTTCGCGGCCACCGAATTGATTTGGGACCCACTCTCCCGGCTTGCGGGAGTAATCGAGGTACAGCATGGAGGCTACGGCGTCCACGCGCAGGCCGTCGATGTGGTACTTGTCGAGCCAGAATAAGGCGTTGGAGATCAGATAGTTCTGCACTTCGTTGCGAGCGTAGTTGTAGACGAGGGTACCCCAGTCCGGATGAGAGCCCTGGCGGGGATCGGAGTGCTCGTACAGATGCGTGCCGTCGAATTCGGCTAGGCCGTGGGTATCGCGCGGGAAGTGTGCGGGGGTCCAGTCCAGGAGGACGCCCAGGCCGGCGTTGTGGCAGCGGTCGACAAACTCCATGAAATCAGCGGGAGAGCCGTAGCGGCTGGTGGCGGCGAAATAGCCGATGGTCTGATAGCCCCAGGAGCCGTCGAAGGGATGCTCCATGATGGGAAGCAGCTCGATGTGGGAGTAACCCAGATCCTTTACGTAGGGAATGAGCTGATCGCCTAGCTCGCGGTAGGTGAGCCAGCGGTTGCCTTCGTCTGGGACGCGGCGCCACGCGCCGAGATGGACTTCGTAGATGGAGATGGGCTTCTCGAACCAATTGGTCTTGGCTCGCTGAGCAGTCCAGGCGGAATCATTCCACTTGTAGGTATCGAGATTGGCGACGACGGAACCGGTGTTGGGGCGAAGCTCGGCGCGAAAGGCGTAGGGATCGGCCTTGAGGGGGAGCATGTTACCGTTGGGGCCGATGAGTTCGTACTTGTAGATGGCGCCTTCGTCGAGTTCGGGGACGAAAAGCTCCCAAACGCCCGAGGAACTGCGGGCGCGCATGGGGTGGATGCGGCCGTCCCAATGATTGAAATCGCCTACGACGCTGACACGGCTGGCGCTGGGCGCCCAGACAGCAAAGTTAACGCCGCGCACGCCTTCGATGGACTCGAGGTGCGCGCCGAGCTTGTTGTAGGTGTCGTAGTGGCGACCTTCGCCCATCAGATAAAGATCGAACTCGCTCAAGAGAAAGGGAAACGCGTAGGTATCGTATGGTTCGTGGGTAGCTCCGGAAGCGAATTGGTATTGAATGCGATAGCTGGAGGCGGCGGGACGGTCTTGCTGAGCTTCCGGCAGGGTCGCTTCAAAGAACCCATGTGGACGGAGATTCGCGGCTTCGGTTACGGCTTGCGAATCGATGAAGCGAATTGCGGCGGAAATCGCGCCGGGGTGGAACATGCGAATGACCCAGCGGCGGCCCGCTGGAGTTTCGACGGCGTGCGGACCTAGCAGCCCGAAAGGATCGGCGTTGCGGCCGATGACGAGCGCGTCGATGGCCAGATCGAGCGGCGATTTTGCGGAGGTGGCCGGCGCCGCGGCTGCCTTTTCCATACTTTGTTCGGGCAAGTGTGCGTCTCTCCGACGGGGCGAGAGGCTGGGCTCGTCTTGCGCACTTCACCAGGATGACAGGCCACGTCGGCTTCGATTCTAGGGTGTTAGGCGGAGTTTTCCAAGAACTCTGAAGTGTACGTAGTCGATCGGTTTCCAATTCACTGAGCATTCGTCCAGACAAAGAAGGAGCGCGAGGGGGCGACTGCCTAAGTCAGGCGTACATCAAATAGCGCCAGCCAATATTGAAGAGATTGCAGGGCAAAACCGAAAAAAATGAGTCCGATGCCGAATGCCCCCAAGCGCCGCTCCGGGAGATTGTCGGCGTAATATTCGATGTAGGGAGTGATGCTCCCACCCACGCCGGTGACGATGCCTGTGACCAACCCCACGCGAATTGCAAAAAGCCAGGCGTGGTCCACGTGATGAATGAAGGCGCTGCAGATCAGTGCCGTGACCATGTATCCGACAGTACGGATCACAGTTCCCCAAAGCTGACGGCGCGAAAGCCGTGGACGGCGCGCCGCTGAATAGTCGAGGGCAGGACGCATGCCCCGAGAGTAGGCGAATATTTGACCAATGGTGATAAGAACCGCAAATGCGGTGGCGAATCCGAAGCCCAAAATCCTGTACAGCCCGGCGCCGAAACCGAGCCCCCGGATGGCGGAAAACAGTCCCTCCCAGAGCAAGGAATAATGATCCAGCCCGCGAGCTGCCCGGCTGAATTCAATCGCCAGGGTGATACCGGTGGCAATGCCGGAAGCCAGGCCAAAGAAGGGACCGAGGCCGAGGCCGTAGCCGATGCCGAAAACGACGGAGTACGTTACCGCACGGGTAAGCAGCCGCAGCGGGCCGTGTTGTCCACCCAACAGGTCGTATGCCAGATAGAGGCTACCCAGCACATCAAGACAGGTACCCGTAATGCTGACGACTGCAACGGTATGGTGGTCCACCGCGCTTACTGGAAGTTTGTGACGGCGATTTGCGCCACTTTTTTCCCGAAGT
>Ga0307479_10007342_pt1 | contig 10157 bp, 10 predicted proteins | sample atmos_gasesECM4C_FD_203743 | JGI IMG/M metagenome (GOLD analysis project Ga0307479, IMG submission 203743) | Hardwood forest soil microbial communities from Morgan-Monroe State Forest, Indiana, United States - atmos_gasesECM4C_515 | ecosystem: Environmental > Terrestrial > Soil > Temperate...
GGTCCTTCACGCCCGTGCGCGAGAGTTCGGCCGCACTGACGACCGACAAGTTGTACGGGACTTCCTCGATCGTTTGCTGACGCCGGCTCGCGGTCACGACGACTTCCTGGAGCGTGTCGGCAGGCGACTGCGCCTGCTCCTGGGCGCTTGCGGGATGCGGCAAGCCGTAGAGGGCGAAGAGCACCGCTGCACTGACGGAGGGCCTCGCCGGCAGAATCGCCGTCTTCATCTGCTTCGAGCGTTTCATGTACATGTTCTGGCCTGCTCAGTGGCGTTTATATGAAACGATTCAATTTGTAACGATTCAATTTGTGCTTGTCAATACGAATATGCTATTTTTATCGAATATAACTGATGCAATGAATTCGAATTTCATCCTTAAATTGAACATTCAAACACATGCCGGATCGAACTGGAGGGCTTGTGGCCATTAGAAAGAAGATTTTGCTCGTGGGAGAAACCTGGATCAGCGCGGCGACCCACACCAAGGGCTTTGACCAATTCGCTTCGGTGACTTATCAGTCGGGAGCAGATCCTCTGCTCGCAGCGCTCGCGGACAGCCCGTTCGAACTCCAGCACATGCCGGCCCACGAGAGCGCCGCGGCGTTTCCGCTGACACTGGAAAAGTTGCGCGCTTTTGACGCGGTGATCCTTTCGGATATTGGAGCCAATACCCTGCTGCTGCATCCGGATGTCTGGCTCGCCGGAAAGCCCGTGGCCAATCGCCTCAAGCTGCTGCGGGACTGGACTGCGGGTGGGGGCGGGCTCGTTATGGCCGGAGGCTATCTCAGCTTCCAGGGGATCGACGGCAAGGCACGGTGGCGGGGAACTGCTGTCGAAGAGGTGCTCCCGATAAAATGCCTACCCTACGATGATCGCATCGAGGTCCCGGAAGGCTTCCATCCGCAGATAACCAATGAAGCCCATCCGATCCTTCGCGATCTGACGCAACCTTGGCCTTTGTTACTCGGTGCGAATGAAGTTACCGCGCGGCAGCGCGCTGGCTGCGAGGTCCTCGCAACGCTACCCGAAGACCAAGGTGGCCATCCCCTGCTTGCCGTCGGCACCTGGGGAGAAGGCCGCAGCGTGGCCTGGATGTCCGATATCGGGCCACACTGGGCTTCAGCGGAGTTCGTGAACTGGGCCGGTTATAAGACGCTGTGGCGGAACGTGCTCGGTTGGGTCACTCACTCGCTATGACTAGCTAGCGTCGCTCAAACAGGGGATTTCACATGACCCATCACCGCATCAGGCGCTTCCTGGCAGCCACAATGCTCGGTGCGGCCGTGCCTGCCCTGCTATCCGCGCTCGTGCCGGCTGCCGGACAGGTTGCAGACCTCACGCCCGTGCGTTTTGTCTACGATTGGCCGGTCGCGGATTTCGGCATGGTTCCGATCGTTGTTGGACAGGAGATGGGCTTCTACAAGAACCACGGTCTGAAAGTGATCGCCCTCTTCCCGCCGGATGCGCAGACGACCGCCCGTATGTTGGCTACCGAGCGCGCCGATATCGCTTTCGAAGCGACGACCGATCTGATCTTCGCGGCCAATCAGGGGGTGCCGGTCATTGCTATTGCCAATTTCACGCAGAGCAACAGTTGGTGTCTGATCGGCCGCCCTGGCGAGCCCATCGACATAACGCGGCTGAAGGGCAAAGCCATCGGTAGCTTCACTGATTCCTGGACCCGGGCAATGATGGGCTTCGTCTTGAAAAAGGCGAACCTCCACGACAGCGACGTGCAGCAGATCATCGCCCAGCAAGACGACATCCCGCTGCTGCTCACGAAGAGAATCGACATCGCGACAAACGCTGCCGCCTACGCGCTTGCCGAGATCGGGGACACCGCGCACGAGGAGCCGACTCTGGCGTGTAATGGCGCTATTGGCGTACCCAACATCCCGGTTTGGGCCTTCACCGCTTCACCAGGCTGGTTGCAGATGAACGGCGCGACGGCGAAGGCATGGCTCGCAGCGACATCGGATGCCATCGACTGGAGCGTCGCGCATCCGAAAGAGGCCGCAAAGATCTTCACGCGGGCCTATCCGTCCTCAGGTAGCGTCAACTACAACGTTATTGGCTGGAGCCATACAGCCGGGCTAATGAAAGGCCCGAACGGCTACTTCAAGCAGACCGATGCGCAATGGACTGTACTGGCGGGTGCCCTGAAGAATATCGGCCAGATCTCGGCGGTGAAAGCGCCTTCTGCGTACTACACAAATGCTTACGTGCCGGAGTGATGCAATGACGACGCTGCATATCGCGGACCTCGAGCTATACGAGAAGGCTCAGGCGATCGCCCGCGACACGCTCGCGGCTATCGCCGCGTTCATTCGGCCCGGCGTGACGGAAGCGAGCTTGTGCGCCGACTGCCGCCGTCTGATGGATGCGCGCGGTGCCACTAGCTACTGGTGGTTCGGCGTCCCGGCAGTCATCCTCGCGGGCCCTCGCCTGCGTGATTCGATGGAGGGCGACGTCTTCCACCCCTCCGACACACCGATGGCAGCCAATGACATGGTGACGATTGACCTCGCGCCAGAGATTGACGGGTACTGGGGGGATTGCGCCCGCAGCTTCTTTTTGAAGGACGGCGTGCTGGTCGCGCCGGAGCAGGCTGGCGCCGAGCAAGCCGAGGGGATGGCCGCGGAGGGGGCGCTGCATGCGTACCTTCTGGACATTGCACGGCCCCAGATGACATTCCAGGCTCTGTACGCTGAGATGGACGCGCAGGTGGTATCGCTAGGTTTCGAGAATCTCGATTTCCTGGGCAACTACGGACACAACATCGGCAAGGAGTTGCATGCGCGCGCCTTCATCGACGCCCGTTGCACTCTGCGGCTGGACAGCGTGCCCCTGTTCACGTTCGAACCTCATATCGCCAAGCCGGGCAGTTCCCTCGCGTTCAAATACGAGGAGATTTACCGCTTCGCATCTGGACGCCTGCGGGTACTTTGATAGCAGGAGAGACGATGACTATCGCAGCGACGGACAATGCACCAGACCGGGCCGCGGTAAAGCTATCCGTGAAACATCTCACACACCACTTCGGTGTGTTCAAGGCTCTTGCGGATGTCAGCCTCGACATCAGGCCGCGCGAATTCGTCTGCATCCTGGGTGCGTCCGGCTGCGGTAAAAGCACGCTTTTCAACGCCGTGTCCGGGCTTCTCAAGGTTGGCTCCGGGCATATCCTGCTGGACGGGAGGGATATTGCCGGCAAGCCCGGCGAGGTCGGCTATATGTTGCAAAAGGATCTACTGCTGCCCTGGCGCACGGTCCTCGGCAATATCACCCTGGGCGCCTCACTCACCCGCGGCGCAACGAACGACGACCGCGCCCAGGCGGCGGATCTGGCGGTCCATTATGGCCTCGGCGATTTTCTCAACCACTTCCCGCACGCTCTTTCGGGAGGTATGCGGCAGCGCGTGGCTCTGATGCGCACCATCGCCGCCGGACGGGACCTCATGCTGCTGGACGAGCCCTTCGGCGCGCTCGACAGCCAGACACGGATCGGAATGCAGCAGTGGCTGCTGCAGATCTGGCGGGAGTTGAACCGCACGGTCATGTTCGTGACCCATGACGTGGATGAAGCGATCTTCTTGGGCGACCGTGTCGTGATCATGCTGCCCAAACCGGGCCGCATCGGGTCGATTCTGCACGTAGAGCTTCCTCGGCCGCGGGCGATGGACTGCCTGACCTCGCCGGCTTTCGTCGAGACGAAGCGACGGATCATGGAGATGCTCTACAGCCAGGCGACGCTTCACGGCGTGCCGGGCCCGGGCCTGCAGGTGCCGGCATGATCGATCAACCCGCCTGGCACGGCGTTGGACGCCAAATGTTGCTCTGGGTCGTCGCGATAGCGCTGATCTTCGTGGCTTGGCAGGTTCTGCTCAAGCTCACCGGCATTCCCGCCTACGTCATTCCTTCGCCGGGCGCCGCCCTGGCGCAAATACACGACAATGCCGAACTCATGCGTGAGTTGACTTGGCAGACCGTGTCGGAAACCTTCTACGGCTATATCGTGGGGGCTGTGGTCGGCTTCCTGCTCGCTGTGCTCATGGCCCAGATGCCGATCGTGCACCGGCTGCTTTATCCGGCGCTCATCACTTCCCAGGCGGTGCCGATCGTCGCCATCGCAGCACCGCTCGTCATCGTCTTCGGCTTCGGCCTCACCCCGAAACTCATCATCGTCGCGTGGATCGTGTTCTTCCCAGTCGTGGTCAACGTGTTGGACGGGCTTGCGAGCGTCGACCAGGACCAGGTCAACCTCGCGCGGCTGCTGGGGGGCACGCGCCTGCGGACCTTCCTCATCGTTCGCCTCCCTGCGTGCATCGGGCCGCTGTTCTCCGGCCTCAAGATCGGCGCCTCCTACGCCGTCACCGGGGCGGTGATCGGCGAATGGACCGCATCTTCCAGAATCGGCCTCGGCACTTTTCTCCTCTCGGCCAATGCGCAGATGAATACCGCCGGTGTCTATGGCGCCATGCTGTTGTTGACCGCGATCGGAATCGGGTCGTTTCTGCTGGTGTTGGTTGCCGAGCACTTCGCGACGCCCTGGCGCACCCGGATGACGGCCCCTGCGTGGTTTGGCAGACGCGTCACCCCGTCTGCGCCGCCGCCAGATCCCCCAGCCCGCGAAGGATTGAAGTGAAAAGGCGTGTGACGACGATTCGAGATGTAGCAGCGCTGGCGCGCGTGTCGGTAGGGACGGTCAGTGCAGTCATCAATGGCAACCCCACGGTGGCTGACAGCACCCGACAGCGGGTTTTGAATGGCATCCAGGAGTTGTCATACAAACCCAACAGCAAGGCCCGGAGCCTGAGAGCTCACCGGGTCTCGTCTGTGGGCCTGATTGTTCCCGATCTGCAGAACCCCTTCTTTTCGTCAATCGCCGAGGGCGTGCAACTCACGGCGGAGGAAAATGACGTTCTCCTCGTGCTCTGTATGACGTGGGCGCAGGCAGACCGCGAGCAATATTATGCGCAGACACTGCAGACGGCACGTCTTGACGGCATCATTTATCTTTCCGGTACCGGCATACCCAGCCCCAATTTGCTTCTGCTGGCCAAGAGCCGGCAGATACTGTTTGTCGACGAAAGCCTGCCGGGCGTGGATATTCCATTCATCAGCGCCGAAAACCGCTCAGGTGCCCGGGCTGTTGCCCAGCACGTCCTGTCAATGGGGCATCGAAGCGTCGGGATCGTCGGCGGGCCGCCTCGCCTTTGGACGAGCGAGCAGCGCTTGGCGGGCTATCGGGAAGCCCTGGCTGCCGCTGGCCTGAATCCGGACGGAGCGCCCATGATCGCCGGTGACTATTCTGAGGCTTCGGGTTACCGGATCGCTCGTGAGCTTCTGGGTAAAACGGACTCCGGGATAACGGCTCTCCTCTGCGCGAACGATCTCATGGCGATTGGTGCCATGAAATTCTGCCGCGATGTTGGATTGAGAGTACCCGCAGACCTCAGCATCACCGGCTTCGATGACATCCCTGCGTCGAGCTTGCTGGATCCGCCTTTGACGACTGTAGCCCAACCGGGACGGGAGATGGGCAGGGCCGCCGCGCAGCTTCTTCTGCATCAAATAAAGGGAATAAGCCGCCCACCGGTGACGGACTTTCCGACCACGCTGTGCCTCAGGAAGTCAGTAGCCGCGCGTCAGCCCGAATGAGCGGGCCGTCATGTTCCTCATTGGGCGTAACCTGTTTCGAGAATGCGATTCATGAAGGCTTCGCAGTGCGCCAATTGATCCAGCGCGACGAATTCATTGGGCCTATGTGCCTGGGCGATGTCGCCCGGCCCGCAGATCACAGATGGAACTCCCATCTTCTGGAACAATCCCGCCTCCGTGCCGTACGACACCTTGCCCACTGTCGTGTTGTTGGAAAGCCGCATGGCCCATTGCACGATCGCGTCGGCTTCAGACGCGGCGAGGCCCATGGTCTGACTGGCCCACTCCAGATCGATTCCGGACTGCGGATCAATCGCCTGCATCTCACGCGCCAGGGCTTCGGCGTAGGCACGGATCTCCCGGTAGAGCGCCTCGGGCGATGCCTGGGGCAAGGTGCGCATGTCGAACTGAAACTCGCACTCCTTGGGCACGACATTGGCGGCGATCCCGCCACGAATCAACCCGGTGGACAGCGTTGAATACGGTACGGTGAAGCCGTAATCCCGCTGCTCGATCTGTGCGAGCCGATCGGCTGTTTGCCGGATGAACACCACCAGGCGCGCGGCATACTCAATCGCATTCACGCCATACGTGACATAACTGGAATGCGCCTCGCGTCCATGCACGGCGCAGCGGAACCGGTGCATACCCTTGTGCGCGATGATCGGTTGCATCGAGGTCGGCTCGCCCACGATGCAGCCGGCCGGCCGAATGCCGCTTTCCTCCAGGTCGCGTATCAGACCGCGCACTCCGAGACAGCCGACCTCCTCGTCATAACTCAGCGCATAGTGAAGCGGCGCATCGAGGCGATTGTCGTTGAGAGCGGCGGCGAATTTCGGCGCCTGCGCGAGAGCGATACCGATAAATCCCTTCATGTCCGCCGAGCCGCGCCCAAAGAGCTTGCCGTCTCGCTCCGTCGCGACAAACGGGTCGGTATCCCAGTCCTGGCCGTCGACCGGAACGACGTCGGTGTGGCCGGACAGGATCAGTCCCGGCTTTTTCGAGTCGCCCAGGGTTGCAAACAGATTGGCCTTCTTGCCGGTGGCGTCGTACGTCAGCCGAGTCTGTGCACCGTGCCCGTGCAGGTAGTCGCGCACCCATTCGATCAAGCCTAAGTTGGAGTCCCGCGAAACGGTGTTGAAAGCGATCAGCCGATCGATCATGGCACGCGCGGTGACGCTCGATCCAGACGGACCCGGCGGGGATTCGGAGACGGCGTTCACGGCGGCATTGCTCATGCTTGAACTCGAATATGGCCGGTTTTCGGCAAGGTTAGCATGGACCACTCTCGCAAGACCAAGCGCATGGCGCTTCGAGATGCGCAGTCCTTCGCATCCATGTACCGGCCAAGCCGGCCGTGTTTCGTTCCAACGCCCACGCCGGCTCAGATTTCGAAGCTTTCATCCCCGCTCATCTGAACGCGTCCGGCCAGACGAGTGAGTTTAATCGGGCTGGGCTGTGCGCGGGGGATGCTGAAGAAGGGGTGTTCGGGTTCCGAGTGCAGATATAGGTCGTCCTGTACTGTGCCGCAGTGCGGGCAGTGATTGGCGTAGGCGCTTTCCGTATCGGGCTGGGGCGCCCCCGCCGGTTTGAAGAAGGGCCACTGATCAAGCTGTCGCGCCAAGGCGCTGTCCAGCGCCCACAATCCTTTGACGGTGAAACGGGTCAATGGCTCGTCCGAAACGGTGCCGCTTTCGCAGTAGATGCAGATGACCTCAATGCTTGCATGGCATTTCCAGCAGGCGATCGTCGCCGCGGCCACGAACGCTTCGTCGGAGGTGATCGTGAATTCATCCTCCGAATCGTCCTCGCCCAGCCATTTCGCGAACCTGGCCGGGTCCTCGTCGCAGCGGATGTACCAACATTTCAATCGGTCATCCCAGTGAGCACCCAAGGCTTTCACCTCGGCTTTTTCCTCGGGTGGGACGTATAGATAGGTTCGATCCACGGTCGTTCCTGTTGGTTAGTGGACTTTACTCCAGGCCGTAGTCGTTGTCGCGGCTACGGGCCTTTCGCCTCTTCTCGTCGTCCGTCAGCCGTCGCTTTCACCCGAGCCGGTTTGCTCAGCCAGCGAACGACGCAACTCCTGCAACGCCCTCAGAATCTCACCGGGCTCGCGTATTGACTTGCGAGCCGCTCCGATTGCTCGGCGCACTGAGCCCGGAGTCTCGCCCTTCTCGATCAGCGTGATCGCGGGATCTATGCACGCCACCAGCGTATCCATCCAGTCCGCAGGCTGAATGGTCCGAAAATGCCGCGTTACCAGACGGCTCGCCCTAAAAGCGGGCGCCATCTGCTTCACCGCGGCAACGGCCGCGACAAAGTCATCGGGCCTTCGTACGGAAGTGGCTGGGTCCAATGCGTGGGACAGGCTTAACAGAGCATCGGCAATTCGCCGTCGCACCGCGGATGTTGAGCGTACGGGAAAGACGAACCAGGCAGAGGCCACTCCGATGACTGCTCCGAGCACTATCTCTTCCAGGCGTGGCCACAGGATGTCCGATAGCGACGAATCTGCGAAGCCCTGAAGCAGCGCCAACGCGAGTGTGACGAAGAGTGCCCACCACGCATAACCCAGCGGGCGCAACCACACTCCAAGGAATATAGCGACAAGAATCAACACGACTCTCGTCGTGTCGTGATACCCCACGTGAATGCTGAACAACAAGGCGAACAGGGTTCCGGCTGCTGCACCCACCACGCGTAGGATGCTCTTGTACGCAACGTCTAATCGACCGCGGTTTCCGCTGGCAACGATGAAGGCAGTGAGGACAATCCAAGTCCACCGGTGGGCGAAGTAGATGTATCCAATCATGAATGATACGGCGAGTGCGACGGCCATCTGTATGGCCATCCGGGTGCTGGCGATCGGGCGCAGCGCGCTCCCTACCGTCGGCGCCGACACCGGGCTTTCCGGTTCGCGCACAGCGGGCAGAAATCGTATGCGACGGGCGAGCGCGTGCACCGCGCTCACCCACAGGAGCGCCAGCAGTGCAATGAGGACGGGTATCAGCGCTGCCGGGACAGAGCTGTGCGGATCCGGCGGAATGTATGGGACGGTGATCAGCACGACGAACGGTAGCGCGATGAGAGAGCCAGCTCGCCGCGCCATCGGACCAAACCGGCGCAACCAGATGGACAGGAACATACCCGCGATAAAGACGAGCGCACCCAGCCATGGGGCGCGATACAGGAGCATGCCGACGCCGACCGCGACCAAGCCGACGGCCGGAAGCACGATGGCCGCTTCGACGCGACCGCGTCTGTCCCGATCAAGTTGGCTGCGCGAGAGTGAGAGGCACAATACTACTGCCAGCACCGCCGGGCCCAGACCCGGGTCGATCGTCCGCGCACACAAAAGGGTGGCCATGGTGGCCAGCATGGTCGCACTGGCCTCTCGCAGTGGGCGCAGGAGCGCGCCAACGCCTTCTGCTGTGTCTCGCTGACGACGCCAGTTAGACCGGGTAGCTCTGCCAACGGAAGTCATCAGCGTATGACGGATACTCGGTTAGTCGGAGAAGAGCGAGACACGTTACCACCCGCTGCCTGCAGGCGCGGGAAGTGTTTGCATACTCTGCCTCTTCTCCGATACGCGAGCAACCGACGCACCCACCCGTATTCGCTTCGGCTCGCGTGTGGGCATTGCGCGGCGGCTCGCGCCGCGCCGCAATTACGTTGCCGGAGGTTTTCTGTCGTAGTAGGTCGAGTCATCGACGATGCGGCCACCTCTGACCGCATAGACCGAGATGATTCGGACGACGATCGGCCTGTCCTGAGCACCCTTTAAATGACCTGTCAGGACAAATTGTACGTAGATATGGTTTGCCGCGGATTCGAGCAGTTCCAGATTGTCCTTCGCATCAGGGATAGCGTCGAATATCCTGCGGTAGGTGTCCGCAATCAGCTTGTTGCCCACCAGGTTCGGGTAGTCCGGACTGCGCAGCCTCGCGCCGCTGGCGTAGATTTCCTCAATGCTCCCCACGTCGTGCCGGTTGAACGCGTCAAACTTACGCCGCACCGTGTCCACCGCACTGACATCGGCTGATACAGCGGCCGGAACTGTTCCACTCAGAAAGCCGCAAATCCCGCAGGCGATCACTAACTTGGTCATCCTCATTTGAAAACCTCGATTCGCAAGCCTGAACAATGACAAGGGCGCTCGATCTGTTAAGATTTCGAGCAGGGTCAGGGGCCGGACCCGCGTTCACATGGCATCGCAAAACGCGCTGAAATGATTGGAAGAACCCGACACAGGGCCGAGGTACAGGATGGCTGAGGCCCCCTTGTCCCCGCCTTCTGTCTTCAGGGACGGTTGTGGAGTTCTGCGGCACTCGCCGTCACCGGGCCGCTACCGTCATGCGCGCTACGCCGTGCCGGGCGAGCTCGACGACTGGATAGAACATTTCTGGTTGGAAAACTGGCTGCTTCCGGAGGGTACGAGCCAGACGAGGGAAGTTCTTCCGCACCCCAGCGTTCATCTGGTTTTCGTATCCGGC
>Ga0307479_10007343_pt1 | contig 10157 bp, 11 predicted proteins | sample atmos_gasesECM4C_FD_203743 | JGI IMG/M metagenome (GOLD analysis project Ga0307479, IMG submission 203743) | Hardwood forest soil microbial communities from Morgan-Monroe State Forest, Indiana, United States - atmos_gasesECM4C_515 | ecosystem: Environmental > Terrestrial > Soil > Temperate...
ATACCGACGCGGTCGTCGTCGCCTACGGCCGCTCGCCGATCGGGCGGGCCGGCAAGGGGTCGCTGGTCAACGTTCGTCCCGACGACCTCGCCGCCTACGTCACGGACACGGTGCTGCAGAAGGTGCCGCAGCTCGATCGCACAACCGTCGACGACGTGATCTGCGGCTGCGGGCTGCCCGCGGGTGAGCAGGGATTCAACATCGGCCGGGTGGTCAGTATCATGGCCCGGCTCGACGTCCCCGGAACGACGGTCAATCGCTACTGCTCGTCGTCGCTGCAGACCAGCCGGATGGCGTACCACGCGATCAAGGCCGGCGAGGGCGACGCCTTTGTCTCGGTCGGCGTCGAGTGCGTTTCGCGTTACGTCCACGGTTATGCCGATCAGCCGGATGCGCAGAATCCGCGCCTGCAGCCGGGCAACGCCGAGGAATTCCCCGACATCTACATCGCGATGGGGCAGACGGCGGAAAACGTCGCCGACCTCAAGGGCATCACCCGCGAGGAGATGGACCGCTACGCCGTCAAGAGCCAGACCCTCGCCGTCAACGCCCGTGACAACGGATTTTTTGAACGCGAGATCGTTCCGGTGCCGCTTCCCGATGGCGGTACCGTGTCGCGCGATGATGGCCCCCGTCCCAACACGACGATCGAGGTGCTGGCCACTCTCAAGCCTGCCTTCCGCGAGAACGGCCGGGTTACGGCGGGCAACTCGTGCCCCTTGAACGACGGCGCCGCCACCATCGTGATCACCTCGGCCCGCCGGGCGAAGGACCTGGGCCTGCAACCGTTGGCGCGGATCGTCGCCACCGCGGTCTCGGCGCTGGACCCGGCAATCATGGGCCTCGGCCCGATCGAGGCGTCCCGCCGCGTGCTGGCTCGGGCCCGCATGACCATGGACGACGTCGACATCGTCGAGATCAACGAGGCCTTCGCTGCCCAGGTCATTCCCTGCGCCCGCGAGCTGGGCATCGATCCCTTCAGCGACAAGCTGAACCCGCACGGCGGCGCCATCGCGCTCGGCCATCCGTTCGGCATGACAGGCGCGCGCATCCTTTGCACTCTGCTCAATGGGCTGGTGACCGCGGACAAGACGATCGGGCTGGAAACGATGTGCGTCGGCGGCGGCCAGGGGATGGCGATGATCGTCGAACGGCTGGCCTAGAGCCGCCTCCGATCTACGCCAGCCGGTTGGCTAGGGCCAGCGCCCTGGTGTTGGCTTGAGCCGCGGCGCCTTGTCCCAGTCGGCACGAACCGGCGCGAAGACATCGACCACGCTCGCTCCGCCGGCGCCGGCCTTGGCCGAGTGCGGAACGTTGCTCGGAATCCGGTAAGTGCCACCGACCGGGAGCTCGCGCGCTTCGCCGGCGATGGTCATGGTGATTGATCCTCGCTGGACGAAGCCGACTTGCTCGTTCTCGTGCCGATGCTCCGGTACCAACACGTTGGGGTCGATGTCGACGAAACCGATCGTGACCCGCTCGCCGTTGAGCGGCCGGGCCAGCACCCCGTCCCAGATCCGCGCCGGTTCGAGTTCCGCGACTGCTTGATAGGTCTTCATCCTTCCTCCTTGACTGGTCGTCCGTCGCTGCTAGTGGATCGTAGCTCCCTCCGTGGCGGGAACAAGGCGGCTGCCACGTAGGCGATCAGGCAGAGGGGCAGCTCGAACTGGATTCCCCAGTAGTGGACCTGGTCCGTGATTATCCAGGCAAAGAGACATAGATCGCAAGCGCGGCGAAATGGGCGGCGGCTTGAAGCAGCGGAGGACGTTCCCGGGAGACCGCGAAGCCCGTCAAAAGAAGGGGTAAGAGGGCGGTAAAGCGACCGACGGAGAATCCCGCAACATACGAGAAGGCGAAGCCGCCGATCGTTGCCACTGCGAAGATGGCCAGCGATTGCCGGTAGGTTCGGTTGTGGGAGACGGCCCAGCCGATGATGGCCAGATCCTAGCGATCTGCACTGAGACGGCTTATCCCTGGGCGAGGATGAGGTCGCTGCGATCGATCGCGTCGCCCGGGTGCCGCAAGATGTCAAGCAGTCTTGGGTCCATCGGAACCAGCACGCCATCATCACGGCCGTAATTCGCGTCGAGCGTCTTCGCCCACGCCTCCCGGTCGGCGGGCACGTCGACTCGCCGCCAGCTCTCGGAAGCCGGAACGACTCGGTGACGCGATAGTTGTTGAAGGGTCTCGAGTCCCCTCCCCGACCCTCCGCGAAGCCCCAGCCTTAGTTGGGTGGTGACGGCCGCTACCGCAGCCAGGACCAGCATCGGGTCCAGTCCGTCGCCGCTGTCATCCAGCCATACGCTGTCAACGCCGGCGGCCTCCATCGCCCGGGCATCCGCGAGGAACTCACCCGGGTCTTCGAACCGGGAAGGAAAGAGGACGCCGACTTTCATCTACGCCTGGGCGCTGAAGATGACGACCGCGCGCAGCGCGAGCACGCCGAGTAAGACCAGGACCGGAGCCAGCAGCGAGATGTCTGCCGCGGCGGTTCCGACGGGAGGGATGGTCGCCCTGATCCGACTCGCTCGCCAGTGGAGGCCGAGGGGGACCAGGGTTCCGACCAGGACGACGACCCAGAGGATGATCCAGCCTCCCGAGAGCACTTTGGACAGCACGCCGCCCAGGGTGGCGAGGAAGAGCACGATCAGCGCCAGCTCGAGCAGGATGAAGTAGCGGTCGGCCTCGATCAGCTTTCGATCGGTGGCCATGGCCTCACTCCGGTTACGCGTCGCCAGCAGCACGCTCGCCGCCGAGCCGCTCAGCGCCGACGCGAGGAAGAGTCCACCGAGCGCCCACGTGTCGCTCCAGACCGGCTGGTTGCTGACGGCCAGTAGCACGCCGGTGTATGCGGCGACGAAGAGGCCGAAGATCGCGCCGACCACCATGAAGACTCGCCCGGCCGTCGCGGCAACGAAGCTCGCAGCCGGTTGCAACCTGCGGAAGCGAATCGAGTCCCTTTCCGTCAGTGCCGCGAGGAACATGACGACGCTGAAGACGCCGAAGACGAGCAGCGCCCAGGCACCCAGCGACATGGGCGACCAGGACTTGAAGGCGAGGCCACCGCCACTGTCATTGATCAGGAAGTGCCAGAACCGTAGCGGTTGACCGAGGTCGAGGGTGAGCAAGATCGGGCAGATCAGCAGGGTCGGAAAGCTGATCAGGAACGCCGCCCGCGATGTCGTCGCATCGCGGGCATCGCCCCAGAGGCGCAGCATCGTTCCCAGGACATAACTCCCGCCGCTGATGCCGGCAAAGAAGAAGTAGCCCAGGATATACCACTCCCAATGTGGCGGGACGACGAAATGTTCCCCGGGCATTACGTGCCCCCACCCTGCCCTCCCCCGCGTGCGGGGGAGGGAGATGATCCGCCAGTCCCAGCACCTGGTGAAGGAGAAGGGGTTGTTGGCGCCTCGCCACGGCGGCGGAAGGCGATCAGGCCGGCCAGCCCGGCGAGGATGGCGGTGATCGTCGCGGTCAGGTAGCCCGGAAAATTGTTCCGGCTGGGCAGCACCGCGCTCTGCGCACTGGGCAAGGCGTAGGCTTCTGGCTTTTCGGTGATCAGGAAGAACGCATGCAAACCGCCGTATTCCTTGTCGCCGTAAATCTGTGCCTGGCTCACGCCCTGCGCCTTGAGGGTCGCGAGTCGGGTGGCCGCCGTCTGGCGCAACTCATCGAGCGGTCCAAACTTGATCGACTGGGTTGGGCAAGCGGTGGCACAGGCCGGCTTCAGGTTGTTTTGCAGCCGGTCGTAGCAGAACGTGCACTTTTGCGCGGTCCCGCTGGTGCTGTTGAAGCCGATCACGCCGTAGGGGCAGGCGGAAATGCAATCGCGGCAGCCGTTGCAGACGTCCTGCTGGATGAAGACGGTATCGAACTCGGTGCGGATGATCGCATCGGTCGGGCAGACTTCCAGGCAGCTGGCGTTGGCGCAGTGCTTGCAGACGTCCGACATCATCGACCAGGCAATCGGCTTGTCTGGACTGGTGGTGGTGCTCTCGATAAAGCGGACGTGCCGCCAGTTGGCGTGATCGAGCTGCCCGGTGTTGTCGTAACTATCTCGGAACTCGAGGGGGTTGTTAGGCAACTGGTTCCACTCTTTGCAAGCCACCTCGCAGGCCTTGCAGCCGATGCAGAGCGTCGTATCGGTGAAGAAGCCGACGGCTTGGGCCATATCTCAGTTCCCCAGCAAGTTTGGTGAAATTTTCGTCAGTCCCTGATCGATGGCGTACAGGTCAAGCGGCAGGGCAGCGAGCTCGTCGACGACGGGAACGGCGCGTGCGTCACGGCGAAGGTCGACCGTCAGCAGATAGCGGTTGCAGCTGCGGCAGCCGTCCACCCGCAGGTGGGGGATTTGCTTCTCATCCTGGAAGATGGGCAACTTGGTGCCGTCGGTTTCGCCACATCCGGCGCAGGTCATGCGCGAGAAGATCCAATTGGTCGCGCATCGGGAGCAAACGAGATAGCGTGGGCCGCTGACCAGGGCTTCGCCCGAGACGGCGAAGTACGAAACCTGGGGGAGACCACCACAAGACGGACAGATCCGATCGGATACCTCCTCCCCGACCCACCCCGCATGGGGGAGGGAGAGTGATGGCAGCGCTGATCGTGGTAACCCCTCCAGGACCGGAGATACCGAAGCGCGCGCGAGGTACGTTTCAAACGGCGTCAGGGGTTCGTTCTGGAGCCAGCGGCGGACTAACCCCGGAAGGTCGGCGCTGCAGAAGACGCCGATCACGCCGTCGCGCAATCGGATCGGGCCTGATGCCACGGTGGCATCGACGACTTGCGGGAGAACGTGCTCGACCGCAAAGTCAACAAGTTGCGAGGGCCCCCACGCGGAGGGAAATTCCGGCTTTACAGGATGGAGAGTCTCGAGGTAGGCGCGTTCCTGGACTGCGACCAGTGCCTGGTAGAGCCGGAGCATCTCGGCGGCGTGCTGATAGCGCCCCGCCAGCTCGGTCGCTCGTTCGCGACGGAGTGGCCAGGGGTTGGCGGTTTCGGCGACGGCGGCTTCCAACGCCTGCATCAGATCTTCTCCAGGTTCACCAGGAAGGCTTTGAATTCCGGCGTATACGCGTTCGCGTCGCCCACGAACGGGGTGAGCGCGTTGGCCAGCCAGTTGGCACCGTGATTCGGATCAGCATCGGCAGACACGCCGACGAAGCCCCAGTGAATCGGGATGCCGATCTGGAACACCTTGTGCCCATCGATCATGCGGCGAGGCGCTTGGTAACCAGGGCCAGGACCTCGATCTTTCCGCGCTTGGATCGAACCCGGACCCGATCGCCGCTCTTGATGCTTTTCTGGTTGGCGAGCTCCTCGGGAATCTCGACAAATGGGTAGGGCTGCAGCCCAGCGAGCAGCGGCACGTGCTGCGTGACGTAATGCTCGTGCTCGGTGAGGCGGTAGGAGGTTGCCACGTAGGGATAGTCAGCTACGGTGCCGAAGCTGTCCTTGACATTGGCGAAATTGCCGGTGCCGCCGGTGTAGATAAAGGCGACCGGCGATTCCGACTGGGTTGGATGGAGTGGGTTTTTGATCGGGCTCTCCATCGGCTCGTAGTGCTCAGGCAACGGTCCATCGACCATCGAGGTGGAAAAGAGGCGCCCCACGCCTTCGCCGTTCATGATGAACGGTAGCCACGCCTTCGGGCTGCTGGGGTCAGCAGTTGGTCCGGTGGCCGGATAGTCGGGAACATCACCGACCCACTTTGCCTGGACGGCGTCCCACTTGATGCCCGGACGATTCGGATCCCATGGATTCCCCGTGAGGTCCGCGGAGGCCCGGTTGTAGAGCACCCGGCGATTGAGCGGCCACGACCATGCCCAGCCGGGATAGAAGCCCATGCCGGTCGGGTCATTCTTTGCCGGATCCTGGATGCCGTTGCGCCGCTTCATCAGGTTGCCGGAGTCGGGATAGCTGCCGGTATAGATCCAGTCGCCGGCGGTCGTGGTGCCGTCGCTCTTCAGGTTGGCGAAGCTCGTCATCTGCTTGCCCGTGGTCAGGTCGGCCCCGTTGATTTCCCTGGCGATCTCGTCCAGCTGCGGTTTGCTGGGGTCGCTGTAATTCATGGTGAGCGCCCGAATCGGATCCGGGAACTTCCCGCCTTGCAACTGGTATAGCGACCTTACGCGGAGGAAGAGCTCGGCGAGGATCCAGTGGTCGTGGCGCGCATTGCCCTGTGGCGGAATGACCTGGTCTTTCCATTGTGACCAGCGGCCGCTGTTGACGAAGGACCCGTCCTTTTCGATCCAATGGGTCGCTGGCACCATGAAGACTTCGGTCTGGATCGACTTCGGGTCGGCCCCGGGCCGTCGCCAGAACTCGGAGCTGGTGGTCGGCAGCGGATCCATGACGACCAGCCATTTCAGATTCGCCAGCGCCTGCATCACCCGGTTCGAGTCAGGCCCGATGCTGGTCGCGGTCATCCCATTGAGGATCAGGCCCTGCATGTTGCCCTTGAGCGCCTGGTCGTAGATCGACATCCATGACGAGTTCTTGGCCGGCTTGGGGATGAAGTCGAAGGCGAATTCATTGCTACTGGTGGCGGCGCTTCCGTACCAGCCCTTCAGCAGGCTGACCACGAAGTTTCGGTAGTTGATTCCGAAGAAGTTCCAGGAGCGGGGGTCATTGCGCTTGGACGCACTCGCCTTGACGTAGTCGACGAGGTTCTTCTGTCCTGGGACGGGAATCTTTAGATATCCCGGCAGGATCTCCCAGGAGATGGCGTGGTCGGTGTTGCCCTGGATGTTGGCGTGCCCGCGTTCGGCATTCATGCCGCCGCCGGGCCGGCCGATGTTGCCGAGTAATAGCTGCAGGACCGCACCCGAGCGGATAAGCTCGCCGCCAGTGGTGTGGTGAGTCAGGCCGACAGCGTAAACGATCGTCATTACCTTGTCCGGTTTCCCCATCTGGCCGACCAGCTGCGCGATCCGCATGAACTGATCCTGGGGAATGCCGGTGATGCGCGAGACCATGTCAGGTGTGTAGCGCGAATAGTGTTCCTTCATCAGCTGGAAGACCGTTTGCGGGTCCTGCAGCGTCATGTCGCGCTTGGCGATCGCCACCGGCGCGCCGCCTGTGGGCAGGCCGGACGCGACTGAGGCGGCGGTCGCGGCATCGTCGATCTGGTAGCCCCAGGTGGTGACGTCGTATTTGCGGCCTTTCACGTCGTATCCGGTGAACAGGCCGTCCGCGAAGCCGTAGTCCTTGCGCACAAGGAAGGAGGCATTGGTGTAGTTGCGGACGTAGTCGTCGTGATAGAGGTTGTTCTGCAGCACGTAGTTGATCAGGCCGCCGAAGTAGGCGACGTCGGTGCCAGTTCGAATCCGGGCGTAGATGTCGGCCAACGCCGAGGTGCGAGTGAAGCGGGGGTCCGCATGGATGATCTGGGCGCCGCCGCCCGATCCAGGCCCGCGCTTGGGATCGTTTTTAGCGGTGACGAACCATTGGAAGCCGACCGGGTGCGCCTCCGCCGGGTTGGCGCCGTTGATCAGAATAAGGTCGGCATTCTTGATGTCGCGCCAGTGGTTCGTCATGGCTCCTCTCCCGAATGAGGCGGCCAAACTGACCACCGTGGGGCCGTGTCAAACCCGTGCCTGCTGTTCGAGATGGACCAGGCCGAGACCGCGCATCACCTTCGTCGCGAAGTAGCCTTCTTCGCTGCTGAAGGCGGCGCCCCCGGCGAAGGCGATCCCCTCCGTCCGGTTGACCGTGTTTCCGGCTGCATCCTGCGCCACGAAGGTGGCGTCGCGCGCGTCCTTGATCCGCTGCGCCAGCTTGTTGAGCATGTCGTCCCAACTGATCTGTTGCCAGTGATCGGAACCGGGAGCGCGATACATCGGGTTGTCGACCCGCCTCGCGCTGGTGGCGAGTTGCATCGCGGTGGCGCCCTTGGGGCAGAGCCGGCCCTCGTTGACCGGGCTGTCGGGGTTGCCTTCGATTTGCAGCAGCGTCCGCGTGCCGTTGCCATTGTCGCGGGTGTAGGCGACAAGCGCGCAACCGACAGCGCAGTAGGGGCACACGGAATGCGATTCGGTGGCGCCGGCAATCCTGAAGGTTTGCTTGACCTGCGCAGCACGGGCAACGTCGAACCCGAGGACAGTAAGGCCCGCCGCCCCACCCCCGGCGGCACTGATTTTCAGGAAATCGCGACGTGTGACCTGTGGCACCCAGTTTCCTCCAAGGAGTGACCGGAGCTTTGGAGACCCATTCAGCCTACGCATGAGCCGACTGCCTGTCAACAGGCGGCTTAACCATCGTGATAGCTTGAATTTCAAGATGAACGAATGGTTTGATGCCCTCAGCCGCCAGTTTGCCGACGCCGCACACGAGCAGGGCGCCGAGATCGCCGCGCCCGAGTTGGATCCGCAGGTCGCCGATGAGATCCTTGAATTGGCCCGAGTGTCCGCCCACAGCAAGGAGCGCCGCTTCGCGCCACTGGCCTGCTTCATGGCGGGCATCGCTGTGGAGCGCCTGCGTCAGGCTCGGGCAACGTCGGCCATCGGCGATGCTGCCTTCGTACGTTCGGTTCGCAAATCGCTCGAAGCAGAATCCCCGGCAGAAGTAAGTTCCTCAACTTCATGAGCACGGACCAATCCCGCCAGCGGCCTCTGCCGCAGGTCCCGCCTGACCTGAATGCGTTCAACCGCAAGGTTGTTGAAGAGTTTCGAGCCAACGGTGGCCGCCTGAGCGGCCGGCTAGCGGATGCTAAGGTCCTGCTCCTGACCACCACAGGGGCGAAATCGGGTGAGCCGCGGACGGTGGTCGTGGGTTACCGCAACGACGAAGACCGATATGTCGCGATCGCGTCAGGCAATGGTGCGCCCACGCACCCGGCGTGGTACCTGAACCTGCTTGCAAATCCAACGGCGACCGTCGAGGTTGGTGCGAACAAAATCCAGGTACGGGCAAGAGCCGGCCGAAAAGAGGAACGGGCGCGCCTGGCGACAGTAATTCCCTATTACGAGACTGAGCAGAAGAAGACGAGCCGCGAGATTCCATTCGTTGTCTTCGAACCGACCGCTGGCTAGCTCAGCACCACCGCCCTAGTCTTCATCCTGCTGATGGGACCTAAGGCCGGAAAATGACCGCCATGTTGTTGAAGTCGGCGAAGTTCGCCTCGAAGAGGGACTTGCTGACCCAGTACTGACTCGCGTTGAGCACGTCGTTAACCCTGACCTCGGTAGGGGAGACCCCGCTCAGCGTCACCGAGTGCTCCGCGTACGAATAGCGAACCTGGGTGCCGTCCCACGCGGTCCAGGCAGCGAGCGGCACGCGCGCGAAGCGGGTCTCGATCCAGACCTGCACCGGATGGCCCGCCGCGAGCGCGGCGTAGATCGTCGCCGGCGCGAAGCCTTCACCACCGATCGCATTGGGCAAGCCGTGAGTGCGGGCGAGCTCGAGAATGACCGGCCAGTAGACGCCGTAGCCGGTTGGAGCCCAGTCGCTGCCGTTGACGTAACCGACGAAATTCGTGAAGGGGTTGCCCCAGCGCAGCACCGCGTGGTTCCCGCCCATCACCGGCAGCCGGGTGTCGGCGTTCTCGAGCGCGAAGAGCGCCGGCTGGCTGACCTGGATTCCGTAGTAGGCGAGCCCCTGCTGCAAGGCGGCGGTTTCGCAGTCGAGCACCATGCTTTGCTGCAGCACGGGCACCGGGATGGTGACGGTGACGGGCGTTGGTGCTGGCGTGGGCGTTGGAGTCGGAGTCGGAGTCGGAGTTGTGGTCCCCGTTGCAGGCGAGGCAGATGTCGGAGAGGGAGAGCGGAAGGCCGCTGAGGCGACTCCCCCGCTGACCAGCGCCCCCGCGATGGCGATGCCACCTGCCGTCAGGAACTGCCGTCGGGTGGCCGTTTCCGATCTCATGCCCTTCAGGCTGCTCTTAGAGATCTTTCAGAAACATGACGGCGGGCGTCACGGTTTCGCAAGGTGCGCGGCGCGACCATGGGCTCATCGATCAACAACGAACAAGAGAGGTAGTCAGCATGGTTGCGCCAGAACTCTTCGACGATCACTCGGAACCAGAGCCAGCAACGCCGGTCGAGTCCGCGGCTCAAGCACCGGCGGCGCCGCCGGCCTCGCCCCCACCGAAACGATTTCGCGGCGGCCTGCTCGCCGGCGTCATAGCCTTGGCTCTCGTCGGAGGCAGCGGCTCG
>Ga0307479_10007344_pt1 | contig 10156 bp, 13 predicted proteins | sample atmos_gasesECM4C_FD_203743 | JGI IMG/M metagenome (GOLD analysis project Ga0307479, IMG submission 203743) | Hardwood forest soil microbial communities from Morgan-Monroe State Forest, Indiana, United States - atmos_gasesECM4C_515 | ecosystem: Environmental > Terrestrial > Soil > Temperate...
TTTTCCGCGCAGTGCAACGCGGTCGATGCCAATGGTCCCGCCGACCCGGCGCAGTGTGCTCCGCCCAATACCATTAATCCGGCGTTCGGTTCCGTGCGCGGAATGTTTTATCAAGGGCGCTCGTACTTCAATGCCCTCGAACTGCAACTGGCCAAACGCTTGAGCCACGGCTTCCAGGTCCAGGGAACGTACACCTGGGGAAAGAGCATGGACACCAACTCAGCGACGCTGGCGGGAGACGCCTTTGGCAACTCGATCTCCAGTCTAAATTGGTTCGATATGAAACTGACCCGTGGGCTCTCCGATTTCAACGTGGGGCGTACGCTGGTCATCAACGGTACTTGGGAACTTCCTTCTGCAAAGTCTCTTTCTGGACCGGTCCGCTGGCTGACAGATGGCTGGGAGTTTGGACTGATCTTCACGGTCAGTGACGGGGTGCCCTTCACTCCCACGTGGGGCACAGGCGGCGACCCCGCTGGCACCCTGAGCAGCGACGATTTTGCGTTCCCGAACCGGTTGGAGAGCCCCGGATGCAAGTCCCTAACGAATCCGGGCGTTCCGAGTAATTACGTCAAGACGCAGTGCTTCTCCATCCCGAGTGCGCCAGACATGAACTTTTGGAATCAGAACTGCGACGCATTTCCTCCGACCGCTCAGCCGACTCCCAGCGCGACGAATCCAAACCCGCCCCCAGTCCCTGCCGTGTTCCCGCAGTGTTTCAACCTGCGCGGCAACGCGGGCCGAAATATTTTGATCGGGCCAGGGATTACGAACCTGGACTTTTCGGTGTTCAAGAACTTCCGTGTAAAGAAGATATCGGAGAACTTTAACGCACAGTTTCGCGTGGAGATGTTCAATATCCTGAACCACGCGAACTTTGCCCCTCCGGGCCCAGGGGACGGCAATACCGACATCTTCGACGCAACGGGATCCTCTCTCGCGCCCAGCGGCGGAGGGACCGCCGGCGCGTTGGTGAGGACGACCATACCGGAGCGAGAGATCCAGTTCGCGCTCAAGATCATCTTCTAGGCGTTCCAGGCCCCAGGAGCGGGGTAGTAAGAGAAGGGATCCTTCCTCTCGGACGGCGGATCCCGTGCCATGCCATCGCCCTGCGACCCCAGCACCCGGCCGTGACATCCAAGAACATAACATGATGGATCCAAAACAAAAAGAAGCGCTTCTGGGGCTGCTGATTGCAGCGGCTGTAATCGGTTTAGTGATGCGAACACAGTCTAGCGTGTGCGCAGCCGGGGCGGGAATGGCGGAGGCCAAAGCTCGGCCGACGGTTCCCGTGCAAAAGACTACAGAGCAGGGCGGGACAGGGGCGGGGCTGGACTATGAAGTGTATCGGAGGCGAATCGAGCCGATTTTTCTCAAGAGGAGGGAAGGTGGAGCGAGATGTTATGACTGCCATTCCGTACTGCCGACACGGCTAAGGCTGGAGCGATTGTCGGAGGGAAGTCTGTCCTGGAGCGAGGAACAATCGCGACGGAACTTTGCAGTGGTGTCCGAGTTAGTTAAGCCCGGCGACCCGTTGAAGAGCCGGCTGCTGTTGCATCCGCTGTCTGTCGAAGCCGGCGGGGATGCTTCGCACACGGGAGGGAAATTCTGGGCGTCCAGGGACAACCCGGAATGGCAGATGCTGGCCGACTGGGTGCGCGACGGCGCAGCGGAGGCTGCGACAGCCCAGCTGGGCCCTTCCGAAGGCAAGCCTGACCAGAGTTCCTATATATTCTTCAAAACGAAAGTCGAGCCGATTTTTTTGAGAGAACGGCCGGGGCACGCGCGCTGCTACGGGTGCCACAGTTTGCCGAACCGTGTTTTTCATTTGGAGACGCTGCCGGCGGGAACAGCGGAGTGGACGGAAGAGGAATCGCGGCGGAATTTCGAGAGCGCGATGCAGCAGGTTGCCCCGGGTGACCCGCATGCGAGCAGGCTGTTGCTGCATCCGCTGGCGCCGGAAGCCGGAGGAGATGCGTTTCACTCGGGAGGCCGGCAGTTTGCAACGCAGGCGGATTCGGATTGGATGACAATGGCGGAGTGGGTGCGCGCATTTGACGCGGGAGAAGCAAAGTCGGCTGGGGCCGGAGCGGGGGCATGGATTTATGTGACGAACAGCGCGGGGAATACGGTGGATGTGATTGAAGCTGCCACGAACAAGGTGAAGCAAACGATACGGGGGATCGAGTTGCCGCACGGTGTGGCGTTTTCGCCGGATGGGGCGCGAGTGTATGTGAGCAACGAAGCGGAGTCCGTGCTGGATGTGGTAGAGCGGAAAAGCGGGGAGATATTGAGGAAAGCTTCGTTGAGCGGGCGGCCGAACAACATAGCTGTCACGAAGGATGGCGGTCGAGTACTGGTGGGAATCCGGAGCGACCCGGGCGTGGTAGATGTGATCGATGCGGTTTCTCTGACGCGCGTTAAGAGCATTTGCGTGGACGGTAGCGCGCACAATGTTTTTGTGACACCGGACGGAAATTACGCGGTGAGCGGATCGATCGAGAACAAAGCGGCAACGGTGATTGATTTGAAGAGCGAGCAGGCGGCTTGGGAGGTAAAGTTCGACAGCGGAGTGCGGCCGATCGCGTTTGAGAGAAATTCGGACGGTTCGACGGCGCGGATGTTTGTGCAGCTTTCCGGCTTCAACGGATTCGCGGTGGTGGATTTCGCAAAGCAGGCGGAGGTTGCGAGGATCAAGTTGCCCGAGGAGCCTGGGGGATTCGGAGTCGCGGAAGGACGAACGGGAACGCCAGCGCACGGCATCGGAGTCGCGCCGGATGGGAAATCGTTGTGGGTGAACAGCACGTTCGCGAACGCGGTCTTTGCGTATTCTTTGCCTGAACTACAGTTGATCGGTTACGTGCCGTTGCCAGAGGTGCATCCGGTGGGGCATGCCGCGACGAGTTCGGTGCCAGAATGGATCACGTTTACGCCGGACAGCAAGACGATCTACATTTCAAATTCGGGAGCAGGATCGGTGTCAGCAATCGATATGATGACCCTAAGAATCGTGGCGGTCATTCCCGTCGGAGAAGTGCCGAAACGGATCAATACGCTGGTGAGCCACTAAGGCAGCATAGGTGTGTGTAGGAGTACATCGTCGCTCATGGTGCTCATTTTAGGGCCGACGGGCACGCTCGCCCACTTGATTCTAGCGAATAGTTGACTAATTGCCGTTGACGAATCGGTCTTCATGCCTGGGCCGAATCGCAGATGCTTGCCTCGCCTACCGAAGCCCGCCACGCGTACGAAATCGCAAGCGGTCTCGAGGGCGACGCCTCCGTCCGCCGCTTCCTGCAGCAGCGTCAGTCGGCGTTGGCGCCTTGACCTCCTCACAGAGAGGATCTGCGCTTTGCGTTGTCCTCGTTTCCGATTCCTTGTACGATTTTCACTGAGTCCAATACGTGTCCTTTTCCCGCGGCTCATTTTCTTGGGCACTGCTTCGGGCTAATTCCTGTGCCTGGCGGCTTCGTGTCTTCTGCTTTTCCGGTTCCTCCCAACGAATCTTCTGAAACAGCGCCGAAGATTTCTTGTGTCCCTCCCAAAAAGCAGCCGCTCGCTTTGGGAGCAACTCCAAAAGACACCCTTCAGACCTGAAATGGGTCGAAAGAGCTTTGGCTTTGTTCGGGCTGTAGTTCCGCTGGGGCAGGGAACCTCTAGTCGAACACTGCAGCAACCGTTGCGGTCAGCCTCAAGCCGGCGTAGAATTCCCTTATCTTTTCTCCTCGCAGGAACTTTCCAGCCCGTACCCGAGGTACATTAGAAGGAGGTTCCCACCATGCCTATCACCAAGGAGTTCACCATCCGCCTAGAAGACCGGCCCGGAACGCTTGGCAAGCTCTGCCAGGCCCTCGCCGAACAGGACATCAACATTCTCGCGTATGAACAGTTCCCTCACGAGAAGAGCAAGGGTTCCATCCGTCTCGTGGTGGACAATCCGGACAAGACCAGGGCGACTCTGGATCGGCAGCGCAACGATTACACTGAGACCGAGGTCGCGAGGGTGATGCTAGAAAATCGTTCTGGGGAGCTCGCCCGCGTCGCGTCGCGGCTCGGCGAAGCGGGAATCAACATCAACTACGGCTACTCCGGAGCTGAGCCAGGGGCTAACGCATCTTTCCTGATCCTCGGAGTCGCGGACGCGGGTAAAGTGGTAAAGCTCCTCGAACAGGCAGCCGCTGCGCGCGCGACGACCTAATTTAGCTCTCGTTGAGGTCCGACCGTACGAAGTTTCTCACGATGGGCACCCTGGCAATTCAGTCGCGCGCCTACCTTGAGAGGGAATCGTGAACGACTCCATCCTCTGGGGTGCCCAACTAATCGAGCTCGATTCGGCCGACCTTTGCGCTGCCAGTAGGCGCGGGAAGAAGAAGCACACCTTCATCGGCAGATGAAAACCATGCCCAGTCGAGCTTCAATTCGATGACTACATCAGTGTCGGTATCGGGAAGGGAACACAGTGACGTCCGCTGGAACTTGAAGACGGAGGCTCATGTTCTCGATGTTGAGTTCTTGGAGGCGTGCAATCGCACATCAATAATGACGCGGAACTGGCAAGGATACGAAACTAGCTAACCACACTCAAGATGTTCAGTCCGCGGAAGGAAAAGCAGAGGAGCAATACAATGAAGGGACAGTCAGCAACAAAGCGGGCTGAAGCAGGCACACCCGTGAAAATCGTCCTCGCTCAGGATCTAGCAAATCGCGTAAACGAAGTGCACGAAATGATTGCTCGTCGGGCCTACGAGCTTTTCGCAGGGCGTGGCGGCGAACACGGTCGGGATCTGGAGGATTGGCTTCAAGCCGAATCGGACCTTCTGCAGGTCTGCCGTCATGACTTGAGGGAATCTGCCGAAGCCGTCTTCCTGCATGCTGATTTGCCGTGCTCTTTCACTGCCGATCAACTCACAGTCAGTGTTGAGCCGCGCCACCTGATCGTCAGCGGTGAAACAGAGCTGGACGTGATATGCGGGGGTCATGAGCCCGCTCATACAGAGAAGAGAACGCAACGAATCCTTCGAATGCACGATTTACCCGCAGTCGTTGACCCCTTGAAAGTAACTGCGACCCTCAAAGGCGAAACACTTGAAATTATGATGCCTAAGATAACGGCAGAGCAACAGTGCGAGAAGAGAACAAGAGGGGCATCCTCCGGCAGATAGGGATGGCACGCGATGCCCTGCGACGGCCAGCTCTGGAGCATCCTCCAACGGAAAGTCTCTCAGGAGCTCATTCACAATTCGTCCCTGTTAGGAGGGTGGCTGTTTTGACGCGGGCCCCTCTGATCCTTCGCTTCTGAGCCGTACGCGTGAAGCATACGACGGTGCCGAGCCCTCACCCAATTCGACTGCCCACCCGTCCATGAAGAACCTTGGCGGATCATTTGTCGTGAAAGATGAAGAGTGGTATACGTATAACAAATCCGCGCGCCCGAACGTGCACGTGCTGGCCCGCGTGAATGAAGACAGCTACTCGCCGGATACCCAAACCAAGATGGGTGATCATCCCGTGGTCTGGACAAACGATCAATGCAAGGCCAGGAATATTTATATTTTTATGGGGCACCATCCCGAGCTCTTCCAGAATTCTGCCTTTACAACGCTCTTCACCAATTCCATCTTTTGGGCAGCTCGCCAATGAACAAATACATTCCCGCACTCGTGCTGCCGTTGGTGGCGATGCTCACCTCGACGGCAGCGAACGGTCAGCAAGCGCCGTTCAAAGTCCTGGCTTTTTACTCCACCAACACGGAACCAGACCACGTCCTGTTTGCCAACGGCGCTCTAAAATTCTTTTCCGGCATCTCCGCGAAAAACAACTTTACCTTTGATTCCAGCACCAATTGGGACGACCTGAATGATTCCAATCTCGGAAAATACCAAGTGGTTGTTTGGTTGAATGATAGGCCCCCGAAAGCAGAGCAAAAGCGTGCCTTCCAAAAATACATTGAAAACGGAGGAGCCTGGCTGGGCTTTCACGTATCGGCGTACAACGACAAAGATTCAAACTGGCCGTGGTTCGTGGATTTTCTGGGTGGCGGCGTATTTTATACCAACAGCTGGCCGCCGTTGCCCGCGAAGCTGACCCGCGACGTCCGTTCACACCCGGTGACAATAAACCTTCCGGCCAGTTTCATATCCCCCGACAACGAGTGGTATATCTGGAAACCAAGCCCACGCCTAAATAAGGACGTGCAGGTTCTGGTCACTCTGGATCCGTCCAATTATCCAATTGGATTTAAGGATGTGCTCAAAGGCGGAGACCTGCCGGTCGTTTGGACAAACATGAAATACAAAATGGTCTATTTGAACATGGGCCATGGCGACAAGATTTTCACCAGTCCCATTCAGAACAAGCTGATCGAAGATGCGCTGCTGTGGCTCGGCCAGATTTCCGCGCAGGTAGTTATGCCGGTGGCGACGGGTACGGAAATCAGCCCCCATGCGGTCGCCGTGAACCCGAAAACTAGTAAAGTCTACGCAGTAAATACAAACAACAACGCGGTCACAGTGATGAATGGTTCCACCAATTCCGCTGCCACCATCGGAGTCGGATCTGAACCCATGGCGATCTCTATAAATTCAGTAACCAACAAAATCTATGTGGGAAACTCGGGAAGCGGCACAGTGTCGGTCATCGATGGGAGAACTGATGTTGTGACCGCGACGGTGGATGTAGGAGCTCTTCCTTACGCGGTCGCGGCAAATCCGGTGACCAATAAGATCTACATTTCAAGAACCTTCAGCAACACCATGACCGTGATCGACGGCGCCACCAACTCCGCCAGCAATCTCAAAGCAGGAATCCAGGCGGACGCAATCGCGGTAAACCCGGTAACGAACAAGCTCTATTTGACGAACTACGAAAGCCAAAACCTCACAGTGCTGGACGGTGCAACCGACGACGCCACATCCGTTGCCGCTGGTGTTCATCTCTGGGCCATCGCCGTGAATCCAGTGACGGACAAGATCTATCTTGCCAACGCCGGCTCTGACCAACTAACGGTGATCGACGGCCCGCAAAACGCCGTAACGAGCGTGAACACGGGGAAAATCCCCTGCGCGGTCGGCGTAGATTCCGTGGCGAATCGAGTTTACGCAGTGAACTATGCAAGCGACAATGTGACGGTGATCGATGGTGCAACCAATTCGGTGCTTGCGACGGTAAGTGTTGGGGTGCGGCCTCTGGCAATTGGAGTCAACTCCACAACTCATACGATCTACGTGGTCAACACTCACGATAACAACGTCACGGTGATCGATGGTACGAACAACTCGATAGTCGCAACGGTACCGGCGGGAAATAGCCCATATGCCGTCGCGGTGGACGCGGCGGTCAATAAGGCCTACGTATCGAATATGGAAAAAAACAATCTGACCGTGATTGACGGGCGCCGAACAATTGCCGGAGTTGCCCGGCAGAGTGAATGAGCTGTTGGACGTGAGGCCCTTTCGCCTTGCCGCTCAGTTTGTTCCAGGTTGAATCATTTCCATGGCCCATGCTGCCGTGGGACGCATATACATGGAGGCGCGAAAATTTCCGTTTACATCCCACGCTTCGGGAGTCCGGAACCAATAGCCCTTGGTTGCATAAATGACGTGATAGAGGCCCCACGCTGTCTTATATGCCTCGTCCTTCATTCCCTCGCTGAGAAAGAGAGCCGCCAGCCCAAAGCTAGTGCCGGCCCAAACCTCCAGGCCTTGTTCGTTATCGCTGAGGATTGCGCCTTTGGCAGACATGCCGTTTGCCGCGCCCATCTCTCCGTTGCCGAATTTCATAACGTCGAATGCGAAAATCTTTTTCAGTGCCGACGTTTGCATCTCGTGCGGCACCAGGGCGCCCAGCCCGGTCGTGTTGGCGTAATACTGGCCAGCGAGTTGGTCAGCTTGAACGTCGTCGCGTGTGATGCTCTCCATGTCGTAGTTAAAATACTCGCCGTTCCAAAGCTTGCTGACAAACGACTTCTGCCCCTTCAGAAATAGTCCATGGTATTTCGCGGCCACACCGGGTTCTCCCAGTGAACGCGCCGTTTCCTCGGCAGCGCGCAGAGCCGCCAGCTACAGTCCGCCGCAGTAAGCGCTTACGCCCCGGACAGTCCAGGAGGTGTACGTTTGATCCGGATAACCGCTGTTTTCCGGTATCCCGCTCTCATGATCGAACTGCTGCAGATAAGTGATCGCCTCTTTCATCGCTGGCCACATTTCGGGTAGAAAGGCAGTGTCCTTGCGTCCCGTCGCTCGTAGTCGCGATAGACCATCAACACAAACTTCGAATTCAGATCCTTGTACTCAAAGTCTTTCCCTCGTCCGTGCATGTGCGGATGAAGCCCTGCCAATTTCAAGTCCCGCACCACTTCAAAAGACGGGTCCACGAGATAATTTGGATCGCCTGGAGGAATCTTAAATGAAATTGGATAGACAATCGCTTTATCTGATTCGTTCTTCTGAAGGGAAAACGGGTTTCACTCGGCCTTGCGGATTCCTGCGAGCAGCCCTGTCAGCACCGGCCATTCGACGGCATCGATGACTTCCAGTGACCTTCTCAACGCAAAACGAGCATCAGCTGCTGAAGACGTTCGTGCTCAGGAATTCGTTGCGGAATTTGGCTTGCGGGTCGCACGTCTTGCTCAATTGAATAAAGTCGGACAACCTCTTATAAATAGATTTCAGCTCCGTCGGTGACATGGTAAACAACTTTCCCCAGTGCGGCCGGGCCTTAAATGGAGCTAATTCTTTTTCAATCACCGGCAACAGCTTTCTGACCGCCGGCCGGTCCTGTTTCCAAGTAAAGTGGATGGTAATGCAGGGTTGTTCGTAACAAGGACTCAGCCATAAATTGTCGGCGGCAATCGTACGGATTTCCGAAATCATTAAGTGCGGGCTAACCTTGTCGCGCAGTCGGTCGCGTGGCTGAAAATCCCAGCCAAGAGCCAGCCCAGAACGTAGTCTTTTTCGACCACATTCGGGCGCAATCCTAGATTGGTCGCGTTCGTGTGCAATTCTCGGACGTCAATCACTCTTTCGCTCCCACTTGTTCGGTATCCAAAGGCGCCACGTTTTGACAAGGCGGGGAGATGGCAGCGCAGGATCGAGCTTGGCGTTACCTTGCGTAAGATGCTGGCGGCACTTTTCCGCGAGCGATTCTTTACCCTGCATTTTCGATGCGAGGAATCCAAGCCGCTTGAAAACCGCACCATTGTCGAGTTTTTCTGCGTATCGGATTAGAGTCTCACCGCTCGCCTCTGGGTCGTGGAATAGTTTGAGAGGCAACTCGCGACGGGTTTTGTCGAGGGCAACTAAGGGTACTAGAACTCACAATTTGAGCTCCAACCCCCAACCGGTGTGAAATTGGTTGACAAATAAACCTGAAAATCGTAACCAGCGTGTACCCGCGTTCTCTCTGAAAGTCCAAAGTGGAAATCTCAGTCAAATTCTGATCCAAGGAGGAGAAAAAATGTGGCCAAACCCAGTCCCAAAGAAGAACCTAATCTTGATTTCCCTGAGTTTGCTGGCGCTGGCAGCGATGATAGTTGCTTTCGCGCCCAATACAACGCTGGCCGACGAGGGAGTGCCCATCAAGGGAACTTTTACGGTAGCGTTCGTATTCATTACAAGTTCTGGCGCTTGCGGCGCCGGCGATACCGCGTGTATGGTTTGTACCAACCCCCCTTCGCCGGGCCTCTCTGGTTCCTTTATCGAGGCTCAGGGGATTGGTGACACCTCGAGATTAGGTGCCCTGTTCTTTGAGGTCCGGAAGTGTCTAGATTCGACGTTTACAAACAACTCAGGGGCATTCACGCTGACCGCTCCCAACGGAAAAGATTCCTTAACCGGGACGTACACAGGAGCCATCGGTACGGGAGACGCGGAAGGCTTCCAACCCTTTAGTGGCAAGTTGACCTTCACGGAGGGAACGGGTCGATTCCTGGACGCGCGGGGGAGCGCCAACCTCACGGGCGTAGCCAGCCCTAACAACATGGCCTTTTTTTCAGTCGACGGAAAGCTGGAGTTCCGCGACGGCGACTAACGCTATGTTCATAACTACTTTCTGTTTTGAATATTGCTACAGCAGTCTGGACTGCTAGAGGCAGGCGGTCGCGATCGTGGGAAGGCTTCCTGTGAACATGGTGACAAACTAACGTTTGACGTTCCACAGA
>Ga0307479_10007345_pt1 | contig 10155 bp, 7 predicted proteins | sample atmos_gasesECM4C_FD_203743 | JGI IMG/M metagenome (GOLD analysis project Ga0307479, IMG submission 203743) | Hardwood forest soil microbial communities from Morgan-Monroe State Forest, Indiana, United States - atmos_gasesECM4C_515 | ecosystem: Environmental > Terrestrial > Soil > Temperate...
GTACGTTGTAGTGGTTGACGACCGCGGGCCGCGCCGTCGTGGAGCTGGTCGCGAGGTTGCCCAGGATCTGCGTAGGCGCTCCAGGAATGGTGGAGGTGACTGGCGTGTTCAGCAGCGCCTGGTACGTATCGACCCGGTATTGCGGCGTCTGCACCGCAACGTTGTAGCTGACGCCATTCTTTGGATCGAGCCAGAACGCCGGAGCGGTCTGGAAACTGGAACTCAGCGAGACCAGCAGGTTCTGCGCCACGTCCCTCGCTTGCAACCCGACCGATTGCACGCGCGTGCGGTCAATGTCCAGATGCATCGTCGGCTCATCGAGCGCCTGTTGTACGTGCACGTCCACAGCCCCCGGAATGTGCCGCATCTCGTGAGCCAGGTTTTGTGCGATCTGGAAATTTCCGGCCATGTTGGCGCCAGTGATGGCCACATCGATCGGCGCGGGCGAACCGAAGTTCAGAATCTGGGTGACGATGTCCGCGGGCTGGAAGAAGAACTGCACCCCCGGAAATCTGTGTGGGAGCTGAGCGCGCATCTCGTTGATATAGTCCGCCGTCGGCCCGTGTTTTTCGTTCAGCTGCACCAGGATTTCGCCATCGGCGGTGCCGAAGGTGCCGGAGTTGCTGTAGCTGAGGTTAATGCCGCTGTACGGCACGCCGAGGTTGTCCAGAATTGTGTGCAGTTCCTTGGCGGGGATGGTCTCGCGGATGACCGCATCGATCTGGTCGGCGAGCCGCGCGGTCTCCTCAATGCGCAGCCCGGTGCGCGCGCGGAAGTGCAGCCGAATCTGGCCGGCATCGACCTTGGGAAAGAAATCGCGGCCGAGAACGAAAACCAGCGCGCCAGACAGTACGCAAAAAGCCAGGAAGCATGCGGAGAAGGGGATAGAGGTGTCCAGCGCCGTGTCCAGAGCGCGACGATACCCGCTGCGAACCCGTTCGAACCCGTGCTCGAATTTCTGCTGATAGCGGCGCAAAAATCCCTGTTTTTCGCCGCGGTGCTCCTCGGGGATGTACTCGTCCGCCGCGCTCAACAGGTACATGGCCATCGTTGGTACGATGGTTCGCGACCACATGTACGACGCCAGCATCGCGAAAGAAACCGCCTCGGCCAGCGGCACGAACAGGAATTTCGCAACGCCCGACAAAAAGAACATCGGCAAAAATACGATGCAGATACACAGTGTGGAAACGAACGCTGGCGTAGCGATCTGCTGCGCGCCGTCTAGAATCGCCTGCACCGTTTCCTTGCCCATGGCTAGGTTGCGGTTGATGTTTTCGATTTCGACGGTGGCGTCGTCGACCAGGATGCCGACGGCCAGAGCCAGCCCGCCGAGGGTCATGATGTTGATCGTTTCATGTAGTGCGCTGAGCAGCAGAACGCTCACAAGAATGGACAGCGGAATCGAAACCACGATGATCAGCGTGCTTTTCCAGTTTCCGAGGAACAGCAGGATCATGATGGCGGTCAGACATGCGGCAATCAAAGCCTCGCGCAGAACGCCCTGGATCGAGGCCCGCACGTACAAAGACTGATCGAAGAACATCGTCAGCTTCAGGCCTTCCGGGAGCGACGAGGAATAGTTGTTCAGCGTGGTCTTCAGTTCGTTGACCATATCCAACGTCGAGGCGCTGCCGGTCTTGTAAGCCGACATCAGCACACCCCGCTGGCCGTTCGCTCGCACAATGTTGGTCTGCGGCGAAAATCCGTCGCGAATGTGAGCCACTTCCCGCATGTAGATGGTGGCGCCGTTCACGGTCTTGACCGGCAAGTCGTTCAACTCCGCGATCGTTTGCGGGCTGCCATTCATTTCCACGGTGTATTCGAGGGTGCCGAATTTTGCGGTGCCCGTCGGCAGAATCAGGTTTTGCGTGTTGACCGCATTAACGATGTCGACGGGCGACAGGCCTTTTGCCTGCAGTGCTTGGGAATCCAGATCGACCTGGATCTGGCGCACTTTTCCGCCATAGGGAAACGGCAGGGCCACTCCTCGCACCGTTGCCAGTTGGGTGCGGATGAAATTGTTTCCGAAGTCGAACAGCGCCTGCTCGCTCAAAGTGTCGCTGGTCAGCCCAATCTGAATCACTGGCACAGTAGACGCCGAATAGATCGCCACCAGGGGCGGAGTCGATCCAGGCGGCAGGTTCCGCAGAATCGTCTGCACAATCGCGGTCGTCTGCGCCAGCGCTGTCTGGACATTGGCCGTCGGCTGGAAGAAAATCTTTATGACCGCGATGCCGTTGAGCGACTGCGATTCGATGTGCTCCACGTCGTTTACCAGCGTGGTCACGAAACGCTCGGAGTTCGACGTGATGCGCTGCTCCATTTCCTGCGGTTCCAACCCCGTGTAATTCCAGATCAGGCTGATCACCGGGATATCGATGTTCGGGAAAATATCGGTGGGCGTGCGCGGTATCACGACCCCGGCGAGCAGCACGATCACCAGCGCCATCACAATGAAGGTGTACGGTCTAGCGAGCGCTAACCTGACTATCCACATATTTTTTCAGTTTCCGCCGATACCACTTCCGTGGAGCCCACCGACTCCAAACGACTAAGACTAGACCTTTCGTGACGCCACTCGGATGCTGCCTTTTAGGCAGCCACGCACGAAAACTCCGCGCTTAGCTCCAGTACAAATACGGCATTTCCGCTTCCAATAGGCTGCCGCGGGGCCACCCGAGCAAATCCTATCATCCCAAGGACTTGTACAGACAAACGAGCGAAAGTGCCGGCCTTCTTGCAGCGTATTGGATGCCCACATTTTGACGCTTGTTACATGGTGGGCGGGTACGCTACTGCTTTTTGGCAGGGGAGTCCAGCAACCGAAGCCCATGAGCACTCTCAGAGCGCTCTAGATAGTGATGAAGGGAACGAGCATTCCCAAGTGCGACTGACACAGCAAAACTTGAAGGGGAAGTCGGTAATCGGCAGCCGATGCGCCGCACCTCGCGCGCTACCCGCTCGACAGGTTCTGCTAATCCCGAAAAATAAAATTCATGCGCAACCCGGAGACTTCAATCGTGTCCCCTTCGTTCAAACGCACCGGCCCTGGGATGGCCGCGCCGTTGATCGCCGGCACCTTGTCGCCCGGTCCAAGATAATAGCCGTCGTCGCGTTGATTGATCTGAGCCGCCAGCTCCGGCTTGAACCAGCCCTTCAGCCTGACCGTGGCCATCTTCGACTTGCCGATTACCGTGAGCTTGTTGGTCAGCACATATTCCGTCTGATCGGTGTTTCCGCTCAGCACCACCAGCGTCGGCACCTTCTGGCGGCCAGCCGCGAACTGCGTACGCTCCCCCATCGCGGCGGCCTGTTGCAACGCGTCGCGCCGCGCTTTGGTATCCAGCATCATGGTTTCATTGATGCGCGGTGCGGCAACCGCTTTCTTGCCCGTATCGCTCAGGGTCGTGGTGTCCCCGGATGCATCCACCTTGATGTGGTGCTTTCCGACCCAGATCGAATCGCCATCGTGCAATGTCGCGCGTTCCACGCGCAGGTCGTTTACGAACGTGCCGTTCAGGCTATCCAAATCCTCTACGACCAGGCGTCCAGCCTCCGCATACACGCGCGCGTGATAGTTCGAGACCGCGAGATTATCCACCGGCAAATCATTATCGGGTGAGCGCCCAATACCCACCGGGCGGCTGCCGATCGGCACTTCCTTCACCAACCTGTTTTCAAACATCAGCGTGAGTTTCGCCATTTACTTTCCTCCGGCCGATCCGATGCTTTGCGCAGTATTCCGGGGCCCGCCGCGCAACCACGAAAACCATCCTTTGCGCTCGCTATCAATGTGCACCACAACCGCGGTCACGTTGTCCGCGCCGCCTTGTTCGTTGGCTAGCTGCACAAGTCTTTCCGAAGCCTTCGCGGGATCGGGTTCCGCTTGCAACGTGCCCGCGATCTCTGGCTCCGTGACCATGCGCGTCAATCCGTCCGAGCACAGCAGCAACACGTCATTCCCAAACAGCGTGTGCTCCTCGGAATCCACCTCGATCTCCGGATGCGCGCCCAGCGCTCGCAGCAACACGCTCTGCATCTCGCTGCGCTCCGCTTCCGCCGGAGTCAGGATTCCGCGACGTACCTGCTCCGCCACCAGCGAATGGTCGCTGGTCAATTGCTGCAAATTGCCGTTGCGCAGCAGGTACGCCCGGCTGTCGCCAACATGCGCGATGCTCAGCCTAGTCCCGTCAATCCACGCCGCGGTCACCGTTGCTCCCATTCCGCGTCGCGTGGGGTTCGCTTGTGCTGCGTCGTAAATGCTTTTGTTTGCCAGGTGCACCGCGCTCGACAGCCGCTTGGTCTTTTCGCTCCAAGTGGCAGGCATATCGGCGAAGATGGTCATGGCCGGATCGTTCTCCGTCTCCTGGCAATGTTTCACGATCGCCTCCACCGCCATGGCGCTGGCCACCTCCCCGTGCGCCTCGCCACCCATCCCGTCCGACAGGACGAACAGGTTCAGCGGCTCGACAATTCGGAAGCAATCCTCATTGTTCGTGCGGACGCGTCCCACGTTCGTCACGCCGCCGCTCACAATTTGCACTGAGGCTCCTTTGGCTTTCTTGCGGGCCGGTCCGACACCCGGCCCACACCCATGCCTTGGCAACCCTGCCCCAAATTAACAGACCATGCGACCCCACGAAAGCTGTTGACCCCTACTGATTACTTGCTGTTTCGCAACAAGAGCGACAAGAGCAACAAGGGTGCTCCGCAGCGAAAAGAGCGCTCCTCCGCAAAAACCGAGCCCTTTACGAGCCCGTGTGAACGTCCGCTTTCGTCAGGGCACGGCTTCAGTTTATCCAGAGGTGCGAAGGGCCGTGTCGTAACTGACACCGGATCAACAAGGCCGCTGAGGGCTTTGGTTCTTGCTTGTCCGGACCTCTTACGACGCGAAGCCCGTCATTGGATCATCGGCGGCTGATGCCCTGCACGCCGGGCCGCAGGACTCCTCCGTAGCCGCTACCGAAGTTCGCCACGGTCAGGTTGCGCCTTTGCTGTCACCACATCCTTCGCGGAATCACTCTACTTTTCGTTACAATCCAAACATGTCCCGGCCAACGATGTCCCAGCGCCGCGTTCTCACCGTGCTCCTATTCCTTTGCGGCGTCGCGCCTATCCTAAGCCTCTCGGCCCCTGCCCAACAAGCACCCCATCCGTCCGGCGCCCGCATCCTGCTGCTCCCCCACAAAATGGTCTCGGGCGAACATTCCACCCTCGCGGTCCTCGACGTTAATGGCCGCCTCACTCCCGGGGTTCGCGTCAATTTCTCCAACGGTGATCGCGTGACCACCGACACCACCGGTCGCGCGCTCTTCGTTGCCCCGCTCAATCCCGGCGTGATCTCAGCCGTTCTCGCCGGGCATCCCGGCCGCGTCTACACCACGATCCTGAGTCCCATGGACGCCTCCTCGCCCTCGATTGAAATTTCGGCCGCGCCGCGGCTCGCTTCCCTGACCGACCGCTTCGAGCTTTCCGGCCGCTCCTTCTGCGGCGACGCCGATGCCAACAAAGTGACCGTGGCAGGCCAGCCCGCGCTGGTCCTCGCCTCTTCGCCCACCTCGCTGGTCGTTCTTCCGCCTTCCGACCTTGGTCCCGGCGACGCGTCGGTCGTGATTGCCTGCAACAAGCAGGACTCCCAGTCTTTTGTGATCCGATTTGTGGAGTTGTCCCTGGAAGCCGATTCCTCGCCGCTCAAAGCGGGCGACCACCGCAAGCTGACCGTTCACGTCCACGGCACCACCTCAAAAGTTGGCCTTGAGGCTCACAACCTCGCTCCCGACATTGCGGAACTCGCAGGAGGAAATCCTGCGCGCCTCGTCACCTGCGGCGGTACCCAAAATACCGCCCGCTTCGAGCTAACAGGAAAGCAGCACGGCAACTTCGTCGTCTCCATCCGCCTGCTCCCCACGCAAAGCCCACCGCGCCCCTGACCGCTTCCGCAACGAAGCCTCGCAAAATCAACGTTGAGGATTGGCGTGTGCAAGGAACTCTCCCGCTCTTTGTGTTGGCGCTCCACGGGCCAAGCGCAACAAAAAGGTTGCCTTTTATGATGTTTAATGTTAATGTGCAACTCGGAGGTTGCATGTAATGAATGACCGTATCGAGAAACGTATCGAACTCAAAGCTCCCGTTTCGCGCGTCTGGCGCGCCCTGACGGATCATCGTGAATTCGGCGAATGGTTTCGCGTGCGTCTTGAAGGCCCCTTCGTGCCAGGCCAGGTCGCGCGTGGACAGATTACCCACCCCGGCTACGAGCACCTAAAATGGGAGGCGGTCGTGCAAAAAATCGAGCCCGAACGGCTTTTTTCCTTCACCTGGCACCCCTATGCCATCGACCCCAAAATGGATTATTCGCAGGAGACGCCGACGCTCGTCGAATTTAGGCTGGAGAAGACACCGACTGGCACGCTGCTGGTGCTGACCGAGTCTGGTTTCGATAAGATTCCCAGCAACCGCCGACTCGAAGCCTTCCGCATGAATGATGGAGGTTGGGCAGCCCAAATGAAAAATATAGAGAGCCATGTCGCGCAGAAAGCGTAGTGCCATCGCAGCCAGATGGCAGGCCCCAGCGCCAGTCTTCGCGGCGCTGGGTGATGAGACGCGGCTGTCCTTGGTTGCGAAGCTATGCGCCGGCCAGCCGCGCTCGATCTCTCAACTGACAGCGGGCACCCGGCTCACCCGGCAAGCCATCACCAAGCATCTCCGCGTGCTGGAGAGTGCCGGAATCGTGCACGGCGTCCGCACCGGCCGCGAGAGCCTGTTTGAGTTCGATCCGCAACCCATGGAACAGATCAAGAACTACATCGATCTCGTCTCCGAGCAGTGGGATCAGACGCTCTCCAGGTTAAAGCTCTTCGTCGAGCGCTGAATTCTCGGCTGAGGTCCGTAGTTGGAGCGCCTGATGAATGCATCCTTCTTCTCCGCGCAACCTCAGCGATCTCTGCGTCTCCGCGTTATCTTTTTTGAGCCGACCCGCTGGCCCTAATCCGCGAGTGAACAGCAAATGAGCCTCTCCAACGCTCCGGAGCAGTGTCGGTGTGCGAACGACGCGGAGCATAGTGCTCTTCGCGTGTTCAGCATCATTGTGGGAGCCTCTATGAAGCCGCGGCTTCGCCTTTTGGGAATTTTTTGGCGAGTAGTTCCAGCGCGCGATCTAGCGTCTGACGCTTTTTCCAGAAATCGCGCCACAGATCGCCGACGTCCTCGATGCGCTTGTCGAAATTTTTCAGCTTCCATTGGTCGGGAGAAATATTCTTGGTCAACTCTTCGGGAGCTAGCGGCGTCGACACCGGTGCTTGTGGCTCCGCCCTTACCGAATAAGCGCAAGCCAGCGGCTTCCCGCTCGCGTTTTGCAGCGCGTCGATCAGGATGTGACCCTTGGGGCGCTTGCTGACCGTCCGCTCGAAGGTCGTAAGTTTCGGATTTTCCGCTGCCACTAGCCGTCCCACCACCTCGGCAAATGTCCGCGTCTGTTCGTAGCTATAGCGTGCTTCCAGCGGAATAAAGATGTGAAATCCCGACGCGCCCGAGGTCTTCAAGAAACACTGCATCCGAATCGACTTGAGCATGTTGTAGATTTCCCGTGCGATGTGCAGCACCGCAGAAAATGGCGTCCCCGGCGTCGGATCGAGATCGAAGAACACCCAGTCGGGTCGGTCCTGGCTTTCCGCGCGGCTCGACCACGGATTGTGGTCGATGCAACCAAGATTGGTGAGGTACAGGAGCGTCGCCCGGTTGTTCGCAAGGATGTATTGCATCTCGCCGCCGCGTTCATCGGAGTAGACGGTCGCCGTTTCGATCCAGTCCGGCAAAAACGATGGCGCCTCTTTCTGAAAGAAGGCCTTGCCCCCCACTCCATCCGGATAACGGCGCAGCACCATCGGCCGATCCTTCAAAAAGGGAAGAATGTAGTCCGCCATCCGATAGTAATAAGCAAGCAAATCACGCTTCTTCAGCCCGACCTCCGGAAAATAAGCCTTGTTCAGGTGCGTCAAATGAACGCGCTGCCCGTCGGACTCCACGTCCAGCGTCTCCGAGCGCCCGGTCCTCAATTCTTGTTCTGCATCGCTCCCTTTGATGGCCGGAGTAGCTCCCGCCGAACGCGTCGTGCGCGCCCCATCGCGTAGCGCAGGGCGTAGTCCGCGGAGCCCTGCGGCCTGTTCGACACGGCTGCTCCTGGCCGCAACGCTAGCCCTCGTGAATTTTCCCCCGCTATTTCCCGGCTCAACTGTTTCCGACTGCCCGGTTTCGGGCGCGGCTCCTTTCACGGCGTTGGTTCTGGCTGTCATTCCTTTTCGTGCTCGCGATTTTGGCGATCCGGTTTCTGGAATTTCTTCTACCGGCTCGGGCTTTACATCCTCGAACGTGCAGTCCTTAGCGTTCCGGTCGTTTCGCAGCGACAAAAAGACAGGCGCTCGCAGGTGGTCGTCCGTCGTCCAATTGGCGTACTTCACTCGCGCCACCAATTCCGGCTTCACCCAATCGACCTTTTCGCGCAGTGCCGGCGCCCTTTCGAAGGGGCATTCGGCAATCCTCAATTCCTTTAACTTGTCAAAGATCGACTTCTGTGTTCCCTCGTCGAATCCAGTTCCCACACTGCCAATAAATTCCAGTTCGCTCCCGGCATACAGTCCCAAAACCAGCGCTCCAAAATATTTTCGGCTGCCGCGACCTTCGGTGTAGCCGGAAACCACGGCTTCCAACTCATTCACGATCTTCAACTTCAGCCACGACGACGTTCGGGTGCCGGAGTACGTGCTGTCCTTGACCTTCGCGATAATTCCTTCCAGGCCCTTCGCTCGAGCGGCTTCGAACAATTCCTCGCCCTTTTCCTCGATATGCTCGGAATAGTGGACTCTGCCGTTCCCGGTCAAAACCTTCTGCAACAATTCCTTTCGTGCGACCAGCGGCGCTTTGCGCAAATCGTAGCCATCCGCATACATCAGGTCGAACACGTAAAAATCCAGCGGCACGGATTGCATCAGTTTCTGCGAGGGATTCTGCACGCCCAGCCGGTTTTGCAATTTCTGGAAATTACTGCGTCCATCTTCATCGAGAGTAACGATTTCTCCATCCACGATCGCATTCGTCAGTTGAAATTTCGTCGCCAAATCCTTGAATTCGGGATATTCGCGCGTGACATCCCGCCCGGACCGCGCCCACAAGGTCGTCTCCCCGTCTTCAATCTCAGCGATTGCCCGCACTCCGTCCCACTTAATCTCGAAAATCCAATTCGGATCGGAGAATGGCTTTTCCCTCAATTCCGCCAGGGTCGCGCGAACGCCGCCGGGCATCTTGGGCATCGGCGATTCCACCGCGCCAGGCATCTCGGACGCGTCCACGACACGACGCTCCTGCGAAGCCGGTCGTCCCTCCGCAATATCCTCCAGCGTGCGCCCGCTCACCACGGATTCCGCGTGCTGTTCGGCGTCCCACTTGTCGTCCGCAAAGGAATCCCGGTGCTTGATCAGCAGCCATTCATTCTTGGTTCCCGGCTTGCGCAGTCGCACCAGCACGAAACTTCCTCGCAGCTTTTCGCCGCGAAGCTGAAACTTCAATTCACCGCGCGCCAGTTGGTCTCGCGCGCTCATATCTCCTTCCGGCACGTAGCTGCCCTGGTCCCAGATGATGACTTCGCCGCCCCCGTATTCGCCCTTGGGAATCGAGCCCTCAAACTTTCGATACTCAAAAGGGTGATCTTCCACTTGAACCGCCAGCCGCTTATCGCCCGGATTCATCGAGGGCCCTTTAGGCACGGCCCACGATTTCAGCACGCCATCGACTTCCAGCCGCAAGTCATAGTGGAGACGAGTCGCGGCGTGTTTCTGCACCACAAAAACACGATCGCCCGATCCGCGAACCTTGCCCGCAGGCTCCGGTGTTTTCTCAAAGTGCCGCTTCCTGCGATATTCGTTAAGCATCGTGTGTGCCCGCAAGCCTAAGCAGCCGACGATTGGATGCGGCAAAGTAGTGGCGGGTCTTCAGACCCGTCCGTCGCGAGCATCGCCGGCGCGGCACATGATACCCTCGCCGCCGCCGATAGGAAACGCTTGCGTCCAAGACTCGCTCGCAGGTTGAGAGGAGTTGCCGCGCCAACATTCCCTGCTGAAAAGTAGAAGCCGCCGGCGGCATCCCCGCCAGCGGCTTCGCGAT
>Ga0307479_10007346_pt1 | contig 10154 bp, 8 predicted proteins | sample atmos_gasesECM4C_FD_203743 | JGI IMG/M metagenome (GOLD analysis project Ga0307479, IMG submission 203743) | Hardwood forest soil microbial communities from Morgan-Monroe State Forest, Indiana, United States - atmos_gasesECM4C_515 | ecosystem: Environmental > Terrestrial > Soil > Temperate...
GCCGCGGTCCCAGAGCATCACCGTGCCCGCGCCGTAGTTGCCCGGGGGGATGACGCCTTCGAACTCTCCGTACTCGATCGGGTGGTCCTCGACCAGCACGGCGAGCCGCTTGTCGGCCGGATCGAGCGACGGCCCCTTGGGGATCGCCCACGACCGCAGCACGCCTTCCATTTCCAGCCGGAGATCCCAGTGAATGTTCCGGGCGTGATGCTCCTGCACCACGAAGCGGGGATGAACGCCCTGCGCGCCGGGCGCGCCCTCAGGTTCCGGGGTGTCCGAGAAGCGCCGCTTCCGCCGGTAGTCTTCCAGAGCCACACGGTGATCGTACCAAAACCCGCGGGGCCGCGGGGTCGCGCGGCCTAGGGGGCGGCGCGGACCAGGTCCGTGAGCGCCCGGGCGTAGGTCACCGCCTCGGGGCCGGTCTCGTGGGTAAAGTAGCAAAACACCGGCGCGAGCTGCGGCGCCGACCGGAGGTGGTCGGCCCACCCTTCCAGCTGCGCGGAGGTGTACTGGAGCCGGTGGAGCCGATAGTAGCCGAACGACGCGGTGTGCACGAGAGGCTCGCAGGACTGCTCGTCCTCCGCGATGCAGAGGGCGACGCGGTGCCGGCGCAGCAAGTCGTACGTCGCGTCCTGGTGCCAGGAGGCGTGCCGGAATTCGACCGCCACGTACGGCAGCGGCCGGAGGGTCGCGAGGAAGCTCTCCATCAGCGGGAGGTCCTGGCGCAGGGAGGGCGGCAGTTGGAACAGCACCGGACCGAGGCGGTCTCCCAGCTCGGTCACGCGCTCGTGCAGCCAGCGGACCTCCTCGTCCACGTCGCGCAGCCGCTTGATGTGCGTGATCCGCCGGTGCGCCTTGATGGCGAACCGGAAGTGCGGCGGCGTCTGCGCTTTCCAGTCTTCGAGCATCTTGCTCGTGGGCATGCGGTAGAAGGACACGTTGATCTCCACCGTCGGCAGGTGGGCGGCGTAGAAGCCGAGCATCCGGTCCTGCTTCAGGTCCGGCGGATAGAACCCGCCCTTCCACTCCGCAAACGCGAACCCCGAGGTCCCGGCCAGGATGCGCGATGCGGACGGTTCCGCCGGAGGCTGGCTCATGCCGCTAGCCTTCCAGACGCAGCAGCAGGCCTCGGTCGCGCGCGATGTACATCACCCGGGCGAAGACCACGCCGCTCAGCCCGAGGAGCACCACGTTCTCCGCGAGCGCCCACCCCGCAACGGTCCAGGGAATGGCGCTCCCGCTCAAGACGGCGCGCATGCCTTCGAACGCCTGGGTGGTGGGGAGCGCCCACGCCGCGGGCCGGAGGAACGCCGGGAGGACCGTGACGGGGTAAAAGACCGCGGAGAACGGCTGGAAGAGGAACGGGATCGCCCAGGCCAGCGTCTCCGCGCCCTGGCCGAACCGCAGGATCATCGCGGTGGTAATGAGGCCGATCCCCCACGCGGAGAGGAGCAGGTTGAGCACGAACGGAATGAGCGGCAGCCCGAACTGGAAGAGGTTGAAGGTGTACAAGGCGAGGGCCAGGGCCGACAGCAGGAGCCCGGTGACGATGACTTTCATCACCCCGAGCAGCAGCATCGCGGCGATGAACTCCGCGGTGCTCACCGGGGTGACGAAGACGTTGACGAGATTGCGGGTCCAGATGTCCTCCAGAAACGAGACGGAGATCGCCTGCTGGGCGCGATAGAAGATGTCCCACAGGATCATCCCGCCGAGGAGAAACGCGATCGCCTGCGCCCCGCCCCCCCGGAGCCGGGCGACGTAGAGGCTGAGGAAGCCCCAGACCAGGAGATCCATCACCGGCCAGTACACGATCTCGAGCGAGCGGATCAGGCTGCGCCGGTACAGGTACACCTGGCGCAGCAGCAAGGCGAGGATCCGCCCGCCGCTCAGGCCGGCCGCCCCTTCCGCCGCGCGCCGCGGCGTCCCGACGGCGGCGCTGCTCATGAGGCCGCCGAGCCGCTGCGGGCCACGTCGAGGAACATCTCTTCCAGCGTCTCCCGGGCGAACCGCCGGAGCACGTCGGCCGGCGATCCCTCCGCGATGAGGCGCCCTTTGTGCAGGAACAGGATCCGGTCGCTCAACCGCTCGACCTCCTGCATGTTGTGGGAGGTGTAGAAGATGGTCGTCCCGCGCTCCGCCCGGATCTCCCGCAGCCGCTCGCGGACGCGCTCCGCGCCGTCCGGATCGAGGCTCGCCGTCGGCTCATCCAGGAACAGCACCTCGGGGTCGTTGAGCAGCGCCTTCACCAGCCCGAGCCGGGTCGCCTCGCCGGAGGACAGGCGTCCGGTCGACCGGCCGCGCAGCGCCGCGAGCCCGAACCGATCCAGCAGCTCGGCGATGCGCTCGCGGGCCCGGCGGATGCCGTAGAGCCGCGCGAACACCGTGAGGTTCTCGTTGACGGTCAGGTTTCCCGGGAGGGAGACGAACGGCGACGTGAAGTTGACGCGCGCCAGGATGCGCTGCCGCTGCGCCGGCATCGGGAGCCCCAGCACCTCCACCCGGCCGGACGTCGGCAGCAGGAGCCCGAGCAGCATCGCGAGCGTCGTGGTCTTCCCCGCGCCGTTGGGACCCAGGAACCCGACGATCTCGCCCGCCCGGACGTGAAACGAGAGGTCATCGACGATCACGAGGGTCCCGAACCGCTTCGTCAGATGCTCGACGCCGATCGCGACCTCGGCGGCGCCGAAGGCGCTCACGCCGCTCCGCGTCGGCGGCGCGGCGCCCGGGATCGCGTGCACGGCGCGAGCGAGGACCTGGGTGACGCCGACATGACGACATTATACACTCTTGGCAGGAGGTGTCCGGTGGCCCCCACGCTCGCGCTCGACGCCGCGCTCGCCATGGACGATGCCGCCCAGGCCGACGCGGTCGCCGCCGGCGCGGAAGCGTTGGGGTTCGCCGCGCTGTGGGCCAACGAGACGAAGCACAACCCGTTCATCGCGCTCGCCCTGGCGGCCCGCGCCACCTCCCGCATCCTGCTCGGCACCGCGGTGGCCATCGCGTTTCCGCGCAGCCCCACCGTGATGGCGCACCTGGCCTGGGACCTCGCCGCGCTCTCCGGCGGCCGCTTCGTCCTGGGGCTGGGCACGCAGGTCAAGGCGCACATCGAGCGGCGCTTCGGCGTGCCCTGGGATCCGCCGGCGCCGAAGCTTCGGGAATACGTCGAGGCCATGCGGGCGGTGTGGCGGTCGTGGCAGGACGGCGCCCCGCTGCGGGTGGACGGGCGGTACTACCGGCTGAGCCTGATGACGCCCTTCTTCAACCCCGGGCCGATCGCGCACCCCGACATCCCGGTGTGCATCGCCGGGGTCAACCCCCTCCTCTGCCGCCTCGCCGGCCGCGTGGCCCAGGGCTTTCACGTCCACCCCTTCCACACCGTGCCCTACCTGACGTCGGTGGTCCTGCCGAACATCGAGCGCGGCCTGCGGGCGGAGGCCCGGCCCCGCGGCGCCGTCCAGCTCTACGCGCCCGTCTTCGTGGCGCCCGGCGAGACCCCGGAGGAGATCCAATCGGCGGCCGAGCGCGCGCGCGAACAGATCGCCTTCTACGCGTCGACCCCCTCGTACCGCGTGGTGCTCCACACGCACGGCTGGGACGACGCCGCCGCCGCGCTGCAGCGGCTCGCGGCGGAGCGCCGCTGGAGCGATCTGCCCCACGAGGTGCCGGACGCGATGCTGGATGCGGTGCTCCTCCGGGGCTCGTGGGAGGAAGTGGGCCGCGGGCTGCGGCGTCGCTACGCCGGCGTGCTCGATCGCGTGGCCTGCTACCGGCCGTTCACCATCGCCGAACTCCCGAAGTGGCGCCGGCTGGCCGACGCCTTCCACGCCGCGTGATGGCATCCGCCCAGGTACCCGCGCCGGGCCTCGCCCAGGCGCCGCTCCCGTCCCCCGGCCCGGCCGGCGTCCCCCGGCGCGTCCTGCTGCGGGGACAGTGGTACGCGCTCGCGGCGATCGCGATCTGGAGCACCAACTTCGCGCTCGGCCGCCTGCTGCGGGACTCGGTCACGCCGGGCACGATCGCCGCGTTCCGGGCGGCCGTCGCCGGCGTCCCGCTCGCCGCGTGGCTGCTGCTCACCCAGCGCCGCCCCCGGGTCGGCCGGCGGGTGGTGGGCTGGCTGGTCGTCCTCGGCGTCCTGGGGATCTTCGGCAGCCAGTACCTGACGTATCTCGCGCTGCACTGGAGCCTGGCGACCAACGCCATCATCTTGAACGCCGCGAGCCCGCTCGTCACCGCCGCGATCGCCGCGGCGGCGGGGCTCTTCGTCGTCTCGCGCGCGCTGTTCCTGGGGTTGACGGTCTCGGCCGTGGGGGCGGCGGTGGTCACGTGGCTGGGCGCGTCGGCCGGCGAGGAGATGCGCCTGGATCCCGGCGCGATCTTCATCATCGCCAGCATGGTGACGTGGGCGTTCTATAACCTGGGCGTGCAGCGGATCAGCGAGGACCTGCCGCCGCTCTGGATCACGGCGGGGGCGATGCTGGCGGGGTTTCCGTTTCTCGTGGCGGCGATCGCGGTGGAGCATCCGCCCCACCTCATGGCCTCCGTGCGCGACCACCTGCCCATCCTCATCTATCTGGGGATCGGCCCGTCGGCGATCGCGTACGCGTGCTGGCACGCCGCGGTCCGGGATCTCGGCGCCGGGGTGGCGATGATGTTCAACAACCTCCTGCCGCTCTTTGGGATGCTGCTCGGCGGGCTCGTGCTGCACGAGCGCATCACCGGCGTCCAGGTCCTGGCCTCCGGCCTGATCATCGGCGGGATCGTGATCGCCTACCGGGCGCTGCCCGGGCGAACGCGCCCGTAAGGAACAGGGCCGAGGGAATTTTGCATTGACCCGGCCTGTTGCCTATAATACGGTTACCCATTTGGGCCCCACAACGCCTCACAGAGTGGTCGTGACGATGATCGGTTCGGGATTCCTCACCGGGGACGATCGGGGTCGCGCGGGCCATCACGGCGCCGCCGGGACCCATGCCGGCGCCCATCTGCGGATGGCCGGACCCCTCGCGTCGCCCCGGGATCGCGCCCGATTCCTCGGCAAAGTCATGGACCTGGACCTCACCGTGGAAGGCAAGTTAAGACGAGGAGGGGGACGACATGAAGGATAGCGATCTGCAACACGAACTCGGCCAGCACCTCCGCGAGGAGCTGCTGGCCGGTCGTTTGTCCCGGCGTGAATTCCTCCGACGCGCGACGGTGTTCGGGCTGTCGGCGGGGACGATCGCCGCGCTCCTCGTCGGGACCGGCGTCGGGCCGGTGCGCGCGCAATCGGCGCCGCCCAAGCGGGGCGGGACGCTCCGCGTGGCCTTGGTCCCGCCCACCGCCGCCGTCGACCCGGTGACGATGTACGACGCCGGGGCCATCGCCATGGTCCAGCAGCTGGCCGAGTATCTGGTCTGGGCGGAGAACGACCTGAGCCTGCGCCCGGTGCTCGCGCAGCACTGGGAGCCGGACAAAGACGGCAAGACCTGGATGTTCACGCTCCGGGAAGGGGTGAAATTCACCGGGGGCCAGCCGCTGACCGCCGACGATGTGGTGGCCACCTTCGACCGGCTGACCGATCCCCAGACCAAGTCCGCCGCGCGCTCCAACTTCAAGGGCATCCTTTCCAAAGGGAACATTGAGAAGACCGGCGCCCTCAAGGTCGCGTTCCATCTCGACCGCCCGTTTGTGGACTTCCCGTATCTGGTGTCGTCCACGAACTATAACGCGGTGGTGCTGCCGGCGAGCTACGCCGGCGACTTCGAGCAGCATCCCGTCGGGACGGGCCCGTTCACCCTGGCCGCGTATGCGCCGAAAGAAACGGCGAGCTTCAAGCGCAAGCCGGACTACCGGCAGCAGGGACTCCCCTACCTCGACGCGGTGGAGTTCCGCTTCTTTGCGGAGACGCAGCCGCAGGTGCTCGCGCTGCAGGCCGGGGCGGTCGACCTGATGGTCGCCACGCCGTTTCAGGGGTCGCAGGCCCTCTTCGCCGATCCGAACGTCAGCATTCTCCTGACGCGCTCGTCCAAGCACCGGGCCGTGCACATGCGCGTGGACACCGCGCCGTTCACGGACAAGCGGGTCCGCCAGGCGGTCGCCCTCTGCCTGGACCGGGGGAAGATCGTGCAGGGGCTCTTCCAGGGACGCGCCGATGTGGGGAACGACGAGATGTTCGCCCCGCTGTTTCCGGGGTCGCCGGCGATCCCCCAGCGCACCCAAAACTATGACCGGGCCAAGCAGCTGCTCCGCGAAGCGGGCGCCGGGACCGAGGTGAAGATCACCCTCGCCTACGAGGTCTACCAGGAGGTCCCGCAGTACGTGGTCTACCTGCAGCAGATGCTGCAGCCGGCCGGCATCACCGTGACGCTCAACGAGATGACCCAGTCCGCCTACTACGGGTCGGGCGCCACGCAGCCCTGGCTCCAGGTCCCCATGGGGGTCACGGACTGGGCCTCGCGCACCGTCCCGTCGCAGTTCATCGGTCCCGCCTATACCTGCGACGGGGTGTGGAACTCCGCGCACTGGTGCGACCCGGCGTTTGACGGACTCGCGAAGCAGTACGACGCCACCCTGGACAGCGCGAGCCGCCGGGCCATCGCGACCAAGATGGCGCTCCTCCAGCAGGACGCGACGCCGGCGATCATCGCCTACTGGATCCAGGCGCCCCGGGCGGCCCGGAAGACCGTCCGCGGCGTCGCCGCCAACGGGTCGGACTTTCTCGATCTGACCAACGCGTCGCTGGCGTAACCGGCCAGGAAAGGCGCATGGCTCGCTTCCTGCTCCGGAGGCTCGGGCTGGCGCTGCCCGCGCTTTGGCTCGTGTCCGTGCTGATCTTCGCCCTGGCCGAAATCGTGCCGGGCGACGTGGCGCGGACCATCCTGGGGCCGTATGCCACGCCGGACCAGGTCGCGGCCCTGCGGCATCAGCTTGGGGCGGACCAGCCCGTCCCCGTCCGGTACGCCGCGTGGCTTGGGGGCTTCGTCATCGGGCGCTGGGGAGATTCCATGGTCCTGCACCGGCCCGTGCGCCCCTTCGTGCTCGCGCGGCTCGGAAACTCCCTGACGCTCGCCCTGATCGCCCTGGTCTGCGTGATCCCGATCTCGCTCGGCCTGGGCGTCGTCGCCGGCCTGAACGAAGACCATCCCGTGGACACCGCCATCAGCCTCATCGGCCTCTCGCTGACCGCGATCCCCGAGTTTGTGAGCGGGGTGATCGTGCTCGTGGTGTTCGGCGTCCAGCTGAGGTGGTTCCCCATCATCGCCCAGCCGCCCCCCGCCGCCGGGCTCGGGGAGCGGATTCACGACCTTCTCCTTCCATCCATTCCGCTGATGCTCGTCCTGTTCGGCTACATCGCCCGGATGGCGCGGGCGGGGATGGTCGAGGTGATGGCCTCAGCGTACATCAGGACGGCGGTGCTGAAGGGGCTGCCGCTTCGCTATGTGATCTTGAAGCACGCCTTGCGCAACGCGCTGCTGCCGACGATCACGGTGATCGGATCGCAGGTGGGCTGGCTGGTCGGCGGGCTGGTCGTGGTGGAAACCCTCTTCACCTACCCCGGGTTGGGCAAGCTGATCTACGATTCCGCGGTGGGGCACGATGTGCCGGTGCTCGAGGCGACGGCGCTGCTGGTCGCCGCGATCTTCATGCTGTCCAACCTGGGCGCGGACCTGCTGGTCGCGCTCCTCAATCCGCGGGTCCGGTATTCGGACTGATGAACCCGGGACCGGCGGGGCCCATCCCGCCTGAGGGTGAAGCGTGGCGGTAGCCGGCACGCCTGCGGGCGACGTGGACGCGGCGCCGCGGCGGGTCGCGGGCCGGCCGGTGCTCGGCCGGCTGCTGAGGAACGCGGCGTTCCTGGCCGGCGGCGCGGTCGTGGCCTTCTGGGTCTTCGCCGCGCTGGAATGGCGGGTGATCTCTCCGTACGATCCGTTCGCGGTGGGGCCGCTGCATCCGCTCGCGCCCCCCAGCAGCGTGCACTGGCTCGGCACGGATGACCTCGGGCGCGACGTCCTCTCCCGGGTCCTGGCCGGCGCGGCCCCGGTCCTCGCCATCGCCCCCATGGCCACGCTCCTCAGCCTGCTCGGCGGGACGACGATCGGCCTCGTCGCCGGGTACTACCGCGGCCTCCTCGACGATGTCCTGATGCGGCTCGTCGACGCGGTGATGAGCCTGCCCGTGATCATCCCGGCGACCGTGGTCCTGGCGCTCGTGGGCCGGTCCGCCGTGAACGTGATCCTGGCCGTCGCGGTGTTGTTCTCGCCGCTGGTCGCGCGCACGGTCCGCTCGGCGGTCCTGGTGGAGCGGGAGCGCGAGTATGTCGATGCGGCGCGCCTGCGTGGCGACCGGGGCTTGTTCATCATGTTCTTCGAGATCCTCCCCAACGTGACGTCCCCGCTGATCGTCGAGGGCACGGTGCGCCTGGGGTACGCGGTGTTCACCGCGGGCACGCTCTCCTTCCTCCAACTCGGCATCCAGCCGCCGTCCCCGGACTGGGGACTCACCGTGGCGTTGGAGCGCGCGTTCGTGCAGATCGCGCCGTGGACCGTGCTCGCGCCCGCCCTGGCCCTCGCCTCGCTGGTTATCGGCGTGAACCTCGCGGCCGATGGGGTGAGGCGCGCGCTCGCCGAATGACCGCGCCGCTGCTGGAGGTCGAGGGGCTGACCGTCGCGTACCGGCGGGCGAGCGAGTGGGGGACCGCCGTGTCCAACGTCTCGCTCGGCATCGGGGGCGGAGAAGCCTACGGACTCGTCGGCGAGTCCGGAAGCGGCAAGACGACGCTGGCCCTCGCGGTCATGCGCTACCTCCCCCGCAACAGCCGCATCGACGCCGGCGCGATCCGCCTGGACGGGGAGGACCTGACCCGGCTGGAGGGGGATGCGCTCCGGCGCTGGCGCGGGGCCCGGCTCGCCATGGTCTACCAGGACCCGGCGGGCGCCCTGAACCCGGCGCTGCGGGTCGGCGATCAGCTCGCCGAAGTGTACCGGTTCCACCGCGGTGCGGGCAGGCGCGAGGCGGTGCGCCGCGCCGCCGACGCCCTGGCGAAGGTCGCGATGCCCGACCCGGAGGACATCCTGCGGCGCTACCCCCACCAGCTCTCCGGGGGCCAGCAGCAGCGCGTGGTCATCGCGATGGCGCTGGCCGGCAGCCCGCGGCTCCTCATCCTCGACGAGCCGACCACGGGGCTCGACGTCACGATCGAAGCCGAGATCATCGACCTCATCGCCGCCCTCCGCGCCGAGATCGACGCGTCGATCCTCCTCATCAGTCACAACCTCGCGCTCGTCTCCCGGATGTGCGACCGGATCGGCATCATGTACGCGGGCCGGATCGTCGAGGAAGGCCCCGCGCACGACGTCCTCCACGCCCCCCGCCACCCCTACACGATGGGCCTGCTCCGCTGCGTTCCCCGGTTCGAGCGCGGCAAGGGACGGGTCCGGCTCGAACCCATCCCGGGCCCGCTCCCGTTCCTCGGCGATGCCATCTCCGGATGCGCCTTTCACCCGCGGTGCGTCCTGGCACAGGAGCGGTGCCGCGGCCGCGAGCCCGACCTGTACGATGTGGGACCCGGGCGGCAGAGCCGGTGCTACTTCTGGGAAGACGTCCCGACGATGCCGCACACCTACCCGGCCGCCGTTCCAAGCGTGGGAGGAAAGTCCGACGAGACGCTGCTCAAGGTGAGCGGGCTGCGCAAGACCTTCCACGGTCGCCGGCACGACACCGTCGCGGTCGACGACGTGTCCTTCGAGATCGGGAAACAGGAGACGCTCGGACTCGTCGGGGAGTCGGGCAGCGGCAAAACGACGCTGGCGCGCTGCCTGGTCGGCTTGACGGTGCCCGATAGCGGTGCGCTCATCTTCGCCGGGAAGCCGGAGCCCTGGCAGGGCAGCCGGCGCGGCCTGCACGTCCTCCAGGCGATGCAGATGGTGTTCCAAAACCCGGACACGACGCTCAACCCCAGCTGGACCATCCGGCGCATTCTCGCCCGGGCGGTGCAGGTGCTCCTTCACCTGGGCGGCCGCGCCCGGCAGCGACGCGTCAATGATCTCGCCCGCCAGGTGCGCCTCGAACTGCGGTACCTGGACCTCCGCGCCGCGCAGCTCTCGGGGGGGCTCAGGCAGCGCGCGGCCATCGCGCGGGCGGTGGCCGGGAAGCCTGCCCTGGCCGTCTGCGAC
>Ga0307479_10007348_pt1 | contig 10152 bp, 14 predicted proteins | sample atmos_gasesECM4C_FD_203743 | JGI IMG/M metagenome (GOLD analysis project Ga0307479, IMG submission 203743) | Hardwood forest soil microbial communities from Morgan-Monroe State Forest, Indiana, United States - atmos_gasesECM4C_515 | ecosystem: Environmental > Terrestrial > Soil > Temperate...
ACGGCCGAATAGGTCATCACCGACCAATACCCGCGCCAATCCTCGCGGTAGTACAGAATTCCGCCAAGCACCAGCAGGTAAACGAAGTACGTCAAGTACGCGAATTGCATGAACTCGTTACGGCCCGGCGTGACAAACTGATCCAGCCAAATCGCCGGATGCACTCCGGTCAGCCAGTGGTCGAACGCGATGAGCTTCGCATCTTGCCATCGCGGCGATACCAACTGCACCAGCGCGCCCAACTCCTCAAAGCAAAATAAGAAGAAGAGATGCGGATACCAGTGCCTCGAAAAATGCCAGAATCTCTGCGTCAGGCTGCGAGAGCCATCGCTGAACCTCTCAATTGGTGACGTCGAAGAAGCAGTCCAGACATTAGCCTCAGCTCGGCACAAAGCCGCGATCAGCAGCGCCACGAGCCCCTGCACACTGAGCAACCGCAGCGGATGCGCCAAGTTCGCCGCGAAAATCACAATCAGCGCGCTGGAAACGGCCAAATATCCCAGTGCCACCCATTCAAAGGGCCCGTAGACCGCCGCAGAGGCCGCCAATTCCGCACGCAGGCCCCTGGCCAGACCACGTTGCGAATCATAGATTCCTAAACGTCGTGCTCTGTTTTCCGGCGAACTGATGCCGGGCTGCCAAACCGTCGCGCATTCGGTTTCTCGATACTCGCTCCCACGAGTACGCCTCATCCCACGTTCTCCCAAATCTCTTCAGCGTCTCTTTGTTCACCTCGCGTGCTCGACGAACTCTGCTTTGGCGTCTTTCCCTCCGCCCACGTGAGTACTGGCCAACTCTTCCTGCGCGCGAGCGTCTTGAGCCGCCACGAAGGATTCACCGCCACCGGCCGCCCGACCGCTTCCAGCATCCACCGATCGCTGACGCTATCTCCGTACGCGTAGCACTGCGCCAGCTCAAATCCCTTATCGACCGCCATCTGCTGCACAGCTCGGCTCTTTGCTTCCCCGAACATCGCGTCCCCAACAATGCGCCCCGTCCACCGACCGTCGTTTTCTTCCAACCGCGTAGCGCAAAACGCCACGGAAGCAGCGATTCCGCGCACAGCCAGACGCATCACCAACGCCAGCGCCATCTCCTGCGCCAACGGTGCCAGCGTGCCGCTCAGCAACACAATCGCGTGTCCCCGCTGCGCATGCCATGCCACTTGGTCCACTCCCTTCGGGAAAAACCGCGGGACCGCCACTTCGGCTTGCCCCGAGCCTTGCCGAGGGGGCTGTCCTCTTTCTCTTTCATATCCAACCTGACGGGGGCGCAGGCTTCGCAAGTACATTTTGTTCGCGTGCCGCATCACTTGGACTCCGTGTGGCGTGAGCCGCGCCGCCCGAGCCAGCCACAAAAAATAATTCCTCATCGGAATCGCGCGCCGCTGCCGCAATTCCGCAAAAAACCGCCGCTCGAGCGAAGGCCGCAATATCAACGTCCCGTCCAAATCAAAAAATGCCGCAACCCGCCCAACCATTTCGCGCGATTTCATGCGATTCTCCTCGCCATCCTCTTCCCGCCCCGCGCCACCACTCCATCCGCGAAATACTTCCATCCCTCCAGCAGCACCGGCAGCCCTCGCACAAGGCAAAATCCTGCCGTGGCCCACGTCAAAATTTGCGCCCCCATGCCTATCAACATCTGGGCACCCGCTGCCAACTCGCCAATCAGCGCCACTGGCCCCCGCGTCAACGCCAACTCCAATCCCAAGTAACAAAAGCACAGGCACTTCATCGCCGCATACAATCCGCGGCTCCAGCGCGAAGCCACCAGCGCGCGTCCCCACCACGTCTGCAGCGTCGCATCCGCACTCCATCCCGAATGCCCCGCGCGCATGGCCAACCCGCGCAAAAAATCTGTGGCCGCCCCGCGCGCAAAGAAAAACACCGGCAGCCACAGCGACACCATTCCCACCACAGCGAAATAAGTGAAGTACACGTTCTCGATCATGCGGTCGCCCAGGATGTCGATCTGCGCTCCCATTGGCGTGGCCAGCTTCTTCGTCCGCGCGATGTGTCCGTCCAGCGCATCGAGCGCGATCGACGCCACCGTCAGCCCCACTGCCGCGAGATTCGCCCACGCACCGCGCCCGAACAGGCTCACCGCCGCAAATCCCACCAGGACCCGCAACAGCGTCACTTTGTTCGGTGTCCAGTTCATGCGTCTTCCGTGGAAAAGCGATTTCTGGCTGTTCTTCGGCAATCTCGGAGAAATGCAAGCGTGCTGCCCAATACCACCCTGCTAAGCTCATTATTTCCAGCGTCTTATGAATGGCCTTTTTTTGTCGCGCCTCCGGCCCGCCAGCCAAATCCTTCATCTGTCAGCCATTCGCTACCGCGCACTGCTGCCATCCGTCCAAACAAGTGCTGCGCTTTTGGAATAATCTGGCCGCCAATTCAGGTCATCTCATAGGCGGCTCTTCAGGCGGGCGGCCTGCCGAAAGGCCGCGAATCAGCGACCGCCGGCGCAAGCACTCACGCATTTTGTGGGACAATAAGAGGTTGCGCGCCTAGCGCGGCACCGCATATAGTGCGCCGATGTTCGTTTTTCCTTTGTAGAGACGCAGGACGCCGCCCTCGCTCGAAGCAAATTCAAGTGGAGCAGGGAATCCGAAAACGCAGGGCTAACGTAACGATGAATGTAGCGCGAATGCGAATCGAAACTCTTATGCACGCAAGGACCGATCGCGAATGACCGATGTCTCACTTCTGGGAGCGTTCCTGGCTGGCCTCGTCTCTTTCCTCTCCCCCTGCGTCCTTCCTCTTGTTCCCGGCTACATCTCCATGCTCTCCGGCATCGGTATGGAGCAGCTTCGCCAGGGTCAGCAGCCCCGTGCCGGACTCTTCGCCTCCTCACTCGCTTTCGTCACCGGCTTCTCGGTGGTGTTCATTTCCTTCGGCGCCTCGGCCAGCGCCGTCGGGACGTTTCTTCGCCAAAATCGCTCCCTGCTCGCCCCCATCGCTGGCGCGCTGATCCTTCTCTTCGGCCTGCACCTTCTCGGAATTCTCATCAAGCTCACCGTTCGCACCGGCATCATTCTTGGCACTGTACTCGCGCTTCTTGGAGTAGTCGCGCTTCTGCGCGGCGGCCCGCTCGTCGCTGGCCTCGGCTACGTCCATTTCTTCTCGCTCTCGCTCATCGGTTTCTTCGGTCCGGCCATGACGCGCTGGCTCAATCGCGACGTCCGCCTCCGCACCCCTAGCACGCAGCCTGGCATCTGGAGCGGGTTCCTCCTCGGCTTCGCTTTCGCATTTGGTTGGACGCCCTGCATCGGACCAATTCTAGCCACCGTGCTCGCGCTCGCCGCGGCCAGCGACACGATCGCCCGCGGCGTTCTCCTTCTCGCCGTGTACTCCGCGGGCCTGGCCGTTCCGTTTCTGCTCACCGCCCTGGGCATCGGCCAATTCCTCCGCTTCTACCAACGCTTCCGAAAGCATCTCCACGCCGTCGAACTCTTCAGCGGCGCACTGCTTCTTTTTGTCGGCGGCCTGGTCTTCACCAACCGCCTGACGTGGATGGCCGGCAAGCTTGGCTTTCTCAACAGCATCGTTTTATGGCTTGAGAAATCTTTGACCGGTGCGAAATGAGCCGTTGACTTTTGCCGTGGTCGCCAAGCTGCGAGATAATATTGTCGTTATCTAAATCTGGAGGAGTGTAACGTTGAGGAAATCTTCGCTGGTCATCATCGCGGTTGTCGCCGTCATCGTCGCCACGTATCTCGCCGACCGCGCCACGCGCCAGCCGAAAAACAGCGTCGCAAAAGTTACCCTTAGCAATGCTGCTGCAAAGCCCGCCCCTGATGTCACTCTAAGAGACCTCGACGGCAAAGACCTCTCCCTGGCGCAATACAAAGGCAAGGTAGTGCTCGTCAATTTTTGGGCCACCTGGTGCGAGCCTTGTCAGGTCGAAATTCCCTGGCTCATTGAAATGCAGCAAAAGTACGCGGCCAGAGGCTTCACCGTCCTCGGCATCGCCATGGACGACGAAGGCGCCAGCGTCGTTACTCCGTGGGTCCAAAAGGAGCGCTTCGACGTCAACGGCTCCAAATCCCAGATGAACTACCCGATCGTCATCGGTGACGACGCCGCAGCCGACAAATTCGGCGGCCTGCTCGGCTATCCCACCAGCGTCCTCATCAACCGCGACGGCAAAGTCGTCAAGCGCATCACCGGAATCATCAGCTACGACGAAATGTCCAAATCCATCGAGTCTCAGCTCTAGGTACGCGTAATGAACGTCGCTGTAGCTCAGGCCACCCTTTCAGGGCTGAGGCTTTTCGGCAGCACAAGCGGGAACTCACTGCCGGCGCCACTACCTACTTCTCACGTTCTGCGATACGCTAACTCAATGCTCGACGAAAAGGACTTTCAGAAAAAAGCCGCCACTGCCTTCGACGATCTCAAACGCCGGTTGTTCACTCTCGGCGACGAACACGGTTTCGACGTGGAAGGCGAAAGCGGCAAGCTCGAAGTAATCTTCGAAGAGCCCGTGGAAGCCAAGTTCGTCGTTTCGCCAAACACGCCCGTTCGCGAAATCTGGATCTCCGCCCTATCCACCAGCTTCAAACTCGGCTGGTCCGATTCCAAAAGCGCCTTCATCCTCGAAAAAACCGGCGAAAACCTTTTCGACGTCATGAGTCGCGTGGTCTCTCAGCAACTCGGCACCCAGGTGAAATTGTGAAGCCGGCAGTCGCCGTTGCCATCAGCGCTCTGCTTCTAGTCATCGTCTCTGCGCTGCCTTCCGCTCACCCGCAAATCCCGTCCGGCCGCGAAGTCGTCGCTCCCTCCGCCTTCGTTTCGCTCGAACCCGTAGCGCGTGGCGGCTCCTTCCAACTCGCCATCGTGCTCAAAATCCGCAACGGCTTCCACATCAACGCCCGCAAGCCTTCCGCCGACTACCTCATTCCCACCGATCTCCGCGCCAATCTCCCCGCCGGTTTCAAGTCCGCCGGCGAAATCACCTACCCCAAGGGTGAACTCCGCACCTTCGCCTTCACCAAGACTCCGCTCAACGTGTACGAGGACAAAGTCGTTCTCCGCGTGCCGCTCGCCGTGCAACCCGACGCCCCGCTCGGCGCCCAACACATACCTCTCAAGCTGCGCTACCAGGCCTGCAGCAACGAAGTCTGTCTCCCGCCCGTCACCCTCGATGTCGATGCCCCGGTCACCGTCGCGGCAAGCGCCGCCAGTTCCCGCCCAGCGCATCCAGAGCTTTTCCCCACCCAGTAGCATCTTTAATTTAAAATCCGAACTCTCATCTCGGAGGAGTCACGCCATGCCCGACCGTCTCGACGACTTCCAAAAATTTCGCGCTGATCTCAACGAAGAAATCCTCGGCTGCAGCCACCTCGGCATGAAGCGCTTCTTCGCTCTCGACCATCAAGCCTACGAGCCCGGCCCGCTCGGCACCAAGACCAAGGAACTTCTCGGCCTGGTCGCCTCCGCCGTGCTGCGCTGCGATGATTGCATCACCTACCATCTCGTGCGCTGCGGCGAAGAAGGCTGGAAACGCGAAGAGGTCATCGACGCCCTCAACGTTGCCCTGATCGTCGGCGGCTCCATCACCATCCCGCACGTCCGCCGCGCCTTCGCCCGCATGCGCGAAATCGACACTCTTAAAAACTCCTAGCCTCGACGACGGGTGCGGGCTGTGCTTGCAGCCCGCCTAGACAACGGGTGCGGGCTGTACTTGCAGCCCGCCTAGACAACGGGTGCGGGCTGTACTTGCAGCCCGCCTAGACAACGGGTGCGGGCTGTACTTGCAGCCCGCCTAGACAACGAGTGCGGGCTGTACTTGCAGCCCGCCTGGACAAAATGAATTAATTTTGCTTTTCCGGCGCGCGATGCTAAAACAGTACACGCCCCCAGAACGCAAGGTAATGAGCACGACCTCAACCCCAGTCGCTTCCCCGCAGGAAACCGCCGCCGCCCGGCTCCGCAACCTCGGCCTTGGCGCCCTCTTTGCGCTCGTGCTACTCCTGCCTAAGCTCCTGAATCTTCGCCGCGACCGCCGCAGTTGGCTCGCCTTCCGCATCGTGCTCGCCATCGCCGGTGCATCGCTCGTCGTCCTGCCACTCAGCTTGTGGAACAGTTGGCACGCCGCCATCGCCGGCCTCGCCATGTTTCTCACCGCCATCCTGCTTCCGGAGGCGAAACCGGACACTACTCTGGCCGACACCGCCGCGCGTCTCGGCGCCCTTGTGATCGTCAATGGCGGCAGCTATCAACTGGAAGATGCGCCGCCCTCGTCCGTCCAGCTTTTCGTTTGTCCGGAACGCATCTGGGCTCTCGATTCTCACCAGCATCCACTCTTGGTCATTCCCACTGCGCAAATTTCCTCCGCCATTGCGGCTGAAGCCAGTGGGGACTGGATCGTCCGCGTTCGCTGGGCTGAGCATACCGCCGACTTCCACTATCGCGGCATTTTCGCCGAGCACTTGGCGCGCGTGGCTGAATCCACATTGCGCAGCGTCATTCACACGCCGCTGCCGGTTCTTCCGCAAAAACGCGCCGCTACTGCCTGAGTTGGCCGCATATTCCTTGCCGGAGGCGCGATCTCTTCAGATCGAAACTTTCCACTACAAACACCCCTGCATTTCCGCTGTTTGTGTCAAAATGTAAGTATGGCGAGAGGCTGGGAAAGCAAAGACGTAGAAGCTCAGGTCGAATCCAGGGAAGTCGCCAAGCCGTCATCGGAACGCGACCCGAAGAGTGCTGAGCAGCAAGTCCGCGAGCAGGACATCCAGCAATTGCAACTCTCGCGCACCCGCATCGCCAACGACCTCGCCACCGCCACCCACCCCAATCACCGCAAATCCCTCGAAGCCGCCCTCGCCCACCTCGACAAAAAAATCGCCGACCTGTCCTAGTCTTCTCTGTGTGCTCTGCATCCTCTGTGGTGAAATCTTTCTTCTTCTATTGAGTAAAATCCGCTGCCAATCCCCAAAAATCATTCACGTAATAATGCGACAGCACATTCCCGAACAAATAGCAGATCCCCTGGCACGGCGGAATCTCCCCATACATCTTCTTCCCGTTCGCGAAAATCTTCCGCAGTGATCCGTCCCTCAGCAAATTCCCCGCAATCTTCCGCAAAGGCTCGCAAGGATAAAACACGTCCCCGTTCGGGTACACCCGCGGAAACATCGTCGGATAGCACTGGAAATCCCGAAACCGCAACAGCGTCTCGATCGTCTTCGGCGTTCCGTTGATTGCCTGCGTTCCCGCGCGCCGCCGCGCGATGATTTTATCCACCAGCGCTTGATACTTCGCATTTCTCAGCAGCGCCAGATTCGGCATCTTTTCCATCTGTGCCGATTGCGCCGCGAACACAAAGCCCTGCTCTCCGCACCAATCCAGCAGCCGCTCCACCTCGCCAATGTTCCATTCTTCAATTACCGTGCTGATGGTGATGCGCCGCGGACTCCCCAGCCTCTCCTTCGCAAATTCCAGGTTCTCCATCACCTTCGGCAAAGCCGCCGGCTTCGAGAGAGGATTGGTCGGGTCCGCCGCCAGCGCGTCCAGGCTCACTACCAATCCCGTCACCCCGGACAGGATTCCCGCCTTGCGGTCCAGCAGCGTCCCATTCGTAATCAGCAGCACCGACCGAAACTTGCACTCGAATCGCGCCGCCTGAACAATTTCCTCAATGTCGCCGCGCAGCGTCGGCTCCCCGCCGGTAATTACGATCGAATCGCTCTCCTTCCGAATCTTTCGCAGCAATCGAATCGTGTCCGCCGTCCCCAGTTCCTCGCTGAAAACGTCCGGCTCCTTCTGCGTGCAATACGAGCAAGCCAGGTTGCACTTGTGCGTCACATAAAACGTCACTGCATAAGGTGCCACAACCTTCGTCCGCAAAATATGCCGCCGCCACCCATTCCGGAAATAAAGCCGAAAATTCTTCGCCACAAACGGCGCCTGCCGCACCAACCCGCGCAGCAGTTCGCGCCTCGACGGCACGCGCCTATCCAGCGCACTAACCGGCACAAAATTTGCCCTTTTCTCAGCCATAGAGCGTCAAACCAGGGAATCGAGAATGGTCCAGAGATGACTTAACGATAGCACTTCACCGCTGTTGAGGTGCCTAGCGATAGATTTCCTTGCGGTGGCCGACCCGGAGCACCAAAACGAGCAAGCGGTCGTCCTCGATTTTGCAGATCAGGCGGTAATCCCCAACGCGATATCTCCAAAATTCCCCAAGCCGCGATCCTTGCAGCGGTTTGCCCAGGCTGCGAGGATCCTCCAGCTTCGCGATGCGCTCGCGAAGGAATTTTAAGATACGTTTGGTTTGTTGCGCATCGAGCTTGTCCAATTCACGATCAGCCTCGACGGAGAACTCAACCTTCCATGCCATGACGCTTCATAACGTCTTTCAATGGAATGGTTCGTTCCTCGTCGTTTCGGATGCGGTCCAGCGCGCGTTCTGCTAGATACAGATCCTCGATCTCCTCAAGGTGCTGCAAAATTGCTTCGCGAACGTAGTAAGACTTCGTCCGACCGGTGCGTCGAGCAAGCTTTTCCAAGCGTCTCTCGATTGATTGTGGAAGTCGAATAGCCAGCATTTAGTCCTCGCTATACAAGTATAACACCGGAAATCCCTGAGACTTGCTGGCCGGTGGCAACCTCGGTGATACAGTTACTTTGTCACTCTGTTTCAAGGCCGAGGGGAAGGGAACGAACGCTTCAGCGGCAAGCTGCCCACGGGAGTTCCTGCCTCGGCTTCGCAGTGGAGGTTACCAAATGAAAGCGATACTGTTAGCAGCCATCTTCCTGGCAAGCACCATGAATGTTACTCAGGAGCAACAGAAGCCCGAGAACAGTGGCTGCAACTTTACTGTCTCGCAGGATTCAGCCGTTCCATCGATTACTGGCCCGGAAAACCTGACTCCACTAGTCTACGTGGTCCAGCAGCCCGATTCGCCGATCGAGGTCGTATCAGTCGATCTGCAAGGCATGTGGCTCTCCGTTTCTGGCAATCGCTACACGGTCCACCATTGCGCCAAATATCAGGTTCGCAACCGCAGCAATCAAGCTATTCGATTTGTCGACGTAATGCTCTTGGTCAACGGTAGAGGCGGTTTCGGTGCGACAAGCGGGGAACCGATTTCGCCGGGCCAAACGGTAGAACTCAAGGCCTGTAATGGAGGGGGTGACGGCGATGCCCCGAAGAACGGCGCGAAACTGCTGGTCTCCGTACATTCCGTAGGTCTCGCGGACTGTATGTACCGGCCTTCCGTACGAATTCCACGCTCTTTGGGTATCCAGCCTGTGTGGTGACGCAGACGGGAGCCAGTGGGTCCTGGCAGCCGAGCCCTGCCTTGGAAGTCGCGCTAGGCATTCACTATCTCAGTCGTGTCCGAAGGCAGCGTCAGGCCCTTTTCGCGGTATCTCTGGTATTCAGCCTCGTAATCCATGGTGGAACGAGTTCCACACCTCTAGGTGAAAGAAACACTGAGAGGATGTACGGCTTCTATATCCGTGTACCGGGAAAAGTCCTTGTCGTTGAATGTCAGAATACGCTTGACACCGTGCTCGCGCATTGCCGCTACTAAGCGAGCGTCGTGAACCTGCACCCCAGAGACGCTATGCGTTACCAAAAGCTTGCGCCACTCTTCGTGAACCGCAAGGCTGTCCGGGAGCAACCGCAGCTTCTCCTCAAAAAATTTTTGCGAGTCGGTCTGTCTCTTGAGGCCAGAGGCCGTAGCCATTGCGATCCACAAGACGAGTACAGGCATTCCAAAATTCACCGACATTCTGGGAGGTATAACAGAGAATGCCATCATGTCGAAGAATGGCATCCGTGGCTGAGACTATGGCGGGATAATCTCTATGGTCGGGTTTCACCCAGCGGAGAAGGATATTGCTATCGACGAGGTACGGCGTCTCTGCCATCTAGCCGGTCCTCATAGAAACTCTCGCGCGAAAAGCTCTCGGTGGGCAAATCTGGCAGTCGTTCAGACCCTTCCGCCATCGCGTCAAGCATTCGATGAAATTCTTCAACACTCATCTGACCGCGAGACAGAATCCGCCCAGTGAGAGCTTCTTTGAGAAGCTGTTCGGCTACCTTTTCCAAAGGCAAACCCTTAGCCCGTGCCTCGGCCTTAAGGCGTGCCTCAGTCTCAGGGTTGAGCTCGACTCGGATGGTCATTGG
>Ga0307479_10007349_pt1 | contig 10152 bp, 10 predicted proteins | sample atmos_gasesECM4C_FD_203743 | JGI IMG/M metagenome (GOLD analysis project Ga0307479, IMG submission 203743) | Hardwood forest soil microbial communities from Morgan-Monroe State Forest, Indiana, United States - atmos_gasesECM4C_515 | ecosystem: Environmental > Terrestrial > Soil > Temperate...
TTTATTTTCAGATTCTTGAAAACGTGCGCGGCGCTGATGTTTTCGTCGTCCAGCCGTGCTGCTATCCGGTGGACAACCACCTGCTCGAGCTTTTGCTTATGATTGACGCATTCAAACGCGCATCCGCCTGGCGCATCACCGCCGTGCTGCCGTATTACTGCTACGCCCGGCAGGACCGCAAAGACAAGCCGCGCGTTCCGATATCAGCAAAGCTCGTCGCGGACCTTCTTGAAACCGCGGGCGCCAGCCGCGCGCTCACTCTCGATCTGCACGCGCCGCAGATTCAAGGCTATTTCGACGTTCCGGTGGACCATTTGTACGGTTCCCCTGTTCTCGTCGAGCATTTCCGGCATTTGAATTTGCCCAATTTGACCGTCGTTTCGCCGGACGCCGGCGGCGTGGAACGCGCGCGCTTCTTCGCCAAGCGCCTCGATGCCCCTCTCGCCATCGTGGACAAGCGTCGCGTCGACGTCGATGTCAGCGAAGTCATGAACTTGATCGGCGACGTGCGCGGCCGCAGCACTTTGATCGTAGACGACATCATCGATACCGCAGGCACTTTGGTAAAAACCGCCGAAGCCCTGATTCGCGAAGGCGCCACGCAAGTATATGCCGCGTGTACGCACGCCGTGCTCTCCGGCCCAGCCATCGAGCGCATCGCCAAGTCGCAGATCAAAGAAGTCGTGGCCACCGATTCCGTGCCCATGTCCGAAGCTGCAAAGAAAATGGGCAAGATCAAGATTTTGAGCGTAGCCGATTTGCTCGCCCGCGGCATCCGCTCAATTCACGAGGAAACGTCAATCAGCGAGCTCTTTATTTAGATTTTCGCATTGTCATCAATGTAAGCCGTCTTCCAGCACGTTGACAATGATCTGTAGCGGCCGGTTTTAGCCGGCCACTCGGGAACACAAAAAGAGGTAGAAAGCATGGCTCAGGATCAAAACAAAGTAATAGTCGAAGCTGCGCCTCGCGCCTCGCGGGGAAAAAACGAAGCTCGCCGCTTGCGCGTGACCGGCCGAGTACCCGCCGTCCTCTACGGCGGAAAGGGCCAGGCCATCACGCTCTCCGTGAACGCCAAGCAGGTCAACGCCATTCTGCGTTCCGAAAGCGGCCACAACACTCTCTTTCAGGTCGACCTGAACGGCAAGCACGAGCCCGCCATCCTCAAGGACTGGCTCAACGATCCCGTCAGTGGCAAATTGCTCCATGTCGATCTCCTTCGCGTTGCCATGGACGTCCGCATGCGCGTGCAAGTTCCTGTGCACACTTTCGGCGATCCCGCCGGCGTCAAGCAACAGGGCGGCGTCTTCGAAATGGTTACCCGCGAAGTCGAAATCGAATGCTTGCCCGGCGATATTCCCACCGAATTTAGAGCCGATGTCAGCGGCTTGATGTTGAATCAAGCGCTCCGCGCCCGCGATCTGCAAATCGACACCACCAAACTGAAGCTCCTTACCGACCCCGAGCAGGTTCTCGCCCACGTCGTCACTCTCAAGGTCGAAGAAGAGAAGCCCGTCGAGGCCGTGGCCGCGGAGGCCGCAACTCCAGCCGAGCCCGAAGTCATTAAGAAGGGCAAGAAAGAAGTCGAAGGCGAAGAAGGCGCCGAAGGCGAAGCCAAGCCCAAGGCCGCCGAGAAAACCGAAAAAGGCGACAAGGAGAAAAAGAAGTAACGTACGCGCTCTCGAGGGTAGGGGCGCAGCATGCTGCGCCCCAGCTTTGCGATTGTAACCGTCAGGTCGCTCTCGACCGGGGCTGACAAATCATATGCGGCTAATCGTCGGACTAGGCAACCCCGATCCCGAGTATCAGTGGACGCCGCATAACTTGGGTTTCATGGCCGTCGACGAACTAGCGAACCGCGCCACGATTCGCGTCGAGCGCCCCGAAGGCAAGGCCCTCGTTGGCCGCGGCAAATTGGCCGGAGAAGAAATTCTCCTCGCCAAGCCGCAAACGTACATGAACCTCAGCGGCATCTCCGTACGAGAGCTGCTGGCCAAGTACGAGCTGGATGTCGGCGCTTTGCTGGTGATGTGGGACGAAGTGCAGTTGCCGCTGGGCACCATTCGAATTCATCCGGACGGCAGCGCCGGCAGCCACAACGGCGCGCAGTCGGTGATCAACGCCCTCGGCACGCAAGAATTTGCGCGCCTTCGTCTTGGTTGCGGCCCGGATCACCCGCTGAACAGCCGCCGCGAGCATGTGCTTCGGCCCATGCGCAAAGCGGAGCTGGCGGTCGCCGCCGAAATGATCGATGAAGCCGGCAACGCCGTAGAAACGATTTTGACGGAAGGAATCGATGCCGCGATGAACAAGTTCAATCGCCGCAAGCCCGTCGAAGGCGAGGCCGATCTGTAGAGGCCGGGCTTTAGCCCGGCCGTTGTAGTGGCGGGTCTTTAGACCCGCCAGCGCCGCAAGGGGCGCGTAAAAAAACGATTTTCACGGGCCAGCGCCCGGGAACAGAAGGAAAGAGGTCATCACATGGAAGAGCGTTTGTACGATCTGATCTTCATCGTTCGCCCGGCCACGCCGGAAGACGAAATCAAGAAAGTCCTCTCCGGCATCGAGCACACCTGCGCGGAAAAGGGCGGCAAGATTGAAAAGACCGAGCACTGGGGCACGCGCAAGCTCGCCTACCGCGTCGCCAAGCATCGCGAGGGCATCTACGTCTATCAGCAGATTCGCACCGCGCATCACGAGCTCATCGCCGAGCTTGAGCGTCGCCTTCGCGTCCAGGACGTCGTCATCAAGTATTTGACCGTCCGCCTCGACGAAGACCTGAAGCGCCAGAAAAAGCTCGTCCACAAGCGCGAGCAGCGCGCCGCCCGTCGTCCGCGGCGCACCGCGCCCGCGCCAGCTCCCGCAGCTCCCGCGCCGGAGCAGGCAGCTGCAAGCTAGTTTGCAGTCGCATTTGTAGCGGCCGCGGACCGTCGCGGGCGCTTTTGTTGGAAAGTGTAATTGAACTCGGCTTCGTCCGAGTCAAATGGGAAAGGCAGGCAGTTATGGCAGATGAACAAAAGCAGCAATCGCAAGCCCCCGCAGGGGCACCTCGCCGTGAAGGCTCCGGTGGTCACGGCGGCGGTCACGGCCCCGGCGGCGGTCACGGCGGTCCTCGTCGCGAAGGCGGCGGCCCCGGTGGACCTGGCGGTCCCGGTGGACGGCCCCGCGGCAAGCGCCAATACTTCCGCAAGAAAAAAGTCTGTAAGTTCTGCGTCGAGAAAATGGATTTCATCGACTACAAGCGCGCCGACATCCTCTCTCAGTTCGTGCAGGAGCGCGGCAAGATTCTCCCGCGCCGCATGACCGGCGTCTGCTCGCGCCACCAGCGCTGGCTAGGTGTCGCCATCAAACGCGCCCGCAACATCGCGCTCATGCCCTTCGCCGGCAGCGCCGCAGGCACGCACGCGCCCCGCCAGGTAGTACCGGCAGGCGCGCATCCACCGGCAACGCCGGCCGCCGTGCCACACGCAGCGCCAGCAGCTCCAGCAACACACGCGCCGGCGCCACCAGCAACCGAAGCGCCGAAGGCGTAGCAGTAATTTTTGGAGTGCGGGAGCGTAGCTCCCGCTTTTGAGGTGCAAGCACGGAAGCGATTTCAAACGCAGTACCGAAATCGCGGCACAGGCAAATGTAGCGGCCGCGGACTTTCGCGGGCGCCTTTAGAGGTAGCGACCGGCTTCAGCCAGCCAGCGTAGCAGCAAACCGATTTCGATACAGGAGCAAAGAGAAACATCATGCAAATCATTCTGCAAGAAGACATCGACAAGCTCGGCCACCGCGGCGACATCGTCACCGTCAAGCCCGGCTACGCCCGCAATTTCCTGCTGCCGCACAAGCTCGCCATCGAAGCCACCACCGGCAACATGAAAGCCCTCGAGCGCATTCGCACTTCCCTCGCCAAGAAAACCGCCACCGAGCTCGAAGCCGCGCAAAAGCAAGCCGCGCTCGTCAATGGCGTCGCCGTGCGCTTCACGCGCAAGACCGGCGAGAACGACCAGCTCTTCGGCTCCGTCACTTCCGGCGACATCGCCGAAGCCCTCGCCGCGCAAGGCTTCAAGATCGACAAGCGCCAGGTCCAACTCCGCGAATCCATCAAAGCCCTCGGCGAATATCCCGTCACCATAAAAATCTTCCGCGACGTCACCGCCGAAGTAAAAGCCCACGTCGAAAAAGAATCCTAGTACGTTTTGCGCTTCGCAAATTTAGCGCCGCCGCTCTCCACGAGTGGCGGCGTTTTTGTTTAAACGTTTTCGTGAATACTTCGGCGACGGGAAAAAAACTTTTGCACCGTTTTCCGAAGCCATGCACAGCTACATCAATTGACGCGCCCTCTCCTTCCACGCACAATGCGCTCAACAATCACGCGGCAGCAAACAGGGAATCGGTCGAGCCCAGCATAATCCCTCGCCACCTGAAAAAATCCGAATGCGTCGCCGTCCCTGCCCAAGCAGGGCTTGCGCGGCAAAAGGGGTTCGTGTTACCGTAGGCGAAACTAAAGCGAATATACAAAAACCAAATGCCCTCCGACTCCACTCTCGAAAAGCCTCTCCCTAACAACCTCGACGCCGAGCGTTCCGTTCTCGGCGCCGTCATTCTCGACAACAACGCCCTCAACGCCGCCATCGAAAACCTCAAGCCCGAAGATTTCTTCCTCGATCAGCACCGCCGCGTCTTCACCCAGATGATCGCCCTCGGCGAAAGCCAGCAAGCCATCGACCTCATCACGCTCACCGAAGAGCTCCACCGCCGCGGCGATCTCGAAGCCGCCGGTGGCGCGCCCTATCTCGCCTCCCTTGCCGACGGCATGCCCCGCGTCTCCAACATCGAGCACTACGCGCGCATCGTCAAAGAAAAAGCCATCCTCCGCAATCTCATCCACGCCACGCACAATATTCAGCAGCGCGCCTTCGAGGGCGAAGACGGCGCCGACGCCATCCTCGACAACGCCGAATCCTCCATCTTCCAGCTCGCCGAAGACCGCATCCGCGTCGGCCTCCTCCCTATCAAGGACATCGTCCGCGACAATTTTGAGCGCCTCGAAAAAATCTTCCGCGAAGGCAAGAGCATCACCGGCATCCCCACCGGCTACGTCGAGCTGGACAAGCTCACCTCCGGCCTCCAGCCCTCCGAGCTGCTCATCCTCGCCGCGCGCCCCTCGCAAGGCAAAACCGCGCTCGCCCTCAACCTCGCCGAAAACATCGCCATCCGCGCCGGACAGCCCGTCGCCGTCTTCAGCCTCGAAATGTCCAAGGAGTCCCTCCTCCAGCGCCTCGTCGCCTCCGTCGCCCAAATCGACGCCCACCATTTCCGCACCGGCCGGCTCTCGCGTGAAGACTGGCGCCGCATAACCGAAGCTCTGGGGCAAATTTCTTCCTCCCCCATCTGGGTCGACGACGCCGGCTCCATCTCCGTCCTCGAAATCGGCGCCAAGGCCCGCCGCCTCAAGCGCGACAAAGGCCTTTCTCTCCTCATCGTCGACTATCTCCAGCTCATCACCGCCCGCGGCCGCTTCGGCAATCGCCAGGAAGAAGTCGCCAGCATCTCTCGCGCCCTCAAAGGCCTCGCCAAGGAGCTGCAAATTCCCGTCCTCGTCCTCAGCCAGCTCACCCGCGCCCCCGAGCGCGACGAGCGCGGCCCCCAGCTCTCCGACCTCCGCGAGTCCGGCGCCATCGAGCAGGACGCCGACGTCGTCATGTTCATCTACCGCCCGCACTTCTTCAAAGCCGGCGCCACCCCCGAAGAACGCGAAGAAACCGAGCTCCGCATAGCCAAGCAGCGCAACGGCCCCACCGACACCGTCCGCTTCGTCTTCCGCAGCCGCCTAACCCGCTTCGAGGAAGCCGCCCCCGACGCCTTCTCCCAATTCTCCCCCGATGAGCTCTAGCAACCAGTTCGTCGCGGTGCGCGGCGCCGACATCCGCGATTCTTTCCGGCTTACAAAGCAAGTTTGCAAGCTAATAGACGGTACTACTTGTGTATAACAAAGGTGGATTTATACTTGGACGAGGCGTAACCAAGAAGGTCAACCCATGCCGATTCCAGCCAGCCAAATCTCAGCAAAACGCTCATTGCTACTTTCCGCTCGTGTGCAATTTTCTCCTCAGACGCAACCCATCAGAGAAACAGCCATAGACAAAATAGTTGAGCAGACGTTGTTTGCATCGGCTACGCAGGGCGGTCTGAGCAAAACTGAAATTCTGGACATGGGGAACATCTGCTTCAAAGACCCAGTGCCCACCTTAAGAATAATGGATATTGATCAGGCACTGGCTCGCCTTCAAACAAGAAGTCGGATATCTAAGACTCAGAAAAACCAGAAATACAAGCTGACCGACGTAGCGGTTGTGGGCTACTTTGAAATTGGACGGTTCCACTTATCGACCTCAAAGCCGCACTGACCACAAGTAAAGCCGCCCCATAGCATCTGTCGCAAATTGCGCGGTATGCGAATTTGCCCATGCATTCTGTGACAGCCGGGACACTCCATCTCGGTGGCTGTGTTGATGCCCCATCGCGTTTTGAAAATGGTGCCATGAATCACCAGGATGATACCCACGCCCAATATTCCGCCGATGATTAACAACTCTGTCATGCTACCGCTCTTTCCGCCCTCCGTTCATAGGCCGGGTGCCCCAGGCGTCGTTTCTACACCTGGGTCTTGCTCTTTGAACAAGTTGCGCGACTCTACTGCGGCTCCGCTCCCAACTGCTTCAGTTTGGTTTCAGCACTCTCTTGAATCAATTTGCGCCGTGCCTCGGGATCGGTCGTGTCCGACTTTAAAAGCTCCAGCGTTTTCTTGGCGTTCTCTCGCGCCAAATCCTTCTGCCCGTTGGCAAGATACGCATCGGAAAGGCTGTCGTACACGTTTGGCGAGTTCGGATAGGCGACAGCGTTGAGCTTGAGGATTTCCACCGCTCCGTTAGTGTCCCCGGACTGCAGGTGCTCGTAGCCGATCACGTTCACAATCGCTTCGGAGAAGAGATTTGCCTTGGGATCACGTCGCCGCGCCTCTGCCAGTTTCTGTGCGGCTGTACTCGCGCCGCCCGGGGAATCGATTTCTTCCAGAATCCCCGGCGCCCGTGTCTTTCTCGACGTCCCGCTGACTGCCGGAGCGTTCCCCGGTGTTTTCACGAGGGTTTGCACATACCAGTCCACAATCGTTCCCGGCAGCTCTTTGTGTGCCGCGAACATTTCTGTTCCATGGCCTCCGGAGGTGTAGTGAACGAATTTGGTCCCCGCGTTCCCTGATAGCTCATACAGCCACTGCATCACTTCCACCGCCGCGCCGTCGTCGTCCGCCGCGGAAAGCATCATCGGAAGCTTTTCCGACTTCCGCAGGAACTCCCGCCCGCCGCGATCGGTATTGCCGGACAACAGCACCAGCGATTTCACTTCCGGATGCCGCCGCGCCAGTTGAATGGACTGGTTGACGCCGCAGCTCGCGCCTCCCGCACCAACAATGCCCCGCGTCACACTCGGCTGCGACACCAAATAGTTGAACGCCGTGTCGACGTCGCCCGGCCATTTCTCCGCCACGATTTTCGCAAACTCGTCCTGAGGAAGATCTTTGTACGGAGTTCCGCCGCTTTCTCCGTAGCCGCGATAATCCAGCGTGAGCACGTTGATTCCGGTTCCCGCCAGCCGCCCAGCCAGCTCATCCCAATTCTTCCTCTGCTGATTGCACTGGTGCAGCAGCAACACTCCCGGTCCGGGTTTCGCGGCAGCGAAGTACGTCGCCTTCAACGTCGTGCCATCTGCGGCCTTCAAATCCACGACGTGCGGAGCAGGCAGCTCCTGCGCCGCACAACTCACACCAAAAAACAGCACCACTAGCAGACGCGCCGGCAGAAACCGCCTCTTCATGAGCACCCCCCTGCGATTTTGCAACAGTGTGAGTCTAAGTCCTATTTCTTTCGGGTCCACTCCCCCGCCGCCGACTTCACCCAAACAACCCCGCGCGCGTCGAGCCATTCCCCCATCGGCACTCCGTCCTTCGGCTCTGCCCCAATCCGCAGCACATTTCCATCGATATCCTCGATCTGCATCTCATACGCCCACGCATAATTCGTCGGCGCATGCCGCACCTTCGCGCCCGCCGCGCGATACTCCTCAAACAGCGGCTCAATCGCTTCAACGCCGATCCACACCCAACCTCCCGCATGACCCTGGTCGCCTTCGCACAGCATGATGTGGCAACGCCCTCGCGAAACCGACGCAGCGATCCCCAGATCCTGCCAATCCACCTTGAACCCCAGCACCTTCACATAATATTCAAGGCTGGCCGCCAAACTCCCCACCCGCAGGATCGGCGTCACTCCCTCAAACGCTGTCGTCCCAGCCTTCTGCGCCTCGCCAGCTCCCGTTTCCGCCATCGTAACCTCCGTCTTCCCTCCGCGATCTCTGTCGGCTACCCCATCCTAGTGGATTGTGAGGTTAGGTCTTTCTTTTGCGCCGGAACGCATTGTGCCCACAACCTTTAACTTCTCCCTCACACCAATCATAACCACCTCAGATTTCTATTAACAAGACGGTCACGACCCTCGTATATTAGCACCGTAAAGTAGTGCGCCTCGAATCCCCAAGACTTCCCCTAAATTTGATGCGCATGATTTGTCGCCCTGCAGAGTGCGCGGGCACGCTGATTTTTCCAGCCGAAAAAGGGGTCCGTCCACCCCTCGTCTAACTACCTTTAGAATCAACACTCATGAAAAAAAGGGGGGAGGGGGAGGGGTACAGACCGGGCACATCCCTGACAGACCGGACTCGGAGCACTACTGACAGTGTGAGCTACTGGCAGGCGTGTGTGATGTGTAAGAGGAGCGCCGGGCGCGTGGAATATCCTTCGCGGTCTTGCGAAGCGTGGTCACCCTTGGATCTGCTTACAACCATTCTCGCTGACGCAGAAGATTTTAAGCCCGAGACCGCCCCCTACGACAAACGGCCAAAGTCACTTAAATGCTTCTTGTTCGACCCCAGGTCTCGCACGCCGGAACGAAACTTTCCCAAACCAATCACGCCGCGCCTTTTGCGTCGCAAATAACTCGCTTCTAGAACACGCAGGCCCTCGCGTACCACCCCCGAAGGCGTCCAGCCCAATTCCCGAACCAGCGCCGCCAGTCTCTTTCGCGATCGGTCCTCTAGTCTCGCATGAACAGCAGTTTGCATATTCTTGTTGTACTACAAATCGCCTCTTGCATTACAGAGGTTGCTTGGGTTCCCCATCCTTGCGGTCTGTGCAAGAGTGGTCTTCGCTTTCTCTGCGTGACTCCGCGCTCTCAGCGTCTCTGCGTTATCCTTAAATCTTCGCGCGTCCGAGTTGCAGTCTTGGATCTGTTCTACAATCATTCTCACTGTCGCAGAAGATTCTAAGACCGTGACCGCTCCTTACGACAAACTCTACGAGCACTTCGATTCCCCGCTCATGCGCCAGCTCCGCGCAGAGGCCTATGGCCAAGACATAGGGCAGCACTCCTGGGTAACCGCCGAGGAACTCCTGGGCGACATCCCCAAGCTCAAGCTCTCGCCCGAAAGCCGCCTTCTTGATCTCGGCTGCGGTCCCGCCGGACCGCTCACCTACATCGCAGCGGAAACGAAATGTCAGGCCGTTGGGCTCGACGTCAGTGCGAACGCCATCGCCGCAGCACGCGACCGCGCTGCCTCCCTCGGACTCTCCGAAAAAATCGCTCTGCAGCAAGCGGACTTGAACGCGCCGCTTCCTTTCGCCGATGCGCGTTTCCATGCCGTAGTCTCGATCGATGTCGTCTTACATCTGCGTGATCGCGCCGCCTTCTTCGGGGAAGTCGCGCGAGCCCTAGTTCCCGGCGGCAGGTTTCTATTCACTGACGCGGGCGTCATCACCGGCCCGGTATCAAGCGAAGAAATTCAAAGTCGCACGCCACATGGCTACGCGCAATTCGTCCCACCGAATGTTAATGAGCAACTGCTCGAGCGCGCTAGCCTTCGCCTAATCGAGCGCAGCGACCGAACGCCAAACCTGCTGAAAAGCGCCGCTGGCCGCTTGGCAGCGGGAGAATCCCGCCGTATCGAACTAGAGAAGCTTGAGGGCAGTCCCACTTTTCTTCGGCAACAGCAATACTTACAAACGGTTCTGGCGCTCGCCCAAAGAGCCGCGCTTTCCCGAATCATGTACCTAGC
>Ga0307479_10007350_pt1 | contig 10152 bp, 12 predicted proteins | sample atmos_gasesECM4C_FD_203743 | JGI IMG/M metagenome (GOLD analysis project Ga0307479, IMG submission 203743) | Hardwood forest soil microbial communities from Morgan-Monroe State Forest, Indiana, United States - atmos_gasesECM4C_515 | ecosystem: Environmental > Terrestrial > Soil > Temperate...
TCGGTCAGCGATCGCTTCTAGGCCCTCAGGTACTCGGCAAACCCGCGACCGGCAGGGGCGTAACCCAGCTGGAACTGGCGCGCCGTCTCCTCGCTGACGTGGCGTGACTCGAGAAGCTTGCGGCCGGGTTCGCCGGCCGGCATCTTCCACAGCACGTACTCGTAGTACTGAGCCGCCAGCTTGAGCATCGCCAGCACTCGCTTGCGTACGTCGGCCCGCTCCTTCTGCTCGGGGCTCAGCTTTTTGAGCTCGACCCCGGCCCGCTCCGCCAGCATCTGAAGCGCGCCTCGCTTGTCGGTCTTCTCGATCAGCTCCACGAACGTGAACACGTCCCCCGAGCGGCCGCATCCGAAGCAGTACCAGGACTGCATCTGTGGGTTGACCTTGAAGCTCGGGCTGTCCTCCTGGTGGAAGGGACACAGGCCCCAGAGGTCCCGGTTGCGCTTGGTGAGGCGGACGTGCTCCGAGACGACCTTGACCAGGTCGACCTTGGCCTTGACCTCCGCGAAGGCGTCGTCGGACGACAGGGTGGGCACGACGCGATTATGCGTCCGGAATGGGCCTGGGATCCATCGTGGTCCAGTTAAGGAGGTACTGACTTTCCCGGCGAGTGCCGGCACTCGCGGGCTTCACGAGCCCGTCACTACCGCGATCGCCGGCACTCGCGGGTTTGGAGTGCCGCTGCGGGGTCGGTTAAGTTGGCGGCGGGATGGCGCGCCGATCGATCGTGTGGGTTAAGGACGATCCGCCTGGTGCTGAGTTCGCCTCGGTCAGCATTTCTCGTGACCGCCTGAGCGCCTCCGGCACGGCGATCGGTTCGTCGCCATCTGGATATCGCCTCGACTACAAGCTCGAGACTGGCCCGGAGTTCGTCACCAAAAGACTCACCGTCGCGGCACGCGGTGACGGCTGGCGGCGGAGACTCGATCTGACGCGCCTGCGTTCCGGTCGGTGGCTGTGCGCGGGGGTCATAAGCGAAATGAGCGCCGTGCGCGGCGCGCTGGATTGTGACCTTGCGCTTTCGCCCTTGACCAACACAATGCCGGTGCTGCGCCACGGACTCCTCGAGGGCGGTGGCCCGCACGAGTTCCTGATGGCGTGGGTGTCGGTGCCGGACCTGCGTGTGATCCCGAGCGTTCAGCGCTACCGGTTCGTTCGCAAGTCCGGCACGTTTTCGATCGTCAGGTACGAGTCCTCGTCCCGCGACTTCGTTGCCGACCTGACCTTCGATGAGGAGGGACTCTGCCTTGACTATCCTGGCATCGGGCGGACCGTTTAGCGTCGCGCCCTGCCTAAACGGCGACCTCCTCGGGGGTCTTGACCACAGGCAGCTCCGGCAGCCGCGGTCTGACAGGTTCGACGCCGAGGTCGCCTAGACCGATCCGCGCGTACAACCAGCGCAGCGGCCGCGGCGCCCACCAGTTCAGGTCGCCGAGCAGGCGCATGACCGCGGGCACCACGAGCGTGCGCACGATCGTCGCGTCGATCGCCACCGCGATCGCCAGCCCGATGCCTATGGCCTTGATGATCACGACCTCGGCGAGGCCGAAGGCCATGAACACCACGAACATCACCGCGGCGGCGCCGGTGATCAACCGTCCCGTCCGCTCGAGCCCGCTCGCCACTGCCGCGGTGTTGTCCCCGAGCCTGACGTATTCCTCGTGCATACGGCTCACGAGCAGGACCTCGTAGTCCATCGAAAGGCCGAACACGATCGAGAAAAGGATCACCGGGATGCTCGGGTCGAGCGACTGCGGCGTGAATCCGAGGATGTTCGAGAAGTGGCCCTGCTGGAAGATGAAGACCAGCGCGCCGAACGACGCTCCGATCGACAGGAAGTTGAGGATCACGGCCTTGAGCGGCAGCACGACCGAGCCGGTCAGCAGGAACAGCAGGATGTAGGTCGCTAGCACCACGCTTCCGACCGCCAGCGGGACCTGGTCGTAGATGAACTTGATCACGTCGACGTCTACGGCCGTCTGCCCGCCGACCAGCACCTGCCCGCCGCTCACGCCCTGGTCGGCGCGCATCGCCTTGAGGATGTTGCGAGCGGTGTCGGAAGAGGGATCGGCGCTGCTGGTCGCCTGGATCAGCACCGTCGTCTTGCCGACTGTGCTCGTCACGAATGGTCGCGCCGACGCGGGGATGTTGCTCGGGGCGCCCGTGTACATCTGCTCGTAGTCGTACAGGCCGAGGTTGGGGCTGAGGTCGTAGATGGAGGTCGTCTTGATCACGCCCGGGATCTGCGCGATGCGCTTGTCCAGCGCGTACTGGTCCTGGATGCGGTTCGCGGTCAGCGGAGATCCGTCGGGATAGCTGACGACGATGCTGTAGGTGGTCTCTCCCTGCCCGGGAAAGTCCGCGATCAGCCGGTCGTAGCCCTGGCGCGCTTCGAGGTGAGTTGGCAGCATGTCGACGTTGCCGTTGGCGAGGCGCAGGCTGTAGAAGGGCAGCGACGCGATGACGAGGAACGCGACCGTCGGCACGAGCACGACGATCGGGCGCTTCATCACCCACGTGGCGAGGCCGTGCCAGAAGCCGCGCTGGGTGCCGCCGCGGCCCACCGAGCCGAAGCTCAGCCGGTTGACACTGGGGCCGATGACGGAAAGCAGCGCGGGCAGGAACGTGAGGCCGTAGATCACCGCGACCGCGACGACGATCGCGCCCGCGGCGCCCATCGACGCCATGAATGTGCCCTGGAAGAAGAGCATCGCCGAGAGTCCGACCGCGACCGTCAGGCCGGAGAACGTGATGGCGCGGCCCGCCGTGGCGATGGTGGTCGAGATCGCCGCCTCGCGGCTCGCGCCCTTCGCGAGCTCGTCGCGGAACCGGTTGACGATGAACAGCGAGTAGTCGATCGAAACGCCGAGTCCGATGAGGGTGACGATGTTCAGCGCGTACTGCGAGACGTCGGTAAATCGGTTGAGGAAGAAGGTGCCGCCGACACCGCCGACGATCGTCAGCAGGCCGACGCCCAGCGGCAGACCCGCCGCGACGATGCCGGCAAAGATCAGGACGAGCAGGATGAGGGTCAGCGGCAGCGAGACGAACTCGGCGCGCTGAAGGTCAGACTCAAGCGTGGTGTTGAAGGCTTTGTTGATCGGCACGAACCCGGTGCCTGTGACGTGCAGCGTGCTCGACTGCACCTTCCCGCGTAGGTCCGTGTAGTCGCTCCACGCCCTGGTGCCGGTGGAGTTGAGCTCGACGATGACCAGCGCCTCGTGCCCGTCCTTGGACGTCAGCGCGGCTTGCGCCTGCGGGTTGTTCGCCGAGTAGGGCGTCGTCAGCTTGACGATGCGGCTGTCGTTCTGGATCGGCGCGATGGCGTCCGTGAGGGCCGACTGATAGTCGGAGTCGCTCACGGTGAGCGTGTCGCTCTTGAAGATGAGGTCGAAGTTCGAGGTCGGCGTGCTGTTCGAGTTGAGCTGCGCGTTGATGAGGCTTTGGGCTTTCGCCGACTCCAGGTTGCTGCTCAGGGGGCCGCCGCTCTGGAGCGTGCCGCCCATCATCAGCAGCACGACGGAGATGGCCAGCAGCGCGCCCGATCCGATGAGCGTCGCCCATCGGTTGCGGTAGACGAATCGACCCCAGGCTGCGAACACCTTCCCTTTCCTCCTACGCTTCCGGGCGCTGCTGCGCACCGAGATATACGGCCGAGAGTGACATCGCGGCGAGGGCGTCCACCGCCTCGTCCGCGTCGAATTCGGGGTCGACGAGGCTCTGGATCATGATCCCGAGGACCGCTGCCCACACCACGCCGGCGATGCCTCGAGCGGCGCCGTTCGTCTGCCCCCGCTCCGCCAGCACCTGGCGCGCCAGCGCTTCGATGTGCGTGCGCTCTGACCGGATGAAGTCTCGGATGCCGGCGCCCACGAGGGCGTCGTGCAGTCCGACGCCAATCAGCTGGACGTAAAGCGAGTTCGCCTCGCGGCTGTCCTTGAGGGTCCTCTTCGTGTCCTCGAATGCCTGGATCGCTCCCGCCTCGCCTTCGACGACTCCCAGCTCGACCTTCTGGCACACGAACTGGAGAACCGCCAGCACGAGCTGCTGCTTGGACTTGAAGTGGTAGTGGACCAGGCCCTGGGCCACGCCGGCCTCTTCGGCGATGTCTTTGATGGAGGTGTTTTCGTAGCCCTGGCGGCTCAGGACGGTGAAGGCGGCCTGGAGGATTCTTTCGTGCGTGTCGGGTTTGGTTGAACGATCATTCAGCATTGGTTGGGTATTCAATCAACTTTCCACGTCTCTGTCAAGTCCTTGTCTGGAGATTTACTGGGAAGAGGGTGGCCGGGGTGGGGCTTGGTTGCCTTGCGGGTATTGTCTGGTTGCAATTTAATGCTTGACATTCAGACCGAAAGTTTGTACGATTCTCTCATGTCGGACGAACTCGATCAGCTCGAGTCCGCTGTAAGCCGCGTCGAGCTAGCCGACCTCCTCGACCCTGTTCGGCTTCGCTCTCTGGCCGACCGGCTCGAGGCCAAGTTCTGCCAGGTATTGCACGAGGCCACCCGGCGTGGCGACCACCAAATGACCGCCAATTCTCCAGTCGCGTGGGTCGCCTCGACGTGCTCGATGACTCCGACCTCCGCTTCTGACCGGCTCTGCGTCGGATCGCAGCTCGAACACCTGCCGAAAGTCGCCGAGGCGTTGAGGTCAGGCGAGATCGGGTACCAGTGCGCCTCGGTGATCTGCCACCTGCGCGACAAGCTTGGCGAGCGGCGCGATTTGCTTGACGAAGACCTCTGGATCTCCTATGCCCGCAACCACGGACCCAAGAACCTTCGCTGGATCGCGCAGCACGTCCGCTACATGCTTGACCCAGACGGGTTCGACCGCGACGCCGAAGAGGACTATGAGCAGCGGTACCTGCACCTCAGTGCGTTCGGGAACATGTTCAAGCTCGACGCGGTGCTGGATCCCGAGACTGGCGCTGCCCTTCGAGCGGCGATCGACGGCTTGAGCAAACGTCTCGGCGAGAGCGACGTTCGCACCCCGAAGCAGCGCCGGGCGGATGGCTTTTCTGAAGTTGTACGCCACGCTCTCGACCAGGGCACGCTGCCGCGCCGCAATCGCGTGCGGCCGCACATCACGGTGACGACCACCCTCGAAGCGATGCGCGAAGAGGTCGGAGCGCCGGCTTCGGAGCTGCAGAACGGCAGCCTTATCTCGAGCAAGACGATGCAACGGCTCGCGTGCGACAGCACGCTCTCGCGAGTCGTGAAGGCCGACTCCGTGGTAATCGACGTCGGCCGAGCCACGCCGAGTGTGTCGCCGGCGCAGTGGCGAGCCCTGAAGGCGCGCCACAGGACGTGCGCCTGGCCGGGCTGCGATCGGCCGATCAGCTGGACGAGCCCGCATCACATCGAATTTCGCTCCCACGGCGGCCACTCGACGATGGGCAACCTGCTCCCGCTTTGCTACCACCACCACCGCCTGGTCCATGAAGGCGGGTGGCAGATCGTCAGGGCCGGCGGGGGTTTCAAATTCATCAGTCCTCCGCATTTATGGGGAGGTGCCGCGAAGCGGCGGTGGGGAGAGCGAGCCGCATAAGCTCTGTTTCGTGACGCGGGCGGCTGAAGAGCTCAATCGGCGGATGCTGCGCGCCCGCGATGCGATGGACCGCACCTACGCACAGCCCCTGGACATTGCTGCGCTGGCTCGGGTCGCCAGCGTCTCCGAGGCGCACTTCATACGCACGTTTCGCTCGACGTATGGAGAGACGCCGCATCGTTACCTGCAGCGGCGCCGGGTCGAGCGCGCGATGTTCCTGCTGCGCGAATCGGAGCGCAGCATCACCGACATCTGCCTCGACGTCGGGTTCACCAGCCTCGGCACATTCAGCCGCACCTTTCGCGACATCGTCGGCGCGAGCCCGACCGACTACCGCGCCGGCGGCCACATCATCGCCGCGCCGACCTGCTTCACCATGAGGTGGATGAGACCCAGCAGTTTTGGAGAAGCCGCGCAGAAGAACGGCTCATAGCATCGAACCAACATCAATCGCAGGAGGAAAAGCGATGCTCAACTCGATCAACATCTCGCACGTTTTCGTTTTCGACCAGGACAAGGCCCTCGACTTCTACGTCGGCAAGCTCGGTCTCGAGGTCAGCAACGACATGGACCTCGGCGTCATGCGCTGGCTCACAGTGCGCGCACCCGGCGATCCCACTCACGACATCCTGCTCGAGGTTCCCGGCGCGCCCGCCATCGACGAGAAGTCCGCGGCCCAGATCCGCGAGCTGATCAGCAAAGGCGCGAGCGGTTTCGCGGCCGGCTTCACGACCGACAACGCGAAGAAGACATACGAGACGCTCAAGGGCAAGGGCGTGGAGATCACCGACGAGCTAACAGAGCGCGACTACGGCACGGACTTCGGAGTTCGCGACCCGTTCGGCAACCAGCTCCGAGTCGTCCAGCTCGGGGCGACCTCACACCAGGCGCAGCCCAAGGCGGCCGCCCAGGCTAAGCGCTAGACCGGCCCGACCGACTCGGCTTCGGCGACTCTGAGCAGGTCGCGCAGGGCCTGCTCAGGGCCGCGGCGCATCTCGCGACCCAGCAGCAGCTTGACGAGGCGGCCCCGCCACCCGGGCGGGAGGTGAAAATCTCAATTGAACCTCACCAGGGTGCCGCCTTCCCTCGTCTCAGTCAGGGTCAGGTGCTCGTGGTTCTCGATGCCGAACGGCAGGTGGACCACCAGGTCGATCCACCGGCGCTGAGGATCGACGTTGCGCACGTCGATCGAGAACAGCCACTTGCGTCCCAGCGCCGGACCGCCCATCCAGATCACCTGACCTGCTTGCGCCGGCCCAGGTGGTTCGACTCTCACGACTGCAGCGTCGGTCCATTCGCCCAAACGGTCCGTCGCTTCAACCACTTCCCAGACTCTGTCGGGCGGGGCCTTGGTGACCGCCGCCGGACAGATGTTGACGATCAGGCTCCGGGTCTCCTCGACCGCATCGAATCGAGGTCAGGTCTCGCCCGTCCGAGATAGGCGCCGAGGCTTCCGTCGTCCTCGACCTCGTAGAAGCCCGCGCGACCGCCGTTCGCGTAGGCGATCCCGGCGAGCGAGATGAGGACGCCGATAAACATCAGCGCGATGTCCAACTGGAGCACGAGGATCGCCAGACCCTCGACCAGGCCCACGACGATCATGGCCGCGCCGGTCAATCGCCTGCGCCTCTCGGTCACGAACGCGATCGGACGGCGGTCGTCCGACGCGTGCCTGGGCTCCCAGATCCGGTGGACGCGGAACTCGGATGGAAACTTCGCGGCCTGCAGCATCACTGCCCCCTCGATAGTTTGATCGACCGACCCGCCGGAAACCCGCTCGCGACCCCGTCCTTGTGCGCCACGTAAACGAGCGTCCCCCCTGCCTCCGAGCGTTCACTCAGATACTCGGACCAGTCGGCCTGGCTCTCCTTGTCGAGCCCGTCGGTTGCCTCGTCCAGGAGCGCCAGCGGCGGCTCGTGGACGGTCGCAAGCAGCAGCGCCAGCTGCTGCCGCATCCCGTGCGAGTAGGTCCGCACCTCCTGATCGAGCGAGCGCACGCTCTCCCACGCCGCGAAACGTCCGAGGAACTTCTCGACCTGTTCGGCCGGCAGATCGTAGACACGCCTGGCCACGTCCAGGTGCTCGCGGCCGGTCAGATATGGGAAAGGGCAAGTGCCGTTGCTGATCCCAATCAGGCGCTTGGCTTCGACCGGCCGGTCCAGCAACGAGATGCCGCCGATGAGGATGCTTCCGGCGCGCGGTCGGTGGCTGCCCGCGATGCAGTTCAGCAGAGTGCTCTTGCCGGATCCGTTCCGGCCGGTGAGACGGACGCTCTCGCCGCGCGAGACCACCAGCTCGTAATCCTGCAGCACGTCACCCGCGCCGTAACCGGCCCAAAGCCCGTGCACTTCGAGCTCTGTTCTGGCTGCGTCGAGGCCGGTGTTCATCTCGATCACCAACGCCACAGTTTGCATGCGTGCCTCCTCAGATGTGCGAGAACGCCGCTTCCACAACTGCACCGCCGAAGAGCATGAAAACGGCGGCGGCCTCCGCCACCATCCACTGCCTCCACTGGACGCGCCCTCCTCTGCGCCTTGACACAACCGGCCACCAGATGCTCCATCCCAGGCGCAGGGTCGCGCCGGCCGCGATGACGTACGCGCCCAGCTCCAGCGCCAGCTGCGGCCCCACCGCGGTCATGAACATCCCGAACTGATGGCGCTCGAGCAGCTCCGTGCCGACGTAGCCGACCAGGCCGCCGTTCAGAAAGAGCGCGCCAACGGTCGTCATGCCCAGGGTCGCGCCGCCGGCCGAGATCAAGCCGAGAACGACCAGGTTGTGCAGGAATATCTCGAGCGCCGAGCCGATGGAGTTGGTCGGATCCAGCTGCGCGCCAGGTGTCATCCACGCGCCCACGGCTCCGAGCCATGCGCCGAGCATGAACACGCCGAACGCGCCCGCCGGCCACAGCACGAGCGGACTTGTGCAGCGTCGCACCGCCGTGCTCACCGCCAGCTCCTCGATGCCGCCGTGGCGCCGCGCCACTGGCCCGCCAACCCTACGAGGATGTCGGCCGCGAAAAGGCCGGCCACGAAAAGTGGATTCCTTGTCGTGGTCAGGATTGCAGCGCCGACAAGGCCGCGGGCGCCGTAGCACGCGAACAACGTGTAGCCCCCGAGGTACTTCAGCCATCCGCGCGCCGAAAGGTATGAGGCAAACCAACCCGTGAGCGCCCAGGCGGACAGGCCCGTCCACAACGCGAGCAGGATGGCGCCTGGCACGAACGGGCCCCCGACCTTCACCACTGCGAGGACCATCACCGGCAGCACCGCGAGCAAGGCCGCGCCGGTGCAGACCGCATGCCTTGCCCTCGACAGCGCGGGGGCCGATACCGGCAGAGCCCGGATCCACGACTCGGTCGAGTCGTCGGTCCTGATGTTTGTTCTCATCTGGACGTAGCCGGCAAGCGTCGCGGTCGCTGCGGCAGCGGACAGCGCGACCGTCAAGGCGATGGCGCCAAACCTTGTTCCCTTCCCGAATACCTCCAGCGCCACCACAGAGCAGCTGACGATGCCCAGGAAAAGGATCTCCACCAGGTCGACCGCCCGGACCTTGTGGACGGCGATGTCGAAGACGAGCGCTCCGGGGCGGCGGGTCGCCGGGATCCGGCTCAACCGCCACAGCAACGTGCCGGCACTGTGGCTGCCGGAGGACTCCTTCAGCTCCAGCGCCGCCGGCCTCAGCAGCACCAGCGCGACGCCCGTCCACCCGGCGAGAAGCACGATGGCTTCGACCAGGCTCGCTCGGCCCACCAGCATCAGGGCGGGCATGCTGGTCCACTGGACGACAGTGCCGGCCCACCCTGACGGCATCGGCAGCGGAACGGACATGGCGCTCACGCCGACCGCGAGCGGAACGAGCGTAAATGCGAGCGAGACCGACGTTCCCCGGCGGCGGGCCCACTGCAGTCCGACCGCGATGGGCAGCAGAGGAAGCAACAGCGCCGAGAGCAGGATGACCGGGACCGCGACCACCGAATGCACGCTGGTCAGCGCCCCGACGGCGACGGCGCCGAGCAGCGTGAGAGTCAGAAGTCCGCTGCGCATGATCGAGAAAACCACGATGAGTCGCGCGAGCTGGGCAGGACCGATCGGCAACTTTGCCGCCCACTGCTGAAGCTGCCAGGGCAGAGTGCCGGAGCGTTCGCCGAGCAGGGTCACATTGGCCGCCATAAGCACGCCGAGGGCGAGCGACACGATCGTGACGTTCAGGTATTGCACCGGGGCGCCCGACGCCAGCTGGTCTCGGACCCGCAGTGCGACGATGGTCAAGATCCCGAGACCGACGACAGTCTGCGCGGCTGTGATCAACGGCTTCCGGAGCAGCAATCCCTGGACACGGAGCTCCCCGCGCCATAGCACGGTCGGAATCGATGCGGCTATGCCACTCATCGCCGCCCGATGTTAGGCGCGAAACGCAGCACCGGCGCGCTTCCGAGCTGCGTTTCGCATCCGTTCAGGTGTTGGTTCAAGAAAGGGCTTACCAGAACACCGCGTAGCCGATGCCGAAGATTGCGACGAGAACCTGGACCGTCACCTCGACCGGGAGGATGTACGGAAACCAGATCGCCACCCACCAGGACCCTTCGGTGATCAGGCTGACGAT
>Ga0307479_10007351_pt1 | contig 10151 bp, 8 predicted proteins | sample atmos_gasesECM4C_FD_203743 | JGI IMG/M metagenome (GOLD analysis project Ga0307479, IMG submission 203743) | Hardwood forest soil microbial communities from Morgan-Monroe State Forest, Indiana, United States - atmos_gasesECM4C_515 | ecosystem: Environmental > Terrestrial > Soil > Temperate...
ACCTGCACTCTCTGGCTCTACTGATGGCGCGTTCCGCGCTTGCGCGCGAGGAAAGCCGCGGCAGCCATTACCGTTCCGACTTTCCGTACCGCGATGACGAGAAATTTGGAAAACATTCGATCGTGCAAAAGGGCAAGAACGTCGGGTTAGAGGCGTAGCGTCGAGACCCGGTCGGTGCTTTCGTATCATTTCCATTGAAATTGCTGAGCTGAGTTCCAGCACATGGCTTTCGGGTCGGGAGGCCTTGCTCTTGCACCCCCACACCCCCGGTGTTTTTCGTATGAATGTGAAACTAAAGAGGTTGAGCGAAAAGCATTTTGTAAGTGCATGAAAACAAAGCACTGCCGGTGAGTCGCGCCTGTGACAGCGCACCGCGGAACGACGCTTATTTCCTTAACTTTTTGTGGGAGGCTTAGATGGGGCACCGCTAATCGAGGAGACATAGATATCTGCAAGTAGAAGCATTTTTTCCGCAGCCTGTGAAGCCCTGCCCTGACGAATACACACAGTGGGGATTGGTGGACCGATCTAAAGATCGGCCAGTACCTGATCACTCTGACCCGCCACTACGACGGTCTAGAGAGCCGCACTACTTAGATTGGAGTTGTTTGACGCTTTCCATGAAGACGTGGCCGGTGATGGCTAGGTTCTTCGAACTGATCTTGTCGATGGTATCCATGGGCGTGTGCCAATATGGGATCTCCAGGTCGATCACATCGACTGAAGGCACGCCACGCTTCAGGAAAGAAAGATGATCGTCTTCGATGGCGGCGGCTTCATTTACGAAAATCGCCGAGTACCCGAGCCTCGCGACGGTGGACCATACCAGGTCCGTGAGCGCTTTCGTGGAATTCAACTCGCGCTTGAAGCGCAAGAGGCGGCTGCCAACGATGTCGGCCAGCAAGAACGCCTTAATCTTGGGAAGATCGCCGCTCAACGCGAATTTCGCGGCCATCTCGCGGCTGCCGTAGCGGCTGTCGGTGTCGCTCCATTGCTGGACGGCCTCTTCGCCATCAAAAAACGCGATCCACACGGTATAGTGCCCAGGTTGCGCGCAGAGCAGCCGGGCAATCTCGAGCATGACTCCTGTGGAGGAGCCTCCGTCGTCAGCTCCTACAAAATTGTCGATGTTCTTGGTATCGAAGTGCGTACCCAGCAAGATAATTCCCGGTTTGTCGCCGTGAATCTTCACCAGGATATTTTTCATGGGAATGATGCCGGCGGGCGTCTGCGCGTTGAATGAATCGATTTCCACGGCACAAGCGTCGGCGGACAATTGCGTCAGAATATAGTCCTGTGTTTCCACATTGGCGCGGGAACCGGAAGGCCGAGGACCGAAAGCTACCTGCTTGACGACGTGCTCAAACGCCAGCTTTCCGTCGAAACCGTCGGTTTTCTCGGGATCTGGAGTGTCCGCATCGGGGAGTTGCCGCGGTTTCATTGCGGAGGCACTGACCAGAGGCGCACTGCCCGACATGCTGGGCCCAGAGTCGGACTTACAGCCGGCACACGCGGCAATCACCAGCGCTGCACAGACCAACTCCGGCAGCAGCGCTGCGTAAAGCAACTGCCGCAGCGGCGTCGCTTGACTATTTTTCATTTTAGGCTTTCCCCGCGGCCTCGGCAGCCAGCTGCCGATTCTTTTTGCGCACCGCTATAGCGGAAACCGCGATCCCGACGAAATAGAGTCCGATCATCGGAGCCATGAAGATGAGCATGGTCATGGCGTCGGGTGTGGGTGTAATGATCGCTGCCACGATGGCGATCACCAGAATGGCATAGCGAATATTTCTCCAAAGAAACTGCGGCGTCACGATTCCGAAGATCGACAGGAAAAAGATCAGCACAGGCAATTCGAACACCAGCCCGAACCCCAGCAGCACCATCAGCGTCAGATCAAAATACTCCGTAACGGTGATCATCGGCTCGATGCCTGGCAGGCTTACCACCGTAAAGCTCACCAGGAACTTCAGCATGTAGGGCAGGGTGACGAAATATCCGAAAGCGATCCCCGCCAGGAAAAGAAATACCGTCGAAAACAGGAATCCGCTGATCGCCCCGCGCTCGTGCTTATACAAGGCAGGCGCCACGAATAGCCAAATCTGGTACAGCACCACGGGCGAGGCTAGCACCACGCCGATGTAGATCCCCAAGGTGATCAACAGATTGAAGCCGCCCGCGGGATGCGTGTAAATCAAATGTTGGGGAAGATTCGATGCCTTCAGCGCGGCATTCATTGGCTGGGTAACAAACCTGATCACGTACTTCGCTATATAGACACCGACGAACGCTCCAATACCGATGGCGATGAGCGAATTGATGAGCCGCTTGCGCAGCTCAACCAAGTGCTCGAAGAAGGTCATCTGCCCCCCATCTTCGATTTCCGGCGGAACAGTGGCGAGGACTTCAGGCGGGCTGCTTGTAGTCATGAGGAGTATCTAAAGGCTTGGAGGCTGCGGAGTCTTCGGGCGTTTCTTCCGCGTGGGAGGGGATCGCGGTCCCATTCCCATTTTCCGATGCAGGGGATTCCGTGATGCGTGCCACAGATTCCGCGACCGGAGTAATCACGGGCGCCTCGGTCGCTCCCTTTTCGGTCTCCGCCGATGTCCCCGCTGCTAACGGCGCGGCTCCCGGCTGCGTCTCAGCACCAGAGGGCGTCGCGAAGGTCGCGGGCTGAGGCTGCACGGTGGTGTTGGAAGCCAGCAATTCCCTCTTTTTGCGTTCGAGTTCCGCGGCCTGCCGTTCCAGGTCGCGCATCTCGTTCTCAAAGGCCGACTTAAAATCGGTCGAAGCTTTGCGAAACTCCGCCATGAGCTTACCCAGGCCACGCGCTAATTCCGGAAGCTTCTGCGGTCCGAATACGACCAGCACGATTACGAACACCACGATCATGTGCGGGATGCTTAGCATGGCTACGGGTGACCGCAAAGCGGCCTCTTGGCATCATAGAGAACGGCGTTCCATAGTGTCAAACGCCACTTTTCGCTGTGATATAATGTTCCTTTGAAAAGCTCTACGTGAGGTCCGAATGAAAGCTGAACGCCGAGGGCTGTTTTTAGTCGTAGCCGTATTGCTTGTATCTGCTGTGTTGGGGGGCATTTACGGCCCTAATGTCCGCGCGACCACAGCGTCCGCCGACGACTATCAGACGGCGGTGCGGGACTTCACTCGAATTCTCGACGTTGTCCAGGCGAATTATGCGCAGCCGGTGGATGTCGATAAGGCTGTCTACCAGGGCGCCATTCCGGGCATGCTGCGCATGCTCGATCCCCACTCGAATTTCTTTGATGCTCGGCAGTTTGCGCTGCTGCGCGAAGACCAGCGGGGCAAGTATTACGGCGTCGGCATGGTTGTCGCGCCGCGCGAGAACCACACGGTGGTCATGGCGCCATATGTAGGCGCACCCGCGTATAACGCGGGCATCCGGCCGGGAGACGTAATCGTTAAGGTTGACGAGAAGGCCACTGAGGGCCTGACCACCAGCGATGTCGCCGACATGCTCAAGGGCGCCAAGGGCACGATCGTCAAGATTACGGTGTCCCGCGAGGGCTACACCGATCCGCTCATCTTCACCGTCACCCGCGACGAAATTCCTCGCCACTCCGTGGACATCGCATTCATGTTCAAGCCGGGCGTGGGGTACATTCGGCTTTCCGGATTTAACGAAACCACCGACCGCGAGATTGCCGATGCGCTTAAGAAACTCAGCGCCTCGTCGCTCGATGGCTTGATCCTCGATATGCGCGGCAATCCTGGAGGGTTGCTGAACGAGGCGGTTGCGGTAAGTGATATGTTTCTCGACCGCAATCAGCTCATCGTGTCGCACCACGGCCGCGCTTCGGCGGAACGCAAGTATATGACGGTGCGCGGGAATCAAGGCGTCACCGTGCCGCTGGTAATCCTCGTGAACGGGAATTCTGCGTCGGCTACCGAGATCGTCTCGGGCGCTGTGCAGGACCACGACCGTGGCATCATCGTGGGCGAGACCACTTTCGGCAAGGGCTTGGTGCAGACCGTCACGCCGCTCAGCGAAAACACCGGATTGGCGCTGACCACCGCGCGCTACTACACACCCAGCGGCCGTCTGATTCAGCGCGATTACAAGTCCATCTCTCTTTACGAATACCACTACGAGCGCAAAGTGCCGGAGCATCCCACGGAGGTGAAACTCACCGACAGTGGACGCCAGGTCACCGGAGGCGGCGGCATCACACCCGACGTCACGGTAGCCGCTCCGAAACTCACTAAGTTCCAGGAGACGCTGATCCGCGCCGATGTGTTCTTCCCGTATGAGGCGGGCGTCGGGGGCTTCACCCGCTATTATCTCGGAACGCGGCCCAACATAACCAAGGAGTTCACGGCCGACGACACGGTCATGAAGGACCTCCGCGAATATCTCGCCAAGAAAAACGTCCGGTACACCGAAAGCGAATTGTCCGAGAATCTGGACTGGATCAAGCGCAAGATCAAGCAGGAAGTTTTCATGTCGGTCTACGGCCAGCAGGAAGGCTTCAAAGTGGAACTCGAGGCCGACCCGCAAGTGCAGAGGGCGGTCGATTCGATTCCGCAAGCCCGCGCGCTATACGAAAACGCGCGCAAGGTGGTGGCCCAGCGCATGGGCGGCAACACCCCCGCCCAACCGTAGCCAGAACCTTAGCCGGGCAATAAGCTTCTCGTTATTCTGCGGGCATCTGAGCGGGGCATAGAACCAATCATTCGGGCATCCGACGAGGATGCCCGAAGAACCCCAACCACAGCCCCTCTTAAAGCGCCTAGTAGCGCACTCCAGTAACAGTCAATTCCAACTCCGTTGGAAATACTCCAAGCCTCTGTTAAAATTTCTTTGCTGCTCGTGGGCGAGTAGCTCAGCTGGGAGAGCGCATCGTTCGCAACGATGAGGTCGCCGGTTCGACCCCGGTCTCGTCCACCATCTTTTCAATCACTTAGGCCACTTTCGGAACGATGCGCAGTTGCCCAATTGGGGGTGAAAGCTCGAATCCGAGCCCAACCTTCTCGGCCCATTCCAAGCGGAATTCCCTTTCTTCCCGGAGTTTGGTGTAGCGCTCGGATACGTGCCTCGGTGCGTGCCCTGACCAGAAATGCCGGAGTACTTCCGGGCATTCCGTCTTTTGCAGATGTGTTATGCGAAAGCGGCGAAAGATGTTAAAGCCGCCCTTTACGTGTCCTAGGGCCTTAAGGGTGGGATGGAGATTGTCTCTCAGGGCGTTCGATTGCAGGAGCTGGGCACCCGTCGACGATCGGAAGAGCAATCCTTGCGTCCGGTCGCCAACGAAGTCTTTAAGCATCATCGCCAGGGAGCAACTCAGATCCACCTCGCGTTCGCCGCTTTTTGTTTTCAGGTATAGCTGAATCTGCCCTTGCTTAGCCTTCTGCTGGACGTAGAGTGTGCGGAAGTCGGGTGAGATGTGCTTGTCGATCTCGAGCCCAAGCGCTTCGCCCACGCGGAGTGGACCGCATCCTGCCAGAAGGGCGTAGAGGATTCGGTATTGTCCTGCGGCGTTTTCGAGGATCCGTTGTCATGGCCGACTGATTCTCGTGAGCCACTCACCCTGCCCCTGCCGCAATCCGCACCCGGCGACAATCGAGCAACTTCTCAGAACGGCACTTTCTGGGATGGAGATTCACTTCTGTGGAGTCGAGATGTGGCGCGGTGGGTTAGGTGCGGCCTATCTGTTGCCGACCCTTTCGTCTGCCGGTGTCTCAATAGCCGCACCATGCTTCCGTTTCCACATCCCGCTCATCGAACCGGACGGGCCTGTTTCAGGCATCCGGCTCTCGGAGAAAGGTTCACGAGGTCGCCCACGGGAAATTGCGCGTCCGCTTGGTAAGGCAGACGAGGCCTAGCACTTCGTGCAGAGATGCTTTCGGAAACCGCTTGGTTCCCGGCCACTCCACTTTGTGCTTGGCGCACAACCACTGACGCAGCCTCTTGCAGGCGTGCTTTTCCACCGCCCGATAGGCCTTGCTGACTGGCCCTAGACAGAAGTAGTTGGCCCATCCAATCATCGTGCGGTTGAGCTTCGCTACCACCATCTCTGGATCCAGCAGAGTCTGATCCCGTCCGGTCATGTCGCTAATCGCCTCGCAGATGCGGATCACCCGCTTCTTCGAGGGAACCGTACCGATGTACGCGCGCCCTGTCTTCAGCGAATAGCACCGACCAAACGTATATCCCAGAAAGTCGAACTTCTCTTCCGGCAGTTTACAGACCCGCGTCTTGGTTTCATTCACCGTCAGCTTCAGCTTCGTCATGATGTCTCGCATCCTAGCCAGCGCTTCTTCCGCTTGGCCACGGCAGCAGATCACCAGGTCATCGGCGTAGTTAACGATGTATGCTGCAAGACGCTTCTCGTGTCCGAGCTTCTTCCATCCCAGCACGAATCGACGCATGTACAAGTTGCTTAGCAACGGGCTGATCGGAGCTCCTTGCGGAGTTCCACGTCCCTCGTCCCGATTGCGCGTACTCCGATGCTTATTCCCTTTCTCGTCGGTTTCTTCAACCGGAGCTTCCAGCCACATCTTGATCAAATGCAGCATGGCTCCGTCGACGATCCGTCGAGCCACCGACTTTAGAAGGTCGGAATGCGGAATCGAATCGAAGTAGCCGGATAAATCGGCATCTACAATTTGTCCATGGCCGGTGTTGAGCAGCTTGTGGACCTGCCTCACGGCCTCCAACGCACTGCGGTCTGCCCGATAGGCGTACTGTTCTGGCTGCAGGTCGGCCTCGAAGATCGGTTCGAGCACCAAGACTGCCGCCGTCTGTGCTACGCGATCTTTGATCGTGGGCACTCCTAACGGTCTCTGCTTGCCGTCGGGCTTGGGTATATACACCCGCCGTACGGGCTGCGGTTGATACGTTCTACTTTTCAGCTCTTGCGTCAGTTCGTCCAACCACTTCTTCACTCCGTACTCTTCGATGTCCTCAAACGTTTGGCCGTCTACGCCTGCTGCTCCGCGATTGGCTTTGCAACAGTCATAGGCGAATGCCATCACGTCTTCTCGGTACACCTTGTCGTACAGAGCATAGAAGCGAAAATTGGGCGATCCCTTCGCTTTGTCGTGCAACGCCGTCTGCAACTTCTGAACACTTAGTGGAGTTGTTAGGCTCATCGCCAATCCCTCGGTCCTTCGTTGCTTCTTGCGTTTCCTTTCAACTGAGGCCCCTTCCCTCCACCGGAGTTACCCGGAAGCTGTGAAGAAACTCTCTGAATTTCAATCTTGCAAAATAAAAAGTCTGCCGTAAGCTCGCGGCATGAGCCAAGAAAATGCAACCAGCAAACAGCCTTTGATTCGCTACGTGAACCGTCAACAGATGAGCTGGCGCGCGGTGGATGTCGAGCAGTTAATCAGCGAGGACCATCCCGCACGCGCTATCTGGACGTTGGTCGGGCGCTTGGACTTGCGCCGGTTCTACGAAAACATCGAGAGCAGCGCGGAGGAAGGCGGGCGGCCGGCGATTGATCCGCAACTGTTAATCAGCCTGTGGGTGTACGCCTACAGCCGTGGAATCGGATCGGCCCGAGAGATCGAGCGGCGGTGTGAATACGATCCAGCGTTTCAATGGCTGACGGGGATCGAACCGGTGAACTATCACACGTTGGCGGATTTCCGGGTGGAGCAAGAGAAGGAGTTGCATCAGTTGTTCAGCGATTTGCTGGGGGTGTTGAGTGCGGAACGCCTGATCACTCTGGAAGAAGTGATGCAAGACGGGACGAAGATTCAAGCTCAGGCGAGCGGTAAGACGTTTCGTCGCGAGAAGACTCTGCGGGAACATGTGGAGCGAGCGCGACTGCAGGTGGAGGCGTTGCGAGACCCGCTGGCGGAGCCGGCGGTGAATCGGCGCCAGCAAGCGGCGCGGGAGCGAGCGTCGCGAGAAAAGCGAGAACGGTTGGAACAGGCTTTGGTGGAACTGGAAAAGTTGCGAGAGACGAAGAAGACGGCGGAAGAAAAACGTGAGACACGCACGAGCACAAGTGATCCCGAGGCGCGTGTGATGAAGCAGGCCGGCGGCGGTTTTGCGCCGAGTTACAACGCGCAGATATCGACGGATGGAAAACACGGACTGATTGTAGCCGTGGATGTCACTCAGGCTGGGAACGACTGCCATCAGCTGGCGCCGGCGGCGGAGCAAATCGAACAGCGGTGCGGGCGAAAACCGCTACGGATGGTGGCGGATGCAGGTTACACCAGCCGGGAAAACATCCAGGAGCTGGCCGAGAAGAATATTGATTTCGTGGGGAGCCTGGCGGACAACGCCGCCAAAGCCAGAACTAACCAACAGCGGTTTGCGGCGACGCAATTTGTGTATGAGGCTGAACAGGACCGCTACATCTGTCCTGCGGGCAAGCCGTTGCTCTACGAAGGCTGTGACGAGCGCGGCGGCATCAGCTATCTCAAATATAAAGCGGCCGCGGAGGACTGTAAAAACTGCTCATTGCGAGCGGCCTGCTGCGGCGGCAATCAAAAGCACAGCCGATCGATTGTGCGCAGCAAGGAGAGTCCGATGATGAACGCGTTTCGGGAGAAGATGGCCACCGAGCAAGCTCAGGCTGTCTACCGCCGCCGCGGACCCATCGCCGAGTTCGTGCATGCTTGGATTAAAAGTAAGCTGGGACTGCGGCAGTTTCATGTGCGGGGTTTGAGCAAGGTCCGAGCGGAAATGTTGTGGGTGTGTTTCACCTTCAACGTGCAGCAATGGATCCGTCTCGACCGAGCACCCGCAATGGCTCTCGCGAATTGAGCAAGCAGGAATCCGCGGTGACCGCGCCGGGGGAACAAATATCAACACAACAGTCGACCGGCGCTTCGCTGGATGTGTTTTTTCACAGCTTCCCGGCTTCGTCGGTACTACGTGCCTCTCCGCCATCCCAAACGGCCCGGCCTGCCTCTCGCGAGTTGCCAGTTGATCCAAACCGCGATCACCGCTGGGACTTCCCGTGTTGCGCATGGTCCCCTTTGCCTGCATGCCGTCGCCAATACCCCGGCAGGTCTGATGGAATTTGTTCGCTCATACGCTTCCATCCGCTTCGGCCTTCCCTCGAATCGGGGCGGGTCGGCTCCTGCATCACTGTTTTCGGGGCCTGCTCAGCGTTTGCATACGTTACGGCCTACATGCTCGCCAAGTCGCCATTGCGACCCTCTGCACCAGAGGCTTCAGCAGTCTCGTTGCCTCCACTGCTGCTCTGATTGCTACCGGGTGGAGCGAACCAGTTCCCGGGCGGGTTTACCCCCGCTGTGGACCATCACCTTTTCACGGCGCACCCGGTTTGCGCGTTAACCAGGAGCCTAGCGGGAATCAGAGGGCCTGGGATTATTCAGTCAATCCAAAGAGGACACGGTCGTCGCGCCAACGCCGGATGGTGGAAATTCCCCTATAGCCCCCTCCTCTTTGCGAGGCGCGGCGGGCTACTTCAACATTCGAACTCAATAAACTCTCGCACTTCAATTTCGGTCTCCTGGTCGGGACCGTTCGGCGAAAACGGAGATCGCTTCGCCCACTCGATCGCTTCTTCGAGAGACTTCGCCTGGATAAGCCAGTATCCGCCGACCAGTTCTTTCGATTCGGCGAATGGTCCATCGATCACGGTTTTCTTTCCGCCGGTCGAGAATCGGACTCGCGCGCCTTTGGAACTGGGGTACAGACCCGCCGCATCGAGCAGAATTCCCGCTTTGGCCTGCTCTTGGTTGTACTTCACCATCGCGGCGATCGATTCCTCGCTCGGCATCTTGCCCGCTTCGGACTCTTTGGTCGCTTTTAGAATCAGCATGAATTTCATCGTCATTTCTCCTGAATGAGTGCCCGTGGTCGGCAAGGCTCAATTCCCGACCTCACTTATACGTCGAACTTGATTCGCAGAAATCGACACGCACCTCAAAATTTCTGCGAATTTTTCCAAGTTGCACAAAACATAGGTTTAATTGGCCCTCTTATCGCCTTTGCTGTCAGGCTCGAACTGCGTTCACTTCATAGGAATCGCGGCTCAAGTGCCTGATTTGTCGGGAAATCGGAAAGGTTCCTTATAGTACCTGCTCTCACGGATTCGGCGTTTCAAGAATTGCGACCGAGATATTCCTGCCAGAGCTGCCAGACTTCGGAGGCAATCTGTCTGTAAAGTTCTGGCGGACCT
>Ga0307479_10007352_pt1 | contig 10151 bp, 6 predicted proteins | sample atmos_gasesECM4C_FD_203743 | JGI IMG/M metagenome (GOLD analysis project Ga0307479, IMG submission 203743) | Hardwood forest soil microbial communities from Morgan-Monroe State Forest, Indiana, United States - atmos_gasesECM4C_515 | ecosystem: Environmental > Terrestrial > Soil > Temperate...
CGCCGCGCAGGGTTTCAAGCGTTGCGTAAGGCCATCGGTTTTCTCTACGTCATGTTGCCGGGAGCAAACGGCGCGCGAAGCCCGGTGTGGGATAAATCCGGTTATCCCGGTCCGCTCGGCGCGCAGAAACCTTCTTCACCGCGCCCGCTTACTGTCACCATCCCGCAGGGCGACACGGCCTTGTCCTGCGATGTTTGCATCATTGGCTCGGGCGCTGGCGGAGGCCCTGCCGCAGCGGTCCTTGCCGCGGCAGGGAAAGACTTAATCGTCCTCGAAGCTGGCAGCTATTTTGACGACGCCGACTTCGACGGCGCCGAGCTCGGCGGTTTTCAGCGCCTTTATGCGGAAGGCGGCTTTGCCTCTACTGCCGATCACAGCGTGGGGCTGCTGGCAGGAGAATGCCTCGGCGGCGGCACGATCATCAACTACTGCACTTCTTTTCGCACGCCGGACGATGTCCGCGTCGAATGGGCAGCGGCGGGCGTCCCGTGGTTCACCAGTGATGAATACACACGCAGCCTCGACGCCGTTTGCTCGCGCTTGTCCGTCAATCTGGACCACAACCGCGTCTCAGCGCGCGAAAAGATCCTCGAGCGCGGGCTGCGCGCACTGGGCTGGCACGCGGCTGCCATGCCGCGCAACGTCATCGGCTGCGAGCAGGGCAAAGTCTGCGGTTATTGCGGCTATGGCTGCTCGATCGGCGCGAAACAAACGACCACCAAGACGTGGCTTGTCGATGCGCAAGCCGCGGGTGCGCGATTCTTTGTTGAAACGCGTGCACAACGCATTCGAATCGAAGCTGGCGCCGCAACAGGCGTGGAAGCCCAATCGCGCAGCGGTCATCGTGTTTCCGTTCGCTGCAAGGCGGTGGTAATCGCATGCGGAGCGATTCACACGCCTGCTCTCTTGCTCCGTTCCGGCCTCCATAATGAACACATCGGCCGCCATCTTCATTTGCATCCTGTTTCGAATGTTTGCGGAGTCTTTGACGAAGAGATTCGTCCGTGGGAAGGCACGATGCAGGCGATCTACTCCGATGAGCATCGCTTTCTCACCGGCCATTACGGCGTGAAGTACGAAACTACGGCGCTGCAGCCGGTCATCGCCGTTGCCGTATTGCCCTGGCGCGAGCCGCGGCACTATCGATCCGTATTAGCGAAGCTTTCGAACACCGTGGGCATCGGCGTCCTCCTCCGCGATCGCGATGGCGGCCGCGTGAACATCGACCGTGAAGGCCATCCTGTTCCTCACTATGCGCTTTCGAATTTCGACCGCGCCCATCTCCGCCACGGTTTCATCTCTGCTGCGCGCATCCTCGAAGCCGCCGGCGCCCGCCTGATTTTTTCACCCCACGCCCAGTGGTGCGCCTACGAACCCGTCCGTTCCGGCAAAGCCAGCAGCTCGCTCGATTCGTTCACGCACGCGATGGACTCCGCTGGCTGGGATTCCGGCCGCCTGGCGCTCTTTTCGTTTCACATTATGGGCACCGCGCGTCTCGGCGGCTCGCCCAAAACCTCGGCCACTAATCCTGAGGGACAAACTTGGGAAGTGCGCAATCTCTACGTGATGGACGGCTCGTCTTTCCCGTCCGCTTCCGGCGTCAATCCCATGATCTCCATCGAAGCCATTGCCCACCGCAACGCCTCTGCGCTCGCTGCGCGCATGAACGGCTGAGGATAGTGGAAATATTCGACAAATGATCTGCCGAATGTCGCGGTGTCAGGATGATTCAGAATCGACTTATTCAAGCGTGCCTTGCAGCACTTCGCGGAGAAGTTCCTGCTTCTGCGTGCTCAGTTTTTTCCTCTGCTCCGTAAGGTAAAACACGTCGATAGCTTTCTGCCCTTCCGTGTCGATGAGCGCCACTTCGATGTTGCACCCCAATCGCGCCAGCGCCGACCCGATTTCATACAAGAGTCCCGGTCGGTCCTGAGCCACAATTTCCATCAGCGTGCTGTGCTCCGAAGAGGCATCGTCGAAACTGATTTGCGTCGGTACAGCCACCTTCGGCGGCCGCGCCCGGCTGGCGCTCTCCCTGCCCTTCAGCAAGGCTTCCAGCGGCGCCTTTCCCTTCACCACCTCCGCGAGGCTCTGCCGGAACCTTTCGATTTCACTTGGATTCAGCTCCAGTGTGCGGTGCAGGTCCACAAAGTGAAACGTGTCCAGCACGATTCCCGCGGCGTTGGCAAACGCATCCGCCTTCACGATGTTCATTCCCCATCCCGCCAGCACGCCGGCGATGGTCGCAAATAGCGCCGGGCGGTCCGCGGTCAAGAGCGTCAGCGAAAACGCATGACGCGTCGCGGTAAGTTCCGTTTGCACGGGTTCTGTGCCGAGTTTTTTGTACAGCGCCAAATGCGCCGCGATCTCCCTCGCCGAATGCACCGCCAGATACCGCCGCGGAAAACCTTCGAGGAACCTCTCGATTTCCCCGATGCTTGCTCCCACCGCTTCCGTTCGCACGCGCCTGAGCAGGGACATTTCGTCGGAGGCGTGCAGCCGGTCGCGATCCAGCGTCCGGCTGAAGTGGTTCGAGGTCGCCACGAAAAGCTGCCACAGCATTTCCGCCTTCCAGGGCGTCAGCGCCTCCGGATTTACCGCGTGAATATCCGCGTACGTCAGCAAGCACAGCCGCTGCAAGCGCTCCTGCGTTTCCACCGTGCCCGCAAACGCGGAGATCGTCCCCGCATCGAAGATGTCGCGTCTCTGCACGGTCGCGGACATGTCCAGATGATGCTCGATCTGGAAGTGCACCTCGGCCTTTTCTTCGGGTGATAATTGCAGCCGCTCCGCCGCTCCCTCCAGCGCTTCCAGGCTCCCGGCCACGTGATTCTCTACCGGCATGCCCTTTCCGACGTCATGCAACAACATCGCAAGAACCAGCAACTCCCTCTGCTCCACCGTTTTCCAAAGTTGCGCGAAGTGCGCGCCGCGCGCATCGGGCGGCTCCGCCAGCTCCTGCAAGTGTTCGATCGTTCGCAACGAGTGTTCATCCACCGTATAGCGGTGGTAATAATCGCGCACCACCAGCGAATCGATGACCTGAAATTCCGGCAAAACCTCCGTCAAGAGTCCCAGCCGCTGCATCGGCCGCAAGGCAAATCCGGGATAATCCGCTCCAAGGATCTCCCGCAGCGCCGCCCAGGTCACCTGTTTATTTTTCGCCGGGAGTTCCGGGTGCGTGAGAATGTATGCGATGCCGCGTTCCGCATCGCGGCTCACCGGCGTGCCGGTCCGCGCCGCTTCTGCAAAAAGTGAAAACGTCACGGCCCGGTCCGCGAGCGCTGGCAGGTCCAGCACCTCCAGCAAACCATCGCGCATGGCGAAGGGTTTGCTTGCGTCGAGTCTTGCGCCGCGCGCCGCGTTCAATAGCCGCTGCTTCAACGTTTGGGGCATTGGAGCTTTCTGTTCCAGATAACGCAGCAGTTGACGATTCAAAGTCCGGGCATGCCGGAAATAGAGCCGCATCCACTCTGCGGCGCTGCGCTGCATGTCGCTTGGGGTGTCGCGGCCGGCGCCATTCTCGACGCCCAGCAACTTCCTTGACGCCGCCGCCTGCAGCTCGTAGGTCAGGGTGTTGTCGTTCCGTCCGTTGCTATAGTGCAGGAAACATCGAATCGCGCTTAGAAAATTTACCGCATTCGTCGCCAGCTCTTCCTCCACGGCAGCGGTGCCGCGCAATTCCTTCTTGTCGCCCACAAGCTGCCGCAGCCAGGTCCCCGCTTGATAGTCGCGCAGCCCGCCGGGCGCCTCCTTCACGTTAGGTTCGAGATGATAGATGGTGTTTCCATACCGCTGCAGCCGCTCATTGGTTAGTTTCTGGAGTTCAGCCATCAGAAATGGCCGCGCCTGCCTCTCCGATCCGGGAAGAACTTTTTTGTCCAGCCGCTCGAAGAGCTCCGAATCGCCCGCCAGAAATCGCCGGTCCAAAAGTGCGAGATGAAATTCCGCGTTGTCTTCCTCAATCCGCCGGCACTCTTCCATTGTCCGCCCGGCCGAGCTGACGCGAAATCCCAGGTCCCACAGCGTGCGCGAGAATTCTGCGATGAGAGGTCGGAATTCCTGCTCTACCTTGTCGCCACCGAATAGAAAGAGAATGTCCAGATCCGAGTAGGGAAAGAGCAGTTGCCGCCCGTATCCGCCCAGTGCGATCAGGCAGAGTCCCTGCGGCTCCGCGTTGTGCACATGCAGAAGATCGCCAAAAATTTGCTGGATGGTTCGGTCCGCAAGCGCACACAACCCGTGCAGCGTTTCTCGCGCGCTCGCGCCGGTTTCAAACTGGTGCCGGATTCGAAGTCGCTCGTCATCGCACTGCGGACCGAGCACGGACAAAGGCGTAAGAGAGCCTGACATGTTCTTTGCGGGTGGGTTTGCCCCGATCGAAGCCGGGACGCGCAGCGGCCGGCGCTGTTGACCGCTCTGCGGTCGCGCGTTCCATTGACCGCTCTGCGGTCACATCTGAAGAGTCAGAGCGCGTTTTCCCCGCGCTCCTCATTCCGGATGCGGATGGCTTCCTCAACCCGTGATAGGAATATCTTACCGTCGCCAATCTTTCCTGTCTTCGCCGTCTTTAAAATAGTCTCCACCACGGTATTCACAACCGCGTCCGGCAGTACCATCTCCAGTTTGATTTTGGGCAGCAGGTCCACGGTATACTCCCGCCCGCGGTAAACCTCCGTGTGCCCCTTTTGCCGTCCGTGCCCGCGCACTTCAGTCACGGTCATTCCTTCGATGCCGATCTCGCGCAATGCGTCTTTCACGGATTCGAACCGCGAGGGCTGAATGATCGCTTCGAGTTTCATCATGGAGTTTCCACTCCCGCGCCCGCCTTACGACTCCAGGTTGTACGCTTCCTCGCCATGCTGCGTGATGTCCAACCCTTCGATCTCCTGCTCTTCGCTGACGCGCAAGCCGGTGATTGCATCCACGATCTTCAGCAGAACAAAGGTCCCGACGAGCGCGATCGCCCAGGCAGTCAGCACGCCTGCGAGCTGGTTGCCCACCTGTCCCCAGTGGCCGTCAAGCCCGCCCACGGGCTTTCCCGCGCCATAAATCGGGTTGATCACCTGTCGTGCAAACACGCCGGTCAGCAGCGCGCCGATCGTACCGCCCGCGCCGTGCACCCCGAAGGCATCGAGCGCGTCATCATACCCGAAAATCGCTTTCACCTTCGTCACCATCCAGTAGCAGAGTGCGCCCGCGATGAACCCGATCGCCAACGCCGGCATCGGAGCCACAAAACCCGCTGCCGGTGTAATCGCCACAAGCCCCGCGACCGCGCCGGAGATGGCGCCCAACGCGCTCGGCCGTCCATTTTTGACCCATTCCGCCGCGCTCCAGCTCAGCGCCGCCGCGGCCGTTGCAAAATGTGTGGCCACGAAGGCGCTCGTAGCCAGCGGACTCGAAGCCAGCGCACTGCCCGCGTTGAATCCAAACCACCCTACCCACAGCAAGCAAGCGCCGATAAAGCTCAGCACCAGGCTATGCGGAGGCATTGGCTGTCTCGGATAGCCGGTGCGCTTCCCGAGATACAACGCGCACACCAGCGCCGATACGCCGGAAGAAATGTGCACCACCGTCCCGCCCGCGAAGTCTAGCGTCGGAAATTTTCCCCCCAGCGAAGCGTTCAGAAATCCGCCCTTGCCCCATACCATGTGCGCCAGCGGGGCATAAACCACCAAGAACCAAAGCGTCAGGAACACCACCGTGCCGCTGAACTTCATGCGCTCCGCCGTCGCGCCCGTAATCAGCGCGGGGGTGATGATGGCGAACATCAACTGGTACACCATGAACGTGAGTTGCGGGATCGTCCCCGCGTAATCCGGGTTCGGTTCCGCGCCCACTCCCCGCAAGAATGCGTGTTCGAAGCCGCCGATCACCGGCCCGTTGCCTCCGAAACACAGGCTGTATCCCACTAGCGCCCACAGCACCGTGATCAACGCCATCAGCGAGAAGCTCTGCATCATAATGGCCAGCGTATTTTTTCGCCGCACCAACCCGCCGTAAAACAGTGCCAGTCCCGGCCCCGTCATCATCAACACCAGTGCGGCGCTCACCAGCATCCACGCGTTATCCGCGGAAGACTGCGCCGCAGTCACACGTTGGTCGAGTTGCGCCAGTTTTTCATTTATGGCCCTGGAATTTTCTTGCTTTGCGTTTGTTGCTGGAGATCCTGCGGAAGGGGGATTTGCGGAGGAGAGAATCGCGGGGGAAGGGATCGTGGTTTGCCGTGCGCTCAGCGGCGCCGCTTCGAGCACCACGGCCCCAAGCACCAGCGCCATGATGAAACAACACTTTCGTCCCATGTGCTTCATCTTGATCTTCGCTCCGCTGCGTTTGGGTTGACCTCTGCCCGGCCGAGGTCACGCGCAAAAGGTGTTGCGGGGAACTCACCACTCCGTCGCAGGGATTATACGCGCCGCGGTTCCCTGTCACAGTCAAAAATTCTTATCGCCATGATTCATTTTTACGATAATGCGTGTACCACTAACATACATAAGCGGGATTCTGAGGTTTCGCGTCGGCTCGTTGTGCCCGCGCGTGGGCGCTGTCCGCTAATTCTGTTCTGTCTCCTTGGGTTTACCTATCCACTGCTTGTCATCCACCGAGAACAAGAGAAAATGGCTAAAGCTGTGCCGCCTGTGGTAGCGCTTCGCGGCAAGGTTGCAATACCAATCCGCGCTTTTCGGCAGCCATAACGTTGTTTTATCTTTTGCAAATTCGACCGGGCCATATTCGATCAACTGGTGGTCACGCGCCAGGCGTATCTCCGGCACAGGCCGCACCATATCCGCTTCCATCGCGAGGATTTGTGAGCTGTCCGCGTCAATCCACGCGCGTCCCTTCAAGTGCACGGGGAAAGACATCCCGTTCACTCGGTAGGACCGCATCTCACTCATGCGATCGTCCCGTTGCCGAAAATGAATCACCCACGATGGCCGTCCGCGCCATTCACCGCGCCCTTCGCACGTGAATTCGTATTCATCCCGGTAATAGGGATGGTATACCAGCGCCAATGCGGGCATTCCGAGCGTCGCAAGATGCGCCGGAAAAACTTCCATTGATACGGAGCCATCCCTGTATTCCTGCACGTCCAGCGCCCGCCCGCCGATCCGCTGGATCGTCACCAGGTAATTGAATCTTCGTCTGTCCCGCGCGACCTGCACGCCAAGTGGACTCAGGCTTTCGTGCTCCATATCTTCAGTCGCCGTGAAGCGGTCCACATTCTTCACCAGCTCTTCCACGCGGGCTCCCGCGTTTTCCACAACTGCGTTCAACGCGCAACTCGCGGCCGCCTCCACAGGGGGCCTCTCCTCGTCCACATCGGGTGGTGCCCAATTCGTTTCCGTCACGGGCGCAATCGGAGGCAGCGCCGCGGCACTGGTGTTATCCAATCCATTCGGACCAGAAACGCCCGGCGTCGCTCCCGGTGCCACCGACAGCGCTGTTGCCGTGGGCTTCTGTCGTTCCGGGGCTCTCAGCCACGCGATCAGCTCTTTTGCCGTCGCCTCCTGCGGCGCGTTGGGCTGCTCCCGCAGAAATTGTTCGAGCGTTGCCAGCGCCGCTTCGTGTTCGCCCAGCGCTGCCTGTGCCTCCCCAAGCAGAAGCCGCGCGCGCACTGCCTTTTCCTGCCCCATCTGAAGAGCATCTCGCGCATGCTCGCGTGATTTTTTGTAATCTCCGAGTTGATAGCTGGCGACACCCGCCAGCCAGTGCGCCCGCCACGACGTGGGTTTGATGTTGAGGCTCTGCTCCAGCGACTCGAGCGCGTGTGCGTAATCCTTCTGGAGGTACTCCGCCTCCCCCAGCGCCAGCAAAGCCGGGGCATGCTTCGGCGCGAGTTGCACGGTCTTCTCCAGATATCCGCGCGCCTGCGCCGCATCACGCCGCTGGATCCACAGCACGCCCATCAGGTAATTCAAATCCGGAAAGCCCGGCGCGAGGTGCAGTGCGCGCTTCAAGTGTGTCTCCGCTTCATCCAGCCTGCCCGCTTGGAGCGCTTGCAGCCCTTTTTCCGTTTCCTTCAGCGCTTTCGGCGCTAGCACCGGCGCACCGGGCGCGCCGTTCATTTCCGCGCGCTCCAGTTCCGGCATCATCATTACTTCGACGTTCTCTACTTGCCAACCTGTGGCGATAAACGCCTGAACCTCGGTCGTGCGGTATCCCGGCGCGCTGACTTCAACGACATACTCCCCCGCGGGCAATCCGGTGAAGACGGCCTGGGCTGCATCGGTTGTATTTGTCGTATTGTTCGTCAGCATAGTCGGGGAGCGTAGCGTCACCCGGGCTTGCAGCCTCATGGGCGAGCCGTCGGAATCTTTCACGCGCACCACGATTTGTCCACTTGCCCCAATCCCTCCAACGGAGGGAATCTGCGCCGGTGCGACCCCGGGACACAGAAAAACGTTCAAGAAGCACAAAAGGAGTGGAAGTTTCGACGAAAAGCAGCGGTCACCACACGCCATAGGCGTCCCCATCTTCAGGACCATTTCCAGGTGCCTCTACTCTCCGCCTACGGAGCGCATCTGTCAATCACTGGTGAGCCGCATGAAGGGTTTTCCTGGGTTTTGTCCGAAGCCCCTGCCGTTCGCATTTTTCTCGAATGGTTTTCTTGTTCTGCGCCCCGGTCATCGTATAATGCATCACGGTTCTTCCTCCGCCCCCTCCCAAACTGGGCGAACTGAGGGCTTGACCCGCGTGGTCAGAAAGAGCTTTTCTAATCCAATCCGATGACCGACCGTCCCCCAATGGAGATCAACGTCCGCGAGTCCAACGGCGTCTATGTGCTTGAAGTCCACGGCCGCCTCACCATCGGCGAGCCTAGCGAGCAGCTCACCAACGCCCTGGAGTCCGTCATCGGACGCGGTGCACACAAGGTCATCGTCAATCTCAGCGGCGTCCCGCAAATCGACAGCTCCGGCATCTCCTCGCTTGTGCGCATCTCCATCCGGCTGGCCCGCGAAAAAGGCGCGCTGCATCTCGTCTGCGGCCCCGGCCGTGTCCGCGACGCCCTTACCGTCACCCGCCTCGTCGAAGCCATCCCCACCTTCGACTCCGACTCCTCCGCCGTGAAATCATTCGCATGAAAACACATCCACCCGGCGCTGGGACTTCGATCATGATAATGTCTTGATTTAGCGAAAGACCTGCTGAGAAAACTTACCCGCCCTTTTTCAATTCCGCCAGCACCAGCTTCGCCACTTCTTTCAGCGTTTCGAACACTCCCTGCCCGGTGATAGCGACCGCCTCAAGCACTGGTTCGCCTTTTTTCTGAATCTGTTTCGTCAACGCCGCCACCGCCATGGCGTTCGGCAGGTCCCGCTTGTTCAATTGCAGCACGTAAGGAATCGTCGTGAAATTCAGGTTGTGCTCTTTCAAGTGTTCCTGCAGGTTCTCCAGCGTCTCGAAATTTGCGTCCAGCCTCTCTTCCTGCGAATCCGCGACAAACACCACGCCATCCGCGCCCTTCAATATCAGCTTGCGGCTCGCCTCATAAAACACCTGTCCGGGCACGGTATAGAGATGAAAGCGCGTCTTGAATCCGCGGACCGTCCCCAGGTCCAGCGGCAAAAAGTCAAAAAACAGCGTGCGGTCCGTCTCCGTCGCCAGCGAAACCATTTTGCCCTTCTGATTCTGCCCTGTGTGGTCATAGATCCACTGCAGGTTAGCGGTTTTTCCACCCAGACCTGGACCGTAGTACACCAGTTTGCAATTGATTTCGCGCGCAGGAAAATTAATGAATGGCACGTGTCGTCAACCCGGAATCGGCCACAAACTTATAGCATACGCGGCACAGGCAGGCCAGCCTTCACGCCCCCGTGTGTCGCCTGTCCGCCACTCACCCATCCAGTGTCACCGAGATTCGCTCTCCGGAGTGCGATAATTTTCCTTTCTGCGGCTGCAAGGGTAACACCTGCCTCTTCCGGCACTTCCGGAGTGTTTCCGCATCCATGCGTTGACGAGCGGAACAGCCTCTGTTACGATGCGGCACATGGCAAAAGCCAAGAAGGCCTCTTCGGGGTCATCGGGCCACGCAAAGGGTTCGCGTCATAGCCAGGCTAACCTACAGAGAAAAAAGCCTTTAGGGTCGCCCCACCCTGCCCAGCGTGGCGGTGTGGAAATGGTCGATCCTCGCGTCCAGGCGCAACTTA
>Ga0307479_10007354_pt1 | contig 10151 bp, 11 predicted proteins | sample atmos_gasesECM4C_FD_203743 | JGI IMG/M metagenome (GOLD analysis project Ga0307479, IMG submission 203743) | Hardwood forest soil microbial communities from Morgan-Monroe State Forest, Indiana, United States - atmos_gasesECM4C_515 | ecosystem: Environmental > Terrestrial > Soil > Temperate...
AGAGAGCCAGACCGCCCGGGTCATGGTCGCTAGGATTGCAACCGGCAACGCGGCCAGCAACACAGCAGCTTTCAGCCCGCGTAGTCTTCCCCGCAGAAACGCGTGCAACGCCAGCACGCCCAGCAGGTTCAAAGAAACACCGTTAGCCACAGCCTGCAGCAACGGCCCTCGCGCCCGGTCGACGTGGTAGCCCAGACTTTCATCCAGAATAAAGCGCGGAAAAATCAGCGATTTCGCGCCCACGAGGAACGCGATCGAGGTAAAACACAGATAGGCAAGCACCGCCAGCGCGAAAAGCTCGAACTGCCGCAACGCCCGCTCCTCGCGAAACAGCAGGCCCGCCAGGTGAAACAAAGTAAACGGTACGAAGAATTTCGCCGCCAGCAGAGACCAAGTTTGGTTATCGAACGGCTGCCCTAACACGCTCGTCACTGCCAGCAATGTCAGTCCGAGCATCGGCCACGTCGCCCGCTCTACCAGAAATCGCTGTCGCGACACAATGACTCGGCCACCCACACCGATGACCAATAGTCCGATGGCGACCCGATCGATTTCGTAAGAAGGCACATCCGGAGGCCGCAGCAGCATGGCGGTGAGCGCCGCGATAGAGAGCGCAACCGGTGCAGCCATCGCTGCCTGCAAAGGCCGCAACCCCATTCGAAGCAATCGCCATTTTATTCCCTCAGACCACGAAGGGGATGAATCCACTCGCAGCGCTGCCGCGGGCATCATTCTCCACTCCCATGCAGCACCACGGCCACCGTCTTCAAAAGTATTTTCAGGTCCAGGCTCAGGCTCCAACGTCGGATGTATTTAATATCCAAGTCCACTCCAGCTTGAAAGGAGGGATCCCTACGCGCTGTAACCTGCCAAAGCCCGGTCATTCCCGGAATCACATCCAATCGTGGCAAATGCTCAATCGCATACGCGGAGAAATCATCCAGTGGATGCGGCCGCGGCCCCACGAGGCTCATCTCCCCTTTCAGCACGTTCCATAGCTGCGGCAATTCGTCGAGGCTATAACGCCGAAGAAATCCGCCAGCGCGTGTAATTCTGGGATCGCCCGCGATCTTGAAGAACGGACCATGCCGCTCGTTTCGCTCTCGCAATTCGTGCTTCCGGGCGTCCGCGTCGCGAACCATGGTGCGAAATTTGTAACAGCGGAATGGCCTGCCCTTGCGTCCGGCACGCAACGCCGCGTAGAAGGCAGGTCCCGGCGAATCGAGCCTGATAATCATCGCGAGCAGGGCAACCAGAGGCGACAGCAGCAGCAGAGCTATGATTGCCACCGTTACATCCAGCGCACGTTTCAGGCGCAATCCGGCAACCGGCAAACGTTCTTCGTGCAGGGAAATGAGCGGAATGTCCCCGATTCTTTCCGTCCCCCGTGCCGGTTCAAAGCCAAAAAGATCGGGCGCCATTTTCACGTCCAGCCGAAGTTGCTGAGCGGCGCGGACGACTCGCAGAGTTTTCTCACGATCGTGCGGCCCTGCTAGAATCACCTCGTCCACGAACCCGACTCGAGCCAGTTCCGCCAAGTCGCTCGTGCGTCCCACCACACCTTTCCTTGGGGGCCTTCCGTCGTTTAGAAAACCGCATACCGACCGGCCCAGTTCCGGATGTTTCTCGAGATGGCTGGCCAGTCGTTGTGCCAGACCTCCGGTCCCCACGATGATCACGTTCCGCACACCAGCCACGGCAGGCATGGCGAATCGATTGCCATTTGGTTGGGCCAAACGCGACACCAGCAGCGCAGCAGAGTGCAAAGTACTAGCGATCCATCCCAACGACGCTTGCGACCAGTTCTTGTGGGGCTCACGTTGTGGGCTCTGCCCTCGAAGATCGTTGCTACGATTCCTCGCGCACGATGCCGGCAAAAAAGCCGCTGATCCCCAAGGATAAGTTGCCGCGAGTCCCATCACTGGTTGCGGCTTCTTCCGGCCGCAGACGCCGGCTGCTCCTGGGATCAACCGGGCAGCCCACTCGGTTCCCTCAGGTATCGGTTGTCGTGAATGGAAGGAAGGTGAAGACACGTTCAGACCGGTTCCAGTTCGTACCCTCGGATCTCAATCGCCAGCGAACGCTGGATCGATTCAATGGAGATCACCAGCTTTTCGCCGTCATGTTTCAGCAGCAAACCTTCTAATCCGTGCAGGGAGCCGCCGCGGATTCTTACGCGCTGTCCGGTATGAACAAACGGAAACAACGAAAAATGTTTTTTTTCTTGCAAGAGCAGCTTCAAGTCGTCGATTTGCTTCGCAGGCACGGGCGCGACGACACCTCCGAAACTGACGAAGCCGATAAGCCCGGCGGTCTTCAATACCACCTGCCGCGCGTCACGGCATTGGTCGATGTGTACAAAGGCATATCCCGGAAACAGCGGAGTCGTCAGCGCTTTCTGCCGGTCGCTCCACTTGTGATGTTCCGTCAATAGAGGCAGGTAAACTTCGCAGCTTTTGTGAGTGAGCTGCGCCGCAACTCTCTTTTCGAACCGGTAGCGCGTTTGCACTGCAAACCACTGCGCCGCTGCTGCCGCCGGTTGGGGCGGTGTTGGTCCGCAGCTGGAAGCGTCAACCCGCAACCCATAGCTACCGCCCATTGAGCCCCACCGCCATTCCTGCTTTCTTTTGCACAGCCTTTTTGGGTTATTACCGCCACGGATTCATCAGCAGTTTTAAGAGTCTAGAGTCGCCGATAAATTCGTTCAGGAACGGGAAACCTTCTCTCTCTCAACACCGTGCCAAGGATTCGAGACTGCGCGCCTTCCAGGGATTGCTTGACGTTGCGCGCAATCGCTTTCCGCGTGCTATGGGCCCCAAGCAGGAGAATAATTCCATCCGTCAGTTGTCCTAGTAGTGCGGCTTCGTTCGATACTCCGGCCTCCGGCCCTTGAATTACCGAATACTCGAACTCCTCACGCAGCTCTGCGAGACAAAAGAGCCAGTAGGCCGCTGTCCCGGACGCCTCGCCGCAATCGCGAGGGTCGAACCCCGGAACTCTCCACAGGTTGGAGGTTAGCCGCGTAGATCGCGTCTTGATCGCCCCGGCTGTTGTATGCTGCGAGGCCTTGACTGTCTGTGCACTCGAGTGCTCGCGGCCTACAATCGCGACATCGGCGTGCGTTTCCAGCGCCAAAGCCTCGCCGACCTGCTCGCAAAGCCCCCCCACATCCTGCTGTTGTCCCACAGCACTGAAAACAACTTGTCTCAGCGGGACAGAGCCATTCGCCAAAAAAACTCTCTGCACCAGTCCACGAATCTGCTGGCGCGCGAAATCGGCCGGATTCCAATCATTCGATTCGCTTACCACGACTTGTGGCCGTGCGGCTTCCTGCACACGGGAGCCGACCAGCCCGGAATTGCGCAATACCTCCGCGTTCGCGCTCATTTCGTCTCCTTCAGGCGGATAGCCGCCGGCCTACTCCTTCCGGTATGGAAGCCAAGACCGGGATTTCCAGCCACGACAGCGCCTCTTCTGGCGTTCGCAGCGCTGGGTCTAAATAGTCGGCGGCAAACGCAGCCCCAGTGCCGGATGTCAGCGCCGCCACGAAACCCAACCCCACGACCACGCCTACCGGCCACACCGGCAGAGCGGGCATGACTGGCTGCTCGGCAATGGCTACATTGACGATGCCCCCTTCGTCCAGAGCATCGCCCATCCGCGCTTCCTCCCGCTTCTTCACATACAGAAGGTAATTTTCTTGAGCAGCCTTTTCGCTGCTCGCCAGATCGTCCTGGGCAACCGCATCTTCTCCCAGCCGGCGCGCCAGATTTCGATCTGCGGCGAGATGCGCGCTGGCAGATGCCTCTCGCGCCTGCAATCCTCGCATTTGAACCTGTGCCTTCTGCAACTCAGCCCTGGCCCATTCGTAGTTCGTGTCCACATCACTGGTTTCGTCTCGCAGCGGCGTTAACCGCTCCGCCGAGATGGCGGCCTGGGCCTGCACAATCTGCTGCTCGACCTCCTGGACCAGGCGGTGGTTGGGCTCAAACTTGGTGAGCAACTGCGTCTTCTTCAATTCGAGTTCCAGCAACGTCGCCTTTAGAGCTCGAAACAATTCCGGATTGTCCGCTGAACGCACTTGGGTGGTCCGCCTCTCCGGCAGCTTCGCCAACTGCGCATTGAGCAGCTGAACGCGGTGTTCCGTCTCGGACATCTCCGATTGAATCTGCTGATAGCTACCTTGCTCATCGTCGAGCCGACGCAATACAAGGTCCCGCTGCTGCGCGGCCATCACCACACCACGACCTCTCGTGAAGTTAACCAAACCTCGTTTTGCCTGTTCCAATTGCCGGCGCGATTCCTCGGTCTGCTGATTGAAGAAGCGAAGCTGTCCGCCTGGACGATGGACTTCCATATGTTTCTCCAGGTAAATTCCGGCCAGCGACTGCAGCACACGGGCCGCGAGTTGCGGATCAGACGCGTCGTAACTCACCGCAATCAGATTTGTCTTCTTGATTGGCTCCACGTTCAACCGCCCGGCAAGTTTTTTCGCCGCTCGTTCCACACGCGCCGCTTGCTCTTCACGGGGCCGGAGCCAGCGCAGCCAGTCGCGCGCCGCCAAATTGTTGGCTTCTACTACGCGGCGCAGAACGTCGTCGTCCTTCAGCAGCTCGACTTCTGAATTCAACTCTTCTTCTGTTACTTCCACACGGGAGAAATCCGGCGGCGCGTTCGGCTGCGCGGTCACGGGAGGGTCAGCGCGCCCCCGACGGACCAGCACACGCACATGGGCGCGATACGTGGCCCCGGCAAAGGCATAGACCACCGCCAAAACTAGAACCAGTCCAGAGATGCCCGCAAAAATCTTCCGCTGCCGGAACAGCAGAATTGCCAGCTCTCGTACAGTTGGCGATGCCGGGTCTGCTTCTTTGCGCGCTGATTCTTGATCGGACATCAGATTGGCCTGGGTTTCTTGTCAAAACTGGGTAGAACTCACGTACATGCTCAAAGAAGGCTTGCTGAGAAAACGTTCGATCTTCGAGACCGAATTTTGCGGTACAAAGATTAGATCCCCCGACCGCAATAGGCAGGCTTCGCCAAGATTCTTCTCCTTCAACATCTTCTTGAGGTTGAAAACGCGGGCCTCTACGAGACCATCGTTGACATGGCGGAAGAGAAGTACTTGCGAATGTCTTGCCTCGTGCGTAAACCCACCCGCGATTTCGACTGCTTCCATGATTGTCGTCTCCGCGTGTAGCTCGTACTTTCCGGGCCGTCCCACTTCTCCTCCGGCCACAAAAGAAGGATGCTCAAACTCCTTCAGCGCGACCGCGACTTGCGGTTCATGTAGATATCCGGTGTACGCTCGCAACACTGCCAAACGAAACTCCTCCAGCGTGAGTCCTTCAGCCAGCACCGGCCCCGCGTCCTTCAAGGCGACATAGCCGTCGGGTTGGATAGTCAGCGTTTGGTCGAACTCAGGAGACAGCGTGAAGCTCAATGTAACTACGTCGCTGTGATTCAACCGGTAAAGCGGACGGCGCCCTCCTCCGAGCCGAGGGTTTCCCGTGCCGTCCGCTTGACCGGGTTTTGCGGCCACCATTCCCATGCTCCCCGTCCCAGCCCCGGTTTGACCGGTTGGGGAAGACTGTGTAGTAAGTCCCAGGCCTTGCTCACTCTTTTTCTCCTGGGCGAATGGGGCCACGCAAAGCTGTAGGAGTAGGACCGTCACCACAATTGCTGTCAGGTCAACCTTCATTGTGAGATGGTCTCAGTCTCCTGGATTCCGAGAGCCGCTCAACGCTTGGCGCCTCTCTGTGCGCAAAGGTACGTCGGTGCGGATTTCACGGCAAGACATGGGAAGTGTTGTCTACCAACGTAGTCATTGAGGATCAAACGCAGAACTGCGAGTCGCTGAGGATTGACGCGGGTTTCCCTCTTACCCAGCCTTTGGCTAGAGGCTTGAGGCTATCCTCCTTCGGGCTACCCACGAAAGTAGACTTGCAACGTTCGCACTATCACACGAATACGAAGGTTGGAGAGGGCGAAAAGATAGGGAAACCAGTCTGTGGCGATGCCTGGTTAAAGTTGCCAAACCGGCGGAACCGCGCACGCGTATTCACTCCCTGGATTTCCACAGCCACGCATTCTGTTTTCCCGATTTGAGAGCCGCGAGTAAATATTGTGACCTGTGCCCTTGTGAAGCTCTGGCTCCGCCCCTAAGATCACGACACTAGCTAATACCAGTTTCATTGGGAGCCTTAATTGAGTCCGCCACCTTCGTCCGCCGCTCCTGCCGAGCTTGCCGTCCTCATCGCGGACTCCAACGGCATGCAGGCGCAATTACTCACTAGCGCCCTGCGCCGCCGCTCCGAGTTCAGAGTTTCCACCTGTGCGATTGATGCACCTTCAATCCTTCAAGCGGTGGCGTCGACTCCAGCCAAAGTGATTATTCTTTCCTTAAATCGCTCACTGAGCATCGCGAGCCAGTTCGCTACAATGCGCCGGGTCCACCTTTCCCATCCTGCCGTTGTCAAGATTCTTCTCGTCGAATCTTATGATCGGGAATTGGTGGTAAACGCGTTTCGGTCGGGCGTCCGAGGAATTTTCTGTGTTTCCGACACGCATTTCCGGCTGCTTTGCCGGTGCATCGAGCGCGTCGCGGGAGGGCAAATCTGGGCCAACAGTGAGCAGATGAGCTTTCTTCTCGATCTGGTTTCCGAGGTGCCTTCGCTGCGCGTGCTCAATACTCGCGGCCACTCCCTGCTCACACCCCGCGAAGAGCAGGTGGTCGCCCTCGTAGCCGAAGGCCTGAGCAACCGCGGCACCGCTCGCGAACTGAACCTCAGCGAGCACACAGTAAAGAAATATCTGTTCCGCATCTTCGATAAGCTCGGCATTTCATCACGAGTCGAACTCGTCCTCTATGCTGTCAACAACGGCGCTCCTCTGCGGGCCGAATGGTTGGTGGGTGCAAGCTCCTCTAATTCGGATTCGTGACAAAATTCGAGTAGGTGTGGCACGCAGCGATTTGAAAACCTGTCTCAACGCCTGTATAAATCTGATGGCGAACTTCGTGCCTGAACACACTCCCAAGTCCAGCGCTGACCCACAGGGACGCACTGCCACGATCATTCCCGCCGGGCTGCTGCTCGCAGCTTTAGCGCTGGTGGTACTCTACACCGGCCATCGGGCGTTCATGAGTCCGGCGGCTTTGGTCGTAGTCGCAGCCATCGGCGTCGCCGCGCTGCTTCTGCAGCGCCGTCTGCGTCCCAAACCCGCCACACCGGGTCGTGACTCACTTCGTAGTCCGCTCTGGCTGAACTTGCTCGGAGTTTTGTTCGCGATCGGAGCCGTATTCGGCGACCTGTTTCACCTCAACCCGTCTTTCATGCTGATTGCGGCACTCGCGGCGGTCGTGTCTTTTGCCGTCAGTGGCATCATCCTCCTCAACGGGCTGCGCAAGCGCCGCGCCTGAACGGTCTATGGCTTAAACTCCATCGCCACGGTAGTTTGTACTGTTACCGGCTGACCCTGTATCCGGTAAGGCTCGAAGCGCCACCAGCGCATGGCATCCATCGCCGCCCGCGCCAGCACCTCCGGCCCGTTCAGCGCGTGTACGTCGGCGACGGACCCATCGCGGGCCACCACCACATCCAGCACGATCACTCCCTGCAATTTCGCCGGTCGCGCCGCCGCCGGATAATCGGGATCAACCCGGTGAGTGACAAGCCTTTCCATCACGTCTGCCGGAACGTGGGCTTGCGCCCGAGGTGGCTGCGTAGTTTTTTCGCTTCGTAAGGTGGACTCCAGATCTTCCCAGCCACGACTCCAGCGCCACCACAAAACCACCAGCACGATCACCGCCGCCAGTAAAAATAAAATCCATGCGCGGCCGCGCTGCCTATGTAAAGGTGGTTTCGCCCCACCTGATCCGCTGCTTGCCGAACCTTTCCCCGCATTGCTCGGGACCTTTCTGCGGACTACCTGCTCCGGTTCCGCCTGCGCCGCTCCTGCCCAGTCGCGGATCGCCGCCTGCTGCTCCAGCGACAGCCCGACAAATTCCATTCCCGACCGCAACTTATCGTGATGCCGCACCAGCGCCCGCGTGCGCAACGAATTCGCCGCCATCGGCAGCCAGATCTCCACTCCTACCGCCTCGCCCGGCAACAACTCCCCCGCCAGCACACCAGCCACTCCGCCCTCACCCAGATTCACTGAGCGTCCCGGCAAAGTATCCGGAATACCTGACCGCAACACAGTCACATCCAACGGAGCCTGCACGCGGTATCGCAGCCTCCTCCGCCGCGAAGGTTGATCCCACCCCGATGCCTGTGCTTGTGATCCCATTTGATCGATGAGGAATTGTAAAAAACAAAATCCACGAGAGAGTCGCTGAGGCACAGAGAAAAGAAAAAGGAAAAAAGGGGGTTCTCTGTGACTCTGTGGTGAAAGCATTTCAGGCCGCGAGCTAATGCTAGCGGCGCAACTCGACGATCTCACTCCCATTCGCTATCAGCACGATGCTCGCCATGTTGATAAAGAGCCCGTGTTCCACCACCCCAGGCATATCGCTTAGCTGCCGCGCTAGGCCATCCGCGTCTGGAATCTGTCCGAAGCGGCAGTCCAAGATGTAATTATTCTCATCAGTCAAGTACGGCGTGCCATCGGCTCCGCGCCGCAGCCCCACCTTCGCGCCCAGAGCTTCAATTTTTTTCGACACCACGGCCTGCGCGAACTTGATCACTTCCACCGGCAGCGGAAACTTCCCCAGCACCGGAACTGTCTTCGTTGCATCGGCAATAATCACGTAATACTTTGTCGCCGAGGCCACAATTTTTTCCCGTAGGAGCGCCCCGCCGCCGCCCTTGATCAACCGCAATTGCGGATCAACCTCGTCCGCTCCATCCACGGTCACGTCGATCCGAGGACATTCATCCAGGTTGGTGAGAGGAATCCCCAGGACGGCCGCCTGTTCCCGCGAGCGCTCCGACGACGGAATGCCCCGAATCCGCAGCCCATTCTTCACCTGCTCGCCCAACAGTTGAATGAAATACGCCGCAGTCGACCCGGTCCCCAAGCCAACGACTTGACCGTCTCTGACGTACCGCAAGCTCGCCCGCGCAGCCGCCTCTTTTTCCTGGTCATTCGCCATAAGATTCGTATCAGGGTATGTCTTCAGACTCAAAACTACCGGACCACGCCTTCAGGCTCTGCTGTTTGGAATCTTCATCCCAAACTCTTCTCCACGTAAATCAAATACCCAGCCAGCGCCAACCCAAACAGTACTGTCAGAATCGTCACCAGATCCACAATAAATCCTGCCGGCTCGAACTTCCCTTCATCCAACTGCGAGCGCGTCTTTCGATAACGCATCAGCCCTGCGACCACCATCACTACGCCGGCCACGATTGAACTCATTCCCATCCACACCGAGAGCCCTGTGGTTTTCGTTGGGTGTCCTTGAAATGCGGTCAACTGCCGCATGGCGATGGCAAACCGTCCAGTCGCGAAGCCAAACACCACAATGGCAACGCTGGTGCGCACCCACGCCAGAAACGTGCGCTCATTCGCCAGATGGTCGCGGGCTCGATTGGAATTCTCAATCATGCTGACTCTCGATTACGGCTGCATTATTCCACAGCCTTCGCCACCAGCGCGCCCACGACCGCAATATTCTTGATCAGGTCTTCCGGCACGCCATGCCGCTGCTGTAAATACTCCGGACTATTGTAAGTAACCCAGACCTTCGCGCGTTCATCTTCCGCAACCAGCGCCTTCAGCGGCAGGTCGATCGCCAGCGAGGGTGCGGCAACCATCAACGGCGTTCCTCCCTTGGGATTGCCAAAGATCACCAGCTTCGTCGGCCGCATCTTCATCCCGGCCTTCTCCGCCTCTCCGCTATGGTCGATCATGGCGAACACCCCCACGCCACGCTCGGCAAGAGCCGATTCCAGCCGCTTCACAGTTTCGTCCACGGAATACTTGCTTGCCACCTGTACAAGCCCGTTCCCCTGCATAGCTTCCTTCCTTTCACTTCCACGGTAGTTCAAGGACCGCATACCCTCCGGTTCTCGTTATACTCGAAGAATGTCTGAGTCTCGCCCCGGAACCAAGCCACTGTTCCCCAATCGTGATATCGCTCGCGACACCGCTCCCGCCCACTATCTCGTTGCCCACATAGACGGCGGCGCCCGCGGCAACCCCGG
>Ga0307479_10007355_pt1 | contig 10150 bp, 7 predicted proteins | sample atmos_gasesECM4C_FD_203743 | JGI IMG/M metagenome (GOLD analysis project Ga0307479, IMG submission 203743) | Hardwood forest soil microbial communities from Morgan-Monroe State Forest, Indiana, United States - atmos_gasesECM4C_515 | ecosystem: Environmental > Terrestrial > Soil > Temperate...
CCGCCGCGCATCATGGATCTAGGCTTGCTCGCCCCCGCATTGAAAGATCATCAGATTGATATCGCTGCCGGCAATGCTACCGATGGTTTGATCCCAGCTCTTGATTTATTTGTGCTCGAAGACGATCGCCATTATTTTCCGCCCTACGAAGCCGTTGCAGTGATTCGCCAACAGACCGTGCGGGAGCATCCGGAAGTTGAGCAAGTCATGGGGGCGTTAAGCGGCAAGATTTCCGATCGGGAGATGCAACAATTGAACTACGCTCTCGACGGGCAGCATCGCGACGTAAAGGATGTCGCCCACGAATTTCTCCGGAGCAAGGGACTGCTCAACTAAGCGTTGTCCGTTATCAAAATCAGCGTTAGATCAGCAACTGCCCGCGCAATGTCAGCACGGCATTCCCCTTGATGGCCACTCGATTTACGTTAAGCTCGCACCATAGTTCGCCGCCGCGCTGGGAAACCTGACGGGCGTGCAAACTCGTCTTCCCCAGCCGCTCGCCCCAATACGGCGCCAGAGAACAGTGAGTTGAACCGGTCACCGGATCTTCGGGGAGCCCGTAGCTGGGTGCGAAATAGCGGGACACGAAATCGGAATCGTCTCCCGGGGCCGTAATCGCAACCCCAGCGGGATGAAGTTTCTCGAGGACCCGAAGGTCGGGACTGATGCCTTTTATATCTTCCTCCTGCTCATATACCGCGAAGTAATTGTCCTCGACTTGCATCACCGAAACCGGGGCGCTTCCCAGTCCCATTAGCAACTCTTCAGGCGGGTTGGCGCAGGGCCAGGGCGGCTTCGCAGGAAAATCCATCGTCAACAAATCGCCCCTGGCAGACACCGTAAGTGTTCCGCTAAAACGAGTTTCGAAGCGTACGGAATTACTGCCGGGTGCAAGAATTTGCAATATGACAAAGGCGGAAGCAAGGGTTGCATGCCCGCACAACTGCACTTCGCAACGGGGAGTAAACCAGCGGAGGTCGTAGTAATCGCCGCGAGGCACTAAATACGCGGTTTCCGAAAGGTTGTTTTCGGATGCGACCGCGCGCAGCAGATCGTCATCTAACCACTCTGTCAGGGGGCAAACGGCAGCTGGATTGCCTCCAAAGGGCTTGGCCGTGAACGCGTCAACATGGAATATCGGTAGGTACATTACCCTATGTTAACCGCGCCCGCCCGGCCCCTAGAATTTTACGAGTTTTGCGGTTTTTCGCTAAGTTAAGTCCGCTCGCACCACCTCGGGAGGTTCGAATGCTTGCGATGCAGCACGACTCCGCCGTTCGTCACGATTTGATCGAGCAACTCGCGGCCGCCCGCCATCAGAGCGACCAAGTTTTTGCTTTAGTCAAAGACGATTTTCTGTACGATCGGCCCATTGCTGAGCGTCATCGCATCATTTTTTATATCGGACATCTGGAGGCCTTCGACTGGAATTTGTTCCACGAACGCGTTCTGGGATTGAACAGCTTTAACCCAGAGTTTGACCGGTTGTTTGCTTTCGGCATCGATCCGGTGGGTGGCGGCCTTCCCTCCGATCAGCCCTCGGACTGGCCCTCCATTTCCGAAGTGCAAGAGTACGTTAGAAAAATCCGCGCTGTTCTGGATGAAAAACTGGATGAGGCGCTTGCCGATTCCGTTCCGCCTTCGCTTGACGGATTTCCACTCAGCACTCTGCTCAAGGTAGCGATCGAGCACCGCCTGATGCATGCGGAAACCTTGGCCTACATGCTGCATCAACTTCCGCTGCCCAAGAAAGTTTCACACCCGATGTCTCTGGATCTTGCTACCACTCCGGTAGTTCACCGTAGCATCGAGATTCCCGCTGGAGTTGTTACACTCGGCCTCTCGCGCGAAAGCGGCCTGTTCGGTTGGGACAACGAATTCGAGGCCCACAGTGTGAACGTTCCTGCATTTGCCATCGACCAGTACAAAGTAACGAATCGTCAGTATCTCGACTTCATCGCCGCTGGTGGTTACGAATCGCGCGCTTTTTGGAACGACGAGGACTGGCACTGGAAAACGGAGCAGGGGATTTCTCGTCCCGCTTTCTGGAGGCGCGAAGGCAATCAATGGGTGGATCGCGCGATGTTCAATGACATTCCTTTGCCGCTTGATTGGCCTGTCTATGTCAGCCAGGCGGAGGCGAAAGCATATGCCAACTGGGCAGGGAAGTCACTGCCCACCGAAGCGGAATGGCAGCGCGCCGCATATGGCGCTCCTGGCGGCGAAGAGCGGGAGTTTCCTTGGGGAACTGAGCAACCTAGCGCTGCCTTCGGCAACTTCGATTTCGAACGCTGGGATCCCGTGCCGGTGAATGCATTTCCTGAAGGTCAGAGCGCTTTTGGCGTTCAGGGTATGTTGGGCAATGGCTGGGAGTGGACTTGCACGGAATTCGCTCCATTCCCCGGATTCGAACCCTTCCCGTTCTACCCGGGATATTCCGCCAATTTTTTCGACGGCAAGCATTTCGTGATGAAGGGCGGATCGGCGCGCACTGCCGCATGCATGCTGCGGCGTACGTTCCGCAACTGGTTTCAAGCGCACTACCAATACATGTACACAGGATTTCGCTGCATAAGCCGTTGATAAGAGGAGTTCGACATGCTCGTTCACGCCATTACCCCGAACACAAGCTACGAATTCGCAGCGGATGTGCGCTCCGGCCTTTCCAAGCCAGGGCAGAAGGAACTACCCTCGAAATATTTGTATGACGATGTCGGTTCCGCGTTATTCGAAGTGATCAGCTATCTGCCGGAGTATGGCCTGACGCGAGCGGATGAGCGGCTGTTGCGGCGGCACAGTCGTGACATCGTGGACCGGGTTACGGGCCCAGTCGCCGTCGCCGAGCTCGGTAGCGGTAGTGGAAAGAAAACTCGCCAGATTCTCGAGGCTCTTTGCCGCCGCCAGCGGACGCGCTACTATCCCATCGAAATTTCCCGTGCGGCTCTTGTTATGTGCGAGCGCGAGCTCAGCGATATCGATTCCATCAGCATCCTGGGCTTCGAGCGCGAATATCTCGACGGACTGCTCGAGGTCGCGGCGCAGCGCCGCAGTGGCCAGCATCTTCTCGTATTGTTTCTGGGCAGCACGATTGGGAACTTCGATCGTCCTGCAGGCATTCAGTTCCTGGCCGAGGTTCGACGCATTCTCCAGCCCGGAGATTCTCTTTTACTTGGTACTGACCTGGTGAAGTCTAACGCCCAACTGTTAGCCGCTTACGACGACGAACTAGGAGTGACCGCTGCTTTCAATTTGAACTTGCTGGCCCGCATCAATCGCGAACTCGACGCTGATTTCGATGTCGCTCAGTTTGAGCACCTGGCAAAAATCAATCAGCGCAATCGGAGCGTGGAGATGCATCTGCGTTCCATGCGCCGCCAGAGAGTGAACATTGTAGCGGCCGAGCTATCCGTTGAATTTCTGGAAGGCGAAACTATCTGGACCGAGAGCAGCCACAAATATTCGTTGGAAGAAGTGTTCGACATGGCCAAAGCCACTGGTTTCCGGTGTGAAGAACAGTGGGTTGATGACCAGTGGCCCTTCGCGGAGAACCTTCTGGTCGCCGAATAAGTTTCCGCAAAAGTTCTGACTGTTTTCTGCGTCAAGCTCCTCTTTGGCATCACAGGCCAAGGTTTACCTGCCTTGAAGTAAAACTTTGTAAACGGCCCGATTTTGTCTCGCGAGGCCATGTAGATTAATAAGAAGAAACAGCAGACAGCAAAGATGATGAGCACGACGACAAACCGGCTTCTGGCGGTCGCGCTGTCTGTGGCAACCGCCGCCACGTTCCATTTCGTGTCGATTTGCTACGCCTTGCCCGCCGGCCAGCAAACCCAACCGGCCAATCCGGCGAATCGTCGCATAGGAACGGTAAAGGAAATCAGCGGCGACTCAATCACTTTAGCCCCGGACTCCGGCGCCACTGTCGTCGTCACTGTCGAGGCTACGACGCGCATCGTCCGCATTGCTCCGGGCGAAAAAGATTTGAAGCAAGCCGCTCAGATTCAGTTGCAGGATATTCAGATCGGTGATCGCATTCGCGTGAGCGGAAAAGCATCGGACGATAATCAATTGTTCGTGGCTGCTTCCATTGTTGTGATGAAGCGCTCCGACCTGGATGCTCGACATCAGCAGGATTTGCAAGACTGGCAAAAGCGTGGAGTCGACGGCCTCGCCAGGGCCGTGGATGGGGATGCGGGAACGGTGACGATTTCTGTGCGGAGCAAGGATCTGGTAATTCACACTTCCAACACCACAGTTATTCGCCGCTACGCGCCCGACTCCGTGAAGTTCGACGATGCCAAATCGGGCACGCTTGCCGAAATTCATCCGGGCGATCAAGTGCGTGCGCGAGGCGATCGCAGCGCGGACGGAAGCAATGTGGTCGCCGAAGAAATTGTCTCCGGAAACTTCCCTCTTTTTACCGGGACCGTCGTCTCCATCGATGCAAATTCTTCGACGCTTGGCGTTCATGATCTGTCGTCGAAGAAAAATGTCCTCGTGAAGATTACGCAGGATTCGCAACTTCGCCATTTGCCGCCCGAAATGGCTCAGGGGATTGCCATGCGTTTGAAAGGAGCGGCTGCCGGAGCGATGGGTGCGACGGCTTCAGGGGCAGCTTCCAATCCAGACTCAGGAAGCGGCCAAAGGAAAAAGGAGCAGACGGCCGATTCAGCAACTCCGCCAAGTGGAGTTGGTGAAGGCGGGATGGCGCAAAGAAGAAGCGGAATAGGCGGCCACTCCGGAGGACCTGGAGATTTTCAGCAGATACTCAACCGCGCTCCAACCGTCTCGCTGGCCGATTTGCACAAAGGCGACGCCGTAGTGATTCTCTCAACCGAGGGAAATCCCGGCCCAGGGACGGCGATCAAATTATTCAGCGGCGTGGAACCAATATTGCAAGCCGCGCCTAATGCCGCGCAGGCCATGATGCTTGCGCCCTGGAATCTCGGCGGGCCGTCTGGAGATCTCGGGGCTCCATAGCCAACTCAACTCCCAGGCAAAGTCGTTTCGAAAGCTTATATCCACCACAGATCTCGCGGAATGGAATAAAGGAATGATGGTTCGGAAATACTTTTATTTGGCGGCCGCCTGTTTTGTATTGCAGCTGTGCGCAACAATTGCGTTGTGTCAGACAGCGACCGGGCCTGCGCCTTCCGGATCTTTGCGAGGCCAGATAACGGACCCTTCCGGCGCTGCCATCGCGAATGCTGACGTGGTGTTAACACCGGCCGCCACTCCTTCCAAACCCATCCGAGGGCGGGCTGACGGACAGGGCCAGTATGAATTCAATGGGCTGCCCGCGGGCCAGTACAGGATGAACGTCATTGCTCAAAGCTTCACAAACTATGAAAACGACAACGTCGTGATCAGTCCGGGGCCGCCCCTGCGCCTGAATGTCGCCATGACGATCGAGGTCGAGCAGGAAAAGATTCAAGTCACGGATGAAACCCCGACGCTGGATGTGAATCCGGCGAACAACGCCGGAGCCATCGTGATCTCCGGTAAAGAGCTGGAGGCTTTGCCGGACGATCCCGACGAGTTGCTCACAGACTTGCAGGCGCTCGCGGGCCCTTCGGCAGGGCCTAATGGCGGCCAACTTTATATCGACGGTTTCACGGCGGGCCAGCTTCCTCCCAAATCGTCCATTCGCGAGATTCGCATCAACCAGAATCCGTTCTCAGCCGAATATGACAAATTGGGTTATGGCCGAATCGAAATCTTCACCAAGCCCGGCACGGATAAATACCACGGTCAGTTGTTTATCAGCGGAAATGATTCCGCCTTCAACTCGCCGAATCCGTTTGGGGGCGTCAACCAGCCCGGCTACGATTCCACGCAATTCAGTGGCAACCTCGGCGGACCCATTAACAGGAAAGCTTCGTTTTTTATCGATGCTCAACGGCGAAACATCAACGATCTCTCCGCCGTCAACGCCTTGACTCTTGATCCCACAACCCTGGCCCAGACACCAGTCATAGAGGGCGTTCCGAACCTTCGTCATCGGACCAATGTAAATTCGCGGATTGATCTTCAACTCACCAAGAACAACACCCTGACCGCGCGTTATCAGTATTATCGCAATACCGAAAACAACGATGGCATTGGCACATTCAACCTTCCTTCTCAGGGATACAATTCGGATTCGACTGAGCACACGCTGCAGATTAGCGACACGCAAATTATTGGCGCGAAGATCGTGAATGAAACACGATTCCAGTACTTGCGCGAACTCAATAATCAGCTAGCCCTGAATACTCAGCCAACTTTAAATGTTTTGGGATCGTTTGGCGGCGGAGGCAATAACCAGGGACAAATTCTGGACCATCAGGATCACTACGAACTGCAGAACTACACTTCCGTCATTCGCGGCAACCACACCATCAAATTCGGGGCGCGCCTGCGCGGCATTCGCGACGCAAACAGCTCCACTTCCGGCTTCAATGGCACGTTCACGTTTTCTTCGCTGCTCGACACGGCGGCAGAGACAAGTTGCGTGCCCGCTCCCGGAGAGAAGCCCTGCCCGGTCTCCTACGCGCACGCCATTCAGAACTCCGGCAATATTTCAACGCCCATCGCAACCCAACTCACCTTCACCGTCGGCACCCCGCCGCTGGTGGCAAGTAATTTCGATGCCGGACTCTACCTGCAGGATGATTGGAAGCTTCGTCCCAACATCTCCCTGAGCTACGGCTTGCGTTTCGAGACTCAAAATGGCATTCAGGATCATACGGACTTGGCGCCGCGTCTGGGTCTTGCATGGGGCATCGGCGGGAAGTCGGCTCCGCCCAAAGTAGTCCTCCGCGGCGGCTTTGGAATTTTCTACGACCGATTCCAGGAAGCCCAAATCCTCGAAGCTGAGCGACTGAACGGCATCACGCAAGAGCAGTTCGTGATCAGTAATCCTAAATGCCCCAACCTCACCGATATTTCTGCCTGCACCGGCGCGGTAATTCCCGCTACCCCTACGACTTACCAAATCAACCCGCGACTGCACGCCCCTTATACCTTGCAATCCGCTGTCAGTGTGGAACGGCAGCTGACGAAGGTCGCAACGTTATCCGCCACCTATCTGAACTCTCGCGGCTTTGACCAACTGCTTACCATCAATGCGAACGCACCTTTTCCCGGAACTCCATGCAGTCCCGCCTGCGTGACGAATCCGGTTGGAAATCTCTACCAATACGTATCCGAAGCCGTCTTCCGGCAAAATCAATTGATCGTTAACACCAACGTGCGGGCAGGATCGAAGATTCAACTCTTTGGCTACTACGTTCTCAATTATGCCAACAGCGACACGTCTGGAGTCTCCAGCTTTCCTTCAAACTCACACAACATCAGCGCCGACTACGGCCGTGCATCGTTTGACACACGGAATCGTCTATTCTTTGGTGGCTCGTTCGCTTTGCCCTACAATTTCCGGCTGAGCCCATTCGTGGTTGCAAGCTCAGGATCTCCCTTCAACATAAGCACGACGAACGATCTGAATGACGACTCAATTTTCAATGATCGTCCGGGTCTGGTCTCAACCGCAAGATGCGCGGCAGTTGTGACACCGACTCCGCCTTCAACCACTTATTGCACGCCGCTGGGAACCTTCGATGCCGCGCCGATGGCCGGTGAGAAAATTACTCCCATCAGCTACGCCACCGGCCCATCCCACGTCGTGATGAACTTGCGGCTTACTAAAACTTTCAGCTTCGGTCCGAAAACTACTCGCCAAAACAATCCAGAACAACACGGCGGTCAGGGCGGCGGGGGTGGGGGTGGTGGAAGATCGGGTGGCGGCGGGGGTGGGATCCGCGGTCCGTTATTCGGGGGTGGACCGGGACCAATGTCTGGTGGGTCTGATCGCCGCTACAACCTCACGTTTGGCGTCAATGCTCGCAATATTTTCAACAAAGTGAACTTCGCCAATCCCAGCGGTATCCTGGGTTCACGATTTTTCGACACCCCGAACCAGCTCCAGGGTAGTTCTTTCTCAAATTCGGCCGCCAATCGCCGCATTGATCTGCAGGCCACTTTCAGTTTTTGATCTCAACGGATTGGAGAAAGACACTCTGTTGACTCGAACCCGGTTGTGTCGTACCGATAGAGGCCCATCCCGCTTGCTACTAAATCTTTACAGCGATGCGGGCCTCGGTACTCTGCTTCTTCCGGTGCGCCTGCTAACCCTGCGATCCTCGCCACATTCATGAGCGGCCAGTGATGACCGGCGCAGTGACACCTCTCAGCATGAAAGATGCAATTAGCTTCACCTCGGGGAGTATTCGCCGGTTGGTAGCCTGTCTAAGTAATTGATAATAATGTACTTAATAAAATTAAGTGCTGGCCACACAGTTGCCGATGGCAGGAGTACGAGGGAGCGATCCCAGTTAGCGGTGGAGAGTTCCATACATGCTTCGCAGGTTGTCTTGGTTTCTTATCCTCGCGGTTCCCGCCACTGGCAGCGCTTCTGTGGTGCTTCCCGCTTCTGTCCCGCACCACAGCATACTCGCACAGCATGAACGTCAGGTCTGGAGAATGCCACAGCGCGCCGCCGAATACAGAGAAGTTCCGCATATCAGTGCGAGAACCCGCTGCGAAGATACCAGGCCGCCCCAGGCTCTGACCACGCCCGACCCTTTATTGTCGACTGGAACCGGAATGATGGTGAAGGTAAGCTTCATCGTGGGTACCGACGGACGAGTACACAGCCCTCTGATTCTGCAAAGCGCGGGCTCGGCGGGAGATCGTAACATTCTGCGGACTGTCCGCACTTGGCGCTATCGACCGGCAACCTGCAATGGCGTGCCCACTGAAGCCGAAGGGAAGATTGAGTTCTCCCGCCGTTGAGATTCGGTCTACATGGGCTAGAATGAACGCAGGCAGGGCGGTCCGAACCGTGGACAGAGACAGAGACAAGAAACTCGGTAAGACATCCAGCTTCGCTCCAACCCAGGATCCCGACAGCGCAGTCCCCACCATTGGCCCGCATAATCCTGCTCTGGGCGAGATATATCAGCGCCTCTATCCAGAAATGCGGCGGCCCAAGCCGAATCAGGAGGCGATCGCAGCGGCCCTGCAGGCCATGCAGCGCCTCACCATGGAAGCGGATTCCGAAACCGTCGCCGAGGAGTCGACGATCGAAACCATCGGTAGTCGCACCGCCTGTCGCGTCTGCGGGCATCACAATCGCGAAGGCAACAAGTTCTGCGGCGCCTGCGGAATTCTTCTGGGAACCGCACCGCCGGGATCAGTAGCGCAGGCGGCTTCACCTCAAGAGTCGCACGCTCCTATTGCTGAGGACGAAGCGGCGGCCCCACCGCTGCCACCGGCGGCGGGAGCCACGCAGGAGCTTCATCCTGCTCCGGGTGCTCCAGCGGGATCGCACCACTACCACCACCATTATCACCACCATTACTTCCAGGGTGTACAAGCCGACGCTGCGGCCTCTGCGCCGCGAGCCAATGCCCCTGAAAGCGCGCGCGAGGCGGATCGCTTGCGTGTTGCGGCCGCTGCCAAGGGCGAACCCATGAGCCGCAGCGAGGCTGCGGTGCGGCGTCTGACTCAGGAGTGGGTTTTAGCTTGCAATACCCGGCAACTCGATGAGTTGATCGAACTCTACGCTGCGGATGCCCTGGTGCTGCGCTCGAATCTTCCTCCCATTCGTGGAGCGATGGCCGTGCGTGAGTTCTTCTTCGCCTTGCTCGAGGCAGGTTTGGGAGAAGTGGCTCTCGATCCCCTGCGTGTGGAGGTTTCCGGAGACCTGGCTCACGAAGTGGGACGCTACAGCGCTCTGGTCCCCGGAACGGCAGGCAAGCGCCGCGAAGAGCGCGGCAAATACCTGTGGGTCTTCGGCAAACAGAGCAACGGAGAGTGGAAGCTGCTCTCTGAATGCTGGTCGAGTGACTTAACACTTTCCGGCGCGGAATCCGATGTGCCAAAGCCTGCCGTTCCGTCAGCGAAGACACAGCCGCGGAGAGGCGTCTAGTATGTTTGTCGTCCTGAGCAAGCGTTCTTTGCGCCGCGAAGGATCTGAGCCGGCTGCGCGATATGTCGCGTTCTTTGCGGCACAATAATCTCGGGTTTGGCTCGTTTCCTTGTCACTGCCTCACGCCAAGCTTTCCTAACTCTTCCCGCAACTGCTCCAGCGTTTGCATCTGGATCGTCC
>Ga0307479_10007357_pt1 | contig 10148 bp, 4 predicted proteins | sample atmos_gasesECM4C_FD_203743 | JGI IMG/M metagenome (GOLD analysis project Ga0307479, IMG submission 203743) | Hardwood forest soil microbial communities from Morgan-Monroe State Forest, Indiana, United States - atmos_gasesECM4C_515 | ecosystem: Environmental > Terrestrial > Soil > Temperate...
GAAGCAGCCACGACGAAAGAAACCATCACGGCCAAGATGGCCCGTTGGGCGGCCTCCCTCGAATACAACCAGCTCTCGCAAGACGCGGTCTACCAGGCGAAGCGCTTCCTGCTCGATTCTGTGGGCTGTGCGCTAGGCGGTTACCAACAGCACGACGTGAAAATCGCTCTGGAAGTTCTGGACGAAGTTGCCGCGCAAGGCCCAGCCACCGTCATCGGCACCGGCAAGAGAGTCGACGCCGTGTCCGCATCCCTGGCCAATGCCCTGATGATCCGCTGCATGGACTACAACGACATCTACTGGAAGCAGGATCCGTCGCATCCCTCGGACATTTTCCCTGCAGCCATGGCAGGATGTGAGCGCGCAAAGACAGGTGGCAAAGAGCTGATCGTAGGCTTCGTCCTGGGGCACGAATTTGAAATGCGTTTCTGCGAGGCAGCCTTTCCCGGCATCCGCGAGCGCGGCTGGCACCACGCCACGCTAACCGCGTTTGTTTCGCCCTTTGTCGCCGGACGCGCGCTTGGACTGTCCTGGGAGAAGATTCAGCACGCCGTCGGTATTTCGGCCAGCCGGCACTGCACGCTCGGCGCAGTCACAGCCGGCAAGTTGACGATGATGAAGAATACGGTGGACCCGATGGCCACGCAGAGCGGTATGTTCGCCGCGCTGCTGGCAGAGAAGGGCTACACCGGTCCCGAGCACGTCATCGATGGCAAAGAAGGGCTCGCCCATGGTTTCGGTCCCGAGTGGAAGCTCAACCTCCTCACCGACGGCTTAGGAGATGCCTGGCGCATCACGCAGTGCGGCATGAAGTTCTTCCCCACCGAAGCGCTCACGCACGTTCCCATCTCTGCCGTGCTCGACCTGGTCAAGAAGAACGACCTGCATCCAGACCAGGTTACGAAGATCCAGATACGCTCCCTGGCCCGCGCCGCCGACATTCTTTCCGACCCCAGCAAGTACGACCCGCATACCAAAGAAACAGCCGACCACTCCCTGCCGTACGTAATCGCGGCGGCATTGGTCGACCGGCAGGTAACGCCCGCCCAATTCGAAATGGCAAAGATCACGGACCCGGCCATCCGCGCGCAACTGAAGAAAGTGGAAGTCGTCGCGGACCCGGAGATCGAAAAAGTCTTTCCCGCGTTGCAGCGAGTCATCGTCGTGATCACACTGACCGACGGCCGCAGTTTCACCGAGCAACTCGACTATCCCAAAGGCGATCCACGTAACCCGCTGACCGATCCGGAAATCGAAGAGAAGTTTGCCGCGCTGGCCGAAGGCGTTCTGTCGAAGCCGGCGCAGCAGAGACTCAAAGATGCCATCTGGAACCTGGAGAACGTCGATTCGGTATCAAAGTTGATGGCCCTGATGGAAGCCGACACCCCGGTAAAGAAATCGTCGGCGGCATAGGCGATGAACATGAACCGCAAGACAACCACGACGCCCTCGTCTGTGCAGGCGAGCGAAGCTCGCCAGGTTTTTGACGTGGGAGACCGCCATGCCCCAGACCATCGTTGAAAAAATCGCCCAGACCCACCTCGCACAAGGCCCTTCACGCCCCCTCCGCACCGGGGACTTCCTCTCCATCCGCCCGCACCGCGTCATGACCCACGACAACACGTCCGCGGTCATGAGCAAATTCAAAGGCATCGGAGCGAAGACAATCGACAATCCCCAGCAACTCGTCTTCGCCCTCGATCACGACATCCAGAACCAGGACGAATCGAACCAGAAGAAATACCGCGCCATTGAAGCCTTCGCCAAAGAGCACGGCGTCGACTTCTATCCCGCGGGCTCCGGCATCGGCCACCAGATCATGGTGGAGCGCGGCTACGTGGTTCCCGGATCGTTCGTTGTCGCCTCCGATTCGCATTCCAATATGTACGGTGCGCTCGGAGCGGTGGGCACTCCGATCGTTCGCACCGACGCGGCCGCTGTCTGGGCCACGGGTGAATTCTGGTGGCAGATTCCGCGCTCGGTCGAGGTGATGCTAGAAGGCAAGCTTCCCGAAGGCGCCACCGGCAAAGACGTCATCATCACGCTCTGCGGCCTGTACAACCACGACGAGGTCCTCAACGCCGCCATCGAATTCACCGGCCCAGGTGTCGCCTCTCTCTCCATGGACGCGCGCCTCTCCATTTCGAACATGACCACCGAATGGGGCCCGCTGGTTGGCTGGTTCCCGGTCGATGAAGTCACCTTCGCATACTTGCGCGGCGTTCGCCAGCGCCTCAAAGCGCAGGGCATCGAACGCTTCACCGAAACGGACCTGCAGAACTGGGCCTCGAATCCGCCGCGTCCCGACCCGGGCGCCGTCTACGCCGCGAAGATCACGCTCGACCTCGCCCAGGTCACCCCGCACGTCTCCGGCCCCGACACCGTACAGACCATGCAATCCCTCGCCGAAATGGAGCGCAAGAAAGTCGCGATCCAGAGGGCGTACCTCGTTTCCTGCGTGAACTCGCGGCTGGAAGACCTCGACGCTGCCGCGCGCGTCTTGAAAGGGAAGAAGGTTGCATCCGGCGTGCAGTTCTACGTGAGCGCAGCCAGCAAGTGGGTGCAGGAAGAAGCCGAAAGCCGGGGGACCTGGCGAATTCTCACCGACGCCGGCGCCCGTCCGCTCCCGGCTGGGTGCGGCCCCTGCATCGGCCTTGGAGTCGGGCTGCTGGAAAAAGGCGAAGTCGGCATCTCTGCCACCAACCGCAACTTCAAAGGCCGCATGGGATCGCGCGATGCACAGTGCTACCTCGCCAGCCCCGAGGTCGTCGCCGCCTCAGCCGTGGCCGGCTACATCCGCGGTCCGCACGAGTTCGCCGACCGTCATCCCGAACGCCGTTACGTCGAACTCGCCGCCAGCGATGGACCCGGCGCCGAGAAGGTCGAAATCCTCAAAGGCTTTCCCGAGCGCGTCAAAGGCCGCCTGGTGTTCATGCCGCAGGACAACTTGAACACCGACGCCATCTACGGCAAGGACTACACCTATCGCGACGACATGACTAAAGACATGATGGCCAAGGTCGTCATGGAGAACTACGACCCGCAATTCGCCGCGCGCACCCAGGCGGGCGACGTCATCGTGAGCGGCTTCAACTTCGGGACCGGCTCCAGCCGCGAGCAGGCTGTCACGTGCCTGAAGGCCAAAGGCATCCCGCTGGTGATCGCCGCGAGCTTCTCGCAAACCTACCTGCGCAACGCCTACAACAACGGCTTCCTGTGCGTTGAGGTCCCCGAGCTGGTCAAACGCCTGCGCGAACAGTTCGTCGCCGAAGTCGGCGCAAAAGAAAAAACCGTTATTCCCGGCGCCGAAATCGACATCGACTTCACCTCAAGCGTGATCACCTGGCGCGGCGAAAACTTTCCGTTCCCGGCGCTAGGCAGCGTCCCGCAGTCGCTCGTGATTGCCGAAGGAGTCGAGAACCTCGTCGCGAAGCGGCTAGGGCTGAATTGAAAGACGACTTATATGATTTTGTCATTCCGACCCCGAGCGTAGCGGAGGGGAGGAATCTGCTTTATTAGTGCTTCACCCTTAGTTCACCCTTAGTGAAACCTTAGTGCCCTTTGTGGTTAAGTTCTTCAGGAGCTCTCATGCCTAAATACACCGTAGTCATCATGCCCGGCGACGGCATCGGCAACCAGGTGCTTCCCGAATCGCTGCGCGTCCTCCAAGCCGTCGGCTTCGACGCCGAATATGTCCACGCCGACGTCGGCTGGGACTGCTGGTGCAAGGAAGGCAACGCGCTCCCCGAACGGACCATCGACTTGCTCGCCAAACACAAGCTGGGCCTGTTCGGCGCGATTACCTCGAAGCCCAACAAAGAAGCCCAGGCCGAACTCAAGCCCGAGCTGCGCGGCAAAGGCTACGTTTACTACTCGCCCATTGTTACCATGCGGCAGAAGTTCAATCTCGATGTCTGCGTGCGTCCCTGCAGCGGCTTCGCCGGCAACCCCCTCAACTACATTCGCAAACGCACCGACGGCGATTTCGACGAACCTCACATCAACTCGACCATCTTCCGCCAGAACACCGAAGGCATGTACGCCGGCATCGAGTGGACAAATCCCCCCGAGCTCGTCCGTACCGCGCTCAACTCGCATCCCAAGTTCAAGATCTTCGCCGGAGTCCCCGGTCCCGACATCGCCGTCAGCGTACGCATCATCACCCGCCCCGCCGCGCGCCGCATCATCACCGCCGCGTTCGAATACGCGAAGAAAAAGAAGTTTAGGGCCGTCACCATCTGCGAGAAGCCCAACGTCGTCCGCGAAACCAGCGGCATGATGGAAGAAACCGGCAAGGAAATTCAGAAGAACTATCCGGATATCCAGCTCTGGTCCACCAACATCGACGCACAACTCATGTGGCTCAACAAGAATCCAGAAGACTACAACGTGATCGTGGCCTCGAACCTCTTCGGCGACATTCTCTCTGATGCTTTCGCCGGCTTGGTGGGTGGCCTCGGCTTCGCTGCTTCCGGGAACATCGGCGACACTCTCGCCGTCTTCGAGCCGACCCACGGATCGGCCCCAAAGTACGCCGAGCTGAATCCCCCCATCGTCAACCCGATTGCCATGATCCTTTCCGCCGCCATGATGATCGAGCACGTAGGTGAAACCGACAAAGCCGAGCGCATCCGCAGCGCCGTCGCCGCCGTCGTGAAAGAAGGCAAAGTCCGCACCTACGACATGATGCGCATTCCGGGTGGCCCAAAATCGACCAGCCAGGGCGCGGCCTCGACCGTCCAAATGACTGATGCGATCCTGGCTCGCTTTTAGGCACCGACTCGCAGGAACCACAAACGTCACGCAACCTCGCGCCGCAGTTGCCGTAACATAGTTCCTTCGTGCCACCTTCGTGTCCTTTGTGGTGAAGGGTCTTTCGATGGCCGCCGCCGAACAGAAAACATCCCGCGCCGCCGAAGCCGGACATTGGGGCAAGGACATCCGTTCGGACCTGCATGTCGCCATCGAACCCCGTGACTCGGGTGGTCTTGAAGTGGGTCTCGAATCCCGCGTCGCTCCTTATTATGGGGACGCCATCCTCAGCCAGACCCGCCAGGTACTCGAAACCCTGGGAGTGAAGAATGCGCGGGTTGCCATCCACGACGAAGGCGCTCTCCCCTACGTGATCGCCGCCCGCATCGAGACCGCCGCGCGCCGCGCCGGCCTGGCCAACGCCAACAAGGCCCTGGCCGAGAAAGTCGCGCTCCCTGAGTCCTCCGCCAAAGACCGCTTGCGCCGCTCGCGTCTCTATCTTCCCGGCACCGAGCCCAAGTACACCATCAATGCCGGACTCCACGGCCCCGACGCCGTCATTCTCGACCTCGAAGATTCCGTTCATTATGCAGAAAAAGACTCCGCTCGTCTGCTGGTGCGCAACGCTCTTCATGCAGTGAACTTCGGCACGTGCGAGCGCATGGTGCGTATCAACCAGCTACCGCTCGGCCTCGAAGATCTCGCCGAGATCATTCCCGAAGCGCCCGACCTCATTCTGATCCCCAAGGTCGAGCATCCCGGTCAGGTCACGCAGGTCGACCGCATGATCAGTGAGTTGAAAGTCCGCCACTCAATCGACCGGCCCATCTGGCTGATGCCCATCCTCGAGTCGGGGCAGGGAGTTGAAAACGCCGCCGCCATCGCCGCGGTCGCGGAGAATGTGGCCGCAATTTCCATTGGCCTTGAGGACTACACCGCTGACCTCGGCGTGGCCAGAACCGCCGAAGGCCGCGAGTCGCTCTATGCGCGCACGCGCCTGGTCAACGCCGCCAAGGCCGCTGGAGTGCAAGCCATCGATTCCGTGTACAGCGACGTTGCCGACATGGACGGCCTGAAACACTGGGGCGAAAGCTCCCGCGCCCTCGGCTTCGAAGGCATGGGCTGCATTCATCCGTCGCAGATCCCAGTGGTCCACGCGGCGTTTGCGCCCTCCGCCGCCGAGATTCAAAAAGCGCAGAAGATTGTCGTCGCATTCGAAGAAGCCCAGCAGCGCGGAGTGGGCGTCGTCAGCCTGGGATCGAAGATGATCGATCCCCCAGTAGTGCAGCGAGCCCTGAAGCTGGTGGCCCGGGCGAAGGCGATGGGATTAGCGTGAGCGCCGATGGGCGGCGAAGAATCCGAGCGCGAGTTTTGTACCTGCGATGACTGGGAGCCGTGCGCATGCTCGCGCCAGCCGCCTTCTCATCGCACGTATTGCTGCAAGGACCTAACGCGGGAGCAATTCGATGCGGCAAGGGCTCAAGGACACTATCCACCGTTTGGCACCTATGACGAGCAGCGCGGCGAATAGCGATCTAAGAGATTCTTGTCGGAATTCCTCCGTGCACCTCTGTGTCCTCTGTGGTTAAGGGTTTTCAAGGTATGACGAAGTGACCGAACGCGTCGAACTCGCCCACAATGCCGCGCGGCGCCGCGTGCCCAGCATGGTCAATGGCAAGCCGCAGATCCCCTATCTCGGCCTGGGCAAGTACCAGCCTCGCGGACGCAAACAAGCTCCGCCGATCCGCTCGAGCAAAGACTACCCCGAGAACGGCGACAAGCGCGTGCCCAACCTCGAGACCGCTCTGCGCAAGTGCGGCCTGCGCGATGGCATGGTGCTCTCCAATCACCATCACCTGCGCGACGGGGACAAAGTCGCCCTGATGATGCTCGAAGCTGCCGCGAAAATCGGCGTCAAAGATCTTCTCTGGTTCCCGAGCGCATCGTTTCCCTCGCAAAAGGACGCGATCGCCCTCATGGAGAAAGGCGTCATCCACCACATCGAAGGTTCGATGAACGGCCCGCTCGGCGACTACTGCACCCAGGGCAAGATGCGCGGCATGGGCGTGCTCCGCTCCCACGGCGGCCGCTGGCAGGCCATCCAGGATGGAGAAGTCCACATCGACATCGCCGTCATTGCCGCGCCGACCGCCGACGCCTTCGGCAATGCCGACGGCTCGCATGGCAAATCGGCATGTGGTTCGCTCGGCTTCGCACTGGCCGATTCCATTTACGCCGACCAGGTCATTGTCGTCACCGACAACCTTGTCTCGTTCCCCTGCGTTCCCTGGCAAATTCAAGGCAACAACGTGGATTACGTGGTCGAGGTTGAATCCGTCGGCGACCCCGCGAAAATCGTCTCCGGTACCACCCAGATCACACGTTCGCCCGACCGCCTGTGCATCGCCGGATTCGTCGCCCGCTTCCTGCGCGAAGCCGGCATCATGAAAAACGGCTTCTCGTTTCAGGCCGGTGCCGGAGGCATCGCCCTCGCCTTCGTCGACTGTCTCCGCCGCTACATGAAAGAAGACGGTGTGAAAGCCCGCTTCGTCCGCGGCGGCTCGACAAAATATCTGGTTGAGTTGCTCCAGGAGGGACTAACCGACTACATCCTCGATGGTCAGACCTTCGATCTCGACGGCGTGAAATCGATCGCCAGCGATCCCCGCCACGTCGCCACCTCGCCGTTTACGTCGTACAACTACCACGGCAAGGGAAACTTCGCCTCGATGGTCGACGCCGTCGTGCTCGGCGCGACCGAAGTCGACGTGAACTTCAACGCCAACGTCGTCACCCACTCCGACGGCCGCCTGCTGCACGGCATCGGCGGATGGCAGAACTGCCTGTTCTCCGGTTGCAGCATCGTGGCACTGCCCTCGTTCCGCGACCGTATCCCGGTCATCGTCGATGAAGTCACCACGCTCACCGGCCCCGGCGAGATGATCGACGCCGTCGTGACCGAGCGCGGCATCGCCATCAACCCGCTGCGCAAAGATCTTCTCGACGCCGTGAGAGGTTCGACGCTCCCCATCCGCGCGATTCAAGACATCAAAGCCGAAGTCGAGCAAATTTGTGGCGGCAAACCCGCCCGCCCGAAGCTAGGGGATCGTCCAGTAGCCGTCGTGAAATGGGTGGACGGCACGGTCCTCGACACGGTCTGGCAAGTTGGCTAAAAGGCAGTCGCTAGTCGCAAGTCGTCAGGCGCAAACTCGTGTCCCTTGGGTTGGCCTTCTCGAGTAGCGGGTTTGACTTTCTGCGTCTAAACGTGGACGTGGGATCGGCCAACAGCGACCCGAGATTGGCCGACCCTCAAAACGCCGGCGACTAAAGACTGAAGACTAGCGACTGTTCCTAAAAACCGATCTTCAGCGCGAACTGAACCTGGCGCGGATCGCGCGCAGCGGTTAAGCTCCCAAATGTCGATGTTCCGAGGATGGTCGAGTTATTTCCGCTCTGCGGTCCCGACATGGCGAATAGAAAGTTCGTGTGGTTCGGCAGGTTGAAGAATTCCGCGCGGAACTCGATCTCCGTTCTCTCCGACGGATGGAAGTGTTTGAACACCGACATGTCCCACGTTATGTAGCCAGGCGCCTGTATTGTGTTGCGTCCCACGTTGCCGAACGAACCCAGCGCAGGATCGACGAACGCACACGTGTTAAACCATGCTGTCGGAGTGTGAATCTTCGTTGCGGCCGTACAGGTGGGATTCAACGTGACGGTCCCCGCTTGGTTCGGATCGCCCACCTGGTCCGGACGCTGCGAGACGCCGCCCGCGCCACCGTCGGCGTTGGCGAAGTTTCCGTTTCCATCCAGCACCGTGAACCAGTTTCCACTCGACGCGCTAAGGATGTTGGCCACCTGCCATCCGCCCACGACTTGCTCCACGAAGCCGCCGGCGTTGCCCATGAAATGCTTTCCGTGCCCGAAAGGCAAGTCGTAAATGCCGCTCAGCACCAGCCGGTGCCGCACATCGAAATCCGAATTTCCGCGCTCCTCTTCCGGATGGCGGAAGTCGCGGAAGTCGCTGTTGTTCTGGGTCGGCCCCAGGTTCGCGTTCGACGCGATGTCGATGGAGTGCGCCCAGGTGTAGGAACCCTGCGCTTCCAGTCCATGCGAGAAACGCTTCTCGTAGTGCGCCTGCAACGAGTGGTAGCTCGACGAGCCCGTCGACCGGAACGAGTCAATTCCGGTGTCGAACACTGGGGTACAGTCTTCCGGGTGCGCCAACGAGCACCCGCTGTTGTTCGGCGGATTGATGAGGGTTGCGAATACCGGCCGCCGTGGCGCTGTTGCCGCGTTGGGGTCGGCAGTCGGTTCCGCCTGGTTCCCGTTGAAGAAGGTGTAAAGCTTCGTTCCCTTCGACCCCGCATAGGTGATGGAGAATACGCTGTTACCAGGCAGTTCTCGCTCGACCTGGAAGTGCCACTGCTGCATATAAGGCGTGCGCAGGTTCTTGTCGACGGAGAAAAAGATGGGTGTGTTCGGATTGACCAGCGCGTCCGCCGGAAATCCGTCCGCGAGCGTGAAGCGAGTAGGGGGGGTAACGCTAGAATCGGCGAAAGGACGGCAGTCCTGTTGCCCCGGGTTGGCTGCCGCCGCCCCGCACGGCGCCACAAACGATTCGTTCGTAAAGAACGGAGGATTGAATCCCGGACTCGGGTTTGAATACGGCCCGTTCTCCTGGCCGCCGTAGAAGATCCCGTAGCCCGCCCGCAGCACCGTCTTCGGTTCCACCTGCCATGCCATTCCGATCCGCGGCGCGAAATTGTTCAAATCCGAATTGATCAGGCCGCGGCTGCCGGTCGCGCTGATTTTCACGTACTGCTTTATGAACGTTGTCAGTTGCGCCGTTTGCCCCTTGGGAACGATGATCGTGGGGTCGGTCGGATTGCTCAAATCGAACGTCCCCATATCGTTCAGACGGTCCGATACGCTGCCGAACAGCTCATAGCGCAAACCGAGGTTCAGCACGATCGACGGCGTCACCTTCCAGTCGTCCTGCCCGTAGATAGCGTACGTGTTCCGGAAGTAGTCCACGTTGTGCAGGTTGTTGATGCTGCCGCCGTCGGTCAAGCCCACCAGGAACGAGGCGAACCCCGTTCCGCCCGTGCCCGGGGCGGCTGGATTGTCAGTAAATGTGCTGCTGAAACCGAGCGTCCCGCGCGCGGCCGCCGGCTGGAAGATGGTGAACTCCTCGCGCCGGATTTCGGTGCCGAACTTCCACGTGTGCCGGTTCTTTACCCAGGTCAGGTTTTCAGAAACTGTGTAAGAGTTCTGCAACTCCTTGGAAGGCAGAAAGGTCGGACTGCCCAGCGTTGCCACGTCGTTGAACGTCAGTTGCGGCAGCCCGCCGATTCCCGGCGCAAACGGTACTCCCGGAAAATTGATGCTCGGGT